>Ga0209400_1000060_pt1 | contig 93911 bp, 133 predicted proteins | sample M_130807_EF_Meta_FD_187313 | JGI IMG/M metagenome (GOLD analysis project Ga0209400, IMG submission 187313) | Freshwater microbial communities from Lake Montjoie, Canada to study carbon cycling - M_130807_EF_MetaG (SPAdes) (version 2) | ecosystem: Environmental > Aquatic > Freshwater > Lake...
GCGTTACATGATTGCGGCTGCCACAGTGTTCCATAAAGAGGAACCCAACACAGCCCGTATGCGTTACATAAAGGAATACTACAATGCCGCAAGTGATGGATTATTTACCCTTGCTACTCCCGTCCTTGCTGGTCTCGGTACCCCTACTAAGCAATTCAGTTCGTGCGTACTCATTCGCAGTGATGATGACCTGGATAGTATTTTTGCTAGTGGTGAGATGATGGCCAAGTATGCCAGCAAACGTGCTGGCATTGGTCTAGAGATTGGACGCTTACGTCCATTAGGCAGTCCCATCAGAGGTGGTGAGATTATGCATACAGGTATGATACCTTTCTTGAAGAAATGGTTTGGTGACTTACGCTCATGCTCACAAGGAGGTATCCGTAATGCAAGTGCTACTGTATTCTATCCTATTTGGCATCTTCAGTTTGATGATCTTATTGTGCTTAAAAACAATCAAGGCACAGAAGAAACCCGAGTCCGGCACATGGACTATGGGGTTGTACTTTCCGCATTTTTCTGGAGACGATTCAAGAACAAAGAAAACATAACTTTCTTTGATCCCAACCAGGTACCCGAACTGTACGAAGCGTTCTATGCCAACACTGAACGCTTTGAGAAACTGTATGTTGAATACGAAAAGCGCAAGGACCTACGTACCAAGGTCATGAGTGCAGAAGAAGTGTTCAAGTCAGGCATACTCAAAGAGCGTACGGACACAGGTCGTATCTATCTAGTGTTCATTGACAATGTTCAGAATCAAGGACCCTTTGACACTGAATATCATACCATTTACCAGAGTAACCTTTGCTGTGAAATTCTCCTCCCAACTAAACCATTCAAACGACTGGACGACGCTGATGGGCGCATTGCTTTATGCACTCTTGGGTCCATTAACTGGGGAGCGTTCCGTAATCCTGAGGATATGCGTCGCGCTTGTCGCATTTTGCAACGCTCGCTGTGTAACATTCTTGACTACCAAGATTTCCTCTCGATCCAATCGCAACTTTCGAATGACGAAATTCAGCCGCTTGGTATCGGCATTACTAACCTTGCTTACTGGCATGCCAAGCGCGGACTCCAATATGGTAACAAAGATGCTCTTGGAGAGGTTAAATCTTGGATGGAACATCAGGCCTACTACCTTACAGAGGCTACGGTTGAACTGGCAAAGGAACGCGGCCGTTGCAAAGATTCGGACCGCACCTGGTACGGTAAAGGTGTCTTTCCTTGGGAGAGACGTAGCGCCGGGGTCAACGAACTCGCCGACTTTACACCTGAACTGAACTGGGAAGGCCTACGTGCTGAAATGAGATCATATGGTGTACGCAATGCCACACTGATGGCCATTGCACCGGTTGAATCATCCAGTGTTGTGATCAACTCAACCAATGGTATTGAAATGCCCATGAGTCTTATTTCCGTTAAGGAAAGCAAAGCAGGTTCCCTTACACAAGTTGTGCCTGAGTATCACAAACTCAAGAACAAGTATCAAATGATGTGGGCGCAGAAAGACTGTGATGGTTATTTGAAAACAGCGGCCGTGTTAGCGGCCTATGTTGATCAAAGCATCAGTACCAACACATTCTATAACCCAGCACACTTTGCTGACCGTAAGGTACCAACCACATTAATTGCCAAGAACTTAATGCAGGCACACTACTGGGGATTGAAAACATTCTACTACAGCCTGATCAACAAAGCAGGTAGTAAACAAACTGCTGAAGCGGCTCCTCTTGAAATCATTGATTTTGATCTTGAGGAAGACTGCGAAGCCTGTAAACTTTAACGTGAACGCCCGCTTACAAAAACATGATAGATCGTTTATATCAACAGTGGAACATCCAGCCTGCTAATATTCGCGGCGATCGTTTCACAGGGTATGAACATCTGTATGATCAATTTGATTTATACACTAAAGATGTTTATCAAAAAGATCCTGCAGGCACAATTGAAAAAATTAAAGATCTATATAGGTCTGTAAATCTTGTGCCCATAGATTACTTTACAGAACCGGGCTTAATAAAAGAATTAAGACTTTTTCGAGATAAAAAAGTTAATTCAGTAGACAATAGTACGTTGGGGCTAGGTAATAATCAAGGACAAACCATTAATAGATTTTTGTTTCCAAACATGATGACTGCAGAACCCAAGGGTCGAGGCAGTAATAGTTTAAGAGATAGATTTTTAGATGATGCCAAATTAAAAAGAGCCATACGTATTTGTTTTGAATTTAGAGAAGGTGACAAGTTAGTTTACCCCACAGCCATGCGCCGGGCGCTTGAATTGGTCACTGGTGAAAATGTACAAAACTTCAAATCACAAAACGCCAGATCTATTGTGGAACATCTGTGTCCAGTGATGTGGGGTAATGTGTATGATTATTCTGCAGGCTATGGTGGTCGCATGCTAGGTATTACCAGTAGCAAAATGGGTTACTGTTACACAGGCATAGATCCCAACACAGAAACATTCGCTAACTTGCAATACCTTGCTAGTCTGATCACTGAAGCATACGGTCGTAAAGCAACATTGAACTGTGACACAAGTGAAAATTTTGAACCCATAGATGTTGACCTTGCATTTTCAAGTCCTCCGTATTTTAATTTGGAAAAGTATTGTGATGAGCCTACACAATGCATGGTAAGGTGTACCACGTTGGATGATTGGTTTGAATTGTATGCAGTACCTACCATGAGAAATATACACAAAGGATTAAATTCAGATGGTGTGTTTGCCACCAACATTGCCGACTACAAAAGTTATGGCAACAAAGAATATTTTGTAGTTGATAGATGGATTGATACTGCGGAGCAGATGGGGTTCCAACATCAAGGCATCATAAAAATGATGTTGAACACCAGACCTGGCGTTGGTAACAATAAAAAACAAGGTAGAGAAAAATGGGAAGGTATTTATGTTTTTACCAAAAAATAAAATATGGCGGCTCTGGGCAAAAGCATTAGGTAACAAAGCAGGCGATACAAACTCTGAGTCAGATCTTATTGCTTATATACGCACAGCAATTGTGTTGTGCTATATACTAACCAATCTGTTTATTATAGCAGGTGTATTGAGACATTGGAACGATTAACATGTTAGAAACCTGTTGTGATATATTAGTAGATGCGTACAAACGCAACTGGATAACCAGTAGAGATGGCAATATTTCTATACGTCATCACGACCGTGACCATTTTTACATTACTCCGAGTGGTGTGCGTAAGCAGACCATGCAACCGGACCAGTTCAAAAAGATTAAGATTGTAAGTAGTCTACATTGGCAAGAAGAAGTCTATACCGACATCAGTTCTAACTTAAAACCCAGTGGAGAGATACCTCTGCATTTTGGATTACAGAAGGAAATGGGTCAGCACAGTAATGACGTTAGGGTAGTAGTTCATGTGCATCCAACCTATTGCATTGCGGCCATGCATGCCGGCATTGACCTTAGCACTGTCAGCAATGCATTTCCAGAACTCAATCGTTATACACGAGTGGCACCGAATGTGGGAGACGTAGCACCTATCAGTCAAGAACTTGCTGATGCTTGTCATCGTAATCTGGGACTAGACCCAGCAGGCAATATTGCCTACGACATAGTGGGTATCAAAGGACATGGAGTTGTGGCTATCGATGTCACACCATGGCGTGCCTATGAGCACATAGAGAGATTAGAACATATTTGCAAGATAGTACTTGCATCAGGAAAACACAAATGAGCAAACAACAATACAATTTAAAAACAAAAACAGATTATCTCAGTCGCAAGATGTTCTTGGATCCAGCAGGTCCGGTAACCATTCAACGATTTGAAGAAGTCAAATACAACAAACTGGTCAAGTACGAGCAAGAAGCACGTGGCTTCTTCTGGGTTCCAGAAGAAATCTCCTTGACCAAGGACGCACAAGACTTCAAAGATGCATCAGATACAGTCAAACATATCTTCACCAGCAACCTCTTGCGTCAAACAGCCTTAGACAGTTTGCAAGGCCGTGGCCCTAGTCAAATTTTTACACCTGTAGTTTCAATTCCTGAACTGGAAGCCTTGGTCTACAACTGGACATTCTTTGAAACCAATATCCATTCACGTAGTTACAGTCACATCATTCGCAACATCTACAATGTGCCCAAGGATGTGTTCAACACAATTCACGACACACAAGAAATCGTTGACATGGCATCCAGTGTGGGCAATTACTATGATCGACTACACATGATCAACTGTCGCAAAGAGTTGCTGGAAGAGTTTCCTGAACGTGAACACATCAAGGCCATCTGGATGGCACTGAATGCAAGTTATGCCTTAGAAGCATTCCGCTTCATGGTGTCATTTGCCACAAGTTTAGCCATGGTAGAGAATCGTATCTTCATTGGCAATGGCAATATCATTCAGTTGATCCTGCAAGATGAAATGCTACACAAAGAGTGGACTGGTTGGTTGATCAATCAGGTGATCAAAGAAGATCCAAGATTTGCTGAGGTCAAGGCCGAATGTGAAGGCGAAGTATACCAAATGTATCTGGATGTGATTCGTGAAGAAAAAGCCTGGGCCGACTATTTGTTCAACAAAGGTCCAGTGATTGGTCTTAATGCAAACATTCTCAAAGACTTTGTGGACTTCACCGCATTCAATGCACTCAAAGAAATTGGCATCAAGTACACTGAAGAGCATCCACGTTCAACGCCTATTCCTTGGTTTACCAAGCACGTGGACACCAGCAAGAAGCAGACGGCCTTGCAAGAAAATGAATCAACCAACTATGTGATTGGGATTATGAGCGACAGTATAGATTATGAGGAGTTACCAGAACTATGAGAAATTTAATTAATTTAATGGAAGACCAAGGCGTTACAGATGCATGGTTTCGTGACGGCGGATTTAAAACTTTTAAAAAGCCTATTCCTGTTCCATATACTATTGCAAAGCAGGACGGTATTACTAAAACTTTAGAAGGTCCTGTTCCGCATAAGATGGGTCACTACATTATGGGTCCGGGTCCTAAAGGAGAATTCTGGCCTATGGATCCAGATAACTTTCACAGCAAGTATGATGATAACGGAGATGGCACTGGCACACCAAAAGGCGGCGTTACCAAACTGGCCAAACTGGCAGACCATGACGGTATAATTAAAGCCACTTGGGGCAACTTAGAATACACTCGTGGCAACGACTACATTGTGCGTCATGGCCCGGGTGATTACGGCCCGGTTAAAAAAGATATCTTTTTCAAAACATACGACACATCACAACTACAAGGAGAATAAAATGAAAGCCATTGTATGGAGCAAAAATCAGTGCCCTTATTGCACTCAAGCAAAGGCATTGTTGGAATCTAGAGGTATTGAATTTGAAGAACGCAATATCGAGGATGGGTGGGACAAGGAAGACTTGTTGGCCGCTGTGCCAACTGCGCGAACATTACCACAAGTATTTTTAGATGAAGAACTCGTAGGAGGGTTTAATGAACTTAGAAAACGGCTCAGTTGATGCCAAATCAATGACCATGGCCTGGTTGAAAGAAAAAATACCAACTCTTGAAACCAATAAATTTTTTACTGCTGATTGGTTTACAAATGGCCTGATTAATTTTGAATATACCAAAGAACAAATGGATTCACCGCCAGCATCAATACTAGAGATTGGGTGTCACGAAGGTCGGAGCACTTGTTGGATGTTAGAAAACTTACTAACAGAAGATGGCGCAATCACTTGTATAGATCCGTTCGCAAACGAACCGCTCAGTGCCTTTCGAAATGACCAAGCGCCTGCACCAAACTTAATTGAGCAAGTATTCCGTCACAATACTGACCTAGCCAAAGCACCTGAGCAAACAATTCGACTCATGCCAACTTTGAGTTTTTATGCCTTGGCTGAGTTGATAACAGAAAATGCGCAATTTGATTTTATCTATGTTGACGGCAGTCACAGCGCAGACGAAGTGTTAGCAGATGCTGTGATGGCATTTGGACTGCTAAAAAAGAATGGATACATGATTTTTGATGACTATCTTTGGATGGTAGCCACAGATATGTTAGATCGTCCCAAGATGTCTATTGATGCTTTTGTAAACATGTTTCAAAAGCATATAGAAGTTAAATTGATTAATTATCAACTCGTTATAAAGAAAGTTTAAAATGCAATTCGAACAAAATCAAGTGTACACCTTCAAACTCAACTCTGGAGAAGAGTTGATTGCCCGTGTAGAAAAACCTGGCACAGAGTGGATTACAATCAGCGACCCTGTGAGCGTGGCTCCGGGTCCACAAGGTATGGGACTTGTGCCCAGTTTGTTTACCGCAGATATCAAGCGGGAAATACAACTAAATATCAACAGCATATCACTTTATGCCTATGCTGAAGACGCTGTTAAAATGAAATACATCGAAGCAACCACAGGCATTAAAGTTCCGGACAAAAAACTTATATTGGGATAACATGCCAGCAGTACAACGAGATGGTGATGCAAATGGCGCAGGGGGTGTGGTCTCCGGCGGTGTTGCCTCTGTACGTGTGAATGGTAGTCCTGTTACTGTGAACGGAAATCCTGTGAGTGCCCATGCACCTTGGGGACGACCACACCCACCACATGCGTCTGCCAGCACCACAGGAGGAAGTGGCACTGTTCGAGCCGGTGGTGTTCCCGTTGTTACTGCTGGTTGTTCAGACACTTGTGGACATGCTCGTGCTGGTGGTAGTGCTGACGTAAGGGCAGGATAATGCCCAGTATTCTCAGTCCGTTACAATTAACCGCCGCTGTGTCCTTGTTGCAAAATCAAGGACTAAAACCGTTTCCGGCCGCATTGGCCACTGCTATTCAGTCTTTCAATGCTACCACAGTAATCAGTAACTTTCTTGCGGCGGTGAGTTTTTACAAAGCACAGAGTTTTGCCACACAATCTACATTGACCAGTTTGTTGAGCATTGGTGCCACAGTATGTCCAGCACTGGGCAACAGCATACCAGAAACTCCCGTAGGCAGTTATCCTTATTTGAATAGCGAATATCTAATCAACTATCTTGGCGCCGCCGACGGATCTACAATTGATCCTTCGGGATTTTCAAACTTGATAGAACAAACATGTGCGGCCTATCTCGGTAATGGTGATGCTGGCGAGTTCGGTCAAGGCTTTGTGGCCATGCAAGGATATATTAACACAATTAATCAATATATAAACAGTTCAGTAAACGCCAATGAGTATCTTGGTCCCTTGTTTACTAATATGGATGATCTAGTAACAGGTAACATAGCCAGTATGACTACTGACTTACCTAGTTTTGGAGTTGATCTAGCCAACCAAGGCAATCTTTGGAACACAAGCAAGTTGGATTTGTATGGCACTCCGGCTGGCCTTGTACAACAAATATCTGCATTGGCCGGCATTCGAGGACGCACAATTCCTGATCTACAAAATGCCATGATCAGTATGGGCCTGTCTGCTGGCAACATTGCTGACCTGGTGAACGATAATCGTGTGGGTCTAAACAATCCCACAGGCCTTACACAAAATGAATTTGATAAACTACAGTTGTTGGCGTACAATGCCACAACTATGATATCAGGTGATGCCCTCAATCAAACTTTAGACATACTGGGAGTGACTACCCCTAATATTGACAGCCTTGATGACTTGTTGAATCCTGTGATCATGTTCCCACTGAGTTATGCATCATTGCAAACACCCAGCCCTGATGGTGCTGTGCCTATTTTCAACTCAACTGGTGCAGTAAATTCAAACATCACTCCCATAGTCAACAGTTACTTGCCCACAGCGTCAGGTTGTGATGAACTGGGCAAGATTATTCCACCTGCTCAGGCCACGGCCAACAAAGCCATTCAAGTGGCACTGCAACAAATCAATAACATACCCAATACAACGTTACCACGGTTGGCCGAAACAGTATTAGGTAACACTGACAATCCTTGGGACATTACACAAGAATACTTGCCTAACGATGTTGTAAGTATAACTCCGTCCCCTACTCCTGCTAACCCGTCCTCTACTCCTCAATATTATCGTGCAAAGTCTCCAGGCTGTACTCTTGCAACTTTTATTGTTCCGCCAGGTACTGATATTGACGATGAAAATTTTTGGAGCCCTACCAAATTGGGTGGTCTTAGTACCATGGCCGATTTACCATTGATACAAGAACAAACTGCCCCGGTAGATTCGAGTGTGACTGATTATATTGCCAGTGCATTTGCCACTGGAACCGGGCCTTGTGGGACTATTACCACTAGTGATGTACTAGGACTAGCACTTGATAGCAACAACTTTGCCGCACAATTGAACACAGCCACCACAGCAATCAATGCATTACAGACCGCAGGCAGCCTTGCCACACTTAACACAGCATACGTAAATATCTTGTCGGCTGTTAATGATGCTGGAGTCATTACACAAATTAGCAACGCCAACTCGGCTATTGCCGCACTTAGTGCAAGTCCTTATGTGATCACTCTGAACACAGCATGGACGTATATGGCCAATCTAATGAACCTGAGTGCCAAGTACACAAGTCAGGCCGGTATTGACTATTTCCTTTTGCAACCTGGTAACAAGAACAGTGTGATTGCCTTTGTACAAAACTTGCCCAATTACGGATTACTCACCGCCGCAGGAGATGCGGCTGAGTTTTTAGAAAATCTTGCAGATACCACGATTCTAGGTGGGCAGGCCATTGTGGGTGCCATGCGTGAAGGTCGCAATAATGCAAGATTGAATGCGGCTGGTCTGTACAATACCAATCAAATACCTAGTGCTCCGATAGTGACACCAATTCCAGCAATCGACCCAGTTACATGATCAAATTGGCTATTTTGAGGTTGATTTTGTATTGACTTAATACAACTACGCATATATAATACAGATTGACTATGTCATTCTACTTTTAAAAGGAAAAAACTAAATGAAGAAAATCTTCGCAATTTTGGCTTTGGCCATCACAGGTACTGCATTTGCAGCCGACAGTTTTACTGTTGAAGGCCAACGCATTAACAACGCAGGTGCCGCCGCACAACAACAATACGTTTTGGGCGTTAAGAAAGAATTCAGCGGGTTCGCTGGCGACTTAGCATTTTCGAATGCACAGACTGAAGGTACCAATGCTCTGAGCACACGCTTGGAAGCAGGCGCTACAGTTAACGGTCCAGTTGGATTGTATGCTCGTGCCGCATATGGTCAAAAGTATAGTAATACTGCTGACTTTTCATACTACTCAATTGAGCCAGGTATCGCTGCCGCCGTTCCAGGTGTTGCAGGTTTAACTGCCAAAGTTGGTTTCCGTTGGAGAAGTGCATTTGATAGTGCAAACAATGATCAAACTCACACAGCCCGTTATTCATTGGCTTATGCATTAAGCAAGAATGATACCGTTGCTGTCAAGTATGACCGTGTGCAAGGCGACAGCAACCAAAAGGTTGTTGCAGTAGCATACACACGTGGTTTCTAAAAAGTAGTACTTTAGTACTGTAAAAGCCCTGCAAGTTTGCGGGGCTTTTTTTTGGTTGACCAATAATCGAGTTTTTGCTATAATACTTGTATAGAAACTAAAAAGGAGTCAGAGATGCGTGATGCAATTCTTGCTAAACTTAGTGAAGTTGAAACCATGATAGACGAAGCAACCTGTAGTGGTGATCAACTGGCCGAATGTGGTCAAGTGTATAGGGACATCATGGACAAGTTGTCTGCACTCTCACAGGCCGTACACTATTACGTTGATTGACCGAATATTCCCAATTTGTTATAATACTTGTATAGAAACTTAACAGGAGCCCAAGATGGAAAAACTCTCATCAATTCAGCAAGTTAACTCTGCTATCATGTTTGGCACGTGGACCGATGTGGAACTTCGTAGCATGGCTGATGCCATTCGTTTTAATCAGATCAGTCTTCGCAAGCAGGTCAAACGTAGTCTGGACGTGGGCGTTCGAGTGCGTTGGGTCAGTAGCAAGAACCCCGCAGGTGCCACAGGCACAGTTAAGAAGATTGCTATCAAGTATGTCACAGTTCGTAATGACAGAGACGGTGGCTTGTGGAAGATCCCGGCCAATATGTTGGAGATAGTTGAAGGACAGATGGTGACAGCATGAACTTTCGTTCTTGGTGCAGAGAAAAGTGGTACGAGCACGTGGACGAACTGATCAGTTACGGGCTTGAACCACAGTTAACCGCACAGGAATATTTTCTCCAATATAAATTTTGGCTCAAACGTGAATATAGACATCAACAAGGAGTAGAGTAATGGGTCTCGACATGTATGCATACACTGCCGCCAAAGAACAGGCAGATTACGAAACTGGTCAACGTGAAATTGCCTACTGGCGTAAACATCCTAATCTACATGGTTGGATGGAACGACTTGCCAAATCTAAAAATGTAGAGTACGGCTCATTCAACGGTGTTGAACTGGAACTCACCTGGGAGGATCTGGATGAACTGGAACGTGCAGTAACACATAGCCAACTGCCGAGTACGCAGGGATTCTTTTTTGGCAACGAGTCAGATGACTTTTACAAAGAACAAGATCTTGAATTCATCAAGAAAGCCCGAGCAGAATTGTTCATGGGACTTAAAGTGTTTTATAACTCATCGTGGTAACCACTTAAATATATGAATGAAACAGACTTCTCAAACGAAAGGTTTGACAGCATAGTGGCGGCTGGATGGATCCGTGATCTAGAAAGTTCAGACAGTCGCATACACAAAGAAAAAACCATTGAAAAAGCCCTGATGGCCGCCAAACTGGGCAGTGCCGATGCACAATGTTTTCTCTTTAATTGTTACCAGGCCTACAATCCTTTCTACACTTTTAACATCCGTCAGGTACCCGAAACCGAGGGACTGACTGATAGGCCCAACCCTTGGACAAAATTTTGGGGGTTACTGGAAGCCCTACGCACAAGGTCTACCACAGGTAATCGTGCTAGAGAAGCCATTGAATCGATGAGTCAACAGTTTGACTCAGACGAGTGGAACAACTTGGCTCGCCGTGTGATGATCAAAGATCTGCGTTGTGGCATCTCAGAGAAAACACTAAACAAAGTACTAGGTAAAACAGAATACAAGATTCCTGTGTTTACTTGTCAACTGGCACAAGACTCCACAGACCAACCCAAAAAACTCAAAGGCATCAAACGCCTGGAAGTCAAACTGGATGGTGTGCGGGTACTGGCAGTGGTCGACGGCAGTAATGTCTCCTTGTTCAGTCGCAATGGCAAAGAGTTTGCAAACTTTCCACAGATTGCAGATGCCATTGAAGATGCCCGCAAGCACTTTCAATGGGGTCGTGGCACAGGCGGACGTTTTGTATTGGACGGCGAGATTGTGGGCGAGAGTTTCCAGAAACTCATGAAGCAAGCACATCGCAAGAGTGATGCCCGAACCGAAGGCATGGTGTATCACATTTTTGATATCCTTCCATTAGATTCATTGCAAGAAGGTCATTGTAACATACAACAGTACAAACGCATTGAGTGGATTGAGAGTGCTCGAGATCGCTTGTTGGAAACACCTTGCTTGAGAATCATGAACGGCCTGGATGTGGATTTGGACACAGCAGAAGGTCATGACATCATGAACCGTTTTGCTCAAGACGCTGTGGCCCAAGGCTTTGAAGGCATCATGATCAAGAGCCTGGATGCACCTTATGAGTGCAAACGCAGTGACTTTTGGATGAAATGGAAACCCACTATCTCAGTTGATCTCAATATAGTGGGTTTTGAAGAAGGAACTGGTCGCAATGCTGGCCGGTTGGGTGCTATAATATGTGAAGGAGAAGACAATGACCGTAGAATTTGTGTTAATGTTGGTACTGGCTTTAGCGATACTGTTCGTGATGAGTATTGGACCAGTAGGGATCAGTTACTTGGTCACCTGGTTGAAGTCCAAGCGGACGCAGTCACCCAAAATCAAGACGGAACCTACAGTCTCCGATTCCCGAGATTCTTGAGATTCCGAGACTTTGACGCAGGAGAAAAAGTTTGATGATACCCTTGTATGAAATAGTGCTAGTGGCAGTCATGATAGTACAGAGCCCATTGGGCGGACCTCTAACTTTAGAATATCAACCTTTGGATTATTACAATTCATGGAACACTTGCCGTCAAGAACAAAAGAGATTAAGTCATAAACAAGACAAACGAACTGGATATATCTGTGTAAAGGTTGATAGAAACTAAAGGAGTTGTATGAAACTTGCACTTGTAATCTCTGCATTGGCAGTGGCTCTAACAGGTTGTGGTGGTGGTGGTGGCGGTGGCGGAGGATCTTCTGGATCTAGTACACCAGCATTGGCGTCAAGTATTCTGATAACAAAAATCGGTACCACTGGCTCAACTTCGTCTGCATTTATTCCAACCCTGGTGTCTGGTGAGTTTGCTGGCGATGGTAGCAAGTATGCAGTTGTCAGCGGATGGTATGTAAACGATTTGTCTGGGCCGCCAGTAAAGATTTACAAACTCAATTCTGATGGCTCGTCCCTGGATGCAACAGTTGCTATTTTAGGTTCGGAGTTTTCTTTTTCTGTTATGTATCCTGTGGTAGCCGACTTTAACAATGATGGAATAGATGACATATTTTTTCCAGGGTTTACTGATCAACCAGGCACACCAAACAATCCCAGCGCAGTTTTTATAAGTCGTAAAGGCCAAAGTCATCAGCGATACGATTTAACAGATCCTATATCGGCACATGCCAGTGTTGCAGTGGACCTAGACAGTGACGGTGATCTTGACGTGATCAGCAATCAAGGGCAAGCATGGATAAACAGCGGCAGTGGAATATTCACTTATCGAAAATATTCAAATTCTGGTGCTTCGGGAGTTTGTGCTGGTGACTTTAACAATACCGGTCGCAGTCAATTGGTATTCACAGACTCGTATGACTCCATTCAAGACACATATATCTATGAAGTCAATACTACCTATGCAGAATTCAACAACTTAACAAAAGTTGCTACGTTACCTGTATCATATTTTGACAAAGATAGTACCACGCAAGAACTCAGCCATGATGTGAGTTGCGTGGTGGCCGATTTCAACAATGATGGGCGACCTGATATTGTGATAGTGAGTGCCAGTAATTCGGCAGCGATCCTTGCTGGAACATCACCGCCACAGAGTTATGTACAGGTGTATATCAATCAGGGCAATTATGTGTTTACGGAATCGTCTGGATTCAGCACTTATAATTCTAATACTCTCAGCAGTTATACTCCCAAGGTGATGGATTTTAACAATGATGGCAAGCCTGATATTTGGCTAGGAAGTGTAAACGCCTGGCAAAACAACAACAGCAATCAATTCTGGATCAACGATGGAACTGGACAATTCGCACAACAGGCCATATCTAAAGTGTCTACAATATTAGATAATTTTAGAACACTACACACTGACATAACACCCGTTGGAAATTACGGTGTTGCACTGCCGATTAAAATAGATGGCAAATGGAATTTGGTTTTTACCGGCGGTAGCACCACCAATCAGCACAACATCGGATATGCTGTCACACAATGGACTTTTTGAAGGTTGACAACTTGATTGCAATAGCATATAATAGTATATCAAAAATAAGTTGAGATTAAAAATGACATCAAAAACAGCCAATGGTGTTCGTGGACACTTGTTAAACCTAGTTGACGGAACCATTGTATTCCGTGTGTATGATGCTGAACACAACTTTGTGGACTACGACATACATCACAGCGACTTGTGTATCACAATAGACGATACAGATGCATATTTTTATCAACGAGATGGTCAAGACATATTGGATCATGCACCTATGACACTGGGGATGACAGATGATAGTTGAAATATTTTTATACGGTTTTATCTCAGCATTTGGTTGGTGGAGTGCCACACACTATGTGATCGAGCCGCACTTTCCACCGCCTATTGAAAAGAAAGCAGAGCAAAAATGAAAATTGGACTGAGTTACAGTCGATGTGTCCGTGATATTGTGGATGGTACAGTAGACATTGCGGATGTTCTTATACTAATCACTCGCACGGATTTTGATCCGCATGATGATGAGCAGTGGCGGGGCATCTGGGTTGGCTACGGTGGTGGCACAGACAATGCATACAGCCGTGGCTTCTTCAGTCAAAGCAATCCTGAATGGGCTGGCTATCACGATGAAGATCGTTTTCGTAGTGTCAGTATTGAACTTTGGGAATCAGGTAAGTTACACCAGCCACGCAAGTTTGGCGTAAAGCCTACTCGCCGTCCTGAAATATGGTTGGAAACTGTGCTACCAGATTCTGAGATGATGAGCCGTCCCGCAGTGAAAGATGCCTGGGATCAGTTCCAGACCATTGCAGGTTTGACCAATACCAAACTGGACAAGAGTTACAGATGAAAAAAATCTACTACGAAAAACGTGGTCGCAGATATGTGCCTGTGGCAGAAAACGACTACGACATGTTTGATGCCTTTCCCAAAGGATCACATCTTGTGATGTGTTACCCAGGCGGGCAAAGCAAACGCTACAACATCAATCCCAACCATGCGGCCCTGCTTGCGGCCAGTCGTGTGGCTGAGTTTGCCATGTGTGATGCTCTGCGCAAGGCCAGCGAAGTACAACCAAGTCGTACTCCTCTTACACCTGAGCAAATAGCGGCCTGGAATCACTTGATTGAAGTGTTTGGCGAAGATGCTAGATCACTATCTCGGGCCAGTGCTCATGACATTGCTGAAGCAGGATTGAAAGCATTACAAACAGAAGCAGATCAATTAATGAAACACGCAAGTGTAAAACATGCATACGAACAATTCCTGTTGGTATGCGAACTGACCAAGAAGGAAAACGCATGATGTGTATCTCATCCAGAAATCTTGAAATACAGTTACCATGGGAACCAGGCCTCCTGGAATGGTTACAACAACACTATCCTGCTTCGGGATATTTTTTAATAGAGGATTGATATGGCCACCATTGAAGAACAACAAAAACTCATTGAAGTTTTGAAATTTACTCCAAGAACCTACAAAGTCAGTATGTGGGGCTACGGTGGTGAAAAGGTCATGGGCACAGTAGAACGAGATGTATGGGACTACTGCATGGAGCACCAGGTTGACCTATCTGAAATTGCCTGGAGCGATGAAGAAACTGTTCAAGATGATATGGGCTTAGATGTAGATCGACTACCATTTCCCCCAGGTTCATGGTACGAATGTGACGATATGACACACACCAATGGTGTTAGCCGTAATGCTGGCACACTACAGATTGAAGATGAAACTGGTGCTGTGGTATTTGAACGGAGATTAGAAGATATGGATGGAGGCAGTGACGATAGCCCCGAATGGTCATGCAATGACGAAGCCTGGGTTGGCAGTAAGCCTGCTGGCACAGTGGTGTTCATCGGTACTAGCAATGAAAAAGGCACATTCTTCGAAGGCGAAATCAACCTTACGCAACCTTTTGATATTACCAAACTAACTTTGGGCTACGATGACATTGACGGTGAGGAACTGGTCAACAGCGTGACCTATGATGATGAAGACATTGATAACTTTGGTGGTAGTACAGACGGTAAAAGTAGTGACTTTGGAATGTATCTTGTAATAGATAGCAACACCTGGGAAACTTATGCGCCTGAAGAAAAGGACTGGGGACATCCTCCACATGGATCAAGTCCCAGCACTTGGGAAAAATCTGAGACATTTAAATTTAAGAAAGTCCAGCCCACTCTCCCAGGCTATTACAGTTGTACATGGCGACACTCTGGTACAACATATGGCACAGCATACTGGGATGGCACACAGTTTGGGGAATGGGAATACGGCAAGTTCAATCCTATTACAGGAGAGATTGTCACTTGGTCAGGATACAACTGGGACACCGGTTCATGGGTCAATCAACCACCAGAGCCTGTAGATATTAGTTGCGATAATAAGAAATGCGATTGGGTAGGCAAGAGTGAAGATCGTCGCACCGACGATGACTACAACGACCATTGCCCCGAATGCGATGGCACAGAGTTTACTTGGATTGACTATGATCCAGACTCAGCAGTTGGACGCAAGAATCGTGCTAAGTACTGCGAAGAGTGGGATCCAGCAGTGGCACTAGAACGAATTGTAGTGCCTGCAAACAATGTACGGGCCAGGTGGCCAACCAACAGACCTTAAAGGAGAAAACTATGAATGATACACTTGTATTTAATGATGAACAATACCGTTCAGCCGAACAAATCAACTCAGCCATGGGCCGTGTTTACGGACACATGAGTCTGGCAGTGATTGTGAGTATGCTGATCAGTTACTGGGTAGGCACCACACCAGAGTTGCTACAGTTCTTTTTCACTGGCGTGATGAAGTGGATTGTGATTTTTGCACCGCTAGCGGCCATATTTGGTGTGAGCATGGTGCTGGGTAATAACCCAAGCAAACCAGTAGCACAGTTATGCCTACATGGCTTTGCCGCTCTAATGGGTCTGAGTTTTTCAATGATCTTTGCTGTGTTTGCCATGGGGTCAATTGTGAGTGCCTTTATGGGTGCGGCCATCTTGTTTGGTGTAATGAGTGGATATGGCTACTTTACCAAACGCAGTCTTGACAGCATGGGCAAGTTTATGATTGTAGGTTTGATCGCCATCTGTATTGCCAGTATTGTGAACATCTTTATTGGCAGCACCGTGATGCAGATGGTGATCTCTGCACTGGCTATCATTATCTTCTTGGGACTTACTGCCTATGACACACAACAGATCCGTGAAGAACTCAGTGTAGAAACTACTGATGCCGCAGAAGTGCGTGGTGCGTTGACCTTGTACATGGACTTTATCAACTTGTTCTTGAATTTGTTGCAATTGTTTGGCGATAGAAAATAAACATTACTGATTTTAGAACAACAATAAGTTGACACCGCCACCACTTTTCTTGTATAATGTACGTGTGCATGAGCAAGGAGATTGGTGGCGATCTAATGGTATGAGCGGGGTGATCGATTCGCCCGGGCCCGACATAACCGTGGCAGGTAGATATAATGCCCACAAGGTTGAGACACTGACCAAGATCTAGCAATAGATTAAAACCGGCTGATACCCGGTGTATGCCCAGTTGGATTATCAGTGAAAGGAAGTTTAAATGTCTGTTAAAATAGAAGCCTCTGATCCTATGCTTCCGTCCCTTGACTCTCTTAGAACAACGGCTTTGCCCATGCACAAATTATATTTCGAATTGTCAAGTGTGGACACATGGTACACTATCATGCGAGAAGCACGAGCACAGTTCGGTAAGAATTGGCGTAGTCAAGCACACGTCAAACGTAGACTAGAACATGCCGGCCTCTGGCGAATAGGTGGCTCCACAGAACGTGTTTGGTTTGAAGTGCCAGATCCTAAGTTTGGCACCTGGATAGCAATTAAACATGCTGTTAGACAAGTCGAACCCACCGGTAAATAATACTCTATGATATTTGGTTTCAGCATCCTGGCCACAGCAATTTTACTCAGTTGTGTGGCCGCATATTACTCAGTAGCAGGTCTTACTGCCATCTTCTCCGCGGCAACTATTCCTGTGATCATCATGGGCGGTTCATTGGAACTGGGCAAGATTGTGGCCACCGTTTGGTTACATAATAATTGGAAACGTGCTGGATTTTTGTTCAAGGCATATCTAGTACCAGCAGTGATGTTCTTGATGTTACTAACATCAATGGGTATCTTTGGATACCTCTCCAAGGCACACTCAGATCAAAGCCTAGTGTCAGGCGACTCAATTGCAAAGGTGGCAATCTATGATGAAAAGATCAAAATATCTCGTGACAATATTGATGCCAACCGCCGAGCACTTAAACAGATGGATGAGGCAGTGGACCAAGTTATGGGCCGAAGCCAAGATGAAAAAGGTGCCGACAAAGCAGTTGCAATACGAAGAGGCCAGCAAAAAGAACGGGCTAGGATACTTGTTGACATTGAAACCGAACAGAAAAAAATTACTAGCCTTAATGAAGAGCGGGCACCACTAGCGGCCGAGTTCCGTAAGGTCGAGTCAGAGGTAGGTCCAATCAAATACATTGCGGCCTTGATCTATGGAGATAACCCTGATGCCAATGTACTAGAACGTGCTGTACGTCTTGTGATCATCATGATTGTGTTGGTGTTTGACCCACTGGCACTTACATTGATTCTGGCCGCCAACAAACAATTCCAATGGGCTAGAGAAGGCACAGGCGGCTTCATACATGACGAGCCCCGGTACGAGCCCGATGATGGTCCGTTATCAGAGTCTCAGGTTGATCAACTTAAAAAATCTGTGGAAGTGTTCAAAACAGAGCCGCCCGACGATCCTATACCTTGCTACAAGTGTAGCACACCTTTAGTAGACGCTCCGGGTATTGGCTTGTTCTGTCCCAACAAAGAATGTGATGTAATAGACAATGTCAACGGTGAGGAACCTGTCAAATTTGCACCGATTGAAATCGAATACAAGTTTATAGACGAACACCACGAACCCGATCATGATCCTGACTTGCATGTCTATGACAATGAGAGATTGGTATCACGTTTTGATAAAATACAGGCAGTTGAACCTCCAGATGAAGAGATTGACGACGATGAGGATGATGAAATCAAAACTGCCATTAAAAAGTGGAAGTCCGACCATCCTGACGACACCATAAAAAATCAACGTTACAAGTACATGCGTGGCGAGATTGCTGAATTGCCTTGGATGGGTTTGATAGCCGACAATGCCGGTGGCAGAGAAAGTCGTAGTGGCTTTGGTATTGGTTTTCCAGAAATCCCCAACAAAGGTGATACTTTTGTACGGGTAGATATCATACCCAGTGTGCTGTACAAATACAACGGCGTTAACTGGATTGCTGTCGACAAAAATCTCAGCGATAGTTATACCTACGACTCGGCTTATATTGAGCATCTAATAAACAAAATAAGTACTGGCGAATACGACCCAGACTTGTTGAGTGACAGCGAACGTGAACAAGTGGCAGACTACTTACAAACAAAACAATCCTAATGAAACCTAACGATACAATCGACACCTGTAGTTTTTGCGGCAAACACAAAGATGTAGTGGCCAAACTCATAGTGGGTGAACAAGTTGCAATCTGCAACGAATGTGTGGAACTTTGTGAAACTTTGCTTCACGATGAAAACATTATCAAACCAAGTGAGACAATTGAACTTGATCCTGTACTGATCAAACAGCATCTGGACCAGTATGTGATCGGCCAAGATCGTGCCAAGCAAGTACTAAGTGTAGCAGTTGTTAATCATTACAAACGTATTACCAATCCCAATCCTGATATAGAAGTTGAAAAGTGTAACATACTCATGCTTGGCCCTACAGGTTCGGGCAAAACATTGCTGGCTCGAACTGTGGCACGTTATTTGGATGTGCCATTTGTGATTGCAGATGCCACGAGTTTGACCGAAGCAGGTTATGTAGGCGACGATGTGGAAAGTTTGATTAGCAGACTGTTTGCGGCGGCTGGCGGCGATGTAGGAAAAACTCAACGTGGTATTGTGTTTATTGACGAAATTGACAAGATCAGTCGCCGTTCAGAGAGTGCCAGTATCACCCGAGATGTGTCGGGAGAAGGTGTACAACAAGCCTTGCTTAAATTGGTAGAAGGCACCAAGTGTAGAGTCACTCCCACAGGCAATCGCAAGCATCCTTCAGGTGACATGATTGAAATTGACACCACCAACATCTTGTTTATTGCTGGTGGTGCATTTGTGGGACTTGATAATGTGGTCAAGAACCGGGTGCAAGGAACCAGCATTGGATTTGGTGCTAAAATTAAAAACGATACAATAACACACTTGGACCAAACCAATCCAGAAGACTTGATCAAGTTTGGTATGATTCCAGAGTTTGTGGGACGTTTTCCAAGTTGGGTTGCGCTCAATGAACTCAGCAAAGAAGATTTGATCCGTATCTTGCTAGATGTCAAACACAGTTACATAGAACAGTATTCCTGGTTGTTTGGGCAGGACAAAGTAGAACTAGAATTTTCACCCGATGCCTTGGAAATGATTGCAGATCGCACTATTCTAAACAAAACTGGTGCCAGGGGATTGCACAGTGAACTGGAGCGTGTGCTATTGCCCCATATGTTCTATTTGGCCCGTTATCGTAGGGAGGGTATCGACCATGTGTTTATTGACGCAGATCAGGTAAATACCCCTACAGAATTAAAGGAAGTGAATGCAAAAGCTCAGAGGTAGATCGGTACTGGTACAAGACGGTAATGTAGACAAGGCTCTACGCAAGTTCAAAAAGAAGATCATGGAAACAGGATTGCTGAATGAACTTCGCGACCGTGAATTTTATACCAAACCTACTACTGCTCGCAAACTCAAGGCCAGTGCCGCAAAGAATCGTTGGAAGAAGAAACTGGCCAGCCAAGAATTGCCAAAGAAACTTTACTAAGCCAATTTTCTTCTGTATAATAAATAACAATGTAGTGCCCATAGTGGGGCTACATTACAAGTCATCTTGCTTATATAAAGGAGAAAACAAATGACAAAAACTCTCACCCTTCGTAGTTTCGATATTCCCGCACTTCACAAATTTGGTATCGGTTTCGATAACATGTTTGATGATCTCATGCGTGTGAGTACTCAACAATCCACTTCAAACTATCCACCCTACAACATTGTACAAATCAATGAAGATGAGTACATGATCAGTCTTGCTGTGGCTGGATTTGGGCTTGATAATCTTTCAGTCACCAAGGACAAAAAGTTCTTGATTATTGAAGGCAAAGAGTATCACCCTGAAAGCGAAAACATCGTGCCAAACTATTTGCACAAAGGAATTAGCAATAGAGATTTCCGTAGAGAATTCCAACTTGCGGATCATGTGGAAATCAGCAATGCTCACCTTGAACTTGGTATTCTAAGTGTTCACCTGCGACGTGAAGTGCCAGAAGACGCCAAGCCAAAGACTATTGCTATCACCTACACAGTGTAATATAATAGTGTAAATACAGTAGCGGGACGGTCCCGCTACTGAACAACAAGGAACTGAAATGGCACAAAGCGATACAAGAACACGAATTAAACCTGCTGAAGACTTAAAAGAACCACCAATGTACCGTGTTGTATATCTCAATGACAATCAAACCACATACGAATTTGTGGTTGAATCGTTGATGCAGTATTTTGATCATACTGTGGAAACTGCTCAAACTATCACTGCTGATATTCACGAAGCCGGATCGGCTTGTGTGGCAGTGTTACCTTATGAAATTGCCGAACAAAAAGGTATTGAAGTTACCATGTTGGCTCGCGCTCAGAGTTATCCGTTGCAGATCAGAGTCGAGCCCGAAGGCGTAGTTTAAAACTCTACCACAATACGTTGAGGGTAATACACTGGCTTGGCGTAAGTTGTATTGCCTCTACCGCGACAGTTGTTTACAAAACGTATACCTGATCGGACCTGATCCACACTACCGTGATAGTGGCCAAAGCACCAGGTATGCAGTTTGTTTTCAGTATCGGCTGCCATGGCCTGCATCATGAGTCTGTTGCCCATGGTGTTGAATCTCATGGTACCGTCTAGATCTATGTCATGGGCTATCAGTGCAGGATCAGGTACAGTATGAGTAACCATCACAATCTTTCGAACATCTTTATGATTTTGTAATTTAGCCACACTAGATATCATGTATGTGGCATCAGTATTGCTCATTCTGGCTATGCCTTTGGTAGCATTTTCAGTTATGTGATATCTTTCTTGAGTCCATTGTGCAGCCTGTTCAGGGTCGATACCAAGATCAAAGTCAAACCCCCACCAACCGTTGGTGCCCAAAATGGCCACGCCGTCTACTATGACCACATTATCCTGGAGGTAAACCACATTGGGAATACGTCGCAAGCGTCGAGTGAGATCACTGTAACTATGCCCCAAATCCTCCAGTTGTGTATAATGTTCATCGTTGCCATCAACGTAAAATACAGCCTGATAACACTTGCCCAGGTGTTTAAGGATGCGCACCAGAATGTCCGGATCTCGGGTAACGTCACCGGCTACAATGCACACAGGACTCGTGGCCTGGTACGTCCAATCAAACTCGCCGGGCCAGGTTTCTATATGTAAATCAGAAATTAAATCAAATGCTAAACTCATGATACATATTTAAAAGGAAATGCAATGAACATTATATTTGGCGACTTGGTTGATTCTATACCCAATCATTATATTATACTAGAACTTGATACTTTTCGACCCGCAGATAGTGATGAAACAATGACTGCATACTGTTTGGTCGAAAAATTAGCACTAGATGAATTTGTTACACTAGAGCATGATAAACAAATCCATGCTGATGCGATGAACTATTACAAACAAAAACACTGGGATTATTGCAAACCGGCTATCCAAGGATTGATGGGACGATGGGGAGGCGAACTTGACACATTTTACACAGATTTATTGACTCGAATCGAGCAACACAAACAAAACGGTGTGCCCGACAACTGGGACGCAACATTAATCAAGTGAGAGAATTTTTTTCTTCTATCCAATTTTTAAGTTTTTTCCGGCATTCTAAAGTTGGCCCAAACCCCAAGTGACTGTCACGTGATCTGCAAGCCGCTAGTGCTGGATCATTTAATGCTATGCGCTCTAGTTCTTGTTGATATTTTCCTGTGGCGGTCAATTGAGTAACACCTGATATAAAATTATCATGAAACTCCTTTATGATACTATTTTGCCACTCATTTGAAAAAAATAATTCTTTATTTTGTTTGGCAATTGCATACAATCTAGTCCACAACAGTTTTTTTGTACGATAATCTAGACAACTGATTCTTTTCATTTCTTGTGCAATTGCCTCCAATCGCTTTCGCGGATCTGCAATGGTATCGTACGTTTCGTCTATTAAGCCGTCAAATGTTTTGAAACCATACTGCTTTAAATATTGTAAACTACCAGCAGTGGCGGCCAGGATAAATGGACGACCGCATGCAATCGGTCGCAACGACTTTTCTGTCAGATGATGCCGGGAGTCGTCAAACAGGGTTTCTAGTACAACTTCTATTGCTGTACATGCATAATCGTTTGCATTGTAATCTGCACTAGCAAAAGCATCGTGAGAATTGGTTGGATACAATTCATGCAGATCATCACGACAAATGGCAAGAGTTGAGTTGTTGAATTTGTGTTGAGTGTATTGAACGTGATTATCAAACTCAGAAAATTTTGTTTTACAAAACAATAATAAATTGTGATTGACCACAATCTCTGCCAGGGTCAATCGATACTCGCGTGTGCCCGACCATGCACGATTATAAATCAAAAAATCATGAGTGATGTTGTCAAAATTTGGCATTAACATAGGATCTATATTGGCAAATCTATACCAGTCTCGGGAGATAAGGGCATGACTCCAGTAGTACACACCAATGAATCCATTTTGCTTGTAGAGTTCAAGTTCCGAACTATTTTTCTCAGAATGGCATAATAATACTTGGTCATACGCCATCAACGGTAATTTAATACATGCTCGCAAATGTAAACTGGCCACAAGATTTTTTGGATTGTCTGATGGATAATAATCTCCGTAGGTGTCCAAATAATCTTGGAAATCTTTTTCAGTATACAAGTTATAATTTAACGGTTCTTGGTCATGAAATATCAGAGATGGAGTAGTCATCCCTTTGATCCAAGAAATTGACGATGTCTGATAGATGCTCTTTAGATCATCAAGTTTTCTTGAGCCATGCGGGTAAAAGCCATAAATTATTAAGTCATCACGATTTGCAATATCATGTAAAAAGTTGTATAATCTATCTAAAGGTACGCTCATATGGAAAAAATTGGATTTATTGGGATCGGTAAACTGGGTCTTGATTGTGCTGAAGTCATGGCAGAGAAGCATGAAGTCAGAGGCTACGATATTTACCCACGTGCAAGCGACTCAGTAAAAGTTTGTGATATTGATGAACTTGTGAATGAAAGTGAGTGGATCTTTATTGCTGTACCTACTCCACATGCTGAAGGCTACGACGGTGCAGTACCAAGTTCTCACTTGGAACCCCGTGACTTTGGATATGATGCTGTGATTGATGCCATCAACAAAATCAATAACCATGCTCGAGAATCCAAAAAAGTTGTACTGATCTCTACAGTGTTACCAGGAACCACTCGCAGGGAGTTTGTTCCTAGATTGGCTCGCAAACACCAGTTTTTATATAACCCTTACCTGATTGCCATGGGCTCGGTCAAATGGGACATGGTCAATCCAGAAATGATCATGATTGGCACCGAAGATGGTAATCCCAATGCACTAGCCGGCGAACTTCGAGCACTGTACGATACTGTGATGCAAAACGATCCACGCTACGAAATTGGCACCTGGGACGAGTGCGAAGCAATCAAGATTTTCTATAATACATTTATTTCAGCCAAGGTTGGCTTGGTCAACATGATTCAAGATTTTGCCATGCGCATTGGCCATATCAATGTTGATATGGTCACTGATGCGCTGTCACGTAGCACTATGCGTATCATGGGTCCTAAGTACATGACCGCGGGCATGGGTGATGCAGGCGCATGTCATCCACGTGACAACATTGCCCTGCGTTGGTTGGCCAAAGAATATGACCTTGGTTACGACTTGTTTGACACTGTGATGCATGCTAGAGAAATTCAAGCCAAAAACTTGGCCATGTTCCTGATTGAGCAGGCCAAACCACACGGCATGAGTATTGTGATTCATGGCAAAGCATACAAACCAGATGTACCGTATTGTATTGGATCGTATTCTACATTGGTAGGACACTATGTTAAACAAGCAGGACATGATGTGAGATATCTAGACCCATTGGCAGACGATCCCGCTGAAGTTATTTCAGAACTGGCAGGACCCGCGGTTATATTATGGGCACACAATCGTAAGATAACTTATAACTATATCGAAGGTCAAACGGATACATTACCATACTGCGCAATTCCACGAAACAGTATCATTGTTGATCCGTGGCGCAAACTACCTGCAATCGAAGGCTTAACAGTAATACCATATGGCAACACACGAAATTCTTAGATATCATATTCCTAAATTTTGGAATGAAGAGTTTAAACAACTCAACTATGTTAATGAATCGTTCAATGACATTGTCAGCATTGAAAATTGGATGTCACAAGGTTATGCCAACCGGTTCACTGGGGACATGTGCGACATGCGCAGTCCACAACCCACATGGAATCAACAGTTTGTTAACATCTACACCGAACTAGGCTGGAAAGATATTGGGACCAGTTACTATAGAATGAGTACTGGTACTATACTTCCCACTCACAGTGATTTGTATTTGCGTTATGTTGATCTGTTCAACCTCAACGGCCAAGAACAACGCATACGCAGAGCCATTGTGTTCTTGGAAGACTGGAAACCCGGGCATTATGCAGAATACAACAGCACAGCCAAGGTTGATTGGCAAGCAGGTGATGTGGTCGAATGGTGTTACGATGCGCCACACATGGCCGCCAACATGGGTCTCGAACCAAGATATACCTTGCAAATAACAGGACATTTATGATATCAAGTCGCGACGAGTGGAGTCCACTAAAGAAAATTGTCGTAGGTTCGGCCACTGACGCTAACTGGCCTGTAACTGATCCTGTGTTCGCTAAGGAAGGTGAAAAGACCACCTGGAAAGAAACGCCTGTTCCGCGTGGGCCTGTGCCCCAGTGGATAATTGACGAAGCCAACGCGGACCTGGATGGTCTAGCAACGACCCTGATGAGCCTAGGCGTAGAAGTAGTGCGTCCGGATCCACTCAACTTCCAGGTCCACGATGGCATGTACAATTATTGCCCACGTGATCGGCTACTTGTGTATGGGTCGACTGTGATTGATCCTGCCATGATGTATCCTTGTAGAGATATGGAACTGCAATGTTATCATGACATTGTGGATAGTGCTGATCGTTATTTGTTCATGCCACGAAACGAAGGATTTATTTTGGATGCTGCCAATGTGTGCAGACTTGGCGACCGGATGTTATTCTTGGAATCAGCATCGGGTAATCGTCAAGCATATGATTGGTTGTGTGAGCAATTTCCGGACGTTGAAATCGAATTGTGTAACTTCTATGCCGGTGTGCATATTGATTCAACCATTGTACCCTTGCGTGAAGGCCTGGTCATGCTCAATGCCAGTCGGGTAAGTTTTGATAACGTACCCAGAGTATTTGATGGTTGGCACAAGATCTGGGTAAACGATGTGGTAGCACAAGGGTTCCACGAGTATCCATATGCATCAAAATGGATTGCTATGAACATGTTGGTGGTAGATTCACACACAGTCATATGCGACCGAAACCAAACCGAATTGATTAAAACGCTCCGGAGTTACCGATTTGAAGTGATACCAATAGAACTACGCCATAGTCGCACTTTGGGTGGTGGTTTCCATTGTGTGACTTTGGATTTACAACGCGGTTGACTATTAATTTCAAATGCTGTATAATTACAGCATGACTACACCCCAAATTGGCTTTTGTTGCAAATGGCTCAATGATCCCTCGGAAACAGGGGGCATGAAAGTCAATGCAAAGGACCGTGAACTAAACGGCAGATCAACTACCATGAGGTGGCTTCGCGAACACAAAGACGAAGCGGAACAACGCCAATGGGATATCATGAATCACAACACGTCGGCGGCTGTGAAAATGATTGAGCGTGTGGCCACCCTGCCTGAAGGTCGTAGAATGGTACGTCTGGGCAGTGAAATGCTACAGGGCTACACTGAAGCCAATTGGATTGACTGGTGGCAACGAACAGAGATTCAAGGTCACTGTGAGAAGATATTTGCTCCCATAGGCGAAACTGCAAGACGCCTGGGTGTGCGACTGAGTTTCCATCCTGGACAGTTTTGTGTACTTGCTAGTGAAAGCGACGAGATTGTAGAACGCAGTGTGTTAGAGTTTGAGTATCATGCAGACATGGCTAGATGGATGGGCTACGGTGCCACCTGGCATGATCATGGATTTAAGATTAATGTGCATTTATCGGGTAAAGGTGGTCCCGCTAAATTCCTGAAGACCTTGGGTCGCCTCACTCCAGAGGCCAGGAACTTGATAACCATCGAGAATGACGAGATGACAAATGGATTGGACACTACTTTGGCTGTGGCTCAGCATGTGGCTCTTGTGTTGGATGTACACCACCACTGGATCAACTCAGGCGAATACATCGAACCGCAGGACGTTCGTACAAGTAGGGTTATTGACTCTTGGCGCGGCGTTCGCCCTGCAATGCATTTTAGTACTAGCCGCGAAGATATTCTTGTCGACCATGATCCAGGAGTTCGACCAGACCTTGCTGAACTTCTTGCTAGAGGTTATAAAAAGCAGAAACTCCGGGCACACAGTGACTTCTGCTGGAATTGGGCTGTGAACGCATGGGTCTTAGGCTTTCGTGATCAGTTTGATATACAAGTAGAAGCCAAGGGCAAAAACTTGGCAAGTGAACAACTGTATGAACAATATATTTCTCAACATCTTTGATTGGATTCGAAGTGACTACAAAACTAACCCACTTAGGTTTTTCGTGGAAGTACTGGCTTGGGCTGTGTCTATTGGGTGCAGTATTACGATGGCTGCCACTGTACCTAATCCCCCTCTCGTGGTACTTTACCCTATATGGATTAGTGGTTGTGCTATGTATGCTTGGGCTAGTTGGACTCGTCAATCGTTTGGTATGTTGGCCAACTACATCCTGTTAGTCAGTATCGATACGGTGGGCCTGATCAGGATGCTATCTCAGTAATATTATTGTAACATATACTTCTATAAATAAATGCAACCGACCACAATGATAGAGTGGCGCTGGAACTCGTAACCAGTAGATACCCCAAAATTTGGGGTATTTTTTTGTGTCATAAAACTGTCAAAAAATCACGGTCACTAAATACTGAATGAAACCCACCATAGCCCTGTTCTTGCACGACCCCAAATGCAGTGTGCAAAGCGGTAATGGGCTCATGCGAGCCTTGGGTGATCATTACAAATTCAAAATATTTGGTAAAAACAAACTAGAAGATGTGTTCTTTGATGACGTGGACATGATTGCTGTGCCCGGCGGCTTTGGTGATGCTGATTCATTTGAATCACTTTTCAAACACAATGCCGAACGTGTGCAACAATTTCTTGCTCGTGGTGGCAGATACCTGGGCATCTGTATGGGCGCCTACTGGGCCGGAAGTGAATATCTTGATATATTAGATGGTGTGGATGCAGTACAGTATATCCGACGTCCGGGTACAGACACACATAGACCACATGCCAAGAACTTGCCTGTGCTATGGCGCGATCGTTGGGGGAACATCGAGCCTTGGAACATGTTCTTTTACGATGGCTGTGCCCTGGTAGGCGACCGGACCAAGTTTAAGACCATGGCCACATACATGAATGGTGATGCCATGGCCATTATACAAAACAACATTGGTCTAATAGGATGTCATCCTGAAAGTGAACAATTCTGGTACGACAGTTACTCCTGGATGCGGGGTCGATATCATAGGGGTCAACACCATACACTGTTGTTGGATTTTGTGGACCAAATGTTTGTAACAAAACAGTAACACAATTCTGCCTAAATACTAGATGCCAAAAACATACCGCAGTATTTTTATTAGTGACGTCCATCTTGGCACAAGAGACTGCAAGGCAGAAGAACTAAACAATTTCTTAAAGCACAACTCCTGCAATACCTTATATCTAGTAGGCGACATCATTGACGCCTGGAAGATGCAACAAAATAGATTGAGATGGAAACAAAGCCATACCAATGTGGTTCGCAGGGTTCTTGGTCATGCCAAGCGTGGCACTAGGGTTGTATACGTGGCTGGAAATCATGACGAATTCCTGCGTCCCATGATACCATATGCCGCCACATTCGGTACTGTGGAAATATGTAATCAATGCGAACATGTGGGTGCAGATGGTAAACATTACCTTGTGGTGCACGGCGACCTATTTGATGGTATTACCCGCCTGGCACCGTGGTTGAGTTTTTTAGGAGACAAAGCATATGATTTTATCCTGGGGCTTAATAGCAGATTTAATTGGATCCGCCATCGTATGGGTTTTGGTTACTGGAGTCTTAGCCAGTTTCTTAAGCATAGGGTCAAAAAAGCCATTGACTTCATATTTCACTTTGAACGGAATCTTGCAGCCTACTGCAAAAAAAGAGGATTTGACGGTGTGGTCTGTGGTCACATCCATCACGCAGAAATAAAAGAGATCAACGGCGTTGTATACATGAATGATGGCGACTGGGTAGAATCATGTACCGCCTTGGTAGAACATCACGACGGGCACTGGGAGATTGTAACATGGACTCAAGAACATGACAAAGAAGATACTGATAATAACGGACAACTTACCGGATCAAATTAATGGTGTGGTCACCACTTACAAGAACATTGAGGCTCATGCAATTCGCGATGGTTATCATGTTGATTATATTGATCCCGGGCGGTTCCGCTACATTGATTGTCCTAGGTACCACGAAGTCAAGATTGCCTATCCGCGTAACCTGGGCGCGAAGATTGAGGAGATACGTCCGGATTATATCCACATCGCCACAGAAGGTCCTCTGGGTTTGTGGGCTAGAGCATATCTTTCACTGGGTGATATTTGTCACAATACCGCTTATCATACTAAGTTTCCTGAGGGACTTAAAAAGTTATTTGGCATTCCTGAATTTATAACCTGGCGATTTGTGCGTTGGTTTCACAAGCACTCGGGCAAGGTGTTGACCACAACTGACTCAATGGTAGCGGAGTTACAAGCGCATGGCTTTGACGGAGAAGTCATTTCCTGGACACGTGGTGTGGACCGTGAGATATTTCATCCTGGCTATCGAGATCGACAAGACAATGTCAAGGTGCTGTTGTGTGTTGCCCGTGTGAGCAAAGAAAAGAACCTGGAAGACTTTTTTGAATTACAATATCCCAACAGTCGCAAGATCATGGTAGGTGATGGTCCCATGCTAGAAAAATACCGGAAGCAGTATCCTGATGTGGAGTTTGTGGGATTCAAAACAGGCGCAGAACTGGCCCAATACTATGCCATGGCAGATGTGTTTGTGTTTCCGTCACGCTGGGAAACATTTGGCATTGTGATGATAGAAGCCATGGCCTGCGGAACACCTGTTGCAGCCTACCCTTGTCAAGGTCCAGAGGATGTGATTGATGAAGGCGTTACAGGTTGTATGAATGAAGACTTGAAGCAAGCAGTCACTGATTGTTTGTTCTTAAATAGACAACAAGTATGGTCAGGCAGTCAACGTTGGTCATGGGATCGAGCCTGGCACATATTCCGAGACAATCTCACTCCCAACCACTTGTGGACCAAGTAAATAAACCAAAGGAAATTCAATGAAAGAAATACTACAAACACTTCGCGAGCAACGCTGGGACGACCATCGTTACTATCATCATAGCAGAATCAATCAATTCTTGCACTTGATTTCAGCCACAAGTTTCTTGATTGCCTATGTGTATCTGTTCATTGATCCTGTTGTGAGTGCATACATTGCATGGTTGATTGCCATGACCACTCGTCAAGCCGGACATTTTTTCTTTGAGCCGCACGGCTACGATGAATACAACAAGGCCACATTTGACCACAAAGAAAAAATCAAAATTGGATTTAACTTGAAACGCAAACGTGTGCTACTGACCTGTTGGGCGGCTGTGCCTGTGCTGGCGTACTTTGATGCTGAACTAATGAACCTGCTGATTCCCGACAACGACCCAATGACATTTGTGAATCGCGTGGGCATGGGATGGTTATGGCTGGGTGCGGCCGGTGTTGTGTTTAGAATGATTCAACTGACCGCACTGCAAAGCCGACGAGTTGCACTGGTCTGGTGTCTAAAGATCATAACTGATCCGTTTCACGATGTATGGATCTATCGCAAGAGCCCCATATACTTGATGCAGGGCCAGTTGATTGACCCTGACCTTCGCCAAGATTACTCTTGATTGCGCAGTCTAGCAAGCCCTAGCAGTCTAAACAGGCCAAGCCACATCCAGCCTATATCAAACTCCCACCACTTTTTAGAGAGGCGGGCACTCGCTGGGTCCAAGTGGTGGTTGTTATGCAACTCTTCGCCGCCAATAACAATGCCCCAAGGACTAATATTACGACTATGATCTTTAGTTTTGCCATTTTTATATCCTATCCAATGGCCTAGTCCATTGATAACACCTGCGGCCCAGAATGGAATCCATATCATCTGGACGCCCCAGATTAACATTCCCCACCAACCAAACACCAAGATGTCTAGCAAAAAGAGAATGCCAATGCCAAGTCTAGAGTAAGGCTGGTATACGTGAAGCTCCATCCAATCAGCAGGAGTATCACGACCGTATGCGTCAACCATGACTTTATCTTTTGATGCCGCATGATATAACATTGCTCCTTTGAATAATACCTGCCATATACCGTACACGTGAGGGGTATGCGGATCACCTTCCACATCACTGTATCTGTGATGTTTGCGATGTATGGCCACCCACTGTCGGGTTACCATGCCTGTTGTGAGCCATAACCAAAATCTCATGAAATGTTCAAGGATGGGATGAAACTCAATGCCCTTGTGAGCCTGGCCACGATGCAAATACAATGTGACACAGACGATGGTAATGTGTGTCATTACCAGTGTTGCGATTAGTTCTGTCATGTTTTATTTACTCATATGTATGTGCTTTTGTTTTTATAAGTCTGTTCTAAATACGTGATATGAGTAGTATCTTTGAAGACCTAAACGATCTAGTGACAGATAATCCTGCTGGCAAGGTGCTGGGTGTTACTCTATTGATCCTTGTTTTGTCTGGGGCCATTGCTCTGGGCTTTGCCTATTGGCTGACTCACAGACACTAAATTATCTTCCTGAATATCGTTTGGGTTCTGCTTCCTGTTGACGTTGACGTTCTGTTTTGGGTACAATACCTGTGCCTAGTTCAGGATACTTTTGAATTCTGTCTTGTACTACCCATACCATCATCAGTCCAATGGCACAAGCAATAACAATGGCTGCCACTCCCCACACAGCATTGGCCCACACAGCATCCATGCGTCTGCGATGCCTGACAGCACTGGCATGATCTGCTCGCATTTGCCGGGCAATAAGAATTTTTTGTTGCTTGCCCATCTTTTCCATCATGTCTTCAACGTCCGAGTGCAAGGCACCCAGTTCAGGAGGCGATTGGTACACCATTATCTCACGCAGTTCTGTGCCCATCTGTTCCAGTTGTTTTTTCATCAGCACACGCTGTAGAGCACGTTTGCCTAGACTGGCATCACCTTGATAGATCTCATGCTCGTGATGTTTTTCTTCCTCCTCAAATATGGCCATACACTTGTAGTAGTTGTCATAGTAGGCACCCAGGTGCTCGCCTAGTTCAGTATAGATGCCTGCAGTCTCACCATCGCGTTTGTTCAATTCTATCACACGATTTTTTTCTTTTACAAACTGATTACGTGCTTCTACACTTGCGGGTTTGTCTTTGTGTGCGTTGTGAAACTGCTCGTCGAGATCCTTGAGAACAGCCTTGACATCGCCTGAGGCACCTTTGATGTCCTTGTACAGTTGACAGCCTTTTTTCACAGCGGCAACCGCTGTATTGGCCAGAGCAAATAATGTTATGGGATCCATTACTTTATCTCTTTCTTCAACCGATACTCAACACAGATCAAGATTCTATTGTTGATGTCACCAATCCAGGCAGTTCTTACACATTCGGCAATGCCGTGGTTGAGTCGGACTTCTCGTTCTCTAGAGGGTAGTTCTTGGGCAACACTGGGTCGATTGCCTCCGTACATGGGTGAACTTGATACCATCGCGGAAGCACATAGTATTAGCAATGATACTAAGATTACAGTTCTATAGATGGCCCCATATTTTTTCATTGTACTCCATGCCCTTGTTGTTCAGGGCTTAGAGTATTTACAGGATCCTGGTGCTAGATTAAACTGGGTTTAAAACAAGGTGGGAATCCAGAGCCAGATGGCCTGACTCATCAGCACCATTGCGATGCCGCCTACGTACAAACTGGCTGTATACAAGCGATTGTTCACTGCCAATATACTAGCACTTAATAACACAATGGCAATCTGGAATAGTGATCCAGCAAATGTATACCAAGGGCTACGTTGTTTGGCCACAGCACGATCTGCTTCTAGAGCACGAGCCTTGGCCATAAGTTCTTTCTTGCCTTCGCCTGTTACAGGATCTGATTCATAACGTGCAATCTTCTTGCTGAGTGAGGCAACCTTGTTCACATCCTTACGAGCCATAGCATCATCTAATGACATTTCGGCCAAGGTACCCTTGATTGATTTTGCTTGATAAAATGCCCAAGTGTTGTTGGCTTCGATTGTGTCGTTTAGTATACGACCCGAGTTGCCACTGCCTAGATATGTGTTGATGGCCAAAAATGCCGCGAATACAACAATTACCCATCCTGCTTTATCTTTGATGACGGCTTCACGTTCTGAGCGTGAGAGTGATTTTTGTTCTGCCATGATCGTTTCCTTTGTGTATTATTCAGCCAGGGGTTTTTTGGCTCGTGGTTTTTTGGACGCCACTGCTGGTTTTGCAACAGGTGCCGCTTTGGGCCGGGCAGGTGCTCGGGGCTTTTTGACAGGAGCAGTTGTGGCTACTGGAGCGGGTTCCGGAACAATTTCAGTTGCTTTGGGAAATGGCCAATCGGTGCTGGGTGCTTCCACTTTGTATGGTGCTGTTGGTGGCAAGGTATCTGGGTGTTTTGGCTTGGCAAAAAAGCCTTTTAAAAATCGTAACATATGGTTCTCCTGTGCAGTTATTTATTAGTGATCGCTCACTAGAGAAAACCATTGATTTGTGGTTGCGAAATCATATATAATACTACATAGGACGCTGGACAGGCCGGGTCCTATAGTAAACTCGCTTTATAGGAGAACCATATGTTTACAGCAGACGCAATCATCGACACCGTTCAAACCGGTAAAAAAACTTTCGTTAACACATTCGTTACAAACGAAACTGCCAAAGAATCAATGATCAAATTCATTGACGCACAAGCAGACTATACCAAACGAGCCGCCAAGGTTGGTACAGATACTTTCACTACACTTACAACTGAAGCAGTCAAAGCAGTTCAAGAAGCCGCTAAATTTGACTATTTCAAATCATGCGAAGATTTCTTCAAGGCGCTCAAGCCAGCAACCGCTAAAAAGTAATACTCAAGTATTACAATTTGCAAGGCCCCAGATTTTGGGGCTTTCTCTTGACCAATAATTCGTCATTTGCTATAATACGGCTATGGACACAAAACTTTACTTCGGCTACGGCATGAACACCAACTTGCATGAGATGGCGTATCGGTGTCCGCAGGCCCAGAGCCTTGGCCCTGCACGACTGCTAGATAATGCGTTTCGCTTTGCTATTCATGCTGATGTGGTAGTGGTTCCTGACTGCTATGTGGACGGAGTGCTGTGGTCAATCACCGAAGAATGTTTACAGAAACTGGATGCCTTAGAAGGCTTCCCACACTACTACAATCGCATTGAGATGGTGGTAGAACACAACGGCGAGACGAAAGATGCCATTGTGTATTTTATGAATCCAGGTCAGGCAGATGGATTGCCTGGGCAAGGTTATTTTGATCTGGTACTAGAAGGTTACACCCAACACGGTGTGCCCACTGATCAGTTGTACAACGCTCTGGAGTTATGGGCATGATCGGTCGACTGCTACCCATCGTGTTGCTCACTGGTTGTGCCGCAACCGTGAACTACAATCCACCCGCCAGTGTGTCAGCCATGCCCAATGATTGTGCCAATCAAGTGGCCATGATCAATTGGTTGGAAACCCAAGCCCGCGTCCCACGTCACTCCCTAGAAAGGCAAGAAGATTATGAAACCAGCCGTGCATCGTTCCGTCATCGCATCTGGCATTTGCGTTATGTGTGTCGTCCTGTTTAGTGGCTGTGCCAATCAAATTGATCCCCGTCGTGTGCCGATGAGCACTCGAGACCTCAATCACTTTCAAGTTGATTGCAGAATCAAATCACAGCAGGTGGCCATGTTGCAAAGCATGAGACAAAGCCGTGATGAACAATTTGCCTCCAGCATGCGAAGCACGTTTCGTCCATTCTCATGGACACCAGATCATGACATTGCACACAACCACCCCAACAAGTATATTGACTTCCATCTTAACCAATTGAGTTACTGCCAATGAAACGATTGCTATTAGCGGCCCTGATTCCCATACTGGCACAGGCCGAATGTGTGATGACTGATCGCACCACTACTTCGGCCACAGTGAGAATTGAAGAACGCAGTGACGTTCGCAAGGACATTGTGCCCAGTCCCAGCCAAGGATATCGCAGATGCCAAGTGAGTTACAAAGCCAGAATTGGTGCTCAGTGGTACTTGGCCACAGGCGTGTATGATTGGCCGGGCAACGCACCTGACACCGAAGCCTGTGCTGTGGCCATGAGCCGAGCAGATGCCAGTGTAAGAACACATGTGGCTCCAGTTGGTGTGCGTGGAGAAAGCACCATGGTCTGTACTGATCGCCCCAATATGGACACCCTAAGACGAACAGCAGTGGGCACACAAGGACGCCTGCACCAGTTTAGGCCGCACCCGGATTATCCTCGAGAGTTCTGGCACAATGGCACTCGGTGCCGTTGGTTTTTGGATACCGAATGGGCCCAGACCGATGTGGTCACACGTCAAGGCATTATCTGCAGATTGGAAACGGATCAGTGGGTAGTGGTTGACAAAATATAATCAATCCTGTATAATTTAACTATCGTAAAACTAACCTGAAAGGTATGTATGTTAATCAAGCGTTTATCAACCGTGGCCGTGGCAGTGAGTCTTGTGGCCTGTGCCAGCACACAAAAGGCCGAAACAATAGCACCTACGCCGGCTCCGGCTGCTCGAGTGGTTGAGATTGCGCCACCGCCGCATCCTTACGCCTTGCCCCAGGCACAGGCTCGAGTGGTACCGCAGGCACCTGCTTGGTTTGTGAACTTGCCCCCAGACACTGAAGACATGACATTTGCTGTGGGCACTGCAACATCAACAGATGAGCAGATGGCCTACGACAAAGCACGTATGGCCGCAGAGCGCAAACTGGTTGAACAAATGTACAGCCGTATTACAACACAGACCAACAGTTACAAAGCCGATCGTGGAAGTGTCACAATCGAAAACTATCAACAAGTCACTCGCAAAAATGCCAATGGCGAATTGAGTGGCGCCCAACGAGTTGACAGTCAGGCCACACATGATGGTCAGTACTACAAGGTCTATGTGTTATTGCGTTTGCCTACAGGCGCCAACAATGCAATGCAAACACGCAGAGATCAAACTCGTATGCAACGTGAAGCAGAGATCCGTGGTCGCGCCGCAGAGCGTGATATGGACGCCAACGAAGCCCGTGATTCCAAGCGTGAGCAAGATGCTGATTCTGCACTTGAGCGTAGATTGACTCCACAGAGCCGAGTTGCTCCTGTAATTGTGCCCACAACGTCAGGTGAAGTCAAGTTACTTGATGTGGACAATGCTGAATACCGACAAAAACGGGATGAAGCACTGGCCAAACCCGGTGCAGTAATCGGCCAAACCACCGTACGATAAACGGCGTATAAATAGAAGCGGTGCCAACAACACCGCTTTTCCTCTTTTATGATCATGCCAACTATTGAAACTACCCCGACAGAACAAACTCACGCCCAAGCACTTGCCGATTCCGGCATGTATGTTTTCATGGGAGATGTAGATGAAGAAAGTATCAAACCAGTTGTGGAATGGTTGCTTTACGAAAACTATGTGACCAAGAAAAAGAAAAAAGAACTACTGCTCATGGTCTGCTCCAACGGAGGAGACATGGGTGCGGCCTTTGCCTTGATTGATGTCATGATGAGTTCTCGAATTCCAGTAAAAACTGTGGGACTAGGAACCATTGCATCAGCAGGCTTGCTAATCTTCATATCCGGCACTCACGGACGCCGGGTGCTCACTCCCAACACAAGTATTCTAAGCCATCAGTTCTCATGGTACAACGAAGGCAAGGCACATGAGTTGTTTGCTACCATGCGTGAGTTTGAACTCACACAGGCTCGAATGATTGCACACTATGAATTGTGTACAGGACTGGGTCGGGAAGAAATACGCACGAACCTGTTGCCACCACAAGACATCTGGCTGTCAGCCCAAGAAGCACTAGCACTGGGCATCTGCGATGACATCAGTGTGGTCAAGAGTTAACCTTTTTTCTTACGTCCCAGCGTCTTTTCGTCAAAGTCGGGCTCTTGACTTTGTCTGGATGCTCGAGCACCTGGACCAGACAGTCTAGGTTCAGAACCTACCTGATCAAGTTTTGCATTCTCAGCATCAGTGTCGCCTACCGCAGTGGTGGTTACATCAGTATCCTTATTGCCACCACCGTTGTAACTAAAACTCACACGCCCAATAATACCGGTAGCCGCATAAACTTTAGTAGCATCTAGTCCCACAGTTCCTTTGAAATCTGGCGGATATTTACTGGTAAATCCAGTGACAGTATAATTGCCGGATTTTTCAGACCCGTTTAGGTGCAACTGAATAATAGGACTGGAGTTAAGAAACTTTAAACAAGCCTCACCAAACTTGGGATCTGAATTTACGTTCTTGGCCACACGTCGAGCCAAGGCGGCCAAAGTGTGATACCCTGTATTGTAACGTGGGTTATCTGTTTTGGCATTGATGTCACCCATAAGATCCAGGATAGTCGGATTGGTAGGTGTGGCATTGGTTTTAACCAACTGCTTTATTTCTGCTCCAGTGTCCTGATCAATGATGCCTTGCTCTATGCCATACACTATGGGAAAGTCTATAGCACTCATGGATCCAATTTTTTCAATAATTTCCACCTGCGACGCATACGTGTCAAGCAACTCAGTCATGCCCTTGTTACGTGCAGTAGTCACACCATCCGAAATATTTTTAACTGATGCCGACGCACCTTTTTCACCCTTGCTAGAGATACCAATCTCTATACCACTTGGATGAAACAAGTAACTGTCTACTAGACCGTTGTTTTTGTCAGCTGGGAAATTGATCGCGCTTCCATCATAGGTACCATCTTTGCCAAGTATATCTTTACGTGCGGCTTCAGCACCCACTCCCATATCCATGCCCTGGATCAAAGCAATAGGCCCAATGGTTTCTCCTAGGTCATCACGCACAGCAGTGACCATGTCGCCCATGTTTTCAAACTTTGGCAATTGACCAGCCAGCAACTGATCCATGCCAGGTCGTACTTTATCAATGCTGGCCATTTGATCGGGTGTTGTTCCTGGTCTAGTGCCCATGGCAGCCACGGTATCTGATGGAGTATCGAACGTAGAATTTGCTGGAAACAAGTCAGCAGGTTTGAGTTTGTAATACGCACCTTTTAAACTTACTGCTTTGTTCAATTGCCAACCTCCGGGCAGTTCGGAGTTTTTCCAAAAGCCCGCCATGTCAGGTTTTATTTCATTGAAAAATCTACCAAAATATGTTTGTTGCCCGGCCTCGGGACCGTTGAATGTAACAATAGCAAAGGCCTTGCTGGCTTGTGTGGGTTTGTTACTCCAAGTAATACTGGGATATTGTTTGAACAAATCTGCACCTGTTAGCGACATTTCATCATAGTTGGCATAGGCACCTGGCATGCCAGGAAAGTAGTCAACCTTGTCAAATACAATTTCAGCAGTGGGGTTATCCTTGGATCCTTGGAAAAACGAGTCGCCCGCATCGCGATACAATAGGCCACGACTTTTTTCCATAAGAACATTATCAAGTAAATTGAGTAGATCACGCATTGTTTTTTCCGTAAGAATATGTTATACTTATGCTTTGAACAAGGAGACCCCATGCCAAATCTAGTGCCAATTGTGCTTGAACAAACCTCAAAAGGTGAACGCAGTTATGACATCTACAGCCGATTACTAAAAGACCGTGTGATCATGCTGGACACAGAAGTATCAGAACACACAGCCAGTTTGCTGGTAGCACAGATGTTGTTTTTGGAAAGTGAAAATCCAGACAAAGACATCAGCCTGTATATTAACTCGCCTGGCGGATCAGTCACAGCAGGCATGGCCATCTACGACACCATGCAGTTTATTCGATGTGACGTACAGACCATTGTGATGGGACAAGCATGTTCCATGGGAAGTCTGCTAAGTACAGCAGGAGCCGCAGGCAAGCGCATGATTCTGCCCCATGCTCGACACATGATTCACCAACCATCAGGTGGTGCTTCAGGACAAGCCACAGACATCCAAATCCAAGCAAGAGAAATCCAAAAGATGAAAGAATATCTTACTACGATCTATGTCAAGCACAACTCAGCGGGCAAAACCTTTGAGCAGTTGAGTGCAGACATGGAACGTGATTTCTTTATGTCAGCTCAAGAAGCCTTGGACTATGGATTAGTGGACAAGATACTCGACAAACGTTAATGGCACTAAAAAATCATTTTTGCCCAAGCCCATGGTTCCACATGCGTATTACCAACAATGGCGGTATGACCTATTGCCGTTGGGCAGACAAAAACACAACAGAAGTCAACATCCGGGACGTTGATCCTCAAAGTTTTTTTCAACAGCACATGGCCGGTGTACGCACCACCATGTTGCAAGGTGAACCAGTGGCGGGGTGCAATAGATGTTATCTCATGGAGACACACAACAAGGTCAGCGGCAGACAAAAACAACTACTCAAGATTGGTGTGCGGGTTGAACAGTTTGAAAAGACCCTAGCATCAAGTCCTTGGGTCAACACCTTGGCCTCGCAGGAATTCTCACAGTTGCCCCAAGATTGGCAAATAGATCTTGGCAATCATTGTAACAGTGCTTGTATTTTTTGTCACCCCAATGCCAGTTCACGATTGGCCACGGAATGGAAACGCATAGGTTTTATTGATCAACTGCCGGCACCAAACTGGACCGATAATCCAACACTGGTCAATCAATTCATTGCCATGCTGGAAGCAAGTCCGCATATTCAGTATCTACACTTTATTGGTGGCGAGACCTTGATAACTCCGGCGTTTCAAACCATACTACAAGCCATGATCCGATCAGGGTTGAATCGCACAGCCACCATTGGATTCACTACCAATCTTATCACGTGGAATCAGCCCGTGGTTGATTTGCTTTCACAATTTGCCGGCGTAAATCTTGGCATGAGTATTGAATCATTTGACACGGTAAACGATTATGTGCGTTGGCCTGCTACCATGCCCAAGATACATCAGTACCTGGACCAATGGATTGCTATAGCACGGGATCACAATTGGCTCATGCAGTTCCGTACCACTCCCACAGCATTGACCATTGACTCTTTGTTGAGTGTGTACCAGTATGCCTGGGATCGATCAATAGCAATCGAAAGTTGTAATTTTTTAGATCAACCTGAATGCATGCGCCCTTCGGTACTGCCCTTGAGTCATCGTCTGCCCATAATCGATCGTATGGAATCTTGGATTGCGGAACATGATACCAACAGCAAAACCATTGTGAACACTCGAGATCCATCAGTGGCTCAACAACAGATTGTGCAAGATCTACAAAGTTACGTGAACTATTTGAAACGTGAATCCGATGAAAGTTTTAGATTGCCTGCACTAGTGACCTATCTAAAACGCATTGAAGCCGGCCGTGGCAACAGCGTACTAACTTATCTACCCCAATATGAAGAACTTTTCAGAACTGCTGGCTACTGATTTAAAACTAAACGTTGTTGTGAATGACCAGGCCGTTGATGCCAACCTACACGACCCGTTGTTTTTCAACGCAGATGACACTGTCACCGTTGATGGTGTTGATATATTACCTAGGTATTTGCATCTAGCAACCAACGGCACATTGGCAATCAATGAGCCATTTTATCACTGGTACCACCGAGTATCAGACCAAGGCTGGTTATTAACCCCACACTAGGGATGAATTTCCCAACCTTCACGAGCCCAGCGATACAGCATCAATATATCTGCAATCATTTTGCGTATATGGCCTTGGCTTCGTTTATTTTACCTGCCCTGGCCAATACTGTGGCTGCACGGGCTTCGCCCATGGCTTCAAGAAAATTCCAAACTGAGTTTAAAAATTGTTTCATGCAAAATTCCTATCTGATTGTTTGTCGTACTGACGTTGCCAGTATTCTACGTCTGATGCGCTGGTTATGCATTTGGTGCTTAAATACTGTTCCAAACGCGATTGATAACCTTGCTTGGGGAACATCTCAGCAAGACGTTCTATAAATTGAATAAACATTTGTGACATTTATTTTTCTCCTTCGCCAGTATTTACCACTACGTAGAAACCATTATATATTATGAGAATCAGATTAATTGGACAAAGAAACCAGTACGGAATAGGCGTACATTATAGCAATTTTGCCGATGCTCTTCGACGTATAAGTCACATAGGCAATCTAGTGGAAGAAATCAACTGTGACAATCAGGATGAAGTCTGGGCCGGGGTTGAACGCAGTCGTCCCGAAGACATCAATATCTCGTTTGTGAGCATGCCCATACAAGATCACTATCAAGGCACAAACATTCAATGGGTTGTGTTTGAAAGTACTCGAGTGCCACCCACTGTGATGAACACCATGCTGACCGCAGACCAAGTATGGGTTCCCAGTGAGTGGGGACGGAAGATTTTAGTTGACGGTGGTGTTGCGGCTGACCTGTGTCATGTGGTACCCGAAGGAGTAGACAGTGCTCGATATCACCCATACGCACCCAGAGTAGAATCACCTATCTTGAGTTATCTCATTGCCGGCAAGTATGAACTGAGGAAAAGTATTATAGAAACCATATATGCCTGGATCCAGGAGTTTGGCAATGATTCTGACGTGGAACTTGTGGTCAAAAGCAATTATTTTACCAACCAAGCGGCCAAGTACAATGAACTGTCTGGTTGGATCGAAAGCACTGGCGTTCAAAACGTGCGAGTGTTATGGGGCACCAGTTCAACATCTGACCTAATTGACCTGTATCAACAAAGCCACATTTTTGTGTTGCCCACCAAAGGTGAAGGTTGGGGACTGCCACTAATTGAAGCCGCGGCAGTGGGCTTGCCCATCATCACAGTCATGCACAGTGCGCACACAGAATTTTTACAGCACATACCTTCCAGTGTGGTACCTGTGGAGTTTGACATGGCTCCTATTGCTTGTGAGGAATATAAATCTTATTACCCCACTGATGATGGCAACTGGGGTTCATGGGCACAACCCAGGGTTGACAGCATCCGCTCAGCATTAAGAACCTCGCGAGACAACTATGTCACACTACAATCAAGGGCCTTTGCCAACAGTTCTATCATACGTGATGCATTTTCGTGGGATCGATCAGTAGATCGTGCGTTGAGCATACTTCATGCCAACGAATTATTGAAGTAAAAATGTAACCCAAAAAGTAATACTCAAGTACTACCAAAACCCTACAGAGATGTGGGGTTTTCTTTTGGTTGACCAATAATGGTCCTTTTGCTATAATATAGACATAGAGTAACAAAACAGGAGCACCAAATGCGCCACGTAGCAGGATTTAGTAACAGCACCCGAATTCGTTTTATTGTCAACGGTTTTGGTATGTACGGTACTATCAACGACATCTACACAAAAACAGCCACAGCGAGCCACGGTGCCGCTCTGCGACTGGCCATACAGAAATTGGCTTATGATCGCCGTCACAGTAGTTTTACTGGTGCTGGTCGCCCAGTGGGTGTGAACATCACCCACGAGGGACATGACGTACAAATCACACTGATGGCCAATTGATTTTGGTTGACCAATATTTCTCGATCGGTTATAATACTTGTATAGAAACTAAAAGGAGCCAGAAATGAGTCACAGTTATTATGTTGTCAGCAAAGGTTCAGGTCTAATTGTCAACGACGGTCCTGCCAAAACTCGTGCATACAAAACTTTTGGTGCCGCAATGGCCACCCGCACTCGTCTCTGCCGCAAGTCGGGTTGGAACATCTCCGAACTTGCTATCATTGCTACCAATCACTACAAACCCCGGATGGTTACCCGCACTAATCTTATGACTGGCCAAGAATATCAAGAGGACGTGAATACTCCTAGATCTTGCTCGCCCAGTTCAGAACTTTTTTGGACAATGTAATGATAGATCCCAAAGACTATTGGTTTAAAATGTCGTGGACACAACCCTATGCAAGTTGGCCCAAGCCTGCGGGCAGGCCAACAGAATATCGGGAACCCGAAATTGTAGACTTTGCTGAGGCACGTGAAGTCATAGCAAGGATCATGGCCAAATGAAATGGTTTGCTGAAACTACTGACTACCGAGATAATACACCTAATGGCGTGTACTTATTAGATGATGGCAAGAGCAAGATGTATGCTTTTAAGCCGTTTGGTACAGGCACAATCAAAGTATTTAAAAACCCAATCCGCATTGATCTGCGTGGCCGTAAGTTTACCATTAACTCTGTTCAGTTTGAAACTGACTTGAAAGAACCTGAACCTGAAGGTCGTGTGTTCACTGTGACAGGAAGCAAAGGCGATCAGTACACAGTGAACGAAGTGCGTGGCTCATGGTCATGCACCTGTTCAGGATTCAAATTTAGAGGCGAGTGTAAACATATCAAGGAGTTGTCATGAAATTGACTCTAATTGCGGCATTGTTGTTTTCGAGCAGTATGGCGTCTGCGCAAAGTTACAACATACAATTTGAAGCCCAACCCAACCTGCCAGAAAAAATCATACGCTGGGTGGTAGTGGAGAATGTGAGTGCAGTTTGCCAAAACAAGATTCCAGCCTTGGCTGGTCAACGCATCTTGGCCTGCTCAGAATACAACAATCGTGCCTGTACCATCTACACTGGACTGGTCACTGACATGGCCATAGTGGGTCATGAAATACGCCATTGCTTTGAAGGGCAATGGCATCGGTAATTCTGCTACACTCACAAGAAAGCTCCTTTCGGGGCTTTTGTTTTATGCACGGAGCCAACATCCTTGGAAGTATTGCGGTACAATACTTGAAAGAGTAGTACATCCAGTAATGTTGGTAACATACGCTAAAATACACTGTAGTTGATCACCAACTGCAAGATACACAAGTGTGCTAATAGAAGATGAACTTATTGCCCATCCAACACCGGTTAATATTTTAAGTTCTTGAAACGGACCAGATGCCACCGGAGAGCCATTTTTGTATATTCCAATTAGTGCAGATCCATAATATGCAGTGGAGGGAATAATCGATAAAGGAGGAAATCCTCCAGCACAAGCACTAATCTGATAGTATCCAGCAACAGGTGCAATAAATTTTCCAGCATTAGTTCCTGACACCTGATAACCATTACTAATATTTTTACTAACACTATTATATACAAGTGGATATTGCGTTATCGAAAGGGGCGATACAGGAAGACTTTGCCCATTAGTTATTGTGGCTATAAATGCTGGACCACTAGTTGCAATATAAGGGGTTCCATTAATATTTCCAACAGTCAAGTTTGTAGCAATAACATTAGGACTGTTAATCATTGATCCAATTACTACGCCGGCAGCAGATATGTATCCCGCTGTAGCAATATTACCAGCAAACACATTGCCACTGGCGCTGATTGTGGCTGGTGCAAAGGCTCCAGTGATTGCTAAATTTTGTGCGGCGATATTACCTGCGGCAGATATTGATCCAGTTGTTCTTAGATAATTAGCCTGTAGATTTCCAGATATTGAAACTGCATTGCCTACATTTAAATTAGTAGCCACCACCGAATCACCTATGACTGTACCAGTGGTCGATATTGTACCAGCAGTGGTGATGTTGCCACCAGTTATATTACTACTGACCACAAGTGATGTCAGGGTACCAACACTAGTAATGTTTGGTTGTGCGGCGGTGGTCACTGTGCCAGCGGTACCTGCTGTACCTGCATTTATTCCACTCAACTGACTGCCGTTTCCAACAAACACGCTACCAAATACTGCCCCGGTTGCTGAAACAACACCAGCGGTTAATATGTTGCCACCTGTGGCATTTCCGGTTACTACAATATTAGAGCCTGCCAACGCACCTGTATAAGTTGGCAAATAAGCCGCAACGTTGGCATTGGTATATGAAGTACCACCAGTGCTGATACCAGTCAATTGTGAGCCGTTACCAACAAAGTAAGCACCTGTGACATTTCCACTAGCCGAAACAGTTGAGCCAGTTAGGGCACCTGTGTAAGTTGGCAAATAAGCCGCTACATTAGAGTTAGCATAAGAACTACTGGCAATACCAGTCAATTGTGAGCCGTTACCAAAAAAGTATCTGCCTGTTATGTTTGCACTGCCTGCATTTATTGATCGAGTGGCAGTGATATTGCCAGCATCGACGTTGGCTGCTGAAACATAGGTTCTAGCACTGACATAAGTGGTAGCACTAACAAAACTCTGGGATTGTACATTTGGGAATGATGACATAAGCGGTCCTTGACTTCTATTTATGTAGTCACAAGAAAGCCCCTTTCGGGGCTTTCTTTTTACGCCTGGTCTACAAACTTTTTAAGTTCTTCGGCCTTGACCACAATGTCCGTACTGGACGGAAAATCGGGCATGGTTGGATAAGGAAGAGTTCCGCGATTGGCATCATTCAGTTTGGAATGATATTCGTCGCTTAGGCTACTGCGTTTTTCGTAGACTGGCGCTTGAAGAATTTCCTTGGCCAAGGTCAAGAGTTCGAGACGGATCTCGTAAGGTGTTTTGCTCATGTTTTTCTCCTGTGTATGTGTGTGTCGCTCCGGTCCCGCCCTATGCAGGACAAGATTGCTACACGAGCAAGATTACTTATAGATGTAATTGACGGTGTCAGAATTTTCGCGGTAGATGCCAGCACCATTCTTTAGGTGGAAACGTCGGGCCATCTCGGTCTTGGGACTGAGTGTAACGTAGGTGTCGATGTTGGGAAATTCCGCTTTGATTGATTCTTGAGCCCGAACAATCAGTTCACGCCCTGCCCCAGATGCATACGACCAAATTGTGTAAAATACCGCAGTTTTGGCACTCCCGACCAAGTCCACCAAGTCATCCACTGCCGCAGGAACCACATCCAAAAACTTCACACAGGTGATTGCTCTGGTTTGGTCGCCGTCCTTGAGCATGTATATTCGACTGTTTTGATTAACACGGTCGGTGGCAGGTATCTCAGGTCGCACTGGGTCGTCCTTTAGGAGATTGACAATTTCGTCGGTAATACTTGTGATGGTGTGTAACATAATACGCTCTTTATATGCTTGCAAACCTATTTATCAAAGGTATGTAGAAAAAGAAAACAGGGCCCTTCAGCCCTGTATTTCTCGATACTTTTGTAAAGCCCGTATCCTGGCTATGAGTAATCTAGTCTTTACATAGTCACTTAGTTCTTCATCATCATCCAGATCTGGTTGAAATGGTTGAACTCGGGGCTTACGTGCCTGACTAGAACACAGGAATTCATCATCCGGTGCATCATATGGGTTGGTACCCTGCAACCGGATGGCGGTAAACCTGTTGGGATTACTTCTTAGTAGTTTCGGCTTTGGCGGCAGGCGCGGTAGGTGCGCTTTTGGCATCAGCCTTGGCAGGTGTACTGGCTGCTGGAGCAGGCGCAGTAACAGCAGGCTTGGCTTCTACTTTCTTTTCTTCTTTCTTGGGTGCATCTGCGGCAAACACAGAAACGGCAAACACGGTAGCGATGAGAGCGACGAATTGTTTCATAGTAATCTCCTTTGATTTGAAACTAGCAAGAATTTCTCTTGCTGTATATACAACGCCACAGCCCTACAAAAGGTTGACACAGTTTGGCAATGTTGCCAAAACATGTTGCGATTGTGTTACAGTCGTACTATAATACTTAGATGCTGTACGCAACGGCTACACTTAAGAAAGGTAAAAATTATGCGTTTTAATGAAGATACCAAGACTTACAAAGTCTTTTCCGCACTCCAAGCAGGCGAGACATTGACTCCTGCCCAGGCACAACACCGTTTTGGTGTTAAGAACCTCAGCGCCGAAGTCAGCCGCGTTCGCCAGGCTGGTTTCTGTGTTTATGCCAACAGCCGTGTTGCTGGTAATGGCGTTAAGGTTACTGAGTACCAAATCGGCAAGCCAAGCCGAAAACTTATTGCCGCTGGTTACAAGGCGCTTGCAATGGGCATCGTAGCCTAAAAAATCTAACACTATTATTCAATAGTGTTATATGCCCGGGTGCAATGCCCGGGCTTTTTTATGACCAGCCGGATATTGCCAAGTCCAACTTCCATCATCTTTGTACAATCTTTTTCTTCCAGTTACAGTAGCAGAAATTTTAGCGGCACTTCTTCTCCCAGTTTCGGCAGAGTACGGTCTTGGTTTACCTTTGTGTGCTTGTCTAATTTTTTCTCTTACTTCTGGTCGAGAAGAAGCATTTCGATCTCCAGTCGCAGGTCCTTTTTTTGTCTTAGGTACGCCCATACCTTTATTCCACGGAATCTTGTTAGCATGTGCCCGGCGTTGATTCTCATTCCATTTGCCGCCACCAAATCCATCACCACCTGCGGTCATGTTTCGAAGTATCCCGGTACCCAAATCCTTGCGACCATACCAAGAGATAAGTCTGCGTTCTATAGCACAGGCTCCAATATTGGTTAGGTTTGATTCTACAAAAACAATTCGATCTTGTGGCGGCACTTTTACCTTGTGGTCTCGATCCCAAGCCCTGCGACCTTTGCCCTTGCCGATATAGTAAGGTGTGCTATCTTTGCGTAGATAGGCGTAAACGTAGTAAATATTCATGCTGATTGCTCCTTTTAAGCATTAGAGTAGTTGGGAATTCCCGTTCCGCGAACTACACCTATATTTATAAATACTCAAAGGATTTATTATGGCAGCAGGCACAGCATTAAACGCATGGACAGCAGATTTTATTAACACTATCATACCGGCTATAAACACAGCCCTTGCATATTGGTCTAAAAGAAACAGTACCACCAGCCTGGAGAGAGTTACAAATGACAAATATGAGAAAGGTAGCAGGAATGCTAAGCCAAAATTTATAAGTGTGCCTTTTACTTTTGATCAAAAATATGCCACTACTCTTCTTAACAGCGCCGTTGATAGCGCGGCTTCTGCTAGAGTAAAATTGGTCAATTTGTTGTCTATTCCTGAGATAAATCCAGCCACGGCCAATGGGTTATTATCTTCGTTTGATAAAGCATTTCAACCTTTAGCCGATTTTCAAAAGAATACAAATTTACCAGTACCAAATTCTGTAGGGCAGGCGCTATTTGATTGGTACCTAAAAAATCTCAGATCAATATTGATATCTTTGGGTGTCTAATCACACGGGACACTACGCAAAAAACCCTGTTCACGACAGGGTTTTTTCTTGACTGAATATTCCTAATCTTGTATAATAGTGATATGCTTAAAAAACTCTTTGAATCATGGGGTCGGTACCGTATTATCATGGACCGGGTAGACAATCAACCTTACCTGGAACGCTACTACGTGTTTCTCCGGGATCGTGAACGATTTCCGTTCAACATCTTTGTACACAAGTTTTTGAAAAGTGATACCGAAGATGTGCATGATCATCCTTGGCCGTTCCTGACTGTGATTCTCAAAGGTGGCTACTGGGAGTGGCGGCCACAGTTTGACAGCCAAGGTCAAAAGGTCGGAGAGATTGCCAAGTGGTGTGGACCGGGAAGCATGCGTTGGGCCCGTGCCAGTCAGTATCATAGAGTAGAACTAGACCCAGACGTCACATGTTGGACACTATTCTGTCCCGGACCAAAACAACGTGACTGGGGATTCCTGGTTCGCAATCAATGGATCCAGTGGGAACAATATTTGAAACAAAGGAAGTCAGTATGAATTGGTTAAAACGTTGGTTGGCTCGAGCAGTGGTAGAAGGGCATGAAGATTCAGATCGTCAAGACCGTGTGTACGCAACTGCTGTATCCAAGTTGTCTGTCGGGCGAGACGTTGAAAGCGATGATGGACTCAATATCACAGTACGCAAAGCCATTGGTGGCCGGATTGTGACGTTCAGGCATTATGATGTCAAAACTGACCGTCATAATCACCGGCTGTATGTTGTCCCAGAAGACTTGGATTTTGAGAGAGAGTTAGGCAAAATGATCACCCTAGAATCCATGAGAGGCTGAAAGTAAATACACTATGGAACTACTAAATTTTATACTTGATCTTGTGTTTTGGGGCATTGTGTCCTGGTTTGTGTTTACCTGGCTAGTGAGTCGTTATTTGGAACAACGCCAAATTGGCCAAGTGGTTAGAGATCTTGACCAGGAGCAGTTGATTCCACTCACAGTAGAGGTTGACCAAGATCAATATTTTTGCTATAATAGTATTACCAAAGCATTTGTGTGCCAAGGATACAATTTGAAGGAAATTGTAGAACGTTTTCGACAACTGTATCCGGACAAGTCTGCCGCCATCTATGATGGTGATGAGACTGCGGTGCGTATCCTTAAAAGTCAATTGAAAGAACTCGGTGAAAATTTCTCTAGTGTCAGACGTACATCTTGAATTTGGAGACCTTGATTTTGAAAATGATCAAGGTGCTGAAGTCTTGATCTTGAGCGGCGATATCTGTGTTGCTCATGATATCACACAACGTGACCCTTACGGCGTGATGGGTCCAGAATATCGTAGCAATCGATTCCATGACTTCTTTCAACGCTGTCATGATCGGTTTCCACACGTGATCTATATTGTGGGCAATCATGAATACTACAATGGCGACTTTGCCACCGCTTTTGCACACCTAAAGGACGTGCTGGGCTACTTGCCTAATCTGCATGTGCTGGAAAAAGAATCTATCATGATCGATGATGTTACATTCTTGTGTGGTACGCTGTGGACTGACATGAATCGCGAAGACCCACATACCTTGTGGGAAATTCGACGCTACATGAATGATTTTAGAATCATCAAGGACAGTCGCCATCCTGTGCATTACAAGGACTCGGAAGGTCACCGTCACACACGTGATGGCAAATTCAGCCCCGAGGCAACTGTGGAAGAACACCGGGCCATGTTGAAATTTGTTGAAGAGTCCGTTGACGCCAACCCCACAGGTAAGTATGTGGTAGTTGGGCATCATGCACCCAGCCGGGCGTCAACTCACCCACAGTATGCAGATCAAACCATGGTGAATGGTGCTTACAGTTCAGATCTGGATCAGTTTATTCTTGATCGTCCACAAATCAAATTGTGGACGCATGGACACACTCATCATGAGTTTGACTACATGATTGGCTCATGCCGTGTGATGTGCAACCCACGTGGCTATGATGGCTATGAACAACAGGCGGAACAATGGAAACTCAAAACAGTAGATATCTAAATTGGTTCCGGTACAGTGGGATCAGTGTTATTGTTACACTGAACCCACTGCATTGGCGCTTGATACCTGGTGCTAGACGTGAGCCCAACGATGGTTGGCCCAGTCCCAATGAACGCACCTGGAGTGTGGGTTGGTTGTTCTTGACCATACGTGGTTGGGTTGACAATGGTGATTGGTAATGCGAGAGCATGCAGAGTGGATTGTACTTGCTGTGCTGATTGCGTTGGCTGTGATCAACAACTCGGTAATGGGGGAAGACAGTGAACGTACGGCACTGGATCGGGTACGCAACTCAAGTGGATACTTAATACGATATGAACCAACAGACTAAACAACTAGCAGAACAGGCAGGCTTTGTACTGGATGAATTACCAGACTCAGTACTACAACCATTAGAAACATTTGCTGATCTATTGCGAGCCGCAAACACTCGTGAAGTGATTGCATTGTGTGCCAACACAATTAACAATAATCTCAATGAGCAAAAGCAAAAAACAAAACATCGTTGGGACATTGTGGAAGCCGTTGTGATCGTCACAGCATTGGCTGTCTGGGTCACCTGGTGGTACACTCAATATCATTGATAAAGGATAAACATGAAAATATATATTGGTAAACCGCGTGATCACTGGATCTCACCTTACACAATCATGGATTATGTGTTCTGGTGGACCGACTGGTCCAAGTGTAGTCGTGACCGGCGTATTCGCAGTCTTGAAGAAGAAAGCACGTATGTTGAGCATCCGGCCTGGGTAGAACGCTGGAGTGATCGTCTTGAACCCATTAGTCGTGCGATCCAATGGATCTTGGATCGTGTGCATCCGGCCATCAATTACGTAAAAATTGACTACTGGGACACCTGGAGCATGGACCATACCTTGAGTCCCATCATCCTGCCCATGTTAAAGCAGTTAAAAGCAACTCAGCACGGTGCAGGATTTGTGGACGATGAAGATGTGCCCGAAGAACTAAAAAGTACCAGCGCACCTGCCAAAGAGAACGAATGGGATACCGATGCCAATCACTTTGCTCGTTGGGAATATGTACTGGACGAAATGATATTTGCGTTTGAGTGCAAAACAGATGACTCCTGGGAAGATGCGTTCCGTGAGGGCGAGATTGACATATTGTGGGTGCCTGTGGACCGGGATGGTAATGAAGTGCCCCGAGGTGAACACAAGCACTATCAAATGAAAGACGGTCCCAACAACACACACAAGTGTGATTACGAAGGTATGAAAGTGGTTGAAGCACGTATACAAAACGGCTTTCGCTTGTTTGGCAAATACTACCAAAACCTTTGGGATTGAGATGACATTCAAACACATGATCAGAGACATGATGACCTATGCTGAAAATTTGGGTGTAGAATTCACTCCCAACTCCGTCCCCCGAAGCGATTATGAGCAGTGGCGGAAACAATACACCTGGGACGCTCTGCATGATCTACGCTATGGTCAAAGTTTCTGCAACTACTTTGGCATCACAGATCACAGACTCTTCTTTGAGCGAAACTGGTTGGTGTGCGACACAGTGATTCAGCGAGAGTGGCTTGCAAGATCCTAACTTTCCACACGGTGCTCAAATATCATGGGGCAGAGAGTATGACACAATCACAGCCTGGGACACAATTGCCACCTGGGGTGTAGAGTTTTTTGGCCTGCCCGGCGATCGTTATGTCACCGACATTCACATCAACGATATGACCTGGTGGTTTCGATCCGAACATGACAGGTTGCTGTTTGTTTTACGCAACGGCCTGGCTCGATGCATACAGTTAGAGTCCACAACATAGAAGTTTTTGATGCAATTGACCTAAAGAATCAATTGCTCCAGGCGGGCCTGGCAATAGAGCAAGACTTTGAATGGGCCTGGATCACTGCTGAATACAACAACGTAGAAGGATGGACACGGCAGAAACATGCAGAATTTCGATTCCATGATCCAGCCGTGGCCACGTTTTATCAGTTGAAATGGGCACGATAATAAGTATTGTTGATGAAGCGCACTCATGAACCCCTGTTTGAAATTCGTCTTGGCGATAGTTTTAACTATGCCCGAGAAATCAACAAACCTTTTGGTGCGCTGGACCGGGTACTGGCCTGGTGCAAAACTGAACTAACAGGTGAATGGCGTTGGCAACTGGTAGACGTCAGCACAGACCAACGACCAGGTCGTTACATTTTCTATTTTGATGATGAGCGTGATTACTTTGCTTTCACGTTGTATTGGCAGTAGTACTTAGGTAGTACTTGACAAATAATCCCAAACCTTGTATAATCAACACATAGCAACTTTAATAGGTGTCAATGTGAGCATAGAAATAAAAAATCTAACCGCCGAGCAGGTAGAAATGCTAGATATCATGTGGAGTTTTGATTCCGCAGAAGAATATCTAAACTGGTACCACCTGCTGGACGCTGAGGATCAAGACATGGCCGATGTACTGCAACGCATGATCATTCTTGAGACCATGGATGAGATGCTGGAAGAAGTTAGCGATAACTACGCTGATATCAAATCTTACTTGAAAAAGTTCATGCTATGAACCATCACTTTGTTGTGATGTGGGACAACACTGGCCTAGAGTATATAGGCGATATCACTGCTGACGAAGTAAACCGTAGTTGGTCGGCACTACAAGGTCGACCCGTTGGTAGTGCCTTGCCCAACCTCAATCACATGATACTCCGTGCTAGATACAACCCACAGCGTCACTATGAGATTTATCAGATTGAAGCCACAGATGGCATCACTGCCGACGACATACGAGACATGTTTGCGGCCAGTCCCCAAACAGCCGCGGACACAATCCGCAGACTTGGTCACTGTTACTTTAGTGACCGAGTGCAAGAAGACCGCGTGGTAATACGTTAAAATATGGCAACTCTACAACAAGTTTGTGACTACAACAGAACCCGGGTCAATTGGATCAAGATGTATTCAATGATTGATACTCTTGGTACAACTATGAACAGTCAAAAGGATCGTTTTGACAAAAGTGATCTCATTGAAATGGGACTGGAAGTCTACAGTAACAGCGACATTAAATATATAAACCAGCCCGGCATAGATCACGAACTGGTAAACCTATTAGATGCTCAAGGCGTGCCAGTTACACAAGAAATGAAGTTTGTTAGTACACTTTTTTACAAAGATATTGTCATTGAACGTGCTAACCGGCGGCGAGGAATCAAAGGCACAAAAGAATTGCAACGATCAAATCAACCTGTTACAATAAAGTTGGTTAACTCAATGGGATCAAACACTCATACAAAGTTGCCTGCAACATACGCAAAATTTTTATTAGTAGCAGATAACAATAGTGCTCATGTGATTGAGATTGCTACACTATTGCCGTATTTGGTATTTGGTGGTGATGGAATTACAGCCGTTGATGTTCCATCAAACTTGTTTACCCAAGTGATTGGCCCAGATGATATTACTGCCAGACAGCCCTTAGCAAACTTCAACTACAAAACTGAAAAGTTGATATTTCAACGTGATTTTTTAAACAGGTTTTAATATGACATACCAAGTTTACAACCAATCTTGTATAGAAGGCATGCGTGAGCATGTGGCCAATGACAGCATTGACTTGATCTTTACCGATCCGCCTTATGGCATCAAAGGTGATGAATTGGATGTGCATTACCACAGAGACGAATCAAAGGTAGTGCCAGGCTACGTTGATGTGCCACTCAGCGAGTATGCCAAATTCAGTCTGGACTGGATTCGAGAATGTGAGCGTGTGCTACGTCCAGGTGGCAGTATGTACATTGTGAGTGGCTATACCAATCTGCATCATATTCTCAATGCGCTACATGCCACTGGCCTGGAAGAGATCAATCACATCATTGCCAAGTACAGTTTTGGCGTCAGTACCAAGAACAAATTTGTGAGCAGTCACTACCATGTGCTATTTTGGACCAAACCAGATCGAGGTAGCAAGAAACGCACTTTCAATTCCAACTACAAGTACACGGATCAAAAAGACAGTTATCACGATAGGTTGAGTGTGCAAGACATGCCCAGAGACTACAAACCCGGACAAGTCAAAAACAAAAATCAATTGAGTGAAGACTTTATTGAAAAGTTTATCATGTACTCTAGTAACCGAGGTGACACTGTGTTAGATTGCTTTGGTGGTGGATTGACCACAGGCAGAACAGCACTACGCTGGGGTCGTAAGTTTGTGGGGTTTGAACTCAACACTCATGCCTATGATGCATTTGTGCCCACGTTAGATACAGTAGAAGAGTTACCGGATCCTGTGCCCAGTACACCTGATGCTGTTGAACTAGCCAAGCGTCAAAAACTACGAGATGGTTGGAAACGGGATCGGCTGGCAAAAAAAGCAAACAAAAGTACTACTCAGCCAGTGGTTGACCAAATTCAATAAATCTGATATAATATACACATATTAACTACTGGAGCCTTTGATGATTCCTGCATACGAAGATGTTGTGCGTAAGCCAAACGTCATGAAAAACAGAAACCCGCTTAAACAAAAAACCAGTCGGATTGTGGCGTTGGCAGATCGTGTGGCACAACTGCAAACATACAAAGGTTGGCAACGATTGATTGCTGAATATCAAAAACAAGGCATTCAAATTGATCCTAAATTACGACCATTGATCAAGATGGTCAAGTTGAAATTGTTGTTCATCGACGAAGACATTCAACGAGCACTAGATGCCAAACATTGTACCAGCATCGCAGGTATTGGTAATTTCAACCCAATGTACCTGCAGGTGTTTTATTGTGTTAAAATACCGGGCAAAGAAGAATACCATTCAGTTGATGCCCAACATACTGCCACACTAGTTGCGGCCTTGATTGATGCTGGGGTGTTTACCGACGAAACAGATTGGCGTGAAGTAGAAATGCCTGTGCTGTATATGGAAACCAATAGCAAGGCATTTGCTCGTAAAGCATTTGCACTTATCAACGGCAAAGGCAAAAAGAAAATTAGTGCGTGGTACGAACATCGAACCAAAGTGATGAGTGCTCGAATTGATCAAAGCAATGACGACGACGACCAAGAAGCATTAACCAAGCAAGAAATTTGCGAAAAATACGATTGCTACCCAGTAGACAAAGAAAGTGATTTTATAGGTTTGCCCGGTACGTTTACTCATATGCAAGCACTGAGTCTTGACAATGAAATTTTGGAAATGGCCTGTAAATTTCACAGCGACTATTTCCACTATGATGAGATCAATGGTTCACTGTGGTTTATGATGGAAGATTTGTTCAAGGCATTCAGGGCTGCCAAGATCAAAATCACAGACAAGTTCCTGGGCGAACTTGCTGGAATTCTGCAAGGCTACTTTGCAGGACTTGCAGGCTTTCACGAGGCTGTACATCATGCACATCGCCAATGGGGCGAGCATACATATGGCTATGAAGTATCTTGGCAAGATGAGGCCATTGCGGCCGTTTTAGTACTACTTTATCAACGACTGGGTGGTACCCAACGCATTCCAAAACCCTTGTTGGATCGATTTGAAAAGATACTTGACTTTGTGGCAGATGACATCAAAGCACTCTACGAAGAAGTTGAAACAGCATGAGTTACTTCTACATCCTTCCCGGGCCATTCCGAACAGGATTTGGCATTACTGGTGACCACGAACGTCGAGAAAAAGACTACACCGGTGCCTGGGGAGGTGTAGCACGTTTTTCATACCTGTTTGAAGGCACTAGTACACACATCAAGCGATTAGAAAACATCATCAAAATTCAAAATAGAGACATGCTGTGGAAAGTAGATGAGTGGGAAACCGAGTGGCTGGACAATGACTGGACTCCTGAACAGTTACTGGGATTCGTGCAAGAACTAGTAGCAGAACGCCACCTAAAAGTAGTACAAATAAGGTAATACTCAAGTACTACCGAAACCCTACAGCAATGTGGGGTTTTCTTTTGGTTGACTGAATATTCCCTTTTTGCTATAATACTTGTATAGAAACTAAAAAGGGGTTCAAAATGGGAACACGTAGTCGCATCGCAGTCATGCACGGTCCAGTTGCCAAGTCAGTTTACTGCCATTGGGACGGCTACCTAGAGCACAATGGTGCCATCCTGTTGGAGCACTATGACTCCTCCAAAGCCAATCAACTGGTTGCCCTGGGCGACATGAGTAGTCTGCGTCCTGAGATTGGAGTAAAGCATCCTTTCTCTTGTTTAGATGCTGATGCTGGTAGCGACTATGAAGAACGTTATGGCAACATGTGTACCTTTTACGATCGTGATCGCGGCGAAACAGAATGCACTTGGTCAGTAGATCACACGTTTGAAGATTTCCTGAACCGTGCCAAAGGTTGCGGTGCTGAGTTTTACTATGTGATGAAAGATGGTGTATGGTATGTGGGTGACACTTATGATTCTACTGAATTAAGTAATAAGTTAACACCACTTGCGGAAGCCATGCAAGCCGTGGAAACGGTTGACCAATAATCGCCGAACTGCTATAATATACACATATTAAGACAACTAGGAGCCCGTATGCCAGGATTTGTAGACGTATCAAACATGACAGCCCGTGAAATTCGCATGATGGATCATGCGGCTGACGCCGATGAAACCGATCAGCCACGTCAAACTTGGAAACCCAAGGCCAAGCCCGCAGGTATTACTTACTCTGTAGACAATGTGTGGGGTGCGGCAGTGGCGGCACAACGTATCAATGGCTCTTACGTTAAAGAGACCATGTACAAGGTTGATCCAGAAACGTCCAGCAATACTGTGGTAGACAAACGTCGCAACCGCGACATCATGCTTGACATCTTGGCCAACCCTGCTGTGCTCACCGTGGAAGATATTGCACAGGGTCAGGAGTGCCGCAAGTTCCTGCAAAACGACATTACCTTCCGTGCCCTCAAAGGCCGGCTGACAGACTTTGACTCTTCAACCAGCAAGGTCATTGCTGTGGAAGATGAATTTGATACTGTAAAGCACAAGTTGGAACTGGCTGTGGTTGCATGTCTGCCTGCAAGTCATGCTCGCAGTTTGGAGCGTGAGGCTGTGCAGGAACGTGTGCGCCAAACATCAGGAGCCTTGATCGGCACCTCTGGTATCAAAGTTCAACTGGCAGTTGAGATTGTGAAATCCAACTACAGTCAGCAATGGAACACCTGGTACGCCACTGGCGTTACCGCAGACAATTCTGCTGTGTTTTTTGCATACCGCCAAGAACTGGCTAAAGGTGCAAAGTACACTATCGTAGGAACCGTCAAGGCTCACAGAGACGGCTCCACCCAACTCAACCGTGTGAGCATTATCTAAGGACATGTCATGAGCAAACTCATAATTGGATTCATTTTAGGCTTGGTGGTCAGTGCCGTTGGATTTTCGGGCATTGCTCGAATGTTTGACAAAGGCGTACAGACCATCCAAACTCAGAGCAAGGAACTGGCCCAGTAAAACGGGCAAATCGAACCAAAAATTATTGCAAAAGTGGTTGACCATAATATCATCTTTTGTTATAATTTAGGTATGTTGTGCAGAGATGCAAAACATTTTTTAAACTTTAGGCAACTTTGAAAGGCAACCTATCATGTCAGCAGACAAACTCTTTACAGTAGCAGGTACCGCTACAAATTCCGATGGTACTACTAAGGCTCGCTTTGCGAACGACTTGGTAGCCCGCATTAAGATCCTTAACAAGGCCAAATGCACCAACATCAACTTGGTAGAATTGCCTAAGGCAATGACCAAGTTAGAGGCTCTCCAGTTCTTGACTGAACAGGGCATTACAGACGGCGACGCTGGCTATGCTGTGGCCAACAAATTGGCTGAGAAGTCAAAGGTCGCCAAGAAAGGCGAAGTCATGGTCAAGGCTGTGAAAGCCTCTGCACCCAAGACCACTGCCAAGACTGCTGTGACAGCATAAGCACACTGGAGTGCCAAAAAAGGCGGCTTTCGGGCCGCTTTTCTATGGCTTTTTGTTTGAGTACATAATTAATACTATGTTAGAACAAGACGAATTCTTACACGAGCGTATCCAAACGGTCATGCTTGAAGTCATGGGTGTGCTTTACGGCAACAACATTACCTTGGTACACATGGGTGCCATGATGAGATTGTTGGGAGTGCCAGACGCCAAGGCCGCTGAGCATGACAACGAGATGTTGGAACTGGACGAACAGTTTGGTGCCATGCTTGCAGAATTAAACAAAAGCATACCAAAACAAGTCCCCAAAGACGCTATCATACATTAATGACCATACCCAACTATCGTGCAGTGGAACCACTGTACATTGTGATCTTGCGCAACACCAATCAAGCCGAAACAATGTTTCGAACCTGGATCAAAGAAAACAGAATCGAACATGCCAACATCTCGGGCAATCGAATGATGCTTCACGACCAACGTGCATTTGAACAGTTCCGCGTGACTTGGTCACACAACATGAATTCTGTCACTGTATGGGATACCTGGTTGAGACGACACATTTATCTTGACTAGCAAGAGTGCCAAAAACCTGGCATTTTATTGACAAACACCTTGTATGACTGTATAATTACTATTGTCGTTACAAGGAGAATATCAATGACACAACACGAACAAATCGTAGCCGCTTATGAAAACTATTTGGCTGAGAATGCCAAGTTCACTGAAAAAGGTGTCAAAGCCGCCGCCGCCCGTGCTAGAAAAGCCCTGCAAGAAATGAGCAAGGGCATCAAAGAGCGCCGTAAAGAAATCACTACAGAAAAAGAAGCCTTGGCTGCCAAGTAATGCCTGTAGTTCAAGTAGTGGAAGACCCAGACAATCCAGGACAACTCTTGTTGGATTTGGGTCTTGAACTGTGTGCTGAAATCGGATGGAAAGTAGGCGACACAGTGCAATGGATAGACCAAAAGGACGGTTCATGGCTACTAAAGAAGAAAGTCTTGACGAATACCTCACCCGACTCAACTCAAGATCATTAGAAGACACTTACGTTACGTGGACCGCAGAGCCTATTGATCCGCAGACAACTTATAGTATATCTAGTGGTGGTACATTTAATCCCGCATACGGTTCTGTGCCTAATGTGTCCATTAGTGGGATGAGTGCCACTGGTAGCAATGTTAGTCCTGTTTGGACTACAACTACTAATAACACTGGCGCATATACTTTTGCCAATCAAAACATTCAGCCCAACAACACAGTTCATATTCGGGGTGAAGACGCCGATCTCTTGATCAATGACAAGAGCCTAAAGATCTGGATGGAGCGAGTGGAGGAACGACTGAACATTTTGACACCCAATCCTGAACTGGAAAAAGAGTGGGATCAATTGCGTCGATTAGGCGAGAGATATCGCAAGTTAGAAAAAAAGTGCCAAGAACAATCAGACATGTGGAAGCGACTGAAGAGCATGCCTAAGCCTAACATCAAATAATTTAAACCGCGCCGTTTACCACAAAACGGCACCATTTTGTCCCGGTCTTTGCCCGGTTCTGCAACCATTGAGTAAGTAAAACTACCATGAAAGCACAAGTAAACCACCTCAGCGATCAAATCGCAATTTGGAGTTTGAGGGCGTTCCGAGTCGCAGGACTTTGGATCATTGCCCTTGCTGTGATCGCTGTATGCAATCACAAGTTAAATAATCTCCGCGCAGGCGTGGAATCCATGCCCGCCGGTTACGTGTCAGCCACAGAAAAAATTCGATCCTTGGATTGTTTGACACGTAACATCTACTGGGAAGCCGCTTCAGAGCCTTTTGAAGGCAAAGTTGCTGTGGCCCAAGTCACAATGAACAGACTGGCATCGGGACGCTTTGGCGATTCGGTATGCGGTGTGATCTATCAGAAAAACGTATTCTACGAACGAGTAATCTGTCAGTTTAGTTGGGTGTGTGAAACCACACATAAAACTCGACCAGTACATCCGCCCTTGTGGGCAGAGTCAGAATTAGTGGCTAAAAAAGTATTGTTGGAAAACTTTAGACTGCCCAGTTTAAAAGGCGCACTTTATTATCACGCCGACTACGTTAGCCCGGGTTGGCAAAAACCCAAAATTGATAAAATCGGTCGTCACATCTTTTACGGAGAGCGTAATAATGCCCTTTAATTTTCCTGTTGCAATTGTTGCCCTTCGTGACTACGTTACCAACAGCCTGACAAAACTCAGTGCAGACACATTGGGTTGGTTGGCGGCCATTGTGTTGCATTGTGCAACCCTGCCCAGTTTCCTGGCACTCATGACTGGGCTTAGTGATCGAACTCCAAGCCTGGACATCATTTTGTTCTTGTGGAGCGGCCTGGTGCTGTTGTTCATGCGAGCCGTAGTGCTCAAAGACATGCTGAACATCATCACAATTGGATTTGGATTTATACTACAAGCCGGATTCATGGCCTTGATCCTGTTTAAGTAAAAAGTACTACTTGACTACAAATGCTTGATCTGCTATAATATAGCATGATTGAGAAATTGTTATGAAACTGTGCCCTAATTGTGACGAGCGAGCCTTGTGCTGTGACCACTGTGCCTATTTCCAGTTCAATGGAGATGAGAGCGGTGCCTACACTGGCAACGGCCATTGCCGACTGCACAAGCGAGCAGAAGATCCGGGCAGTTTGTGTGACGAGTATTTTTGTTTTGAACTCTTAGCAAAGGACCTGCCCAATGAGCATGCATCTACACCATCCCAGTCTTAGTCTCAACGGTAAAAAGAAGGGCCGAGTGAAATTTCGCAACGCAGACGAAGCCCGCAAGGCACGTGAACTAGATACTTCGTGGAAAGAATTAAAAAAGAAGTGGGACGTGGATCTTGAAGAAAAGCGCCGTAGTCGTGCCATGAAGGCCGAGCCCTTGGTATACAAATTAACCGGCGCCACAGATCGTGCAGGTACTGCTCACATTCCCAGTGTCAACACAGGTGGCAATGCTACCCTGGCTCCGGCCAAAGTGTACACAGGCACCAAGGTCAAAGGTATTGCTACTATGCACAAGTCTAATGCTGTGCCTGTGTTCTCAGACGAAGAGGCAATTGAAATTTCCCGGATGCGTCGTGGATGAAAGACTTGTACGCCACGCCCGAAGCAAGACTGGACACCATACTAGGCGAGGTCTCTTTTTGGGCACAGATGCAACGATGCAGAACATCTGAAGAAGGTGAGAAGAATTGTCGCACAGGCGCAGACACAATCACATGGTTTAGGGACACTTGGGGTATACAACTGATACCTTCGGATGATACCATATTTGGATTCCAGCGTGGAGTCAACATTGTGGATGAGCAAAAGTACATGATATTTTTATTGAAGTGGGCATGATTAAAAAACGTTTGTTAACCTATAAAGGAGATTTTGAAATGGGTAGTATGTGGGAAAAAGATGAAGTGGTTCGCTTGCTCAAAGGTGTGCCTGGCACACAGTATCAAGAAGGTGATGACCAAATCAAAGAACAGATACGTTCATGGGTTAGGGGTCTGCTGACCAACAGTGAGATCAACATAACATTTACCAAAGCAGATGGCACTGACCGTGACATGCTGTGTACTTTGGATCATTCAAGAATTCCAGTCAGCGTAGCAAAGCCGGTATCAACCACTGCACCAGTAGATGGTATTGTGCGTGAAAGTCGAAAGCCCAAGAAAGAACCTGATCCGCATAGTATCCGTGTGTTTGATTTGGAAAAGCAAGAGTGGCGTAGTTTCCGTTTTGATAGGCTCAAAAAGGTCACAGCCACCCTGGATTTCCAATAAGTAATACTCAATGGCAAAAGAAGATATTATTAGCATGGAGGGGCGGGTTGAAGAAGTACTACCAGCCGCCATGTTCCGGGTCAAACTAGATAACTTAAACAATATAATTTTAGCGCACCTTTCGGGTCGCATGCGCAAAAACAACATCAAGGTCCTGCTGGGAGATCGGGTAGAAATGGAATTCTCACCCTACGATCTCACCAAGGGACGTATTACTCGTCGCAAATAAAGATGTATCATATAAAATTGAGTGATCCAGCAAATCAAGTACTGTTCCTTGGCAACAACGATGAATCTACAGACCGGCTCGTGACGATATTGGCAAAGAAACACAAAACTATCAATCACGGTCTTGTTTCAGAATCAGAGTTTGATCCTTCTTTGCCGGGATTTTATCATACTACCATTGTGGATATTCCTTTTGGAAATTTAATTGGATTTGCACAAAAATTTGACTTGATTGTTATGTTGGATCAACCACAATCCCAATGGAGTCATTGGAAGTGTCTGCAGGCCACTTTCAAGTTGATGTTGAAACTGGAAGAACTCAACAAACCCACTGTGTTTCGAGATAACAAAAATATAAAGAAGATTTTATATTGGTCTGATTTAGTATATAAACAAAATAAAAGTTTTTGCATATATCCATGGATCACTTTTGTAGATGATGGCGACAGGTTAAAATTGTGTTCTCGAGATGGTCCTGGCATAACAACCAAAGACAAATTCACGGAATGGACAACAGACCCAGCCTACACCCAAATTCGAAACAAAATGTTACAAGGAGAACTTCTACCGGATCATTGTAAAACTTGTTACAAGTACGAAGAACATGGCATCGAAAGTTACAGACAATTTGAAACCATGGACTGGGTAGTTCCATTGGAATTAGAAAATATTGAAGATTTATCTAGACTTCAAAAACCCTATTTTTATGAAGTACATGCAGGAAATCACTGCAACATCAAATGCAGAGGTTGTCAGCCCGGCAAAAGTGCGCCAATTGGCAAAGAAATAAAAAAGTTCGATATCAAAGTTCCATTTCCAATAAGTTGGAAGCCAAATGCTTCTTCAATAGATTCAATAGACATCGATACATTAGACAAAAAAACTTCAGTATATTTTCAAGGCGGTGAACCCACTATCATGCCCGAAGTATTGAATTTTATGAAACAATGTATAGCAAAAAACAAAACTGATTTTTTCCTTACCATGGCCACCAATGGGGTTAAGTTTTCTGATGAATTCTTGGAAACAATTTCACATTTTTCCAACACTAATTTTAGTTTTAGTCTAGATGGTTATGCAAAGATCAACGACTACTGGAGATCTGGAACTAACTGGAAAAAAGTCATAGCAAATGCACACATGTTGCAAGCCCGCGGCCATGCTATCAGCATTAACAGTGTACCGGGCATTTACAATGTGACCAATTTGCATTTGTTGTTTGAGTTTTTGGATCGCGAATTTCCGTTCACTGCCATTTATGTTCAAGTCAATCATTTGCCCGCACAATCAGCCCTAAATCACCCTCTTAAAGATCTAGTGATAGAATCCATGCTCAAATGTATGAAAACCTCAGTTTATCATTCAAACGGTAAAAGTTGCAAAAGTGGTATAGACAGCATTTACAATCATTATATCAATGATCCTGTTTGCAACATCAAAGATCTTCGAGACTTTTTTGATTATAATGATCAACTGGACCGTGTGCGTGGCACAAAGTTGGCAGATTTTATACCCGAATTAGAAGCCGCAAGAAGTTACATCGCGGAATTAAAATAAATACAAGATGAAAATACGTGACTCAATCAATCTAGTAGAAGCCAGCACTCGTCCATCAAAACTGGAAACTACCCCTCTTCCTTACGGCGAAAAAGATCTTGAGCCAGTGCTGAGCAAAGAAAGTTTGGAATATCATTATGGACACCTGGCCAAAGGTTATGCCAAGCGTTACAATGCAGGAGAAGGCAATGCGGATTTTAATCGCGCTGGCAGTTTCCTACACAATAAATTTTTCCCCCAACTTCGGGCTCCCAAAGGTGCCAACCGACCACGCGGTGCTGTACTTGCGCTAATAGAAGAAAAGTTTGGCACCTGGGAAGACTTCAAGGAAGCATTCAAAGAAACTGCAATGAAGATTCAAGGGTCTGGTTGGGTTTACTTGAGTACCGGTGGTGACATCAAAACCATTGCCAATCATGCAGTACGCACAGACATCTGTGTGTTGGTAGACTGGTGGGAGCATGTGTGGGCCACTGATTATCAGTGGGACAAAGAACGTTATCTGGACAATATTTGGAAGATCATTGACTGGGACGTTTGCAACGAAAGACTATAATGAAACTAGAAACTGGTGCTGTGGCTAAATTGCGTGACTTGGTGGCCGAAGAAGGCAATCCAAATCTCATGCTACGTGTGTTTGTGCAGGGCGGCGGATGCTCGGGCATGAGTTATGGATTCACGTTTGATGAAATGCAAAATGAAGACGACTTTGACTTTGCTTATGAAGATGTGCGGGTTGTGGTTGATTCAATGAGCATGCAATATCTTCAAGGTTCTTCAATTGACTACAAAGAAGACATGATGGGTGCTAGTTTTGTAATCAACAATCCACAAGCGCAAACCACTTGCGGTTGCGGATCTAGTTTTTCAATTTAGCCGGATTATTGGCATCGGCCAGCCAGGCTTTGTAACTGGTAATAATAGGACCATGGTCCTGAGGTGCTACTGCTTTTTCGCCCTCTAGAATATAAAGAATCAACGGAGTGTTGGGCATGATTTTGTTGTAAAAATCAGCGTTTCGTGTCAGTTGCTCAAACACTAACGATCTACCTTCGGTATCTAGTGAGTGAAACTTTTTTGTCAAATCGTCTACAGAAAACATATTTTAATCCTTTACTAATTTTGCCTTGGGGCAATTTTTTATGGCATCGTACAAGTCTGACGGTTTGACTTTCTTAAAATTGTCATCAAAAAATTTGAATCCAATTTTTTCCAATCCCATTGCACAAAATTCTGAACACATCCATTGTTTGTGATCTTTCCACTGTTTTTTAGTTCTGGGAATCAACACATTAAATGGAGCCAATGCTGTGTAATCGTAGGGTTTGCCCAGTTCCTCTTCACACCAATCGCGTAGGATTTGTTCTTGCTCAGCGGTGATATCCAGTTGGTAGTGGTATTCCCATCGATATTTTCTATTTCTTGTGGCAATGACTCTGCCTGTTTCCATGGCTGCAACTATCTGTATGCTGTCACTAAATTCAAATTCACAATGACTCACTCGGCTCCAGGTCCATAGTCTTATCAACGGACTCAGCGGTAGTAAACTTGCCATAAATCTAATCTTCATATGTTCTTTCTAAATATCCATTGACGCAGTCTACTCTTGAACCACCTGTTGAGATAAGGGTACACAGAGTCTCTGTTTTTCAATGCCCACGCCAGTGACTTACCTAGTATTTTACTACAAACATTGTTGTTTTGCAATATGTAATTGGTTAACTTGAGCATGTAATTAAAAATTAAAATTTGTTGTGCAGGACTTACGTTTTGATTTTCTAAGTTATGCACATAATTTTCGTATGTGGCTTGATCTAAGAACCCTTTTTGTACCAAAATATAACTGCCGCCGGTTTTGACAATGTTGCTGACCCGAACACCATTGGCATAATGACTTTCGCCTGTTTCCAGCATCAGATTGTAGACTGTGACTGCTTCTGTAATTTTTTTCTTGTTGGCAACGTCAACAATTTTGATTGGGCCCAACCAAGGTGCAAGTGTGGCTGCCAAATCGCTGATAGCACACAGTTGATTGGTATCATCGTACCAAGGATGCTCTTCGGTGATGTATGGGTCGATGTCTTGACTGAGCGAAAATATCCACTTGTCAACATCGTGTGCTCGAGTTTTGATGCCTATCACTCGGGCAGGCTTGTTGGATAATGCTTCAAGAACGATGTCGCCTGCTACAATATCTTCAATAGATTTGAGAGTGCCATCAATCATGATAATTTGTGTGCCTGCCAAGAAACAACTACCACCTCCGCCACCACCGTCCTGGCCACCTGCATCACCACCAGGGTTGGTTACTTCGCCTGATTGTGTTTCCTGTACACCGCTACGTGGATTTACTCCAAACCTGTTGGCAATATTTTCAAATGCCGGAGCAATAGAACCATTGATTGGTATCCAGACACCGCCCTGTTTAATGTAGATAGATGAGATTGAATTCCATTGTCCATTAGCCTTGATATAGGTTTCATTAACTGGAGTAAACGAACCACCATTATGCACAAATATACCTGAAACATCAAATTCAAGCATGGCAAAACCAGTGACACCAAGGCCACTGTTGCTTGCACCACCACGGCCTGCACCAGACCAATATTGATTATTAGTGCCTCCAGGAGTTCTACCACTTGGATTGGCTGTGGTGTTTCCTTGGCTTGATCCGTAATAGCCTGCATACCCACCTTGGTCACCACCGGGCGTGGTGCCACCGTTGCCACCGGCATAGCCTCCGCCGCCGCCGCCTCCGCCACCACCATCTTGGGCTTTGTTGGTGCCGTTTTGTCCAGCATTTTCACCTGGGGAGGCTTGACCATTAGGGCCCGGTGCTGTCCCGCCGGTGGCTGCTCCTGAATTGCCGCCTCCACCGCCGGCGCCTCCACCTCCAGCAAGGCCAAGTACTCCACTGTTTAAAATCAACACAGTGGCACCGCCACCGCCGCCGCCTGCGCCAGAACTGCCTGCTGGGCCTGAATTGCCACCGCGGCCACCACTGTAACTGGCGCCGCCACCAATGGTCAATGCCACACCACCCGGTCCTCCTGTGTTGTTTCCTAGAATACGCACAGTATGATTTCCAGCATCTACTGGATAACCAATGGTCCAAGGAGCAGTGAAATTGTCAGCACGAAACGCCTCCACGCCATCAATAAAGAATGTAGCGGAATTGTCTGCACAACATGTAAATTGATAGTTACCAGTGGAGGGGAAGTTCACAGTGTATGTTCTATCAAACACAGCCGCACTGGTCGGGTTAACCCACACCCCAAAGGTATTTAAAAACGTACACCACGCTGAATTAAACTGTGGAAACACTGTGGGAGAGGCTGCCGCGTCGCGAGTGTTAAACAAGTAATCTGCAACATAACTAGCACCTGCACTTCCTCCTGCCGCATCGCCTGCACTACTTTGACCGCCACCGCCACCACCACCAACTGCGACCTCAATGGTATCACCCTCATTCACAGTAAAATTTACCACGGAGAATCCTGCACCACCGCCATCGCCGCCGGAGGCACTATCTGCTCCGCCACCACCACCACCGCCACCCCAAAGGTAAGCGGTTGCCGGAACAGCATTACCTTGATTCCAAATTATACGTTGAAGTGAGCCAGTATAGCCGGCTGGTCTAACTACTATTGCCATATTTTAATTAAATTTGATACCAAATGTCGCCATCACTGCCGCCCGCCGGCGCCGATGCACTAACATATCTTGTGCCATAACCATTGGAGTTGGCTGCAATGGCCAAAGTCACATTGGCTGTCAATGCGCCGCCGCCTGACAATCCTGCGCCGGCTGTCACGGTAGTGGCACTGGCAGCCGCACCAAGATTGGTTCTGGCATCAGCGGCTGTGCTGGCACCAGTACCACCATCTGCTACTGTTAAATCGGTTATTCCTGTGATTGATCCACCGGTGATGGCCACATTGCTTGCACCAAAATTAGTTATCCCAGTTATACTGCCGCCAGTGATGGTCACTGCTGTTGAACTTTGTGTTGCTATGCTACCTAGTCCAAGATTTAATCTTGCATTAGTAGCCGTGTTAGCACCAGTACCACCGTCAGCAATACCAATAGTTGAACTTAATCCAGTGATATAGCCACCTGTGATAGCCACGTTGTTGGCATCTTGAACTGCCATAGTGCCAAGTCCAAGATTAGTTCTAGCACCAGAAGCAATAGTAGCACCAGTACCACCATCTGCCACAGCCACCGCACTAACAAGTCCGCTCACAGTGCCACCGGTGATTGCCACCCCGTTTATGGTACCACCAATAAATGCCACATTGCTGGTATTCATCACAGCAATGTTTCCTAACTGTAGTGCGGTCCTTGCACCAGCGGCTGTGCTGGCACCAGTACCACCATCTGCCAGTGCTAGATCAGTAATACCAGTTATGGAACCACCAGTGATGTTCACAGCATTGGCATTCTGCTGGCTCATGGTAGGCAGAGCATTGGTCCAGTCGGTCACAAATCTTGTGGTGGCAATTTGCGTATTGCTCACTGTGATTGCGGCAGTGGGTGCTAGTGGAACACCAGTAAACGTAGGACTGAATTTTTCACCTTGTACAAAAGCAGTGGTAGCAATCCGAGTGGAATTATCGTTATATGTTGCGTTAGGTGCGACAGGAGTACCAGTGAATACAGGACTGAGTTTTTCGCCTTGAACAAAAGCAGTGGTAGCAACCTGTGTGGTATTGGCACCGTAAGCGGCAGTGGGCGCAATTGGAGTGCCAGTAAACTGTGGACTGGCAGTGACAAAAGCAGTGGTGGCCAATTGTGTGGTGTCTGTACCTTGAGAGGCTGTGGGCGCTGTGGGAGTGCCGGCAAATGCTGGACTACTGGTAACAAATGCTGTGGTGGCCAATTGCGTGGTGGCTGTTCCTGTTGCGGCAGTAGGTGCAATTGGAATGCCTGTAAACTGTGGACTTTGACTTACAAAAGCAGTGGTAGCAATTTGTGTGTTTGATGTTCCGGCAGCGGCAGTGGGTGCTGTGGGTACGCCAGTAAACGCAGGGCTAATTTTTTGTGCCTGCACATAATCTTGTGAGGCCAATGCTATCCAGGCGTTGGCGGTACTGTACGAGGAAATAACATCAGTGGCGCTGTTGTACCAAAGTTGTCCCAGAATTGGTTGTAAAGGTGCAGATGAGTTGGCAAAATTCTCCAACAAATACACGTAGTTTTCGTTTTCGTAAGCGCCGTAATCTGTTAGTGCTCGACCCACCAGGGCCAAGTCTGTGGCGGTGGTGTTTACAGTGCCGTCTGCGACGATGGCAACTACATTTCCGCGGCTGTTGTTGATAATATATGACATTGATAACTCCGAGTCCTTGTATTTAGCGACGGATTGTGTTCGCTGTGCCCGGCGTAAAGTTTGGTAAATACAGCACTAGGACTGCAAATTTATGACACAGCAAATAATCAATGTAGGCAACGTTGCCAATGACGGGCAAGGTACTCCGCTACGCACAGCGTTTCAATATATAAACAGCAACTTTACTGAACTTTATAACAATGTTCAAACCTCACCTCCTACTTCTTCAAGTGGGCAAGAAGGTGATGTACCGGGCATGATTGCGTTTGATCAAGAATATCTATATGTGTGTGTTTATGAGTATGACGCTACCACTATAATTTGGTATCGCGTGGCGTTTGACCTCACCCCTTGGTAAAAAACAAAATATGAGTCAACCAATTTGGATCACTCCCGCAGGCAGTTTAGGTAGCATACCCGAAGGTGTGTTCTATCAAAATACCATGTTGGTCACAACAGATGCCTTGCCATTCGCGCCCACTTGCACGGCTACCACAACAGGTACCAACGTGATCACTTGTGCCAGCACCACTGGTATCTATGCAGGACTCACTGTGGTGTTTTCGGGCACAACATTCGGAGGAATAGATTCCACCACAAGGTACTATGTGCTGAATGTGGTCAATGCCACTCAATTCCGTATCACCACCACAGACACCAGTACTACCCCTGTTGTATTGACCACTGCCGCCGGCACAATGAGCACTGTGTTTAGACAGGATATTTATTATGCTGTGATTGCAGGGCAACTGCCGGCCGGAATACAGTGTTCTTCTAATGGAACAATTGTGGGAGTACCGGATGCATTGGCCAGTTTGCAAGGGGTTCCATTTGACGTCACAAGGTCGGTCACAAGCAAATTTACTCTAAGAGCATATACAGAAAATCAAGACGAGACCATTGACCGTATCAGAGATCGAACTTTCAGTCTCACAGTGGTCAATGTCAACGCACCTGTGTTTACCTCTGCCAGTGACCTTGGCACATACTATGATGGTGACAGATTAGACATTCAGATTGCCATTGACAATGTTGGTCCCACTACTCCTGCTGTGGTCACACTGGTAGGCGGAGAATTGCCTGGCGAAGTTTCGGTCAGTGCCACAGGGTTGATATCGGGTTACATTCAGCCGGCTGTGAATGTTGATGAGGTTCCAGGATATGATTTGACTCCTCAAGATGTTGATCCTTATGACTTCCTTACCAGTGCCATCAACAAGAACTATCAATTCACACTACAGGTCACTGATGGTATCAATACCGACTTGCGGACCTTTAGTTTTTATGTGTACGACCGTACTACTCTCAATGCCAGCACCACACAGATTACTGCTGACAATTCCAACATCACTGCTGATGAAGGTCGTGAACGCAGACCATTTATTGTGAATTCTCTGCCTGAGAACCTGGGCACTGTGCGCGGAGACAATTATTACGCACATCAGTTTATTGCCAACGACTATGACACACCTGATCTCAAATATGCTATCAGTGTGAATGAAGGATCGGGATTGCCGCCAGGCCTGGCAATTGATCCCAACTCAGGTTGGTACTACGGATACATACCCGATCAAGGAGTTACCAAGATTGAGTACAGTTTCAATGTCGTGACCTATCAAGCAGATTATGTGGGAACACCAATCACTTGCACTGCCACCACATTTGGCACAAACATAATCACTTGTGACAGTACCTCACAGATCGAAACTGGGCAACCCATTGTGTTTACCGGAACCAGTTTTGGCGGCATCACTGCGTCAGCCACTCAAGTTTACTATGTGCTTGACCAAGTAAGTGCCACAGAATTTACCATAACCAACAATCTTGATAGCACTACCTCTGTGCCGTTGACCACTGCGGCTGGGTCCTTGACCGCCAATCTAATTGTGGCCAGTGATCCGTACCCATTCACCTTGACCATATCTGGCACAGCCAATGCCGAAGTAGTTTGGTTTACTCCAAGCGATCTCGGCACAATCGAAAACGGTGCCACAAGTATGCTGGTGATTTCAGCAGAGAACACCGGCGGACGTGTACTAAAATATCGCCTCAAACCCGGCGCCAGTATAGCCCAGTTGCCATATGCCTACGTGCCAGGAGTATATAATCTCTTGCCACAAGGACTAAAATTACTGGAAACAGGAGAGATCTCCGGGCGTGTTACTTTCAACACATTTGCTGTTGACCTTGGGTCCACAACATTTGATGCCACTCAGGCAGTCACAAGAAATCTAACCGTTCAGGAAACCACGTTCGACAGCACCTTCGTGTTCACAGTAAATGCCTATGCAGAAGATTCTCAACAGGTACTTTACAATGTAAACGCAATCACAGTTGACAACGGCGGATCAGGATATAGTTCAGGGACTCCACCCGTGCTGACATTTAATACCCCCGTGGGTGCCAGTGCCAGAGCCGCCACAGTGGGCGAAATCACCATAATTGGTGGTGCTGTAACTGCTGTGGCCATTGATGATGGCGGTTCAGGATACACATTGTCAGATCCAGCCGTGCTCACAATTTCAGCAGGGTACGGCGGCTCAGGTGCAGAATTTACAGCAATCATGAAAGCCATTGGCACACGAGATGTTGTGAGCGTGGACAAAGAATTCACAGTAAAAGTCCAACGTGTGTACAACAAACCCTATCAGAACTTGTTGATAGAAGCCATGCCCCCGGCCAATGATCGTGTGATGATAGCCGACCTCTTGGATAACGAAGAAATTTTTGTGCCAGACTATATCTACAGAATTGACGATCCTTACTTTGGCAAATCACATCGTGTGATCTACCAACATGCATTTGGCCTGGCCCCGGACACCTTGGAAACTTATGTGGCCAGCCTGTACGAAAACCACTACTGGAAAAATCTTGTGCTGGGTGAGATTTTAACAGCACAGGCTCTGGATCCTGTCACAGGCGAAGTTGTGTACGAAGTGGTATACAGCAAAATAATTGATGATCTTGTGAATGCCGCAGGCACCAGTGTGAGCAAAATTGTAAACTTACCCTATGCTATCGTTGATCCTGCAGACGGCAGTACACAACTCACACAAGTGTACCCCAACAGTTTGATCAACATGCGAGATCAAGTGATTGATGTTGTGGGACAGATATCTACCAAATTGCCATTGTGGATGACTTCACCGCAGACTGATGGACGAGTTTTAGGATTCACCCCGGCTTGGGTCATGTGTTATGTCAAACCAGGGCGTAGTCGACAGATTGCGTACTATGTGCAGACACAGTTCCAGGGACACTTGAATGCTGTAGACTTCAAGGTTGATCGTTATGTGTTGGATCGCACCTTGAGTCGTAACTGGGATACTGCAACCCAGGACTGGACTCCTACTCCTAGTTTGACCACGTTTGACAGATATGGATCTGGACAATTCCCATTTGTTGGCTATATTGACATAGCCACAAGATTAGCCTATGCTGACATCAATAATCGTACATTAGAATATATTGCTGATCTTGGCGGCCTTGATGGACAACTTTCTAATATCAACGGACAAACAATAGTTTTTGTCAAACAAGAATACTATACTGATTATGCTACCACTAGTGACGCCTGGCAAAGTTATACTGATCTGTATGGCACTGTGTACAGCCCTGAAACTGTTGGCGAATACTTTGATGAAAGTTATACCATATCTGGCGGAAATACATACAATTGTACCAACACTTATGTCACCACCAATTATATAAAGGCAGCAACTACAGCAGACATGTATACCAATGACCCTGTGTGGTTTACTGGTGTTGTGTTTGGCGGTATAGATGACAATGGCACCAATGGACTAACTCAAATATATTATGTGACCGATGTTGTTCACACCACCTGCACTGCTACTGCTAGTGGAACAAACTTGATAACTTGTGCTGATGCTACCTATCTCAACACCAACGATGTGGTATGGTTCTATGGCACCACATTTGGAGGAGTAGATGCACTTACCGCCAGCAATACTATTCAAGAATATTATGTGACCAAGATATCCGGTACTACATTTAAGATTTCATTGACACAAGGCGGCGCTTTTGTGGCTTTATCGACTGCATCAGGATCAATGACAGTGAACACCAGTTATTTCACAGTGAGTGAAACTGCGGGCGGCAGCAATGTTGTGTTGTCCACTGCCGCAGGCAGCATGATTGTGAACTTTGGCAACACACGAATGGCAGTGTACACAATCAGTGTGGATCTTGTGACCACGTTGGTCACCCTTGTACCTACCCAACTCACTGCAGAAACACAATATATTCAGATCAATCGCGGACAACAATATGCAGGTCAACAGTTGTATTATCCTACTAGCCCGGCACAAGGTTACACCCTAATTGCCTGGACCAATGTACCTGAAGCCACTTCGACAGAAACCACGTTTGATGGTGGTAGCATGGCATTTATACAACCAGTTGATATGTACGATCCCACTGATCGGTATGATAAATATCTGGTATTTCCCAAAGCCAATATATTGGTATAACTAGGACAAAAACAATGGCAAGTCAAATTAACCCAAATGACATCGACGGAGCGTATCCGGTCGCTGGACAAGACAACAACTCGCAAGGTTTTCGTGATAATTTCACCAACACCAAAACAAACTTTACCTATGCGGCCGACGAAATTACTGATTTACAGAACAATGTGTTGTTGAAGTCTGCACTAACTGGTACTACATTGGACAACAACATGAACAATGGTAACATTTATGCTGTGAACTTGAATGATGTTAGTACCAATCGCATAACCATTGCCACAACAACAGGTGCTATTGCTGTGAACTATGCCTCGGGACAATACCAAACAATCGGTGCGACCACAGGTAGTATCACTTTGAGTTTTACAAACTTTCCGGCCGCTGGTTATTACGGTTCAGTTTGCCTACAAATCACAATTGGTAGTGCCGCACACACTGTGACCTTGCCCGCGGCTGTGAGTGTGAATGCAGTTGGCGTTCAAGGATATGCGTCAAATGTAATCACTTTTGCTGCCGCAGGTGTTTATGAGTTCAATTTTGGCTCCAGCGACGGTGGTAGTACAATTACTATAACTGAAAACAATAAAAAAATCCAACCTCTCAACAACAGCAGTGAATCACTGGCTAGTGCCGGTGCCGCCAGTTTGGCCTTGACCACCAGTTACTTTACCACAAGTGGAACTGCTACATTGGCTGCAGGTGTGAGTGGACAAATCAAAACGTTCATGCAAACTGCCAGTACCACTGCCATGGTTTTGACTGTGACCAATGCTGGTTGGAAAAGTTCGGGCACTGGTACTATAACCTTCCCAGCAACCACATACGGAACAGGATGCACCTTGCAATACGTCAACAGCAAATGGTACGTTATTGGTAACAACGCTTGCACATTCGGTTAACCCGCACTTGACATCCTACATGTTCTAGTGTAAACTAACAACATGGAACATCCTTTAATCGGTGACATAAACGAATTAACCATTGATGAACTCAGTGCTCGAGTCAGCGAACTCTCCAATAAACTCAACATAGCCATCGGAATGGGCAATGCCCATTTATGCGATCAAATCAGAATGGCCCTGGAAACTTTTCGAAACAAGTATCAAGACAAACTTCGAGAATCTTACAAGAAACAAGAAGAAATCAACCACATCAACTTTGACGACAAGATCAATATCAAATGAATGTTAGACTACAATACGACCTAGATTTCCTTGCAGGTGTCTACTACGAAGATCAACTGCAAATGAATCGATACACAGTGAGTCTCAACTTGCTGACCAAAAGCAAAGATTCAGCCAGTACTAATATTGCACTGGATCGAGCCAAGGCATTTGTGCATGGTGCCCTAGAGAGCACAGTTTTTATAAATCAAGCCAACGTGGAACGAGCCGAGTTCATGCAAATGATAGGTATCAATGTTACCACCTTGCCCCAAGAGCCGGTTGACCAGATTGTTGGCATGATGTTATACTACAAACTCAACGCTGTGATGGAACAGCGCATGACTGTGACTGGACTGGATATTGCCAGTTCACTAGGTGACAATGTTTGGTACCAACACGATGAAGAAGATCTGTCCGGACCATTTGCTGGGGACGGTTGGTGGTATCGGGCCAGCATGCAACATGAAAGTGTAGAGCGTGATCCTGAGCCCGGTAACATTGTCAAAGTAATGTCAACTGGTTGGTATGAGTTGGATCTTGAATGGCCAGAGAACACAACGCCAGCCAATGACAACACAGTGGTATATGCAAACTTTCCACGAAATGAAAAGTAATCAATACGGTGAAATAATACTTGATGAAACTGACTTGTGTGATTTAATCATGCAAGGTCGTGATCTCACACAGATGAAATGTGTGGTGGATCCGGGTGTGGATGTAGAATCAGCGATTCATTTGATAGAAGATCCCGGACAGTTGGCAACATGGACATTCCCCGACGACAGCGATATCAGTGTGCCTGACTGGGATAACTTGCAACAAAGACGCTGGCACATGCCCCCGGAATATCAGCAGTTGGACATTGCCGAGCATGTGGTTGGATTATGTGACACAGCAGAAAAATTACAACGTGTGGCTCACGAACTGCTGTTATATCAAGAGCGTGGATTGTTTGATCTGCTACGATACTTGAAATATCTAGTGGATGTGATGAAAAACAACTGTGTGATCTGGGGAGTTGGGCGTGGTTCCAGCGTGGCCAGTTATGTGCTATACTTGTTGGAAGTACACCGAATAGATTCAATGTATTATGATTTAGACGCAGGCGAGTTCTTGCGTTAAATATGTTTTTAGGAGATAGCGATGACAAATGAAGTATACAAATCAGCCAATGGCAAAACTGTAGACATGGGCGCCTTGCGCCTGCAAAACGAAAAGGTTCGTGCTGTGGGCAACATGCGTGTGAATGCTCGCGGCGATGTTATTAATGACAACAATGAAGTTATTCGCACTAGAAACGAACAAGTTTCAAAACAATATCAAAAACAAACCCAGCCAAATTCACCTAAAGGACGTCAATGACCAAACCAGCATTCGAAGCGCACAGATTCAATCGTGATCAAATTCGTCCACTCAACGATGTGGTTATTGTGGGCGAGATGGTGTTTACCGAACGTTTTACCAACACAGGCATTGTGTTGCTCAGTGACAACGGCAAAAGTTCAGGCATTCGCCCGCGCTGGGGCCAGGTGTATGCAGTGGGCCCGGATCAAAAGGATGTGCGTGTGGGCGAGTGGGTTTGTGTGGCACACGGTCGTTGGACCCGCGGAATTGACGTGGAAGACGAGTCTGGCAAGCATACCTTGAGACGAATAGATCCCAAAGATATCTTGTTAAGCGCAGATGACATGCCCGATGATTTGACATTCTCGGGTGCAATACATGTAGAAGCCAAACCCACACACATGCAACACACATGACCACGGACTGGAATGTGCAAACCGTTATTTGGGAATGCCAAAAAATGTACCACGGAGCAAATGATCCACACATGACGGGTTTTGTCAATTGGCCTTGCAAACAAGACTTGTATCGTGTAAAATTTGCTGTAGACGAGATGCTCCGGAACACTGGCACATTTGTTGGTGAACAGGAGTGGTTGGACGAACAGCAAAAGGAAAAAATGTGGAAGGCACTAAATGACACAACATCTAATAAATGAAGCAGGTGGTATTCGAACCTATATCGAAACACAAGAATTGGCTAATCCTCAACACCAGGAATGGCGTCGTGTGAGAATTTACACAACATATGAAAACTCACGTGATCCCGAATACCGACAAAATCAACTTGATTTGTGCCTGGAACCAGGAGCATTTGCAAATCTCAAAGCCGTAGTAAACAGTCTTTAAGAAAGCAGATACAGATGAAAGAATTATGGGTAGAAAAGTATCGTCCTCGAACCGTGGACGGTTATGTGTTTGTGGATGATGCACAGCGTGAACAGGTACAACAATGGATCCGCGATGGATCAATTCCGCACTTGATGTTTTCGGGATCAGCAGGCACAGGCAAAACAACCTTGGCCAAAATGTTGATCAATGAACTGGGCGTGGACGAATACGACGTGATGTTTGCAAACGGTTCCAAAGAGGCTCGCAAGGTCGAATGGGTAGATAGACTGATCTCATTCTGTCAAACCATGCCGTTTGGCCAGTTCAAGGTTGTGTTGATCGACGAAGCAGACTACATGAATCCCAACTCAGTACAACCTGCACTTCGCAACCTCATGGAAGACTACAGCCAAACAGTGAGATTTATTCTTACTTGTAACTATCCTTCAAAGATTATTCCGCCCTTGCACTCACGCTGTCAGAAACTACAAATCAACAAAACCGATCACACAGAGTTCACTGCTAGAGCCGCCACGGTGTTGGTCACAGAAGGCGTGGAGTTTGATCTAGATGATCTGGATACCTATGTCAAAGCCACATATCCAGATCTTCGAAAATGTCTAAACTTGCTACAGCCCAATTCACAAACTGGTCGATTATTGCCGCCTAGTTCTACAGACAAAAGTGCAGGAGACTGGCGCCTGGATTGCGTGGACTTGTTCAAACATGGACGTGTGCGTGAAGCCAGAACCTTGATGTGCCAAAGTGCCAGCCCAGAAGAATCAGAAGAAATATTCCGTTGGATGTACGACAACCTGGAATTGTTCGGTCAATCTATCGAGCAACAGGACCAAGCCATTGTGATCATTCGCGATGGTATTGCCAAAATTCCCTTGGTTGCTGACCAAGAAATCAACTTGAGCGCCACACTAATTGAACTCACTAATATCACTTGAACCAGCCATAGATCCCAACAATAAAATCACATTCTTATTAGATTGGGAACTCACAATGAAGTGCAATCTAGATTGCACATATTGTACAACAGGTATCTATGGCGGCCACGATAATACACAACGGCATCCCCCTGTGGCAGAATGTTTGCGTACTATTGACTTTATGTTTGAATATGCTGACATCTACATGGCCACCAAACCCCAGGGCATTCGCTATGTGATACTTAATGTGTATGGCGGCGAAGCATTACACCACCCTAATATTGTAGAAATATTGAGTGTATTACGTGAGAGATATCAACCATACCAAGATCGCTGGCACCTGACTGTGACCACAACCACCAATGCTATTATTGCACCGCATCGCCTGGACCGCATCATTCCCTTTATTGATGAATTTACTGTGAGTTATCATAGTGAAAATACCGCGGAACAAAAGCAACAGTTTTGCGATAATTTATTAAGAATCAAGGAAGCCGGGCGTAGTCAAAAATGTGTGGTACTCATGCACTCTGAACCAGACCACTTTGCAGATGCACAAGAAATGATTGCATGGTTGAACAAAAACAGTATCAAGAACCTACCAAGACAACTGGATCATTTTTCTCCATTTACTTTTAATTACAATCGGCAACAAGTGGTTTGGTTTGAAGGTTTGTACAAAAAAACTTTGGATCATGCTGTAATGCGTGGTGATAACAAGGCCGATCTGGCGGACACTGGAAGAGCCTGTTGTGGCGGTCGGGAATTGTGCGCAGATCAAAATTATAGGACTAGGCAAAAGTTTGTAGCAAACAAATTCCCTGGTTGGTATTGCAGTGTAAATCATTTCTTTTTGTATGTAAAACAAGTTAATGGCGAAGTTTACGTCAATAAAGATTGTAAAATGAACTACGACGGTACCGTGGGACCAATTGGCAATCTAAACAACACAGCACCAATTTTGTTGCAGGCACGTGACTCTGACAAACCGATTATCCGATGTGCCAAGGAACGATGCTATTGCGGACTTTGTGCGCCCAAGGCAGCCGACCTAGATACATACAAATCCATTATGAGGAAATATGAGATACCTAATCCTGACATACCTCACTAAACCTAGTGGCCAAATTGACGAAGTCATGACAGTGGCCCGAAGCCTAAAAGCCCGTGATCATCAAACGGCAAATGTAATACTTGACTTTAAAACCTTAACTGTGTTAAAATGTAGTATGAGCGGTGTAACAGTTCCTAGAGACTTTGACCGCATTGTGGAATACTACCACCAACACTACGAATCAACCATCTCAAGGTTGTTTCAAGAAAATGGATATGAAATTGTCAAATCTGATCAAACTACCGACACGAAACAACCTGCAGAAAACAATCCTAGTTGATGCAGATGGTGTGTTATTAGACTGGGAGTATGCATTCTCGGTCTGGATGGACGAACACGGACATGAAAAACAAGCCGGCTCGGAATTCATATATGACATTGGAGATCGATATGGCATCTCTAAAGAACAAGGTCGTAAATTAATTAAAATTTTCAACGAATCAGCCGCAATTGGTTTCTTGCCACCCTTACGTGATGCCATGTATTATGTCAAACGACTGCATGAAGAACACGGATATGTGTTCCATTGTATTACCAGCCTGAGTCTAGACGTCAACGCCGGCCGATTGCGTGAAATGAATCTGCGCAAGTTATTTGGCAAGACAGCATTTGAACGAATTGTGTGCTTGGCAACCGGTGCGGACAAAAATGACGCACTGGAACCCTATCGTGGATCCAATCTCTACTGGGTCGAGGATAAAATTGAAAATGCTGACCTTGGGCACAGCATGGGATTGCACAGCATATTAATGGAACACGGGCACAACATGAATCATGAGTGCCCGTATCCGGTCGTCAAAAATTGGCGGGAAATCTACGAAATTATCACCTCCTAAACTGCGTAGAGTTTCAACACTGACCCAATGATCTTGTGGCGTTGAACGTCACGAGACTCCAATGTGCAAACAGCAATACCCTGTGTGGGCATTGACTGCAAGCGTTCACAAAGATCCAGCAGGCCGTTGTCTCCGCTATGTCGGTCGGCCTGCTCCACATCTCCTGTGATCACTATCTTTGAATTCGTCCCTATTCGAGTCATCAACATCTTGACCTGTGCCGGGGTTGCATTTTGCATTTCATCGGCAATAATCCATGAGTTTTTAAAGGTACGGCCACGCATGAAAGCCAGAGGCGAAATCTCCACTACCTGATCTTCTATAAGGGCTACAATGTCCTGGGCACGATAATATTCGCGCATGACATCTAATAAGGGACGAGTCCACGGTTCCATTTTGGCAACCAAATTGCCCGGGAGGAAACCATGACTTTCTCCCTCCACACCCACTGCTGGGCGTGTCATTACGATCCTGTCACACTCACCTTCTTTTAGTGCCTTAACGGCCGCCTGCATGGCTAGATAAGTTTTGCCCGTACCTGCGGGACCTACTGTAACTACTATGTGGGCGTCAGGGTCTTGTAGAGCCATGACCAAGCGTTCTTGATTTCGTGTGCGAGGGATCAAGTCTATGCGGCGTTGGGCCGTTCTAGGTGCTGGGTTAAAGCTAATGGTGTTTTCTACTGCCTGATTCATTCTTTTTTGTGCTTTCGCTGATCGCTGTCTACTCAAGTTCTATTCTCCTGGTAAAAGTCCTTTCGGACCAACCTATTTACGGTGTGTGTGAAACTGATAACCTGGTGTTATTTTCTATAGATATGGTCACTAAATACTGACCAGGCGCGGGCAGTTCAGGGATATTGTCAAGATTGAGTTTTGGAATAAATATCCAGAGAGACTCAAAATCATGCCCACAAATAACAATATCAACTATGCTCCAACCGCAGTAGACACTGGCGCTGCCGCACCTGTCCCAATTGGACCACTTGACACAGGCCCTGCGGCTGTTGATCCGGGTCCTGGATTGGGGGTAACCCCAACCACTAGAGCGCCTGTTATTCCACAAGTGGAACAACCGGTACAAACACAGTTGACTCCAGAAGGAGCCAATGGTCCAAATGTTGGTGGGACCAATCAACAACGATATATCACTATCCTTTTTGATGGCACAGTTGTTACAAATAATGCTACATCTTTGAATTTTACAGGAAACGGAGTTTCTGTTTCTAATTTGGGAACTACTGGTGCTAATATTGTGATCACTGCAGGTGGTGGCGGAAACGGCAACTATAGCAATAGCAATGTCAGTGCCTTTTTGGCTGCATTTGGAAGCAATACAGTAAGCACCACAGGCAATGTAACTGCTGGATATGTGTTTGGTAATGGCTCACAACTGACAGGTATTGTGGCAACTTCTAGTTATGCCAATGCCAATGTTGTGGCTAACCTGGCTGCTTTGGGCACGAATCCAGTGTCAACAACAGGTAATGTCACAGCAAGTTACTTGTTTGGTAATGGTTCACAACTGAGTGGTATTACTGCAAATTACAGCAACTCAAATGTCAGTGCGTTTTTGGCTGCTTTTGGCAGCAACGCAGTAAGTACCACAGGAACTGTGACTGCAGGCAACATCACCGGTGGTAATATGTTAACTGGTGGATTAATATCAGCAACTGGTACTGTAACTGGCTCTAGTCATTTGGGCGCGGTTGTATCAGTCACTGCCAACATAACCGGTGGTAATATTGTGACAGCAGGCTTGATCACAGCCACAGGTAATGTAGCAGGCAATTATTTTATTGGTAACGGCTCCCAACTAACAGGTATTACTGGAACGTATGGCAACTCAAATGTGGTGGCTAATCTGGCTGCCTTGGGTTCAAACCCAGTATCAACAACAGGAACAGTGACGGCGGGCAATATCACAGGTGGTAATGTGTTAACAGGTGGATTGGTCAGTGCAACTGGCAATATCGCCGGCAACGTGTTTATTGGTAACGGATCACAACTGACCGGTATCACTGGAACATACGGTAATGCCAATGTGGTTGCTAACTTGGCTGCCTTGGGCAGTAATCCAGTATCGACTACAGGTAATGTAAACAGTGGTAACCTATTGACGGGTGGTTTGATAAGTGCTACTGGTACTGTGACTGGTTCAAGTTTGTTAGGTTCAGTAGTATCTGTCACTGCCAACATCACAGGTGGTAATATCCTAACTGCTGGTGTTGTATCGGCTACAGGCAATGTGTCTGGTAATTTCTTTATTGGTAACGGATCACAACTGACAGGTATTGCGGCTTCATATGGCAACGCCAATGTGACCACATTGTTGAGTACTTTGGGCAGTAACATTATTAGTGGAACTGGCAATATCACAACAACTGCCAACATCTCGGGCGGTTATATCCTGGGTAATGGTTCACAGTTGACTGGATTACCAGCAAATTATGGCAATGCTAACGTGGTAGCCAACCTGGCTGCCCTGGGTACTAACCCGGTCAGTACAACAGGTAACATAACAGGTGGCAATCTATTAACAGGTGGACTGATAAGTGCTACATCAACCATTACTTCAGCGGCAAATATCACAGGTGGTAATGTACTAACTAGTGGCTTGATAAGTGCTACATCAACAATCACCAGTGCGGCAAATATCACAGGTGGCAACATCTTGACAGGCGGACTAATCAGTTCAACTGGTACTATTACTGGCACAAGTCACTTGGGTTCAGTTGTATCTGTTACTGCCAACATCACTGGTGGTAATGTCCTAACAGGTGGTGTAGTATCAGCAACTGCTAACGTCACTGGTGGTAATATCATCACCGCAGGCGTGATCACAGCCACTGGCAATATTGCTGGTAATGTGTTTATTGGTAACGGCTCACAACTGACAGGTATTACCGGAACGTATGGTAACTCAAATGTGGTGGCCAACCTGGCTGCTTTGGGCTCAAATCCAGTTAGCACCACTGGCAATGTCAACGGTGGTAATTTGCTTACAGGTGGCCTAATAAGTTCAACTGGTACTGTGACTGGCTCAAGTTTGTTAGGTTCAGTGGTGTCAGTAACTGCCAACATCACAGGTGGAAATGTCCTGACTGCTGGTTTGGTTTCCGCGACATCAACTATAACTTCAGCGGCAAATATCACAGGTGGTAACATATTGACTGCCGGTTTGATATCAGCAACTTCAACAATCACCAGTGCTGCCAACATAACCGGTGGTAATGTACTAACAGGTGGGTTTGTTAGTGCCACAAGCACAATCACATCAGCCGCAAATATCACTGGTGGTAACATATTGACAGGTGGATTAATCAGTTCAACTGGTACTATTACTGGCTCTAGTCATTTGGGTGCAGTGGTAAGTGTGACGGCCAACGTTACAGGTGGTAATGTACTAACTGCTGGACTAATCAGCGCAACAAGTACAATTACCAGTGCTGCCAACATTACAGGTGGTAATGTTTTATTTGGATCAGGTATTGTTTCTGGTACTGGTAATATCTATGGCGGAAATATTATTGGTACACTAGCACCTACAACTTTAGTTGCAAGTGGTAATATCACTGGCGGTAACTTGCTGACAGGTGGCTTGATCAGTGCTACTGCCAATATCACAGGTGGCAATGTCATAACTGGCGGATTGATTTCAGCAACATCAACCATTACCTCAGCAGCCAACATCACAGGTGGTAACATCTTAACTGCTGGATTGATCAGTGCTACTGCCAATATCACAGGTGGTAATTTGTTGACTGCTGGTCTTATTAGTGCAACTTCAACAATCACAAGTGCGGCAAATGTAACCGGTGGCAATGTATTGACTGCTGGTGTGATATCAGCAACATCAACTATCACAAGTGCCGCAAACGTGGTAGGTGGTAACATAACCACCGCAGGCTTGATTACTGCTACTGCCAACATCACAGGTGGTAATTTGTTAACAGGTGGATTGGTATCGGCCACTGCTAACATAACTGGTGGTAACATCGCCACAGCAGGTTTGATCACAGCAACAGGTAACATTACCTCTGTGGCCAACATTGCCGGTGGTAACATCTTGACTGCTGGCATAATGAGTTCAACAGGTAATGCCACACACGGCAACATACTAACTGCTGGATTGATAAGTGCTACTGCCAACATAACTGGTGGCAATTTAATTGGTATCCACGCCAATGGAACCAGTAACATCAGTATTCCTACTATCAGTGCAAACATACTGTTTAGCACTGCCGGCAATGCCAACGTGTTGGTCATAGCCAACACAGGTATTGTGGCCAACGTGCTGGCACCCACCACAGCAACTCCAGCCAACGGTGTGGGTTACATAGGTATGCCAGTGAGTACCATAACTGGTACAGGTACACTGACCATTGTGGATGCTGGTAAACTGGTTTACATCACAGGCGCCAGCCAGACTGTGACTATCCCTGCCAACGGTTCAGTGGCGTTCCCAATTGGAACTGCCATAACATTCATTGCTGGTCCTGCTTCAAGTGCCACCAGCATTGCTATCACAACAGATACCATGTATCTGGCAGGCACAGGCACAACAGGCACAAGAACAATGGCTGCCAACGCCATGGCCACTGCGGTCAAAGTGGCCAGTACCACCTGGTACATCAACGGAACAGGACTGACATAATGAGTGGAATAATGGGCGGACTGCTGAGCAGTTACAGTATCCAGACACCAGCCACGCTGGTAATGAATTTGGACGCCACAGTTGGTGCCATGCCTGGTTCCAACATAACAACCAGTGCCAGTTTTGACGGTTCAACACAACGTCTAAGCACCACTGGTTTACTGGCCACTGGCGCTGCCGAAGGCACAAACATGGGCACTGGTAACTTTACCTGGGAATGTTGGGTACGACCCACTGCCAGCATAGGCTACCAAGCATTTATAGACACTCGTGGGCAAGAAACAGGATATTCAGCAGTGGAAACAGATGGTGCTTTTTTTGGGCTCAACAACAATACTCTTTTTCCTATATATTATTCATCAGGGGCACTAATCACATCTTCAATTGCAGTGACGCTGAATACGTGGACGCACGTGGCTGTGGTCAGAAATTCAGGCACAACCACATTGTATGTGGGCGGAGTCAGTGGCGGCACTTATGCAGACAGTTTGGATTTGTCAGCACCTTATGTTAATATAGGTGGCACGGCCATTGGTGGTCTTTGGCTGACAGGACAAATATCCAATTTGCGCATGGTTAAAGGCACAGCAGTCTATACAGCAGGCTTTGTTCCACCAACAAGTACACTAAGAGCCATTGCTGGCACACAGTTGTTGTTGCCACTTGCTGCCACAGTGTTTACAGACATGTCCTCAAACTTGCTTGCAATAACAAATACTGGAACAGTGATAACAACAGCACAAGCACCAACACTTGCCGCGGCCACCACTGACTTTACAGGAACCTACGCTATTACCACAACCAATGCAGGCGCTACTATTACCTACAACAGTGCCAATGGTGGCGTGTTTAGAAAAAGCACTAGTTCGGGTGCAGATGTCATGATACTTGGTCCAAATTATGTTACTGGACAGAGTTACAGTGTATTCATGGCCTACAAAATATCTGCAACATCGGCTGGTAGATTGTTGAACACTAACAGTGAAGCAACTAAAGATTGGTTGTTGGGAGCCTACAATGGTAATCCCAACGCATTCTATCCCAACTTCTCAGTGAACTTGCCTAGTACAGGTGCGGACACTGTGTGGCATTTTGCATGGGGCACATTCAATACTGGCACAAGTCTGGGACAACTGTACACCGCAACCAGTGCTCAGCCAACCGGTACATCATTTGCTGTGACCAATGCCGGCGGAGGTGGGTTTAACCAGCTAAGATTGTTTAGTCGTTCGGCCGGCTCTGAAGTGCAAACTGCTGACATAGGAATGATCAGAGTGTACAATGGTGTGGTGACTTTGGCGCAAGTTCAGTCACAGTACGCGGCCTTCAAGGCAAGATTTGGATACTAATAGCAGTATCCATAAATAAACTATCATGCAAACACACAACCGACATGGCGTCCGCGATCGCGATCTATTTAAAGATCACACCGACTACTGGCAAGTAGCCGACAACATTCGCGACATCTACATGAGCGAGGGCAGTTTGACTACCCTGCTGGACTTTGAGCGTGTGCTGGACGAAGTAGATATCTACGCATTCAAGAACTGGGAAATTGGGGAACTTGTGGACGGTCCCGAAATTGGCAAGTACCGTGTGACTTGTACGTTTATGTGGCCTTTGCGAATGATGCCCGATCCCCGTGGTGGACGCAGATTATTAGCATTTGACTGCGAAGTTGAATATCAGCGCAAAGAAATAAAGATTCCCATTAAGATCACAGATCCGTCGGATTATCGTCCGGGCACCAAAAAGGCCAAATTGGTCACTAAAGACGTGTGGCTGGTCACAATCACCATGCCCAAGGCCTTGATGAATGACATCCGCACAGGATCAATCGAAATGGAAGATCAGGACATTGATCTAGATGAATTAGATCAGGCCTACGAAAACGATTTGGACAAAGAGGAAAATCAAAGCGATGAACAAGCCAAAGCCGCTCAACAATCCCTTCAACAGCAGCCAGCCGCTACCGGCCCTGCTGTCTGAGGGTCTGCAATATAAAGACCTAGAGGGCATGATGAAGCCCACTATTCACGTGGACGAATTTGCGGCCAAAATGGGTGATGACGATGATATCATTGTGCTGAGTTTCTTTGTGCGTGATTTGTCGGCTGCCAAAGATCTAGTGGGTTGGTTCGAAAAGGGCTATGATTTTGTGTTGGACGCTGATCGTTCACCTGGTGAAATCAAACCCAGCCGTTATCTAGTGTATCTTGAACTGCGTCGACGTCGTAGTGCCGCACAGCATGTGCAAACGCTACTGGATGATTTGTCAACACTTACAGAATTTGCCCCAGAAGAATGGCGCATGAAATACAATGGTCGAGATCACGAATGGTCTGAAAAGACCTTTGCTGAACTGGTTCCATTAACTCCCGATGCCTACAGAGCCACACACGAAGATGATCTGAATGAAGTGCGCACAGCGGCAGGCATTACACCCAAACGGATTCACGAAAAATTGCCCGATGATGTCAAATCATTGCAATCAATGGCGGGGATACGATAATGAAGATAAATGACATACTGGTAGAATTTGCACCCTCAGGTGGCGGTGGTTCAGGCAACTACTTTCAAGCACTAGCAAGTGCTTGGTACAATGGTACCTTTGACACAGGCAGTCTGCAAAAAGGCATCAAGAGTCAACAAGATGTTGAACGTTTACTGAATCGTGGCATTGTGTGTCCCGATGGCAAAACACGCAAACTGCATATTGATTACAACGCAGACTTTGACGGTGTGGAAATCTACAGTGATGACTATTACGAATACGGTGATCACGATGACACCATAGACAGTCGCACAGGCCAAAAATGGGGACCATATGATTTTATGGCCTTTTCAGATGAGGATCTGAGTGAAGGCCTTAATGAATTTGCAGCCGATGGTGATTCAGGACGCTGGTACACAGATGATCAAATGACCGACCTAGTGGGTGATGGCTGGTGGCAAGACATGGACATCAGCGGTGCAAACATTGGCGTGCCTGATTCAGAAGTACCAAAAGCGTACATGATCCAACAGGCACAACGCTGGTTAAAACGTCAAGGTCATAATGTACAAGTTCTCAATGTTCGAGTAAATGACGATGACGTTGAATGGTATATTGAAGGCGCATTTCCTAAAGATCTAACGGAATTTGCAGCCGATGATGGTGACAGCGGCGAAGACGATGTGCTACGCAAATACGCTCAAATGTGGTGGAACGGTGATGATGCAACACAACAGCAAATTGAACGTGCTCTTGCAAAAATGGGCTGGGAAATTGGCGAGGACGAAGGCGGCTACGACAACGGTGGTGTGTTTGTGGTACGTGCTGGTGACGAACATGGTCGTAGTTATACATCCTGGGCCGCAGAAGATTTAGTGGAAGGTGTGGCGGAAGGCTGGAGAGAAGAATCGCAAGATTTAGAAGATTGGGCAAAAGAAGTTAATAAAAAATTATATAAAGCCCATGCAAGTCAAAGACCTGCTCTAGCACAACAACTAAGTCAATTGGAACATAAACATTTTGGTAGTCCCGCTAACCCATTAACTAGAATAGTTAAATCAGCATTAACAGCATTACGTAATGGACAAATGCCACACTATGATTCAGATAAAGTAGGTGCAATGCCTTTTGGATCTTTAGTAGGAGACGATGCAAAAGAAATAGCCGCCGCCAACTTACACGCCAGCGAGAATCAAGGATATAGCATACTAAAAAGAAATCGTATAGTTGATACTGTTGATGACTTTCTTCGACTAGTAGATGTTGTACAGACATTACCGCCGGAGTATCTATTCAAGTATAAAGATGCAGGTGGCCAAGCCTGGTTTGAAATTGTTAAAGACATTGGATGGTCAAAGGATGATGCTCCTGGACAAAGATACAGAGTATCTCAGGGCGTAGCGGAGGGTGACTTGAATGAAAAGTCAACAAGCCAAGCACAGTTCCGCACAATGGCAGCGGCTGCACATGATCCCAAATTTGCAAAAAAGGTTGGTATTAAACCATCAGTGGCACGAGAGTTTAATCGGGCCGATAAGGGTCAAGATTATAAGTCATTGCCCAAAAAAGCCACTGAAGGTGCTCCTGTCACAACCACGCCCGGGTCCGTTGAACCAGGTGGCGCAGTTGACAACTTCAAACAGCAAATGGCCAACAATACTGAAAAACAAGCAGGGGTAGCAGAAGCCATTCCATTGAAAACACTCAGATCTCAGGGCCGTGATGAAAAGGAAGCTGACTACGGTGATGATTACCAACAAATGGTTTTGCGTTTGAAAAAATTGGCCGGTGCTGGTCCATTAAAGACACAATACGATCCCAACAAGCGTGTGTATCGAAACATGCCCACAGCGGTGCAACCAAAAAAATGACAAGACGCACAGCCACCGGTCGCCCTGTTCCTGTGCTTCAAGGCTCAGCAGGACCGGTAGCACCCAACCCACAAATACCACCGCCCATGCCCCCACAGCAGGCCGTCACACGCCTGCCACAGCCAGTTATATCAATGGGCCTGGGCCTGAAACTAAACCCATGAGAGCCCAAGAATTCGTCACTGAAAAAAAGCGAATGAAGCGGCTGAAAGAACTCACATTCATGGGCATGAGTCCTTGTACCAAAGACTGCTCAGGACACCGTGCTGGTTATAAATGGTCAAAAGCACGTGGTGGTGTCAGCACAGCGTCATGGTCAAACAGTTTCAACAAGGGTGCAGAAATAGCCAAGGCTGGCTATTAACTGTTAAAGAGTTCACCTGCTAAATACAGGATGTGGATTTTACATTTTCTTCCTGACGCCTTTATCTTATGGTTTTGTAACCTACTACTCCTAGCAGGCGTGGCAGCCACTGTGGCCGGCTGGATTGCGCATCGAGTCGCTGTATTGTGGCCCTATCAACTGGCGTTCAAATTGGCCGGTATTGCACTGCTAGTGCTGGGTGTTTACTTTCGCGGCGGGCTTGCTGTAGAACAAGAATGGCGTGAGCGTGTGGCAGCAGTAGAAGCAAAACTAGCCCTGTCTGAAAAGGCCAGTGCTGAAGCCAATCAAGCAATTGAACAAAAGACACAAAAACAAATAGCCGCAGTACGTCAGCGTACAACATACATCCGACAATATGTAGACCGTGAAGTTGTTAAATACGATGCTGGTTGCGCAATTCCTGAACCATTCGTTCGAGCGCACAACACGGCCGCAGAGGCACCCAAGAAATGAAAATAACAGATATATTGTCAGAAGCCAGTGACGACTCAGGTGACTACCAACAGATGCTGGCATTTACCCGTGCCAACAGAGTGGGCGGCGTTCCTGATTCACAACAAATTCCCTTGGCCCTGTTTAAAGAACTAAAGAAGCAACAACAACAAAATCAAGCACTGGGTGCTGAACTAGACGCGGCTGAACAGCGAATTGATCAAGCCATGAAGTCAGATGAACTCAGCAAACAAGAACTGGGCATGCATCGCACGGAACTGGACCGTGAGCGTGCGGCAGGCGACGAACAAAAGGCCACTGTGTCACAACTGGGACAACAGTATGCTGAACGTGAACAGGCCAGCACAGAACAAATCAAGCAATTGACCGGACAATTACAACAGGTGCGCAACATGCCTGGTGTGAACAAAAAGGCCGCTGAGGAATTAGAAAAGCAAATAAAAGAACTGGGCGAAAAGAGTGTGCCAGTGGCAAGACTAGCAGAACTAGAATCTACTATTGCTCAAATACAAACCTCAAGCATTGCAGATGACAGCACAATAAAAGACCTTGTGCAACAAGTAAAAAATGCGCAGGCTGCCAGTGACACCCGTGTGGACATGGTCACGCAGATGCGTCAAGATATTGAACGACTGAAACAAGTTGAAACAGATCTTGAACAAGAACTCAATGATCTCAAAGACAGTTATCAAGAAACTGATGCCACATTGTGGGACATAGAATCACAGACCATTCCCGGTATAACACAAGATATTGACCAACTCAAAACTGCTGGGGCAGTCAAAAACATACCAACTCCAGCGCCAGTGGGACAACAGGTGCAGACACCTGAACCCCCACCACAACAGGCTCCTGCATCCGAGCCTGCGCCTGCCGCAACACCAAACGTCACACAAGAACCAGCAAATCAACCAGCCTGGAAAATAGACAAAGAGGCTATTTTCCAGAAAATGAAAGATGCAGGGCATTTTCAAGATCAGAAAGTGGCCGAGGATCAAATGAATCGTGCCATTGCATGGGCAACAGGAAAGCAACTATGAAAGCAAATGAATTTATAACTGAAAAGTGGAGTCAAAAGTACAAGAGCAGTATCAACTGCTCGCACCCTCGAGGCTTCAGCCAGCGAGCACATTGTGCCGGCAAGAAAAAACACAACGAATCAGTTGAAATGGAAATGGTGTGTGAAGATTGTGGCATGTGTGAAACCCATGGCAACGTTATGGAGATTCGGAAGGGCCAGAAAGACTCAAACGGATATACACGTTGCTGGCCCGGCAAACATGCTGAAGGTACAAAGAAAGGCAAGAATGGCGGACCGGTGCGCAACTGTGTGCCCAATGAAAGTGCAGAACTAAACGAAGAATTTGATCTCATTGAGAGTATCATCGAAACAATTGCTGAACATAATGGCGTAGATGCCGAAGTCTTATGGGAAGACCTAGAAACATTGACTGAAGATGAACTGTATGTGTTTGCTGTGACATCCCAACCCATCATGGAGTCAGAAGCCTGGCAAAAGGCCAATAAAAAGGACAAGACAGATGGCATGAGTCAAAAGGCTGTGAACTCTTATCGTCGTGAACATCCTGGATCTAAACTAAAGACTGCTGTGACTACCAAACCCTCAAAATTAAAGAAGGGCTCCAAAGCCTCCAAGCGCCGTAAGAGTTATTGCTCACGCAGTCGTGGTCAAATGAAGATGCACAGCATCAGTTGCGCCAAGACGCCGGACAAGGCCATTTGCAAAGCACGACGTCGTTGGAACTGCTAAAATGAAATACGCTGTAATACTTGCTTTGTTGTTGTCAGGATGCTCAACAGTAGTACCTGTTGTGGCACGGTTTCCTGAGCCTCCCAGTAAGGGCGCAACAACTGCATGTCCTGCTCTACAGAAACTAAAAGACGATGCAAAGTTAAGCGACGTTACTACCACTGTGACAGTGAACTACGGTACCTACTATGAGTGTGCTGTCAAAGCAGATGCCTGGCAGGAATGGTATGCAATACAAAAAATTATACATGAAAAGGCTGGAAAATAATGAGCACAATCTTGACACTAGACCAATTAAAACAAATGGTCAAGAATCCGCATATTGATCACTGGTATGCTGTACTAGAACAATTGCTGGATGATTATGATATCAACACTCCATTAAGAGTTGCACATTTCATAGCACAATGCGCTCACGAGTCAGGAAATTTTGTTTTCATCCGAGAAAATCTCAACTACAAGGCCGCAAGCCTACAAAAGATTTTCGGCAAGTATTTTGCCACAGCAGAATTGGCAGCGCAGTATGCCAACAAGCCCGAACAGATTGCCAACAGAATCTATGCATCAAGAATGGGCAACGGTCCCGAAGCGTCAGGTGATGGTTATAGATACTGTGGACGCGGACTTATACAACTAACGGGCCGAGACAACTACACATTCTTTGCAGGAAGTCTAGGTATCACAGTGGAAGAAGCGAGTGAATACTTGGCAACATTTGAAGGCGCCGCACAGAGTGCCTGTTGGTTCTGGGAACAAAACAATTTAAATCGTTTTGCTGATGCAAATGATGTCAAAGGACTCACACGTGCCATCAATGGTGGCTATATTGGTCTGGATGATCGCATCAGCCACACAGAACATGCATTACACGTACTGGGTGGATAAACCATGCCAACAATAGGTCCAGGAATCACCATTGGTCCAGGAATCACAATAAGCAGTCTCAGTGTGGTCACCACAGGGTTACAAGTGTATATTGACGCTGGACAGACCGCCAGTTACCCCGGCTCAGGCACTGCCTGGACTGATTTGAGTGGTAATGGCAACAACGGAACATTGGTCAATAGTCCCACATTTACATCTGCCGGAGATGCAAGTTATTTTAGTTTTGGAAGTGCTGGATCACAAAGAACCAGTTTTACCTATCAAACGCCGGTGCAGACAGCGGCCACTGCATTTACCTGGAACATCTGGACCTATCCAACAGCAAATCAAGACGGTTATGTTCTCATGGGCTATAGAGGAACCACACCACTCCAGTTTTACAAATTGACCACTCAAAAATTTGAAATGTATCCTGCAGAAATATTCCAATTGTTCACGCTCAACGTCTGGCAGAATATATGTGTGATTTACGATGGAACACAGGCCGGCACAGCCAACATGAAGATGTATGTGAATGGCACACAAGTGGGCTTGAGAGACGCTGACCAACCAGATTTATCACCCAGTGCCATGCCATTTTATGTGGGCGGAGACCCTATTGCCAGTGAATTTGCCACAGCAAGAATTTCACAAGTGTTGGTGTACAATCGTGCGTTATCCACCATCGAAATCGCACAAAATTATAATGCGGTAAAAAGCAGATATGGATTGTAATAAATATTAAAAAGGGGCAGACATGGCAGAAGAACAAAAACCGATATCAGAGTCAGAAAAGAAAAAAGAAGACTGGATGAACTCCAAGTGGAGACCGGCCATGGGTTGGATGTACATGTTGACATGTATGACTGACTTTATTTTATTTCCTATCTTGTGGAGTTTGTTACAAACAGTCACAAAACAACCAATCACACAATGGCAACCTCTCACACTTCAAGGCGCTGGACTATTCCACATTGCCATGGGTGCTGTGTTGGGTATTGCGGCCATGGGTCGCACACAAGAAAAACTAGCAGGAGCAAACAATGGCGGAGCAGGCACAACCACACCATCAAGCGGCAGTTCAGCATTTGGCTTACCTACAGCAAACCCAGCGCCAGTCACCAACAGTTTTGGCTCACAACCCCTGGGCGGCACACCAACAGCAGGCTTTGGTAGCAGTACAGGATTTGGAGCGCCAGCGGCTGAAGTCACCACAGGATTTGGGGGCAAGCCCGCACCGGTAATCCCACCATTCCCAGAACGATAACAACAAGGAGAAAACTATGGCAACTAAGAAACCAGAAATGAACGAGAATCTCACTTCAGCAGTGAGTGAAGTACTAGAGGGTCAAATCACCGGCAAGAAATGGTACTACAGCAAAACATTTTGGGCCAACATCATAGCAGGTGTGGCCGTGATAGCACAGGCCAGTTATGGCTTTGTGTTGCCTGTGGAATATCAAATGGTAGCACTGAGTTTGGTAAACATGGGTCTGCG
>Ga0209400_1000061_pt1 | contig 93755 bp, 94 predicted proteins | sample M_130807_EF_Meta_FD_187313 | JGI IMG/M metagenome (GOLD analysis project Ga0209400, IMG submission 187313) | Freshwater microbial communities from Lake Montjoie, Canada to study carbon cycling - M_130807_EF_MetaG (SPAdes) (version 2) | ecosystem: Environmental > Aquatic > Freshwater > Lake...
AGATAAGGGCAGGGCGCGGGCGAAGTCAGATAGAATTGCGGAGCGTCACGCGGCTCTCGGCTCACTCATTCCCCTCCGGTCCCGGACGAGTCGCCTCATATTGGCCCATCAGGCGCGGCGTGTCACGACAACGCCCGCCACAATGTCATGCAGGCAGCGTTTGTCATTATTGAAGAGCGAGGTGAGCAGATTGATGGGCGCCAGCAAAGTCACGCCCCAAGACAGATAAAACAGTATCACATGGGCGCCAGCTTGCAGAAAGGTCGCTGGCCGACCGTCTTGGCTGCGCATTTCAAGATCCATCAGCCCCATGCCGGGTGTGGCCATGCGTGGGCCGGAGACGCTCACGCCATTGTAGATAATGGCGATGGCCGGATAGAGCGCCGGGATCAGGAACCATGACAGGCCAAAGGTCACCACGCCCAGAATGACGAAGACCACAAACAGGCCCCAGAAAATCATGGAGATCAGCAGGAGATCAAAGAGCAGGGCGACGGTGCGCCGCGAGCGCACACCAGCCAGAGCCGCATAGGGCAGGCGGGCAGGCCAGAGGATTTCCGTCTCGGGTCCGCGTTCAGTCACTGTTGCGCTCCTCAACCGTCAGGTCTTGGCCAATGTGGGGCTTAGCTGGGGCTCATGCAAGTCGGGGCCCCCCTATCGGTCAGCCGAGCCTTGTTTTAGGCGCAAAAGTTTGGACACGTTTCTCACGGTTCTTGAGCGCTTCGGCCCAGTCCTCATCTGGCGCAGGTAGACCGTCTTCGTCCTCTGCTGCGAGGCGATCAATCTCTTGGTCTGTGAGTAAGTCAATCTTATCGAAGTTCATGCGGTTGGGCGCAGGCACAAGCGTCCCGTCGGCGTGTTTTTCGTAAACCACGCCGTCTATCAAGATTGCTTTCCAGTCATCGGCCTGCGTCATAGAGTCTTTGTTCCCGTTTGTTGGCCTTCCGCGCAGAAATAATCCAGATCACATCACCTCGTAGTGTGAAGGTCACATGGAATAATCGCCCTTCGATCTGCCCCAAAATATTGAACCGAGCTTCGCCATAATCTTTCCGCAGGTCGCGCTTGATCATCCGTCGCGGATCATCAAAACAATGCGTAGCCTGTGCAAAATCTATATTGCGCTCGGCCATCGTCCACTGACGCTTGGCTTCATGCCAATTGAAACGCATTAAAAATCACTTTGGTCGAAACAAGCTTGAGGCTATCCCGATCCAAAGTGGCGTGCAAGCAAGATGGGATCAAATCCCGCTTTCGCCCCTATTGTCTGGCTTTGGCTGAGAGAGAAGCGCTTTGTTCAGCTCGGCGCGGAAGGTGACGATATCGGCAACCATTTCTCTCTTCTGCTGTTCGACGCGTGTGGTGACAATGCGCTCGACGTCGGCTTTCGACGCGCCATAAAGCGCCACGCCAAGGCTGACGAATTTCTTCTCTTCTGTCTGGCAGCGCGTGATGATGACTTGCGCCAGCGTATCCGCATTTTCGGATGAGTAGGGCACAATGTCTTTCATCACCTTGCGCATGCAGGCTTGATGGTCTTCTGCGGCTTCATTGATAAGACGCGTGCGTTCTTTGTCGACTTCATCATTTTTGGGCAGCGGCGGGGTCGTGTCCCTGCTTGCCTCGACGGGCTCTTTGTACCAGCGCACGCAATTGCCGAGTTCCGGAATAAGACGCGATGTGGTGGTCAGCGCGAAATTCACACGCACGCCACCAATCACGCTTTGCATCTGGCTGCCTTCGCGGAAAGCGCGGATCAAAGCAGAATTGTCGGGCATGGGCACGACGATCAGCGATTTGCCATTCACTTTGCCTTTGACAGCAATGGGCCCTGCGCCATCAAACCAGAGATTGATCGTGACATCATTGCCATCGGGCATGTTCCAAGCGGTGTTGGAAAAGCCGAGCGTCCATGAATAATCATAATTCACGGCGACATGCAGATTGGTGCCGTGGCGATAGGTGGCAGATGCCGCGCAATGTGAAAAATCACCGGTGCGATCATTGGTGAAAGAGCCGCCCGACCAATTGCCGACCGAAACCGTCCGCAGCGGGCCTTTAGCCAAGGCCGGCACGTTCAGGCTCAAAATCGCAAGAATGGCGAAAATGGAACGCCACACCATCTCATCCTCCGGGGTCAGAGGAGATTATAGGTCAAGCTTAGGCTAGGGCAATGGTTGGGCGCCTACGCACCCTTCAGCTTTTCCGCCACTTTCACGGCAAAATAGGTGAGTATCCCGTTGCAGCCGGCACGTTTGAAGGCGAGCAGGCTTTCCATCATGGCTTTGTCCCCATCCAGCCAGCCATTTTGGGCAGCCGCCATGATCATCGCATATTCGCCAGACACTTGATAAGCGAAGGTCGGCACGGCAAATGTCTCTTTCACGCGACGTGCAATATCGAGATAGGGCATGCCGGGTTTCACCATCACCATGTCGGCGCCTTCTTCGAGATCAAGCGCCACTTCGCGCAGAGCTTCATCCGAATTTGCGGGGTCCATCTGATAGGTACGCTTGTCACCGCGCAGCAGGCCGCCTGATCCCACAGCATCGCGGAACGGGCCATAAAAGGCCGAGGCATATTTAGCCGCATAGGCCATGATCTGAACGTGATCAAAACCTTCTTCATCGAGCGCCGTGCGGATCGCGCCAATGCGCCCATCCATCATGTCGGAGGGTGCGATCACGTCAGCTCCCGCGCGTGCCTGATTGAGTGATTGTTTGACGAGTGCGCGCACGGTCGCATCATTGACAATCTCATCGCCCTGCATCAGCCCGTCATGGCCGTGGCTTGTGTAGGGATCAAGCGCGACATCGGTAATGATGCCAATCTGCGGCACGGCAGCTTTGATCGCGCGCACGGCCTTGCAGATCAGATTTTCGGGGTTGAAAGCTTCCGAGGCTTCTTCATTGCGCAGTTTCGGATCCGTATAGGGAAACAGCGCGACAGCTGGAATGCCAAGCGAGGCGGCATGCGCGCAGGCTTTCACCGCTTCATCAATCGAGAGACGCTCAACGCCGGGCATGGAGGCGACGGGCTGGCGTGTCTTTTCACCATCGAGAATGAAAATCGGCCATATCAGATCGTCAGCCGTGAGCACATTCTCGCGCACCAGGCGGCGCGACCAATCCGCCTGCCGCAACCGGCGCGGGCGCTGGACCAGCATCATCCGGTCGGCAGAATGGGGGTGGGATGGTGCGGCCATGCTCTTGCTCCAAAATCGACTTTTCCCGCCTAGCATCTTTCGCCGCAAGGCTAAAGCCCGACCTCTGGGGAGGCTTGCGCGTTGACCGGGTAGGGCCATCTCCTCTATGCCTCTTGAGGTGACAAAAGCCGGGCGTATGGTCCCGCTGGTCCACGACTGAGGCCCCATGGAACTCTATTCCGGCAACGAGAAAACCAATCGCGAGGTCATCCACCTTGGCGCGACTGGCAATGGCTCGCTCCGCTGGGGACTCTATCTCATCATCTACATGCGTGTGCTGGCCGTGGTGTGGCTCGCGCAGGGGCTTTTGCAATGGCTCCATATTCTGGCTCCCGAAGGCACATCGATTGATGCCATGCCGCCTTTCGAAGCCGGCACGATTATTTTCTTCGCTATTACCAATCTCGTCGCCGCCGTCGGCCTGTGGCTTGCTGTGCCATGGGGCGGTGTGCTCTGGCTCTTTGCCATTTCCGCGCAAATGTTTCTCATCGGTTTTGTCGGCATGATCGAAGGCGGGCGTTTGATCTTGGCTTTAGATGTTGCCTTGATCGTCGCTTATTTCGTTTTGAGCTGGTATGCCGCACAAGAGCGCGATGCCGTCTGACGATTGCCGCTGCGTTAGGTCATCAATCTTCAAGCTTAATGCATCGTGAGATTCACTTTCGATTCACGCAATGCTTAAATATCAGATTCATCTCGTTTATTAGACAGGTTTTCACGCGCGCTGCTTATTCTGTTGCACATCTGATTTATTTGATTGCGAGGCAGAGTGATGGAACTTGTCGTCAAGAGTGAGGCGTTTGGCGCCCAGAGTGACGTATTTGAAAATCTACGTCCGGCTTATTTGGAATCTTTGACCTTGGTGGAGCGTTTGCATCGGCGTTTGCTGGATGTGATCAAGGATGAATTTGATCGACGCAAGCGTGCGGATATCAACGCGGTGCAAGCCCTGCTTCTCTACAATATCGGCGACAAGGAGCTCACTGCGAGCGAATTGCGCACCAAAGGTTATTATCTGGGCTCCAACGTCTCCTATAATGTGAAGAAGCTGGTCGAGATGGGGTTCCTGCATCATGCGCGCTCGCGCATGGATCGCCGTTCGGTGCGCATTAGCCTGACCGAGCGCGGGCGGGTCGTGCATCAGATCGTGGCGGATGTTTATGCCAAGCATATGCTCACCGTTGAGCAGATCGGAGGCATTACGGGGGATGAGTTTTCGCGGATGAATTTGGCGCTGGCCCGGCTGGAGCGATTCTGGACCGACCAAATCCGTTATCGACTTTAGGCTCGGGTCGCTCCAAACAACCGGCCGCGCATCGCTTTGGGGGGGGCTTTTTGCCTTTGAGCTCAGGCCTCTATCAAATAGGCCTGAGCTCGCCATACTTCGGCCTTGCTGTTCCTTCTTTTTTAACCTTGTCCATGTTAGCGCTGATAGGTTCCTGAGAGCCTGTCATGGGCTTTTTGCGGGTCGAGGGGCTGACATGCCCGCCCCGGTTTGGACGAGCTAGGTTTGGAACGCATTGGAGCGATCGGTGAGTAAGTTCGACCCTTCCATTTCCCGCAGGGCCTTTGCCCGTGGACTGGGCCTTGGCCTTGTGGCTCTGGGCACGCCCGCCTTTGCCGCGCCCGCCGATGGCGGTCTTTTCGGTGAGCAGGCCGAATGGGTCCAGAAATATGAGGCCGATCCGCGCCTCAGCGTGCCGCGCACCACGACCCCCATTCTCTCGGGCCAGACCATTGCTGCGACCGAACAGGCCATCGCGCTCTATCAGGATATCGTCGCCCGTGGTGGCTGGAGCAATGTGCCCAACCAGACGATGAAGGTCGGCACCAAAAGCGCAGCCGTTGTTGCTTTGCGCCAGCGCCTTATGATCACCGGCGATCTTGATGAGACGGCGGGCACGAGCCCTGTTTTCGATTCCTATGTCGAGTCAGGCGTGAAGCGCTTTCAGGCGCGCCATGGCATTTCATCGACAGGTGTTGTTGCCCAGCAGACGATTGCAGCACTCAATGTTCCAGCCCAAGTGCGGGCTCGTCAGCTTGAAATTAATCTTGTTCGGCTGCGTGCTTTTTCGGGCAATCTGGGCGGGCGTTTCGTGACGATGAATATCCCTGGCGCCTCTGTCGAGACAGTCGAGGGCGGTCAGGTTGTCACTCATCACCAGGCAGGCGTGGGCAAGATTGATCGTCAATCGCCGGTCATGCAGGCCAAAGCGGTGGAGATCAATTTCAACCCGTTCTGGACAGTGCCGGCCTCGATCATCCACAAGGATTTGATCCCCAAAATGCAGAAGGATCCGAATTATCTCTCGGATAACAAGATCCGCGTTTACAATTCGGCAGGTTCTGAAGTGGCGCCGAATGCCATCAACTGGAATTCGATGGAAGCCACGCAATATAAGTTCCGTCAGGATCCCGGCGGCGATGTAAATTCGCTCGGCTTCGTGCGCATTAACATCCCGAACCCGCATGGCGTCTATATGCATGACACGCCAGCCAAGGGCATTTTTGGTGATGACTTCCGCTTTGTCTCGTCCGGCTGCGTGCGCGTGCAGAATGTCCGCGACTATGTGGCTTGGCTGTTGAAAGATTCCCCCGGTTGGGATCGCGACCGTATTGATGAAGTCATCCGCTCGGGCGAGCGCGTTGATGCGCGCATCACACAAGCTGTGCCGGTCTATTGGATCTATGTCACCGCTTGGTCGAATGAGGGCCTGATCCAGTTCCGCGATGACATTTACCAGCGCGATGGTTTTGGCGCGGGTGCCGTGACCGTGTCCTCGGCCTCCTCGTCCGAGGCCCGTGAGGGCGGGCTCTTGGAGCCTATGGCCCTGACCGACGTGCCCCGCCGTTAAGCTGGCATTTCCCCGATCTTTCGATCAGGCCCGCCTCAGGACATGGGGCGGGCCTTTTCTTTGCCCCGACCCTGTGGCCAACCCCTTCTTTTTACCTCGAAAGGTCATTCTGTCGCCTTTCGGTCACAGACGGGCCGTGCTAAGCGGGGGCATCTTTCAAGGCCGGTCTGGAACCAGATGTAGCGTGTGCCCCTGTCGGGAGCGCCCATAGGTTCCATTCCGGAGGGTTTTGGTGCCGCCTTAAGGCGGCCAATCAGGAGCCGGATTCCGATGGCTGAGACCGCTTACAAGCTCTCCAATTCTTTCTTCGGGGCGAGCCTTGCTCAATCCGATCCCGAAATCGCGCGCTCGATTGATCTCGAACTTGGTCGCCAGCGTGACGAGATCGAATTGATCGCGTCCGAAAATATCGTCTCGCGTGCTGTGCTCGAAGCGCAGGGCTCGGTGATGACCAACAAATATGCGGAAGGCTATCCGGGTCGTCGCTATTACGGTGGTTGCCAGTTCGTCGACATCGCCGAAAACCTCGCGATTGAACGTCTCACCAAATTGTTTGATTGCGGCTTTGCCAATGTGCAGCCCAATTCCGGCTCGCAAGCCAATCAGGCTGTGTTCTTGGCGCTCTTGCAGCCGGGCGACACATTCATGGGTCTTGATCTCGCCGCTGGTGGTCACCTGACGCATGGCTCTGCCGTCAACATGTCGGGCAAGTGGTTCAAGGCTGTCAGCTACGGCGTGCAGCCAGAAACGCAATGCATCGATATGGATGTGGTTGCCAAGCTCGCGCATGAGCACAAGCCCAAGCTGATCATTGCAGGCGGTTCAGCCTATGCGCGTCATTGGGATTTCGCGCGCTTCCGTGCCATTGCCGATGAGATCGGCGCTTTCTTCCTCGTCGATATGGCGCATTTCTCAGGCCTGGTTGCAGGTGGCGCACATCCTTCGCCATTTCCGCATGCGCATGTCGTGACATCGACAACGCACAAGACATTGCGCGGCCCGCGCGGTGGCATTGTGCTCACCAATGATGAGGCCATTGCCAAGAAGATCAACTCGGCTGTCTTCCCCGGCATGCAGGGTGGCCCTTTGATGCATGTCATCGCTGCCAAGGCAGTTGCCTTTGCTGAAGCTTTGCGTCCTGAATTCAAAGTCTATGCGCAGCAGATTGTCACCAACGCGAAGGCGCTGGCTGAAACGCTTCGTGCGGGCGGCTTTGATATTGTGACGGGCGGCACCGACAATCATTTGATGCTCGTCGATCTGCGTCCCAAAAAGCTGAACGGCAAGATTTCGGAAGCCGCTCTGGGTCGCGCGCATATCACTTGCAACAAAAACGGTATTCCGTTTGATCCTGAAAAGCCGTTTGTGACATCTGGTATTCGCCTTGGCACACCGGCGGCGACATCGCGCGGTTTTGGCGTTGCCGAATTCCAGAAGGTCGGTTCGCTGATCATTGAAACGCTGGATGGCCTTGCCAAAAATGGCGAAGAGGGCAATGCGGCGGTTGAAGCCAAAGTGCGTGCGCAAGTGTCCGAACTCACCCGCCGTTTCCCAATCTATCCTTGAGGGCTTGAGACACGATGCGCTGCCCTTATTGCGGAAGTCTCGATACACAGGTGAAGGACTCACGTCCCACCGAAGACTCGTCCGCAATTCGTCGCCGTCGTGTCTGCCCTGATTGCGCGGGTCGCTTCACCACATTCGAGCGCGTGCAGTTGCGCGAATTGACCGTGTTGAAGAAGTCGGGGCGTCGCGTGCCTTTTGATCGCGACAAGCTGATGCAATCGCTGTCCATTGCTTTGCGTAAACGCGCCGTTGATCCTGAGCGTGTGGAGCGCATGGTCAATGGCATCGTGCGCCAGTTGGAGAGTTCGGGCGATTCAGAAGTGCAGAGCGATCACATTGGTGAATTGGTGATGGAGGGCCTGCGCGCGCTCGATTCCATCGCCTATGTGCGCTTTGCCTCGGTCTATAAAAACTTCCGCGAAGCGAGTGATTTCTCGACCATCATTGATGAGCTGGCCGAGCCTGTCACACCCAATAAGTCGAGCGGTCCGGCGCAAGAGCCAAAATGAGCGCGGCGCTTTTTTCTGACGAAGATTATATGGCAGCTGCCATCGCCTTTGCGCGGCGTGGCTTGGGCGAAACCGCGCCCAATCCGGCAGTCGGCTGTCTCATTGTCAAAGATGGCGTCATTGTCGGGCGTGGTGCCACGCAAAAGGGCGGTCGCCCGCATGCCGAAACGGTCGCCATCGCCGATGCAGGCGCAGCCGCACGTGGCGCGACACTCTATGTGACTTTGGAGCCTTGCAGCCATCACGGTGTCACGGGCCCTTGCGCCAATGCCATTGTGGATGCAGGTCTCGCGCGTGTTGTGTCCGCGGTCGAAGATCCTGATCCGCGCGTCGCTGGCCGCGGCCATGAGATTTTGCGCAAAGCAGGCATAGACGTGCGCGTCGGTGTTTTGTCGAAAGACGCGTCGCGCGCCAATCTCGGCCATATTCTGCGTGTGACGCAGGGTCGCCCCATGGTCACGCTGAAATTGGCGGAAACGGCGGATGGTTTTGCGGCTTCCGCCAATCCGCATGATCCGCGTTTGATGATCACGGGGCAGATTGCCAACAATCGCGTGCAAGTGATGCGCGCCATGCATGATGCGATCATGATCGGCATTGGTACGGCTTTGGGCGATGATCCTTTGCTCACCGTGCGGATGTCAGGGCTTGAGCAGCGCGCGCCTTTGCGTGTCGTGCTGGATAGTGATTTGCGTCTGCCTGCGCGCTCGCGCCTTGTGGCGACAGCGAAAGAAAAACCGCTTCTGGTGATTGCGGGCGTTGGCGCCTCGCCCGACAAGCGCGCGAGCCTTGAAGCGCAGGGCGTGCACGTCGAATGCGTGGCGCGTGGTGCGGATGGGCACGTCGATCTCGCACAGGCGTTGCAGGCGCTGGGTGCGCGCGGCATCACGCGCGTTTTCAGCGAAGGCGGCCCTCTTGTGGCAGGTGAGCTGATCGGGCAGGGGCTCGCCGATGAAATCGTGCTGATCCGCGGCGAAAAGCCTTTCGGTCGTGCGGGCCTTCCGGCGCTGTCGGAGACAGCGCGCCAGCAATTGGACAATCCGGCGCGCTTTTCGCGCGTAAGTGAAAGCAGAGCAGGGGCGGATCGCCTCATCCGCTATGAGAGGGTTTCCTAATGTTCACGGGTCTGGTCAGTGATGTCGGCACGATTGTGTCGATCACGCCGAAAGGCGATTTGCATCGCATCCGCATTGCTTGCTCCTATGACCCCAAAAGCATTGCGCTGGGCGCTTCCATCGCCTGCTCGGGTCCGTGCCTGACTGCGGTGGAAATGGGATCTGACAAGGGGCAGGGCTTTTTCGAAGTCGATGCCGCTGCCGAAACTCTGGCACGCACGACTGTCGGTGAATGGAAAGTCGGCACACACATCAACCTCGAACGCGCGATGAAAATCGGCGATGAACTGGGCGGGCACATCGTCACCGGTCACGTCGATGGTCTGGCTAAAATTGTCGAGCGCCGCGACTTCGACGGCATGGCGCATTTCGATATTGAAGCGGCACCTGACCTTGCCCGCTTCATTGCTGAAAAAGGCTCGGTCTGTCTCGATGGCACATCGCTGACGGTGAATTCGGTCACCGGGAATCGTTTTACGATTCTGCTCATCCCGCACACGCTGGCGGTCACCACTTGGGGCGAGCGCAAGACGGGCGATCACCTCAATCTCGAGGTCGATTTGATGGCGCGCTATGCGGCGCGGCTGATTGAGGCGAAATAAGCCCGCTCAAAACTTGCTCTGAGCGGCCTTCCGCGTTAGTCAGGCGCTCGCTGTTTCTAATCGAGGACGTGACCACCCATGGCCGAAGCGCGCCGCTCTCTTGCCCCGATCTTAGGCGTGGCTGGTTCCCGCCTGCTGGTGGTCGAAGCTCGTTTCTACGATGATATTGGCGATATGCTGCTGACGGGTGCACGTCGTGCAGCTGAAGCGGCAAAAGTCACCGTCGATGTGCTCACCATGCCCGGCGCTCTCGAAATTCCCGCCGCCATTGCTATTGCATTTGATGCCGCTGCTGAGCGCGGCACGCCTTATGATGGCGCGGTTGCCTTGGGCTGCGTCATTCGCGGCGAGACCTATCATTTTGAAATTGTTGCGGGCGAAAGCTCGCGTGCTCTGATGGATATGTCGGTGTCACGCAAATTGCCGCTCGGTAACGGCATTCTGACGGTCGAGAATGAGGCGCAAGCGATTGAGCGCGCCGATCCCGCGCAAGGTGATAAGGGTGGTGATGCGCTGCGCGCTGCGCTCACGCTGATCGCGTTGAAAAAAGGCGGGGCCAAATAATGTCTCGCGAACACCGCGCTGCAGCTCGTCTCAATGCCACGCAAGCGCTCTACCAGATGGAAGTTGCTGCCAAAGGCATCAATGAGATTCTCGCCGAATTCGAGACACATTGGATCGGGCGTGAAATCGAAGGCGATCAATATAAGCCTGCCGAGCTCGAGTTCTTCCGGGATGTTCTCAACGGGGTCTTGAACGATCAAGTCGCCATCGACCAATTGATTGATGCCACACTCGCCCGAGGTTGGCCGTTGGCGCGGGTCGAGGCTGTCATGCGCGCAGTCCTGCGTGCGGCGACGTATGAGCTAAAAAAACGCAAGGATATTCCAGGCCGTGTTGTGATCACGGAATATGTGGACGTTGCAGCCGCCTTTTTAGGTCGTGAAGAGACAGGCATGATCAATGCCGTTTTGGATAAAGTGGCCCGCGAGCTGCGTGCGGAAGAATTCAGTAACGCTTCCTAGTATATTGAGATGGTGAACCGTTTATAATGGCAATGCCTTCTGGGCTGGAGAACGCCATGCTTTCGATCATCCTGAACAATGTCTTCACCCGTAACCGCAGAGATATGGCAGCTGCCGAAAAGGCACGTCATGATGAGCGTTTTCATCAGCGAGTGCGGCCACACAAGACCGAGGGTGATGCGCATGCCCATCCCGCCGAAGCAGCTCCGGTTGCGAGCAAGCCTGAAAAAGGCTAATCTATTTTAATGACAGAAGACGACCTGATCGCCCGTCACTTTGCCCCTCTCGCGGGCGAGGGCGGCTTGGGTCTCCTTGATGATGCTGCGCGCATCGCTTCCATTCCAGACCATGATCTTCTCATCACCTGTGATGCCCTCGTGGCGGGCGTGCATTTCTTTGCCAATGATCCGGCAGATTCCATCGCCAGCAAGGCTCTGCGCGTCAATCTCTCCGATCTTGCTGCCAAAGGCGCCACACCACGTGGCTTTGTTCTGGCGCTGGCTTTGCCCAAACAGGACGAAGCTTGGCTCACTTCATTCGCGCGCGGATTGAAGCGCGATATCGACGCTTTCGCTTTTCCGCTTCTGGGCGGTGACACGGTGAAGACACCTGGGCCTTTGATGGTCTCCGTGACCGCTTTTGGTTCAGTGCCACAAGGCCGCATGGTGCCCCGCACAGGCGCACGCGCTGGCGATGCTCTCTACGTCACAGGAACCATCGGCGATGCCGCGCTTGGCCTCTTGGAGCGTCAGGGCAAGATTTCTGCCGGACAGGGTGGGGCGCATCTTGTGTCGCGCTATCTCATGCCAGTACCGCGTAATGTTTTGGCCCCCGCGCTGCTCGAACATGCCCATGCAGCGATGGATGTCTCAGACGGCCTGATTGGCGATCTCGCCAAAATGATGCGGGTCAGCGGCGTCACGGCCGAGGTGAGGCTGGCCGACGTGCCGCTCTCCGCAGGCGCGCGGTCTGTCGTTTTCATGGATGAGGCTTTATTCACCCGCGCCATGACCGGGGGGGACGATTACGAGATTTTGGCGAGCATCCCGTCACAGAAGGCACAGGCCTTTGAGGCCGCCGCCGAGGCTCTCGGCGTAGTGGTCACGCGGATCGGGGAGGTTCGGGCTGGCACAGAAGCGCCCACCTTCCTTTTGGCCGACGGGCGCGCTTTGAATGTCGTGGGTGGTGCCTACAGCCATTTCTGAAGCCGGTTTACAAAAGCACCGTTGCAGCCGACGATGGGCATCAAGAAACATCAAGAAAAAGGGAGGCACTTATGGCGCGCGATTTCGAAGACCATTGCTGGAAAGATATTGTCAGCCCCGAGATTCTGGAAATCTACGAGCCCTATCACCGCCCGCTCCGCGTCGGCCCAAAGCCCGCCATTCTCGCCATCGATCTCTATAACAAGGCCTATGAGGGCGGGAACCGTCCGGTCTTGGAAGTGAACCGCGAACATGCGGGGTCGTGCGGCGAAAATGCGTGGAAGGCGATTGAGCCGACCAAACAGCTCTTTGCAGCGGCACGCGCAGCTGGTGTTCCGGTCATTTATTCCACGCGGCATGCGGATACGTCAGGTGTGAAATCAACATTCCGTTCGATGCGCAAAGAAACGGAAGATCAATATGGCATCTATCACGAGTTCACGCCCCATGACGGCGAGCTGGTGATCTACAAAGAACGCGCCTCGGCCTTTTTCGGCACACCGCTGGTCGCGCATCTGCGCCTGCGCGGTATTGAAAGCCTGATCATTTGCGGCGAGAGCACATCAGGCTGCGTGCGTGCCTCTACGGTGGATGCTTATTCCTATGGCTTCCACAGCGTGCTGGTCGAAGAATGCACCTATGATCGTTCGATGCTGAGCCACAAGGTCAATCTCTTCGATCTGCATCACAAATATGCCGACGTCATGCATGTGGAAGATGTGATCGCGCATTTGGACGGTATGAAGAAGTAAATCTGTCATTGCGAGCCGAAGGCGAAGCAAACCAGAGCCTCATGTTTGGCCCTGGGTTGCTTCGCTGCGCTCGCAATGACGCCGCTGCTATTCCTGCTCGGTGCGTTCCATTGGCGAGAGGCCGAGCTTGTCGAACAGGCTAGCGCGATGGGCATCGGCATAGCGCATCGCATTGAGATGGGCGGGCGTGCCATAGGGCAGGCGTGCCATGCGCTCATAGAGCGTCTCGACCCAATGCAATTCACCCAGAATATCGGTCGGGTCAGCGCCGCGTGCAATCCATGAGGAAGACCACGTCTGCAACCAAGCCGCCGGGTCTTCAACATTCGTGGTTTCAGCGATCAGCTTTTCATGGGCGTTGTCGCCATAGACCAATGTAGCTGCGCGCTCGAAGCGCTTCAGGCGAGTCACTGCATCGGCCACATCGCCTTCGGGGTCTGTGCGGCCCCGCGCCCATTCGAGGCATTGGCTCAAACTCATTGCCGACACTTTATCCTCCGTCACGGTCCGGTCGCGGGCTCCATATTAGAGCGCAGGATCGGATGCGGAAAGTCACTGTTGGGGGCATCTTTGCATCTTGATTGCGCCAACGGAAGAGTAGAAGCTGGGGATAGTGCGAAAGAGCCATAAGGCCGTCGCCGGGGAGGAAGTTCATGACCAAGTCCGATGCCGATCACGGCGTGGGGGCGGACGATCCGCATGTGAAGGTTTCACGCCTGCCGCCATTGCCGCGCCCGCTTGATCCCATTGTCGCTGAATTGTTCGAAAATACGCGCAAGCGTGGCGGTCACATTCTCAATCTGCACAAAGTCACTGGCCATGCGCCCAAGCTGACGTCAGCCAAGCGGCCCTTCACCTATGCGTTGCGTAATGATTGCGATGTAGCCCGACTTTATCGCGAACTCGCCATATGCCGCACGGCCATCAATGTCGAATGCGACTATGAATTGCACCATCACCATCCGTTAGCTTTGCAAGCCGGGCTGACGCAAGCGCAATTCAATGCTTTGCGTCAATGGCAAGCCAAGGCCGAGCTGTTTGATGCCAAGCAAAAAGCGGTTCTGTCTTTTGTCGATGAAATGACGCTCAACAAAGGGCAGGTGAGCGAGGCAACATTCAAATTGTTGTCTGATCATTTCGCGCCACAAGAGATCATCGAAATCGCCTATAATTCGACATCCTATTATGCGAGCGGTCTTTTCATGAAAGCTTTGGCGATCGAACCAGATGAGCCGCATAAAAAGGCGGCTCCCGGTAAATTTTAGAGACAGCGCAAGCGCTCAAAAATTTGCGGCTCGTCGAGGCGATAAAGCGCATCGATAAAGGCCACGCGGAAAGAGCCGGGTGCATCGGCTTGTTCGGCGGCAATGTCGCCGGCAATGGCATAAGTTGCGAGGGCTGCACCTGTTGCAACAAAAGCCTCTGCGCCCGTGCCTAGCATCGCGCCAATGAAACCCGTCAAGCCGCAGCCCAGAGCTGTGACGCGTGTCATCAATGGCGAACCATTGGCGAGACGCAGATGGCGGCGTCCATCCGTGACAAAATCAACAGCTCCTGTTGCCGCCACAGTGCACAGCGCATGACGCGCCAGTCTTTGCGCGAGCTCTGCGACTTCATCCGTGTCGTGCATTGATTCAGGTCCGCGCGGCGCGCCCGCGGCTTGGGTCAGGCCAGCAATGCGTGCGACCGCCATAATCTCCGACGCATTGCCGCGGATCACCTGAGGGCGGCGGCGCAAGAGATTGGCGATGGTTGCATCGCGAAAGGGCGTCCCGCCTGCACCAACAGGGTCAAGCACCCAAGGCACGCCATGGGTGCGCGCGGCGGCCGTGGCGACATCCATGGATTGCGCGGCAGTGGCGGAGAGTGTTCCGGTGTTGATGACGAGAGCCGCAACCTTGCGGACGAAATCGGGTGTTTCTTCGGGCGCATGGACCATGGCGGGGGCAGCACCGGCTGCGAGCAGCACATTGGCGGCAATATCCATGGAGACGAAATTGGTAATGACCTGCACCAGCGGGCGGGAGGCGCGCATCTGCGCCAAAAGCGCTGCGCTTGCGCGGGCGAGGGCATCCCGATCTGTGTGGGTCTGATCCATGGAGCCCTTTTAGCCGTTTTCTGGCGGTACTGACAGGGGCTCTGGCGAGGACGCATTGTTCTGCGCGCCCGTGCTGGACTATAATCACGAAATGGTGCGCTAGCCATTGCAGCCTTGTTGAGTCGGGGCCTAGACTGACGCATCCCAAAAAGACCCCGAGAGGGGCCAAGGGCAGGAAACCACCAAGGGCCGATTTCACGGTCCCAACCAAGGGCGGATTCAATGAGTTTGATGTTGCTAATTATTATCGGCGGACTGCTGTCTGTCGTCTATGGCGCCTTTACCATCAAGCAGCTGATGGCTGCTGATGCAGGTAATGCACGCATGCAGGAGATTGCCCAGGCCATCGCCGAAGGTGCGCAGGCCTATTTGCGTCGCCAATATCTCACCATTTCTTATGTCGGTGTGGCGCTCTTCGTCATCATCGGCTTCCTGCTCGGCTGGACGGTCGCCATTGGCTTCCTGATCGGCGCCGTGCTTTCAGGCGCTGCTGGCTTCATCGGCATGAATGTGTCGGTGCGTGCAAATGTGCGCACCGCGCAGGCTGCTTCCAAGTCGCTGGCCGCTGGTCTCGATGTTGCCTTCAAGGCAGGCGCTGTAACGGGCATGCTGGTCGCTGGTCTCGCGCTCTTGGGCGTGGCTGTCTATTTCGCTATCCTTACCGGTCCGATGGGCATGAAGCCTTCTGATCGTGTCGTCATTGACGCGCTTGTGGCGCTGGGCTTTGGCGCTTCGCTGATTTCGATCTTCGCGCGTCTGGGCGGCGGCATCTTCACCAAGGGTGCGGACGTCGGTGCTGACCTCGTCGGCAAAGTCGAAGCTGGCATTCCGGAAGATGATCCGCGCAACCCGGCTACGATTGCTGACAATGTCGGCGATAACGTCGGCGATTGCGCAGGCATGGCGGCTGACTTGTTCGAAACCTATGCGGTGACAGTTGTCGCCACTATGGTGCTCGGCGCGATCTTCTTCGCGGGCAAGGATGTGCTTCTCTCGACGATGATGTATCCGCTCGCCATTTGCGCGACTTGCATTGTGACGTCGATCATCGGCACGTTCTTCGTGAAGCTTGGTCCGAGCCAGAACATCATGGGCGCTCTCTACAAGGGCCTGTGGGCAACGACGCTGCTTTCGGTCATCGGCCTTGGCGCTGCGACCAGCTTGACGGTTGGTTGGGGCAAGTTTGGTGAAGTCGCCGGCATGTCGATCACTGGTACGAACCTTTTCATCTGCGGCGTCATCGGCCTCGTGGTGAATGGTCTCATCGTCTGGATCACCGAGTACTACACCGGCACGGGCAAGCGTCCGGTTGTGTCGATTGCGCAAGCATCCGTCACAGGCCATGGCACGAACGTCATTCAGGGCCTCGCAGTCTCGCTGGAATCAACAGCGCTGCCAGCCATGGTGATCGTCGGTGGCATCATCTCGACCTATCAGCTCGCGGGCCTCTTCGGCACGGCGATTGCGGTTACGACCATGCTGGGTCTCGCTGGTATGATCGTCGCGCTCGACGCTTTCGGTCCGGTCACCGACAATGCCGGTGGCATCGCCGAAATGGCGGGTCTGCCGAAAGAAGTGCGTCATTCAACCGACGCGCTCGATGCGGTCGGCAATACGACGAAGGCTGTCACCAAGGGCTATGCGATCGGTTCTGCCGGTCTCGGCGCTCTCGTGCTCTTCGCCGCTTACACGAATGACTTGCAGGCCTTCATTGCGGAAGGGCGCCCCTACTTCAAGGGCATTGGTCAGATCTCCTTCGATCTGTCGAACCCCTATGTTGTCGCGGGTCTCATCTTCGGCGGTCTCATTCCTTATCTGTTCGGCGGCATTGCCATGACGGCGGTGGGTCGTGCAGCGGGCGCGGTCGTGGAAGAAGTGCGTCGTCAGTTCAAAGAAATGCCGGGCATCATGCAGGGCACACAGCGCCCCGACTATGGCCGTGCGGTGGACATGCTGACGAAGGCGGCGATCAAGGAAATGATCATTCCGTCGCTTCTGCCAGTGCTTGCTCCGCTCGTCGCTTATTTCGGCGTGCTGGCAATCTCGGGCTCGAAGGCCAATGCTTTCGCAGCACTGGGCGCTTCGCTCTTGGGCGTGATTGTGAATGGTCTCTTCGTTGCCATTTCGATGACGTCAGGTGGCGGCGCTTGGGACAATGCCAAGAAGAGTTTTGAGGATGGCTTCATCGACAAGGATGGCGTCAAGCATCTGAAGGGTTCTGATGCGCATAAGGCGTCGGTGACGGGCGATACCGTCGGCGACCCCTACAAGGACACGGCGGGCCCCGCTGTGAATCCTGCGATCAAGATCACCAACATCGTCGCTCTGCTGCTGCTCGCCGTTCTGGCGCATTAAGCAAAGTGAAATAGGAATAAGAAGGGCGGGGGAAACCCCGCCCTTTTTTTGTTTTTAGATCAAGGACACTTGCAATCGCCGCCCGACTGCATGTGCCGCGCGTTGCAATGTTGCCAGCGTGACAGACGCCGTATTTGGATCGAGAAGCCTGTCGAGTTGGCGTCGACTTGTGTTCATGCGCTGTGCCATGGCTGTCTTTGTAAGATTTTCATGAGCCATGGCTTCAATGATTTGTTCTGCGATAATCTCTTTGAGCGCGCGCTCTTCCGCGCTGGCAAGCAATCCTTGCTCGGCAAGAAAATCATCAAATGTTTCTTTGCTGATGCGTCCCGTTTTGCGGGTCATGGATCAATCTCTTTCTTTCGCTTGCGTGCGAGATCTAATTCCGGCTTCGGAGTTTGCTGCGATTTCTTGATGAAGCCATGCAGCAAAACCATCTCATTCGCAGCCATACAAAAAATGATGCGGGCGATGCGGTGCCCTTCAAGTTCACTTCGCACTTCCCACAGGCCGGCCCCTAACGGCGCACAAACGGGACGCCCAAGAGGCCAGCCGAATTCTACCCGTTGGATGTCAGTTCCAATTTGAAGCCGATCTGCTCGGCTAAGGTTGAGTATCCACTCACGGACGGGCTTGGAGCCCGCCGCAGTTTCGTAAAATCGTGCGACCAGTTTCTTTGAACGGATTGATTGTGTCATTGTGCCAAATTTGGCACGTTTTGAAAAGGACATTTTGCCGATCCCGGCTGAAATGATGAATGAGCAATAGAGGGCAGCCTAAGTCCGATGAGGTGGCGCGACCAACAAAAAAGCCGCCTCGAGGGCGGCTTTTGAATTCTTGTTTCGGCCAGTGCTCTTAGAACCGCAGCAGACCCGTAAGCGCATTGCGGATGAAGCTCGATTCCGTGCCCCCTGTCGGCGTCGTGCGGCTGATGAAATCCACCACCTGACCATCTTCGAGGCCGTAATTGGCGATGCGCTCGACCTTTTTGGCTTTGGTGAAATAGACCGCCACCACGCGCTGATCGACAACCTTGGGGTCGAGGAATTGCATGGTGCGTTCGGTTTTCTGGGTGATGTAATACCAGGCTTCCGCGCCGATGGTGGATGTGGTCGAGGGCGTGCCCATCACCGTCAGGACCTGCTCGGCAGACGCGCCGACCTTCACCTGTTCCAGCGCTTTGGCGTCGAGCACATAGCCGTGCTGGACCGTGCCGTCATAGCCCAAGCACCCGCCAAGGCTAAGTGCCAAAGCCAGCGTGCCCGCCATGCGGAATGGCGCGGAGAGGCGGCGTGCCGCTTTCTTGAGATCAGAAACTGCGTCCATCAGACCCATCTCCGGGAATTTTCCTTGCATCCGAGACCACCGATGCCTAACCCCCGTCTGATGGAAATGCAAGCAAAGCTCAGCCTTGGGCCTATGCTTTATCCGCCACCTGCCGGAGCCAGTCATCATGTTCGGCCTTTTTAACCGCAACCGTAACAAGCCACTCATCGACAAGCTTCACGGCGAGATCATGGCGGGCGTGCTCAACCCCGCGCTTTATCTGAGCTGCGGGGTCCCCGACACATTCGAGGGCCGCTTTGAAATGCTGGTCCTGCATGGGGCCCTGACCACGCGGCGCATCGAGGGCTTGGCCGCTCCCGGTCCCGACCTTGCCCAAGACGTTACTGATGCCATTTTCCGCTATCTCGATGTGACGCTGCGCGAGATGGGAGTGGGCGATACCACCGTGCCGAAGAAGATGAAAAAACACGCTGAAAGCTATGCAGGACGGGCATTTTCTTATCGGACAGCTCTTGATGCAAAAGATGAAGACGCACTGCGTCTGGCTTTGGCGCGCAATGTTTATGGCGATGAGGCGCAGGCCTCCTCTGGGCAGGCCAAGCGTCTGGCGAGCTATGCCATGGCGCTTGTATCGACGCTCGGGCAATATGAACTGGATCATTTTTTGAGCGGTCAGATTGGCTATCCCAATCCCGCTTCTGACACTGGAGCCTGATGATGGCGCGCAAATCCTCCCCGACGTCCGACAAGAGCCGGGGCCGCAAGGCCAAAGACATCGAGAGTGACCTGTCCCGTGGTCGGGCGGCTTTGCCCCCGCCGGCAGGCCTCGATGTCATGCCTCGGCCTGTTTTGGTGGATGACATCCGCGTGGACGGCAAAAGCGTGATCGAGGTTGAGGCCAATGAGGCAGAGCGCGCCGCTTTGGCCGAGGCCTATCATTTGGTCTCCCTTACGGCTTTGAAGGCGCGGCTGACCCTCGCCAAGCGGGGGCCTGTGATCCGCATCACGGGCGTTCTGAAGGCGCACCTGACCCAGACCTGCGTCGTCACCATGGAGCCCTTCGAGAGCGACGTGGAAGATCAGATCGAGATAGAATTTGCCCCTCCTGACTATGTGACCGAAGCCTGGGAGCGGCTGGCCCAATTGGAAGCCTCCGGCTCCACCGAGGATATTCCCGAGCCCCCAGACCAGTTTTTGGACGGCAAGATCGATCTTGGTGCTGTGACATCGGAGGCTTTGGCGCTGGCACTCGACCCCTATCCGAAAAAGCCGGGGGCGGAATTCGAGGGGCCAGCCGATGCGACGCCGACCCCTGAAGAATCCCCCTTTGCGGTTCTCGCCCGCCTCAAGGGACAGGATGGTCAATCTACATCCTGAGCCTGTGGCAAGCTTGAGGATGGCTGTTTCCCTTGGCCTCTGAAAGGTCTATGGTCCGCCACCTTTCACGAACCCGGCCATGATCAAAGGGAGCCTCGGTTCCATGTCCACTTCCGTCAGGATCGCGCTCGACGCCATGGGCGGCGATCATGGCCCTTCCGTTGTGATCCCCGGCGCGGCACATGCGCTGAAGACCCGACCCGATATGCAGTTCTTGCTGTACGGCGATGAGGCCAAGCTTGCGCCTTATCTCGCCCAGCATCCGGAGCTGAAGTCTCGCTCGCGCGTCATTCACACAGATGTAGCCGTCACAATGGATGACAAGCCAAGCCAGGCTCTGCGCCGCACGCGCAAATCCTCATCCATGTGGATGGCGATTGAAGCCGTGAAGAATGGCGAGGCCGATTGCACTGTCTCGGCCGGCAATACCGGCGCGCTGATGGCTATGTCCACCGTCTGCTTGCGCACGATGGCTGGCATTGAACGCCCCGCCATTGCCGCCATGTGGCCGACCTTGCGCGGACGCGCCATCGTTCTCGATGTGGGGGCTACCATTGGTGCGGATGCGCAGCATCTCGTTGATCTGGCGATCATGGGCTCTGCCATGGCGCGCATCGTGCTCAATATTGAAACGCCCTCGGTTGGTCTTCTCAATGTTGGTGTCGAAGAAATCAAAGGCATTGAAGAGGTGAAAGCCGCGTCGCGCATTTTGCGCGAAGGCAAGATTCCCTCGCTTCGCTATCAAGGCTTTGTTGAAGGCGATGATATCGGCAAAGGCACAGTCGATGTTGTGGTGACAGAAGGTTTCACCGGAAACATCGCGTTGAAGACGGCTGAAGGCACAGCCAAACAACTCGCCACTATTTTGCGTGAAGGCATGCAGGCCAATCTGCTCACCAAGCTTGGCTACCTTCTGGCGCGCAGCGCATTCCAAAATCTGAAGACCAAAATGGACCCCAGCCATGTCAATGGCGGCGTATTTTTGGGGCTCGACGGCATTGTCATCAAAAGTCACGGCGGCACGGATGAGCGCGGATTTTCCAATGCTGTCGGCATAGGCTTCGATATGGTCCGTCATCAATTGCTGGAAAAGATTCGACATTCTCTCGCAGTGTCGGATGACCGGCGGATCACCATAACAGACGAGATGGACGCGCGCGCCTGAGGGCGCGCGAAGGCAAACGGAACGAAACATTGACTTCAGGCCCGACGAAATTGCGCTCTGTCATTCGCGGCATCGGCTCTTATTTGCCCGCGAATAAAGTGAGCAATGCCGATCTCGAAAAAATGGTCGATACCAGCGATGACTGGATCGTTCAGCGCACAGGCATTCGCAATCGTCATATTGCAGCTGAAGGCGAAACCACGTCCCAGCTCGCAACGCACGCAGCCAAAGAAGCTTTGGCTCATGCAGGGATCACCGCGCAGGATATTGATCTCGTCGTCGTAGCGACGTCCTCGCCCGATTACACATTTCCCTCGACGGCGACACAGGTGCAGGCGGCGATCGGCATGCATCATGGCGCTGCCTTTGATGTGCAGGCCGTCTGCTCCGGCTTTGTCTATGCCGTGACGATTGCCGATAAATTTCTCATCTCCGGCTCGCACAAGCGCGCGCTGGTGATTGGCGCGGAAACATTCTCGCGTCTGCTCGACTGGAATGATCGTACGACCTGCGTGCTGTTTGGCGATGGTGCGGGCGCTGTCGTGTTGGAAGCGCAAGAGGGCACGGGCTCGGTGAAAGATCGCGGCGTGCTCACCACGCATTTGCGCTCTGATGGCCGTCATCGCGAAAAGCTTTATGTCGATGGTGGTCCTTCTTCGACCAAGACGGTCGGTCACTTGCGCATGCAGGGCAAGGACGTCTTCCGCCATGCCGTGAGCATGGTGACGGATGTCATGGTCGATGCTTTTGCCGCAACGGGAACGAGCGCTAACGATCTTGATTGGTTTGTGCCCCATCAAGCCAATCGCCGCATCATTGATGCGTCTGCCGAAAAGCTCGACATTGCGCCGGAAAAAATCGTCATCACGGTGGATCAGCACGGCAATACATCGGCCGCTTCGATCCCGCTCGCCTTGGCGACCGCTGTGAAGGACGGGCGAATCAAGCCGGGCCAGCTCGTCATGATTGAAGCGATGGGTGGCGGCTTTACCTGGGGCTCCGCCCTGATCCGCTGGTAAAAGAGAAAATTATTCTCCTCAATGAGACGGTCTTTGGGTGCATTTTGCTGCGCCCTGCAGCTTTCGCTTGCCGTTAGGTCAGTCCTTGTCTTTTTATTTCACTTTCACGTTGCAAAGGTAACGTTATAAGTTACGATAGCCTTGTTTTTCATTATGGATATTGCCATGACCCGAACTCATTTCGATTCAAAAGAGACACATACCGTCACCCGCGCCGACCTTGCTGAAGCGGTTTATGGCCGTGTCGGCCTGTCGCGGGCGGATTCCGCTGAAATGGTCGAGATTGTGCTTGGCGAAATCTCCGAGGCGATTGCCCGCGGGGAAGTCGTGAAGCTCTCCTCCTTCGGCTCCTTCATGGTGCGCATGAAGGGCGAGCGGGTCGGGCGCAACCCGAAAACGGGGATTGAAGTGCCAATTACGCCGCGTAAGGTGATGGTCTTCAAACCTTCGAATATTATGAAGCAGCGAATCAATGAAGGGACGGCAGTCGACGTCCTGAAGTGAGATGGAGACCCTCGCCATGGATAGAGCCGCTGATGCTTTCCGGACCATCAGCGAAGTGGCCGAGGATCTAGATCTTCCCCAGCATGTTCTGCGTTTCTGGGAGACCCGCTTCACGCAAATCAAACCGATGAAGCGGGGCGGTGGACGACGCTATTATCGCCCTGATGACATCGAGCTTCTGCGCGCCATTCGTCATCTTCTCTACGGGGAAGGCTATACGATCCGCGGCGTGCAGCGCATTTTGAAAGAGCAGGGCGCCAAGGCGGTGATTGCTTTGGTGCGCGAAGGCGCACCGCGAACGCCCCTTGCGCAGGCGCAGCCACAAATCTCTGGTTCCGCGCGGGTTGAACCCGTGATGAGCGGTCAGGCTTTGCCAGATGATGACGAGGATGAGGCTTTCGCACCCATCGACCCATCCGGCCATTTCAGCGCACATGAGGTGGAAGCTGGCCTCTCCAGTGCCGATATTTCAGCTCTACAGGGCGTCTTGGCCGAGATTGCGGAATGTGAGCGACTTTTGGCAGCGGCGCGGGCCTGAATTATCGCCGCTTTGTGCCCTTCTGCGGTTGCGGGGGGCAGCCCCGTTCTCTATAAGCCGTCACGTCGGAGTGTAGCGCAGCCCGGTTAGCGCACTTGTCTGGGGGACAAGGGGTCGTGGGTTCGAATCCCGCCACTCCGACCATTTCTCTTTTCCTTTGAAAGAACTTCACGCGCACTTGTCTGGCGATGCGCTGAGCCGTCGTTAGATTGCTGTTCTTATGAAGCGCTTCTCTCTCTCCCTCTCCATTGGTCTTGGTCTTTTGCTGTTGGCGTCTCACGCTTCTGCGCAGACGATGCTGCGTGTCGGCTCGTTTGAAATTGATGCGACCGAAGTCACGATCGGCCAGTTTCGTGCCTTTACGAAAGCCACCGGCACAAAGACCAAAGCTGAGCGCGAGGGTGGCGGGCAGGTCTATGAAATGGGCTGGACGAAAAAGTCAGGTTGGACCTGGGAAAAACCTTTTGGTGCGCCTGGCGCAGATGACGAGCCAGCAGTTCACGTGACTTATGATGAAGCGCAAGCCTATTGCCGCTGGGCTGGAAAAAGATTGCCCAAAGATGCGGAATGGATGACGGCCGCTTATACGGAAATGCGCAGCCAGCCGCCGGCACCTTTTGAAACAGGCAAAACCTATCCTTATCCGACAGGCACGGCGCCGCAGGGCGCCAATTGCCTTGGTGATTGCGGCAAGACGCAAGCACTGGATTTTCGCAACCTACTCTCGCGCGGCATTGGGCATGCCAAAGCCGGCGCAAGTCTGCGCGGGGTGAATGGCCTCTACGACATGGGCGCCAATGCTTGGGAATGGGTCGATAGCGGCGAGGCCCGCGAGAAAATTACGCGCGGCGGATCATGGTGGTATGGCGCTGCGCAAATGCACCGCGATCATGTTCAGTCCAAGCCCGCCGACACGGCCGTGGTTTATATTGGCTTTCGCTGCGCGAAGTAATCAGCCATAACGGCGTGCGGCTTCAATCGTGAGCCCTGCGCCCACAGCACCAAAAGTGTCGCCTTCAACAATCCGCGCATCGGGCAGATGGCGCGTGATTTCATGGCGCACATGGGCGATGCGCGTTGTGCCGCCTGTGAGAAAGAGCGAGGAAATATCCGTCTCTTTCAAGCCCGCCATCGTCAGACAATGCGTAATGCGCTCGCCAATGCGCAATGCTGGGCGTGATGTGTCTTGCGCAAAATCCGCGCGCGTAAAAGCGCTGACGAGATTGTCCTCGACCTCGGACAGATCAATGCGCACCGCGTCTTGCTGCGACAGGTAGATCTTGGCTTCTTCAATCAAGACAGCCAGATTATGTCCCATTTCCCGATCGAGCACATGGGCCATGCGGTCGATGAGTTCAGGCTGCAAAGCATCGCGGCGGATTTCTCGTAATTCGCGGCGTGTCTTGTCGTTATAGAGGCGGTTGATATTCGCCCATGTGGCGAGGTCATGATAATGGCCGCCGGGCACATCGCGCCCTTTGCGCGTCGTGGGTGAGCCAAAGCCCAGAAGCGGCATGATGCGCGCCAGCGATAACATGCGGTCGAAATCCACGCCGCCAATGCGAATACCATCGTTCGCCAGAAAATCATCCGCGCGCTCTGTCTTTTTGTGCCGCTTGGGCGAAAGGCGCACGATGGAAAAGTCGGATGTGCCACCGCCAATATCCGCGATCAGCGCAATCTCTTCGCGCTTCAGCGTGCGCTCATAATTAAGAGCGGCGGCAATCGGCTCATATTGGAACGAAATATCCCGAAAGCCTGCCTCGCGCGCAATGATGCGCAGCATGTCTTCGGCCTTGCGATCGCCTTCCGGATTATTGTCAACGAAATGCACGGGGCGGCCATGCACAACCGCATCGAAGCTCATGCCATGTGCGGCTTCACCGCGCGCCTTCACCTCTTTCACAAAAAGCGAAATCACCTCATGAAAGCGCAGGCGGCGGCGACCGAGCTGTGTTGTCTCCTCCGCAAGGCTGGTGCCAAGCACGCTTTTGAGCGAGCGCATCAGACGGCCGGATGTGCCTTCAGCATAGGCGTCCATCGCCACGCGCCCGATGACGGGCTCGCCCGACCAGCCAAAGAAAATAGCGCTCGGCACAGTGACATGTTCGCCCTCAAGCGGGGCCAAGCGCGGTGCGCCCGCCACCATTGTGCCGAGAGTTGTATTGGACGTGCCGAAATCAAGGCCGCAAGCGGGCATGGAGGAGACCAAGTGAAGAGAGGAGGGGAGGGATTAGCGGTTTTTATCTCTGCAGGAAAGGGCATGGTTGCAGGCTCTGCGCGCGTCCCGTAGTTTTGGGCTCAGAATAAAAACACCAACGGGCGGAACGACCCCATGCGGGACAAAACGATCATCATCGTCGGCGGCGGCATTGGCGGGCTCTGCGCGGCCATCGCGCTGGCCCGAAAAGGCTGGCAAGTGCGCGTGCTTGAACAGGCACCGCAATTTGGCGCTATCGGTTACGGCATCCAGCTCGGGCCCAATGTGCCCCCGATGATGGCTGAACTGGGTCTGCGTGATGAAGTCATTGCCGCCAGCGTTCTGCCCAACAATGTCATGATGATCGACGCTTTTGATGGCGAGCCGGTGACGGTGGTCGACACGGGCGCGGAATTTCGCGCGCGCTATCACGGTAATCCTTATCTCGTCATTCATCGCGTTGATCTGCACAATATTCTGGTCAACGCTTGCCGCACCTATCAAAACATTCATCTCGATGAAGATGCCGCTGTGACAGGCCATGAAGATCATGGCGATCATGTCGTAGTGATCAGCGCGGATGGCCGCCGCTTTGAAGGCGCTGTGGTGATTGGTGCCGATGGCATCCGCTCCCATTTGCGCAAGAGCATTATGGGCGATAGCGAACCGGCGCAGACGGGTTATGTCGCTCATCGCACCATTGTCCCCATTGACCAAGTGCCCAAGGGCGTGCCGCTGGATGATGTTGTGCTCTGGGGTGGCGAGGGTTTTCACATCGTCCATTATCCGTTGCGCGATAAAACCATATTCAACATTGTCGCGGTTTTCGAGACGCAGACTTTTGCTGAAAAAATGGAGACAGAAGCCTATCGTGAGGAGCTTGAGCGCACCTATATGCATTCGCACCCCGCCATGCGCGCGATGGTGAAAATGCTGGATCTGGAGCGCCGCTGGCCGATTGGGGATCGTAAACCCCAGCGCGGCTGGTCGAAGGGTCGCGTCGTGCTGATGGGCGATGCGGCACATGCCACTCTGCAATCCTATGCGCAGGGGGCTGGCATGGCGATTGAAGATGCGGTGGTTCTTGCCGCGCTCATCGATGGCTGCAAGGGCGATTATGAGACGGCTTTCAAGAGTTTTGAAAGCGAGCGCCTGCTGCGCACGGCGCGCATCCAATTGGAAAGCCGCACGCTCTGGTCGCATTATTATCATTTGAGCGGCATTGATGCGCAGGTGCGCAACCAGCGCGAACGTTCACGCACGCGCGAAGATGTCTGGTCATGTTTGGATTGGATTTATCAGGGCATCAAGGTCCCGACTTAACCCCCGTCATTGCGAGCGCAGCGAAGCAATCCATAGCACTTTCCTTTCGAGATAAGCGCTATGGATTGCCGCGTCGGCCTACGGCCTCCTCGCAATGACGTAAGAAAAAAGCGGGCTCAATGGCCCGCTTTTCTGTTTGTATGAGCAGTGACGCTTCGCGTCACTTCTTGATCGGCGCCGGAATCTGGATGAGATCGGCCAGCTGTTCTTTTGTCAGCACGGTCGTGGCGAATTTGAACGCCACTGCATCCTGTACGATCTTGTCGAGCCCCTTCATATTGTCGGGCTCAATCGCAGGGCGTAAGAAGAAATCATCACGTGTGCGCAGCGCCAAGGCTGGCGAGATTTGCAGCCAGTCGGAATAGACCTTCATCGCTTCCGGATTGGTGTACATATACTCAACTGTGTCGCGATAGCCCTGCACAAAGCGATTGATCTGGTCGCGCTTGCGGGTCAGCACATCCACCGATGTCGCCGTGACGCGCACCGTCTGATCCTTCAGCGATGTGTCATTGCCGGTGGCGAGCTTGCGGATCTTGCCCTGGTCGAGCAATTCAAGCCCATGGGGCGGGGCTGACCAGCCGATATCAACTTGTCCCGACATCACTTGCGTCAGCGTGGCGGTTGGGCTGCCTGTGGCTGTGGGTGTCGCCTTGGTGCCGAGCTCTTCCGTGAAAGCCTTCACCACCGTCTGCGTTGAAGAGCCATTGGTGGAATAAGCAATCGTCTTGCCCTGATTGCCAGCAATAGCTGTAATTCCTGATTCAGTGCGCGCATACCAGTAGAGATCGCCAGCGCCCGTTGACTGTGCGCCGATGATGCGGATCGGTGCACCCTTGGAATAAGCGCCAATCGCGCCCAGCGTACCAATCGCCACGCCGACATCAACGGAGCTTGAAATCACCGCCTGCTGCGTTTCGCCCGAGCCTTGCGTGTAGAGAATTTCGAGATCGAGATTATGTTTCTTGGCAATGCCGGAGCGCTGCATGATTTCCGGCACGGCAGAATCCCAATTGCCGCGTTGGCCAGCAGCGACCTTCAGCTTGTCCTGCGCCAGCGCGGAACCTGCCATCTGCATGCCGACGAGAAGCGCGCCGGTTGCCGCGATCACGCGACTGAATTTGCTCACCATGGTTTCACTCCCGTTCCGGGCCGCATTTTGGGGCGGCCTCATTTCAACTATTGTGAACATTAATGGCCAAAAGGCCAGAGGGATCATTTGGCGCCTGACAGCGTCCGCCAATCGGTTTCCTTGGGCATCACACCCTCGAACGAGGCGAGCTTTGCGCGCTTTTCGCCCTTGAGATCAGCGCCAATGGCAGGCTCGCCCTTCATGAAACGCTGCACCGCATCGACCATGGTGCGACGGAACTGGACAATGGCCAGATCACTCGCGCCCAAGCGCTCATCGCTGCGATTGGCAATCTTGCCCATCGTTTCCCACATCGCAATGTCTTGATTGGGGAAGCCGCGAATGCCGGTGAAATCACCAAGCTTTTGCGCCTTGCGATCTTGCCCGTAATTTTGCGGAAGCCCTTGCAGCTTGTGATAGGTTTTGTCGAGATCAATGCCGAGCTGCTGGCCGGTAAATTTGCGCCAGCTTTCTGTATCCGTGCCTTCTTGCGGCCCGTCACCGGGGGCCCAAGCCATCAGATAGAGAATGGAATTCTCATCATCGACGGGCACATTCATCTGCGTGACATTGTAGACATTGTTGGGCGGGATCAGCACATACATCGGCGCCACAAAAAGCGTGATGCGCAGATAATCATGCGATTGCGCATTGGCGATAGGCTTGCGGATCGCGACATAGTGGAAACCGAAATCGGTTTCTTCTGCTTGCAGACGCGGCGACTTGTCAGTCGAGGGGCGCTGCCAGCTTGTGCCTGTCGCAGTCGAGCCATTGACACGCGCTGGCGGCATGTCCGTCGAATGCAGGCTGGACGAATGCGCGCTATCAATCGCGCCTTCCAGACATTGCGCCCAATTGGCATTCACATGCACTTTGAATGGGGCAACGCGGGCCTTTTCGCTCGGCGCGAAAATCGGCGGTTCGAATTCCGGCATGGTTTCGGGTGGGCCCATATAGATCCAGACAAAGCCACCCGCTTCGCGCACCGGATAGGCCTTGTGCTTGACCTTTTCGGTCAGCGTCGAGCCCGCGGGCTCGGAAGCCATTTCCACCACGTTTCCTTCCACGTCCATTTTCCAACCGTGGTAGAGGCAGCGCAGACCGCATTCTTCATTGCGCCCATAGAAGAGCGACGCGCGGCGGTGTGGGCAGAGTTCATCCATCACGCCGACGCGGCCGTCCGTGTCGCGGAAGGCGACGAGATTTTCACCCAAGATGCGCACGCGCACCGGGTCGCAATCAGGCTCTGGCACTTCTTCGGAGAGGCAGGCGGGCAGCCAATAGCGGCGCATCATCTGGCCCATGGGCGCATTGCCCTCCACGCGGCAGAGCAGGTCGTTTTCCTGATCGGTCAGCACGGGTTTCTCTCCTTGGGTTTAGCGGGTTAGGTCGCGCCGCTTGTCTTGTGTCTTTTGAAACGGATAGAACCAGAGCAACAGACTGTCAAAACAAGGGGGGAGTGCCATGAGATTGGCCGGAAAATCAGCCATTGTCACCGGGTCAGCGCGCGGTATCGGGGCGGCATTTGCGCAGGCTCTGGCGGCCGAAGGCGCCAAAGTGCTGGTCGCCGATGTGCTCGATGGCGCCCGCACGGTGGAAGCCATTCAAAAGGCAGGCGGCACCGCACAATTTTTCAAAGTCGATGTGTCTGATTCATCCTCCGCGCGCGCCATGGCTGAAGCTGCGCTATCGGCCTTCGGGCAGATCGATATTCTCGTCAACAACGCTGCGATTTTTGCGAGCCTTGAGAAGAAGGGCTTCCTCGATATTTCGAGCGAAGAATGGGATCGGCTGATGGCAGTCAATCTGCGCGGACCTTTTGAATGTGTGAAGGCTGTCGCCCCGCATATGATCGCGCGCAAATCTGGCCGCATTATCAACATTGCCTCTGGCACAGTGTTTAAGGGCCAAGTCGGCTTCTTGCATTATGTGACATCGAAAGGCGGCGTGGTGGCGATGACGCGTTCTCTGGCGCGCGAATTGGGCGGTCACAATGTCATTGTGAATGCCATTGCTCCGGGCCTCACCATGAGCGAGGCCATTGCCGAAAATCCCATGTGGAGCGGGAAGGCGTCGCAACCCACCGTCATGAGCCGCGCGCTTCAACGCGAGCAGGAGCCAAAAGATCTGCTTGGCGCACTGGTCTTTCTGGCCAGCGACGATTGCGGCTTCATGACGGGCCAATGCATGGTCGTCGATGGCGGCGCGGTGATGCGCTGATTCCGTTTCGGTGGAAGGCCCAAAAAGCCCCATGAAACGGGGCTCTTTGACCTTTGGGCTGAGACGGGACGTCAAAAAAGCGCATTTTTCTAGGGAAACTGAGGCTTTGACGTGCAAAAAGCTGCGGAAAATGGGGCTGAACGGCTCTTTACAATGCTCCATCGCATTATAGTCGCGACCAACGGGCACTTCGCTCGTTGATTCGCGAAGGGGAGTTTAGTTATGGCAAAAGCTGCCAAGGCCGCACCGAAGGCCGCACCGAAGGCTGCAGCTAAGAAGGCTGCACCGAAGAAGGCCGCGCCGAAGAAGGCTGCTGCCGCTGCTGGCGCAAAGCCTGCGACCATCACTGTGAAGCAGATCGCTGCTTTGCTGTCGGAAACGCATGAAGTGCCGAAGCGTACGGCTGAAACGATGATCAACGACATGGTCGAAATCATCACTAAGAACCTCAAGAAGGGCAACCGCATCCGCATCGGCGGCCTCGGCATCCTTCAGGTTCGCAAGCGCGCTGCTCGCATGGGCCGCAACCCTGCAACGGGCGAAGCCATCAAGATCAAGGCTTCGAAGAAGGTCGCTTTCCGCGCCCTCAAGGAGCTCAAGGAAGCCGTCTAAGGTTTTCTTGTTTTTTATGCAGAAAGGCCGGAGCGAAAGCTCCGGCCTTTTTGTTTTGCTTTGTTGCACGCGCAATGTCGAACCCAGAGCGCCGCCACCTCTCCACCGTCATTGCCGCGTCGCTACGCTTCTCGCAAGGACGAGGCTGTGGGTTACACGACCTGATTGTACCAGGTGAGATCAATATACTTGTTCGGCTCGGTGAGCTGGCCGCCTGTGCCATATTTCGAGCGCAGTGCCAGAACGGTGTCGACGCCCTTCATCAGCATGGCAGCCTTTGGCGTGAGGCCAGATTTCGCCGACAGCAGCGAATTCATTACCGCGCCTGCAACCGGCGGCTTGATTTCCGGCATGCGCTCCAGAAGGATTTGCGTGGCTTCTTCGCGGTTCGCCGGATCCAGCGTCCAGGCCAGACCTTCGAGATAGCCCTTGATGAAACCCTTGAGCGCTTCCGGATTTTTCTGCGCCCAAGCGCGGCTCGCGGCGAAAGACCCGCCCTGATAATCAGCAAACAGATTGCTCGATGTGTCGAGCACTTTGAAACCCTGATTGCGCGCAATCGAGGTGAAGGGCTCGATGGTCAGCGTGCCGACATGTTCGCCAGCCTTGACGCTTTCCCAACGTTGCGGGGTCGCACCCACCGGCACCATGGAATAATCAGCCTTGGTCAGGCCGTTCTTTTCCAGCATGTCGTAGAGCACGAAAGCAAACCCGGTCGAGAGCGCATCAAGCGCCAGCGACTTGCCCTTGAGATCAGCATAAGTCGCAATGGTTGGTGCTGTGACGAAAGCCAGTTCGACCTGTGTCGCGCCCATGAAGGCGATGAAGTCCGGCGTCTCTGGCAGTTTCACCGCGCCCTGGCCTTCGCGATAGGCGACGACATTGTCGAAAGCCGTGCCGGCAATCTGGAATTTTCCATTGGCGAGATTCTCAGCCTGAAAAGCGGAGGAGGGGGTCGTCGTCAGATTGACGGTGACGCCGGCCTTTTCAAACAGACCCTTGGCCTGCGCGACGAAGATCGGCAGGTTTGGCGCGCCCGGAAAGCAGATGATGTCGAGTTGGGTGGTCATTGTGTGTCTCCCTGATTCAATTTTCCTCCGTCATTGCGAGGAGCGAAGCGACGAAGCAACCCAGAGCCTCACGTGCTGCCTCTGGGTTGCTTCGCTTCGCTCGCAATGACGGCTCACTTATGCGGCTTTCGATTTCGCGTTTTGGATCGCCTGCCAAATTTTCAGCGGCGTCACCGGCATTTCAATGTCATCCACTCCGTAAACCTTCAGCGCATCTACCACAGCATTGACGATGGTGGAGAGGGCTGGCGTCGTGCCGCCTTCGCCGCCTGCTTTGATGCCAAGTGGATTGGTAGGCGAGAGCACTTGCGCAATCTCGGTGCGGAAGGTGGGCATATTGTCGAAACGCGGCATGCCGTAATCCATGAAGGACGCGGCGACCGGCTGGCCATCTTCATTCAGCTCGAACAATTCGAACATGGCCTGGCCAACGCCCTGCGCAATGCCGCCATGCGTCTGGCCGTGCACGATCAGCGGATTGATGCAGCGGCCGACATCATCGACCGTGGCGTAGCGCTTGAGATCAATCCAACCGGTATCGGGATCAATCTCGACTTCGCAAACAGCCGTGCCATTCGGGAAAACGGGCTCATGCATTTCATTGGTGAGGCCGATAGCAAGACCGTCTTTCAGATCATCCGGCAAGCTGGCGGTCGCGGCTTCCTTCGCCAATTCGAACATGGAGAAAGTGCGGTTGGTCGCTGCATGATGGAAGCGGCCATCCTCAAATGAAATCTCGTCCGTCTTTTTGCCCAGCACATGAGCTGCAATCGCCTTGCCCTTTTCGATGAGCAAAGTGGAGGCCTTCGAGATCACCGTGCCTGCATGACGCATGGAGCGGCCCGAATGTGACCCGCCGCCCACACTGACAATATCCGTGTCACCAATAATGATGGTGACGCTCTCAACCGGCACATGACAGAGATCAGCCACAACCTGCGCAAAGCTCGTTTCATGGCCTTGGCCCGACGGCTGCGTGCCGATCACGCAAGAGACTTTGCCTTCCGCATGGATCGTGATTTCGGTGCGCTCTTTGGGCGAGCCGATGGAGCTTTCGACATAATTGGCCATGCCGACGCCATAGAGCTTGCCACGCGCCTTGGCTTCCGCGCGGCGCGCCTCAGCGCCTTTCCAATCGGCAATATCGAGAGCCCAATCCATATTCTTTTCATATTCGCCGCTGTCATAAGTGGCGCCCACCGCATTTGTGTAGGGAAACTTGTTCGGTGCGACGAGGTTTTTGCGACGCAGTTCGATCTTGTCCATGCCGAGCTGTTCGGCGGCACGTTCCATCAAACGCTCGATGACGAAATTCACTTCCGGACGGCCCGACGAGCGATAGGCCTGTGTGGGCATCGTATTGGTGAACACCGCACGCGCGCGCAAAGTCGCTACCGGAATATCGTAAGAGCCCGTGATGAGGCCCGAGCCCTTGCCGAGCGGCGAGAGCGACACGCAACGCGCGCCGACATTGGAAATATTGTCGGAGCGCATCGCTAGAATCTTGCCGGCCTTGTCGAAGGCGAGTTCGGCATGCACAGCCAGATCGCGGCCCTGATAATCGGTCAGAAAAGCTTCTGTGCGCGTGCACGTGTGCTTGACCGGACGACCGACTTTCTTCGCTGCCCACATCACCAGACCATATTCGACATAAACACGGTTCTTGGTGCCGAAATTGCCGCCGACATCAAACGTGCAGACGCGCACCTGATCGGGCTCGACCCCGAGCACAAGTGCGAGCTCGTTCTTCTGGCGCACCGCGCCACCGCCGCCGCAATGAAGCAAGTAGCGGCCCGTGGCTGCATCATAATCACCAAGCGCTGCACGCGGCTCGATGGTCACGCCTGTGACGCGCGGAATATAAATATCCATCGCCACGATATGTGCCGCGCCCGCAAAGACGGCATTGGTCGCGGGCACATCGCCGAAGGTCGTGTCGACGAAGCAATTGTCGGGTGCCTCATTCCAGACAGCGGCATGGCCGGATTGAATCGCTTCACGCTGGTCGGTGACGAAGGGCAGGACCTCCCATGTCACATCCACAGCCTCGGCGGCATCCATGGCCTGCATTTCGGTTTCGGCCACCACAATGGCAATAGCCTCGCCCACATGGCGGGCCTTGTCGGCAGGCAGCAGCATGTGCGGGCCGATGAAGATCGGCGTGCCATTCGGGCCGGTGAGCTTCATGTCATATTTGGTCTTGGGCACCGGATCATGCGGGATGGGCTTCAGCGCATCTGCGGTGACATCCGCGCCGGTAAAAATACCCAGCACACCGGGCATAGCGCGCGCGGCGCTTGTGTCGATCTTGACGATGCGCGCATGCGGATGGGGCGAGCGCACCATGGCGGCATAGGATTGGTTGGGAAGCGTGAAATCGTCGGTAAAGCGGCCTAGGCCGGTGAGCAGACGCTGGTCCTCATTCCGGCGCATCGGCTTGCCGATGGAGGAAAATTCCGAAGAAACCTGCTTATTCATGCCCTGCATTCCCTGGTACCAATCCGGCCCCGTTGGGGGTCTGTTTTGGGGTGGGCTTTTGGCCCGTCCTCTGGTTGCTTCGCTAGACTATTGTATATACCAAAGCAACCGAATGGGGCCTGTGTCTCGCCCCGCCGAAAAGGGTTTTGGAACAATGGCCAAGGAGCAGGTCCGGGGTGCCCCCGCTGACTTTCAGGAACATCTCGCCCGCCTCGAAGCGGCTGGGCTATTGGTGCGCATTGACCGCCCCATCAACAAGGACACCGAGCTCCACCCGTTGATGCGCTGGCAATTTGTCGGCGGCTATCCCGAAAGCGAGCGCAAAGCCTTCCTGTTCACCAATGTGGTCGGCTCCAAGGGCGAGAAATACGACATGCCTGTCGTCTGCTGCGCCTTGGCTGGCTCAGAAGACATTTATGCCGCGGGCATGGGCGTGCCGCCGGAAGAACTCGGCGAAATCTGGATGCGCGCCATCGATCATCCGATCCCGCCCGAATATATCGAAACCGCGCCCTGCCATGATGTTGTCATCACGGGCGACGAGCTGACCCAGCCCGGCAAGGGCCTGTCGCGTCTGCCGGTGCCGATTTCGACACCGGGCTTTGATGCCGCGCCCTATCTGACCGCCACTTGCGTGGTGACGAAAGACCCCGAAACCGGCGTGCGCAATATGGGCACCTATCGTGCGGGCCTGAAGGCGGAGAACCGCCTTGGCGTGCGTATGGCTTCGCGTCTGGGCGGGGCAGGGGGCTATTTGCACTGGCTGAAGTATCAAAAGCTCGGCAAGCCGATGCCGGTCGCCATTGTTGTCGGCTGTGCGCCGGTCGTCATGTTTACGGGCCCGCAAAAGCTCTCGACGAGCCAAGATGAAATGGCGGTGGCGGGTGGCCTCGCGGGTCGTGCTCTGCGCGTGACCAAATGCAAGACCGTTGATCTCGAAATTCCGGCAGATGCTGAAATCGTGGTCGAAGGCTATATCGACACGGAAATGCTCGAGCCCGAAGGCCCCTTCGGTGAAAGCCACGGCCATGTTGCGCTCGAAGATTTCAACATGTCGATGGTGGTCACCGCCATCACGCATAAGAAAAATGCGGTCTTCACGACCATTCTGTCAGAAGTGACGCCGTCGGAATCCTCCATTCTGAAGAAGAGCGCTTATGAAGCGCTGTACTTCGCGCATCTGAAAAACCAGCTCGAAATTCGCGGCATCAAGAAAGTCGTGATGCATGAGCCACTGACCAATTTGCGCAAGGTTCTCTTCCTGCAATTTGCGCATGGCGCGCCGCAGACGGAAGTCTGGCGTGGTCTGCAGGGGGCTGCTTCCTTGCAAGCCCAATGCGGCAAGGTGGTGATTGCGGTGTCGGAAGATATTGATCTGCACAATACGGATGCGATTTTCTGGTCGCTCGCCTATCGCGCCAATCCGATCGAAGATATTTTGATCATTCCCTATCGCTCGGGCGGGCATGGTCCGAAATCGGGCGCGGGTGGCGATTCCACTTTGCTGATGGATTTGACGTTGAAACACACCATGCCGCCGCTGGCTTTGCCCGCGAAGGAATATATGGAAAATTCCAAAAGGATTTGGGAAGAGCTGAACCTTGGCCGCTTGTCAGTCAAAGCGCCTTGGCATGGCTATGATCTGGGTGACTGGTCGCCTGATTGGGATGCTTTCGCGCAAAATGCAGCCAAGGGTGATTGGGCCAAGAATGGCGAAAACACTTATGGTCGTCGCCGCGCAGGGCTCAATCCGGAAACGCCCGTGCGCAAGGTTGAGGCTAAGGACAAGAAGTGATGCTTCGCGTTTCTCTCACGATCAATGGCGAGAAAGTATCGGCAGAGGTTGATCCTCGCACGCTGCTGGTCAAGTTCTTGCGCGACCATCTGCGCCTCACTGGCACGCATGTGGGTTGTGATACGACCCAATGCGGTGCTTGCACGATTATCTTCAATGGTGATGCCGTGAAGAGCTGCACCATGTTGGTGGCGCAAGCTGATGGTGGCGAAGTCACGACGATTGAGGGGCTCGCCAAGGGTGACAAAATGCACCCTGTGCAAGAAGCCTTTCACATCCATCACGGCTTGCAATGCGGCTTTTGCACGCCCGGCATGGTGATGCGTTCGGTTGATTTGTTGAACAAGATTCCGAAACCAACGGAAGATGACATCCGTCACGGCATGGAAGGCAATCTCTGCCGCTGCACGGGCTACCACAATATTGTTGCCGCCATTCAAGCGGCATCGGGACAAGAAACGATTGGTCATTAACGACTGAGGCGCACACCGCGCCGTCATTGCGAGGAGGCCTTAGGCCGACGCGGCAATCCATAAAGCCCCACGTGAGGCCTCTGGTTTGCTTCGCTTCTCTCGCAATGACGAGGCAGAGATGGAGGAAATGATGAAAAAGATTGTTGCACTTGCCTTCGCTTCTTTGGTGGCGACACCCGCCCTCGCGCAGGATTTTTTCGCTGGTAAGAATGTGACGATCCTCGTTGCATCCTCGACAGGCGGTGGGCTCGACACTTATGCGCGTCTCGTCGGACGCCATTTCCAAAAGCATATTCCCGGTCGCCCCAATATTGTTGTGCAGAATATGCCGGGCGCAGGCGGCAACATCGTCGCGCAGAACCTCTATAATATCGCGCCGAAAGACGGCACGGTGATGGGCGTGACGTTCCCGAGCGTCATCGTTGATCCGCTGCTGACCGAAGGCGTGAAGCGCGAATTCGATGCGACCAAATTCAATTATGTCGGCAATGCCCATTCGGAAGTGCTCGTCTGCGTCATCCGCAAGGATGCGCCAGTGCAAAAGCTCGAAGATTTGCGCACCACGGAAATCATCATCGGTGCGACGGCACCGGGTTCGACGACCGCCGATTTCCCGAAAATCGCCAATGGCGTGCTCGACACGAAGATGAAGCTGGTGACGGGCTATAAGGGCTCGCGCGAAGTCACCATGGGGATTGAAAGCAACGAGGTGCAGGGCATTTGCGGTCTCGGCTATTCGACCGTGAAAGTGCAATACCCCGACATTATGAACAATCCTTTCGCGCGCATTTTCGCGCAGGAAGATATGGCGGGTCATCCGGTGCTGAATAAAGCCGGCGTTCCGTTGTTGATTGATTTGGCGCGTAATGCTGATGAGCGTGCCGCCATGCAAATGTTCTACGGCCAGAATGCTATTGCGCGTCCCTTCATCCTGCCGCCGAATGTGGCTGCTGATCGCGTCGCACTGTTGCGCAAAGCGTTTGACGAGACGATGAAAGATCCGGAGCTTCTGGCAGAAGCCGAAAAGATGACCATCGACGTGGTGCCGAGCAATGGTGAGGCGGTGACGAAAATCGTCGATGCTATGTATGCCACGCCGCCTGCCGTGATCGCACGGGTGAAGGAAGCCTTGGCGCGCTCTAAATAATTTCCGTCATTGCGAGGAGCAAAGCGACGAAGCAAACCAGAGGCCACGCGTGCGGCCTTCTGGGTTGCTTCGCTTCGCTCGCAATGACGGAACGCGCTAAATAATCTCGCGCAATTTCGCGGCCACTTGGGTCGGGATTTCCAGCGGCGACAAATGCCGCGCACCCTTAGCCACAGTCAGCTGCGAGCCCTTGATATTGGCATGCAGATATTCGGCCATAGCTACCGGCGTTGCATAATCTTCTTCGCCGACCAGAATACGGGTTGGCACATTAATACCAGCCAGACCTGCGCGCATGTCAGCCACGCCCAGCATGATGCAGCTGGCGTGATAGGCATGCGGCTCATTGGCCACAAAAACCTTGTTGCAATGCTGCACGACATCATCATGCGCAGCATTGAACGCATCCGAGAACCAGCGTGATTTCTGGAACGGAATAAGCGAGGCGAGGCCATCAGACACGCCCTTGTCAGCGCGCTCTTTCCAAGACTTTGGCGCATCTTCGCCATACCAGGCAGTCGTGTCGCAAAGGACAAGGCTTTTGACGCGCGCCTTGTGGCGAATGGCGAAAGCCAAAGTCACGCAGCCACCCATTGAGCAGCCACCGACGGTGACCTGGCTCCAGCCCAGATGATCGAGCACGTCAGCCAAATCATCGGCAAATTGATCGACTGTGTAGGGGCCCTGTGGCTTGTCCGAGACGCCATGGCCGCGGCAATCGATGACCAGCACAGCAGCGTCTTTGGAAAGTTCTTCAGCTACCGGTTGCCAGAAGGTGCGGTCCATCGCCAGCGAATGGATGAGGGCGACTTTCTTGTCAGCATTGGCATTACCGAAAATCGTATATCCGATGCGAATACCGTCGCGGGTTTTTGCGAACATCTGTGTTCACCTTCTTCTGATTCAGATGGGGCTCTTTAGCAGACTGCGCCCGTCATTGCGAGCGCAGCCAAGCATACCAGAAGCCTTACGTGTGGCCTCTGGACTGCTTCGCCTTTGCCTCGCAACGACGGCGTTTATGCGATGACTTCGTCGCGCTTGGAGGAAAAATGATAGCGCGGGATTGTATCGAGATCACATCCTGTCATGCGCACGACCCATGCATGCTCGGGGTGAGCGGTTGAATGGATCATGCCTGGCCCATAGGCGCGCGTCTGTCCGGGGCCGATCGAATATTGCTCGCTATGCTTCAGCACAACGCGCTCTTCTGACGCGTCATTGACCCGCTCATATTCAGTCATGTCGGTGTGGTTGCGGATATTGGCATAGATCGCCCAGCTATCGCCGTGGCTATGCGGCTTGCCAGTCTTGCCGCCCTTCTGCACATGGGCGAAGAGATAAAATCCGGTTTCAGGATCATGCAGCAATTGTTTTTTGCCTGGCGGATCATCTTCGGAAAAGGCAAGAGCCACGAAATCCGGATCGCTGATCAGCATGGCAAGGCCGGCTGAGATTTTCTCAAGCGCTATATCCAGTGGCTCGTTTTTGAGAATTGAGCTGCTTTGCCGCCCGAACCGCTCGAGTGCCTGTGTCATGCCAACATCCCCCCATTTTTGTCAAAGAATAAGCCCTCTGCCGTGCCATCAGCAAGGCCCTTCGCCCCCTGTGCTCTGCTAGACTGTCTGCATGAGCGATTCTTATGAATTGCGCGCAGGACAGGCCCGTGCGCTCTTTTCTGCACAGGGCGCTGAATGCCGACAATGGCTGATCGGTGCGCGCGAACTGCTTTGGGCTGGCGATGATGCCATCTGGCCTGCCATTGCGCCCGTGCTTTTTCCGACCTGTGGTTGGTCGCGCGAGGGGCGCATCCGGATTGGCGACAAAGACCATCCCATGCCCGTGCATGGATTTGTCGCGCAATCGTCGTTCATGGCGCAACAAAACGACGACAATCAGTTGCGCTTCACTCTGCACGCGGATGCGCGCACGCGCACGCATTATCCTTTCGAGTTCGGCTTTGTGCTGACCTATCGGTTGGAACCCTCCGCACTTAGCGTAACCTGCGAGATCATCAATAGGGGCAGCACCATCATGCCTTATGCCGTCGGCCTGCATCCGGGTTTTGCGCTGGATTGGGCGGCAGGCGCGCATCGCTTCATTTTTGATGAGCAAGAGCCAGCGCAGGTTCCGGTCATCGCACCGGGAGGACTATTTTCAGCGCGCCAGCGCCCCGTGCCGCTTGAGGGGCGGGTGCTTGATCTCTCGCCCGAACTCTTTGCGGCCGAGGCTTTGTGCTTTCTCGATACGCGCTCTCGCGCCTTCGCGCTGGAAGCCCCCGATGGGCGTTTGCGGATTGAGGCGCCGGACTTCCCACATCTCATTCTTTGGAACCGCATGGGCGGGCCCTTCCTCGCTATCGAGAGCTGGACTGGAATGGGCGACACGGAAGGTTTCGAGGGCTCTTTCTTCGAGCGACCGTCGATGATTCATCTCGAACCGGGCGCTAGCCGCCAGCATAATGTGCGCTATGCTTGGCAGCAGCTTGGCACGGGGCAGCCCAGCCCCTAAAAGGCAAAATGGCGCGGGGAGTTTTGGGCTGATGGCTGACATTCTGGTGAAATCCGAGAGCGGGGCTCTGATCATTGATGGCAAAGCGGCGTCCGCCGCAGTGCTGGAGGATGTCGCCAAGGGCGCGGCTGAATTGATCGCCGCTGGTATCAAGCCCGGCCTCGCCGTCGTTCTGGTGGGGGAAGACCCTGCGAGCCAAGTCTATGTGAAGTCGAAAGGCAAAGCAGCCGAGACATGCGGCTTCCATTCGGTGCAGCACACTTTGTCGGCGGAAACCTCGCAGGCTGATCTCATCGCGCTGGTGCAAAAGCTCAATGCTGATCCCGCGATCCACGGCATCCTTGTGCAATTGCCTTTGCCCAAACATATCGACAGCCAGCTTGTGCTGGAGACCATTTCGCCCGCCAAGGATGTTGACGGGTTCCATCCGGTCAATGCGGGCCTGCTCGCCATTGGAGATCGCAAACGCGCGCTTGTGCCGTGCACGCCGGCGGGCTCTCTCATCCTGTTGCAAAAGGCGATGGAAGGTCTGGGTCGTTCCATTGCGGGCTGTGATGCGGTTGTGGTTGGTCGCTCCAACATTGTCGGAAAACCGATGGCGCAATTGCTTCTGTCGGAAAACGCCACTGTCACCATTGCCCATTCGCGCACCAAGGATTTGGCGAGCGTCGTCAAACGCGCAGATATTGTTGTCGCTGCAGTGGGCATTCCTGAAATGGTCAAGGGCGATTGGATCAAGCCCGGTGCTGTCGTGATTGATGTCGGTATCAATCGCGTGGCGGGAGAAGGGCTCAATGCCAAGGGCGAGCCCAAGACCAAACTGGTTGGCGATGTCGATTTTGCAGGTGCAGCGAAACATGCCGCAGCCATCACGCCTGTGCCTGGTGGCGTGGGGCCAATGACCATTTGCATGTTGATGTCGAACACGCTGACGGCCGCGCGCCGCACCAAAGGCTAGTCGATCTTGGGCGGCGCACCTCTTCTGCGCCTCGCGCGCGTCACCAAAGCCTATGGCGATGTCGTGGCGGTGCGTGATCTCTCGCTCGACATTCCTGCGAATGAATTTTTCGCGCTGCTCGGCCCCTCGGGTTGCGGCAAGACAACCTTGATGCGCCTCATCGCGGGGTTTGAAACACCCGATGACGGGCGCATTTATCTTGATGGACAGGACATCACCGATCTGCCGCCGCATTTGCGGCCCATTAATATGATGTTTCAGTCCTATGCTTTGTTCCCGCATATGAGTGTTGAGCAAAATATTGCTTTCGGGTTGAAGCAAGAAGGTCGTCCCCGCCAAGAGATCATAGCACGTGTCGAAGACATGCTGCGTTTGGTGCAAATGGTCGGTCTTGGGAACCGTCGTCCGGATCAATTGTCGGGTGGCCAGCTCCAGCGTGTGGCGCTTGCGCGCGCATTGATCAAACGCCCAAAACTTCTCTTGCTTGATGAGCCCTTGGCGGCGCTTGATCGCAAATTGCGCCATGATACGCAATTCGAGTTGATGCAGGCGCAACGCGAAACGGGCACGAGTTTTGTCGTTGTCACCCATGATCAGGATGAAGCCATGGTCATGGCGCATCGCATGGCGGTGATGCGCGCAGGCACCATCGACCAGATCGGCGCACCGCGTGAAGTCTATGAAGAACCCGCTACGCGCCATGTTGCAGGCTTTGTGGGCGAGACCAATTTTTTTGAAGGCCGCGTCATTCAATATATGCCGGGCGGTGTCGAGATCGAGACGAGCAAAGGTTTGAAGCTTGAAGCTTTGTGCCGGCAACATCCCGCCATCGGCGCCAAAGTCACCATTTCCATCCGGCCCGAACATCTGCGTCTCTCGGCACCCGGCGTTTTTTCGAACAATGGCGGTGCGGGCGAAATTTTAGATCACGTTTTCCGCGAAGGCCTCTCGTCGTTTCGCGTGAAGCTCGACACGGGTGATCTTGTTCATGTGCGTAAATCTGTGAGCGAGGGCGGGGTGCAGCATGCGCGGGGTGAGCGCGTCTTTGTATCCTTCGCGCCAGAACATGCGCGAGCCTTGCTGACATGAGCGCCCGCGCGCCGCTCTCTGCTTTGCGTCGCTTCGTGCTGGGCGCGCCCGCGCTCTGGCTCTTGCTGTTCTTTCTCGCGCCCTTCGCGCTGGTCTTGAAAATCGCGCTGTCAAAGCCCGCGATTGCACAGCCCCCTTATGAGCCAACCTTCTCGCTCGCTGATGGTTGGCACGCGTTTCTGGATAAATTAGGCGCTCTCTCGTTCGATACATTCGATCTCGTCATCAGCGATGATCTCTATCTCTCGGCCTATCTCTCATCCTTGCGCTTGGCAGCCATTGCCACTTTGCTGACTTTGCTAATTGCCTTTCCCCTCAGCCTTGCCATGGCACGCGCTCCCAAACATTGGCGCATGGCCTTGGTCATGCTGGCCATAGCGCCTTTCTGGACGTCGTTTCTGATCCGTATCTATGCGTGGATCATGTTGTTGAAAGAAGAGGGGCTGATCAACAAGCTGCTGCTCTCGCTGGGCCTGATCAGCACACCACTGTCGATCTTTGCCACCGAAGGCGCGGTGCTGATCGGCATTGTCTATTCCTATCTGCCTTTCATGATCCTGCCGCTTTACAATGCGCTTGAGCGCCAAGATCCGGCTTTGTTGGAGGCGGCCAGCGATTTGGGCGCTACGCCCTTCACATCATTCTGGACGATCACCGTGCCTCTGGCCCGGTCAGGCATTTTTGCCGGCGTCCTGCTGGTCTTCATTCCGGCGGTTGGTGAATTCGTCATCCCCGATTTGCTCGGCGGCTCCGACACGTTGATGATCGGTCGCACTTTGTGGAACGAGTTTTTCGACAATCGTGATTGGCCGACAGCGAGTGCTGTGGCCATCTTCCTCTTGGTTCTCCTGATTGCACCGCTGATGATCTATGAGCGCCAGCAGATGAGGGAGGCGGCGCGATGAAGCGTGGTCTCACCTCTGCGCATCTGGCCATTCTCGCGGCAGGCTTTGCCTTTCTTTATGTGCCGATTGCTTTGGTCGTGCTTTATTCCTTCAACGCCTCGCGATTGGTGACTGTGTGGGGTGGGTTTTCGACGCAATGGTATGTGTCGCTCTTTGCCAATGAGCAATTGTTGCAAGCCGCCAGCATCAGTTTTCGCGTGGCTCTTGCCTCTGCTGCGCTATCGACTGTGCTCGGCACATGTGCGGCTTTTGCTTTGCAGCGTTTCGGGCGCTTTCCGGCGCGCACGTTTTTTTCTGGAATGCTTTATGCGCCCCTCGTCATGCCGGAAGTCATCATCGGCCTTGCGCTTCTCTTGCTCTTTGTGGGGCTTGGCATTGATCGTGGGTTTTGGACCATTGTGATAGGCCATACGACCTTGGGTCTGTGCTTCGTTGCTATTGTCGTACAAGCGCGCTTATCGGGATTTGATCGGTCGCTGGAAGAAGCAGCACAGGATTTGGGGGCAAGCCCTGCGCGCACATTCCGCGCTGTCACTCTGCCCTTGATTGCGCCTGCTATGGCGGCGGGTTTTTTACTCGCCTTCACCATATCGCTTGATGATTTTGTGATTGCGAGTTTTACATCGGGTCCGGGCTCCACCACTTTGCCCATGCGTATTTATAGTCAGGTGCGTTTGGGGCTCACGCCCGAGATCAATGCCATCTCGACTTTACTGATTGGGATCGTCGGCCTGTCGTTGCTCGCGGCAACGGTGATCAACCGCCTCAAGGCGCCTTCGGCGCATTAACGCTCGGTATTTTATCGAGCGCACGCAGCAGAGGAGCTGCGGCATCCGAGCGACGGATCAAACTATCCTTGTCGAAGATAATCTGCGGCTCATCCCAAGGCCCGCGAATATCGAGCATGAGTTGGGGGCCATTCGTGCCTGTTGGTCCTGTTTGTCTGGCAATCGCACGCATATCGAGCTTACGCTCTAGCACAGAGGCTTTTCCGGTCAGCGCCAATTGCACGCCAAGGCCGGAGACCAGAGCTTCGCTCAGTTCGATAATGCCATTGTTCAAATTGGCAGAGACTGCGGCGCTCTCATAACCTGTGCGGCCCGTGCGCATTTCTGTGAGCAGAGAGAGGGGGCGCTTGTCGAGCCGGCGCAAAGCCTGTTCGAGATCAATGCCGTGAATGTCGCCATTGCGGAAGCGCGTTTCAATCGTGCCATTGAGGGAGCGCACAATCTCATCAATTGTGTCGCCAGTGCCGTTCAATGTGATTTGTCCATCCGCTTCACCGCTCATGCGCAATTGGCCAAAGACATCTTTGGTCAAGGCTCCCGTATCAATTTTGGAAAAACCACCGGCTGCGCGCAATGTCGCTGTCTGATCTTGCGGGGTCAGTACCATCCGGCCTTTTACCTGACCGCCATAAACGCGCGCTTGGCTGAGTGATACTTCAAGACGGCCATTGTTGAGTAAAAGCGAGGCACCCAAATCATCAAAACTCGCACGGCCTAAACGCCCTTTGCTGGCTGACAATCGCAGATCCATATCAGCAAGATCGAGTGAAGAGAGCGAAAGCCTGCTCTTGTCCCATGTCCCATCGGCTTGGGTGAGCTCAGGCAGTTCCGAGATAATCGGTGCGAGCATCATCATATCGCTCGCCAAAGTGCCCGAGACAGAGGGTCTTTTGTCGCCTGCTTGAATAGCAAGCGTGCCTTCAAACGCATTGCCATCGACGCTGAGTTTCAAATTGGACAGGGCCAAAGAATGAACGGTGGCACGCGCCAGCCCCGCGACTTGCACTTGTTGCAGTGCCATCGGCAGCGGTTTTTTCAAGCCCAATGTGTCCAAGAGTTGCGCCGCATTGCGGCTACCCGCCGTCACGCGCCCTTCAAATTGCATGCGCGTGCCGCCCGATATTGTGCCATTGGTGGCGAGCTGAAGGCTGGTTCCTTCAAGTTTGAGACTTGCTGCGCTTTGTTGGCCACGCAAAAGATCTGCTGGTTTACCCAGCCAGGCTGCGAGTTCCGTCTCTTCGTTCTGCCAGGTGAAAGTGCCGTTGAGTGAGAGTGGTGCACTCACCTGCGGCCAATCCAGGGTCAGATTGACTTTGTCGATCGTGACAGAACGCGAGGCGCCGAGCTGTTGAAAGCGCGCTATGCCATCGACAATCGAGATTGTTCCGACCCGTGTTGCATCGGCGCGTTTGGCGTCTTCAGATGAGGGCGCGGCCTCAGCTGCGCGCGCAATCGCGCCAAGCCGCGAGAAGGCGCGGCCTTCATAATCGAAAGAGATTTCCGGCGAGACGAGTTGGACGGAAGATAATTCCATCCGTCCTTGCAGCAATGGCCAGAGGCGCAAATGGCCACGCAAAACATCTGTATGAATAACCAGAGCGCCTTTGCCATCCGAGATGATGACATTTTCAAGCTTGATGCGCGGGCGTGGCAGAACGGCAAAGGACGCTTTGCCTTCAGCTGTTGCGCGCAATCCCGCCGTCTGCATGACCTGTTCGGACAGCTCCTGACGCAAAGCCTCACCCGACAAAGTCCAATGCGCGCTCGCCATCCCCGCAACAGCGAGGGCGAGGGGTAGAAGCAGCCATTTAGGTCGGAATCTCATCGGCGCTAATTGAAACCATGAACGGGGCCGAAGCAAGGCAGGTCAATCGTCCGTACCCTTGACCTGCATCATAGCGAACCCCTGTTTTTACCTGTGAAATGGGCAGGTGAGAAATGCAAGGGGGTTGCCCGTGTCAGATGTTCACCTCTCCAAAATCAGCTTGGAATCCGTGCCGGCTCCCAAAGAGGCGGTGATTGATGCCCATTATGATTTCTTCGCCCCGCTGGATGCACAGGGCCATATTGATCTGAGCGCCTGGAAACATGCGCGAGCTTTGTGCTTCGTCCATCGCAAGGACAAAGATGGCACGGTTCAACATGGGCTGCTCATCCATCGCCCCGGAGGCACAGGCGGCAGCACATGGGTGTTTGATTATGAGCTCGGGCAGGGCGACGAGGAATCGGGGTTCCGCTTCGAGTCGCACGCCTTTGTTGTGGGTGCCTTTGTTGCGATCCGCGATGCGGATGGGCACAGCCAGACTTACCGTGTGGCACAGGTGAAGCCGGCCTGAATGGCTCCAAAAGAAAAGGGGCCTTGCGGCCCCTTTATATTCGTCACTCAGCAGGTTTGAGACTGCCGGAGCCCGCGGCTTCTTCCGTCTTGCGCAGACGGCCTGCCAGCGCGCTATCTACCTTGTCGAGATAATAATAAACGACCGGTGTGATGTAGAGCGTCAGCAATTGCGAGACGCAGAGGCCACCCACAATGGCAATGCCCAGCGGCTGGCGCAATTCTGCTCCCGCACCCGCGCCCAGTGCAATTGGCACGGCACCGAGAATGGCGGCCAGTGTCGTCATGATGATAGGGCGGAAACGAATGATCGCTGCTTCGCGAATGGCGGGCAGAGATTCCATGCCCTCTTTCTTTTTCTCGATGGCAAAGTCGATCATCATAATCGCGTTTTTCTTCACGATGCCGACGAGTAGAAGAATCCCGATGATCGCAATGACCGACAGGTCCATGCCAAAGATCCAAAGCGCAAGCAATGCTCCAAGGCCTGCGGAAGGCAGGCCTGAGAGAATGGTGATCGGATGAATGAAGCTCTCATAGAGCACGCCGAGCACAATATAGATGGTCAGAACCGCTGCCAGAATGAGCGGGAGTTGTCCGCGCTGTGCATCTTGGAAGAGCGCGGCTGTGCCCGAGAAATTCGTGGTGATCGTCGCGGGCAAAGCGATTTCGCGTTCTGCTCGGCGGATGGCTTCCACCGCTTCACCAATCGACACGCCTGCTGCTGTATTGAATGACAGAGTGACAGCAGGTTGTTGTGACTGACGATTGACTGTGAGTGGGCCTACCGAGTTGCGAATGGTCGCCACTTGTTCCAAAGGCACGATGGGGGCGGAGGACACGCCACCTGCGTTGCCACTGCCCGAGGAGCTCGTGCCCGATGGTGTAATGGCAGCTGACACCGTGCCGCCCGAGCCGGTTTGCGCTCGGATGAAGATGCGCTTCAGCGCCGACGGATCATCGCGGAAATTATCTTTGGCTTCGAGCAGCACGGCATAATCGGCAGCCTGCGTGAAGATGGTCGAGATTTGGCGATTGCCATAGGTGTTGTAGAGCGCTTGGCGGATTTGATCGGTGGTCAGACCAAAGGCCGCGGCTTTTTCGCGATCTATATCGATCGAGATTTGCGGATTGCGGATTTGCAAATCTGTCGTGACATCGCTCAAGACCGGAAGGCGGCGCATGCGGTCCAGCATTTCCGGCGCCTTACCATAAAGCGCGGTCAAGTCACCCGATTGCAGCGTATATTGGTAAGCCGCACGCGATTGGCGTCCGCCGTTCAGATTGAGATTCTGCACCGGATTGAAGACAGCCGATATGCCAGGAACGGCTGTTGTTTTTTGGCGCAGGCGCGTGATGACCTTCTGGATCTCGCCACGCTCGCTCTTTGGCTTCAAAGCGACAAAGAGCTGGCCCTGATTGGTTGCGCCACCCGCACCAATGTTCGAGGTGACATAATCGACCGCCGGATCCTGCATAACAATGTCAACGAGCTGACGCTGTTTTTCCATCATGACCGGGAAGCCGATGTCGGGCGCGGCTTCCGACGAGCCTGACAGGAAGCCCGTATCTTCGATCGGGAAGAAGCCTTTGGGCATCCAAGAGAACACAAGGGCGCTCATCACAAATGTCGCAAGGGTCACGCCGAGCATAATGAGGCGATGACGCAGCACCACATCGAGCGAGCGGCGATAGGCATCGGCCACGCCATCGATCACATAATCGACCGCGACATCGAAACGGCGCTTTTTCGCGTGATGATCAATCGGCTTCAGCATGCGCGCGCAGAGCATGGGGGTGAGTGTCAGTGACACAAAGCCCGACACAAGAATGGCGCAGGAAATCACGACCGCAAATTCGCGGAAGACACGCCCCACCACGCCGCCCATCAGCAGCACAGGAATGAAAACAGCCACCAGCGAGAGAGTGATGGAGAGAATGGTGAAGCCGATTTCCGACGAGCCTTTCAGGGCGGCTTCGAAAGGTTTCATGCCTTCTTCAATATGACGCACGATATTTTCGAGCATAACAATGGCATCGTCGACCACGAAGCCCACAGCCAAGGTAATGGCGAGCAGCGAAATATTGTCGATGGAATAGCCAAAGACATACATGAAGGCGCAGGTGCCAATCAGCGACACAGGCAAAGCCAAGGTCGGAATGATGGTCGCGGAAATCGTCTTCAGGAAGAGGAAGATGACCAGCACGACGAGCGCAATGGAAAGCGCCAGTGTAAATTCCACATCTTCCACGGATTCACGGATCGAGCGTGAACGGTCATTCAGCACGACCGCTTGAACGGAGGGCGGCAATTGCGCCTGAAAGCCGGGCAGGCGCGATTTCACCGCATCGACAACTTGCACCGTATTGGCGTCTGACTGGCGGAAAATGGCGAGAAGAATCGCGCGGTCTTTATTGTGCCAAGCGGCGATCTGGTCGTTCTCGACGCCGTCATAGACTTTGGCGATTTCACCCAAACGTACGGGCGCGCCATTGCGCCAAGCGACCACAACATCCTTATAGCCTTCGGCATGTTCAATCTGGCCAGATGCGGTCAGAGTCACATTCTGGTCTTGGCCGCGCAATGTGCCAATCGGTGTGGCGCTATTGGCTGCGGACACGGCACTGCGAATATCTTGCAATGTGAGGCCGCGCGCCGCAGCCGCATCGGGATCAGCTTCGATACGAACAGCAAATTTCTGCTGACCGAAAATGTTGACCTGAGCAACGCCTGGAATTTGTGAAATCTGCTGCGCGAAAACCTGCTCGGCATAATCATTGGTCGTCGAGAGCGGCAGCTGTGAAGAGGCCAGCCCCAGTACAAGGATCGGCGAATCCGCTGGATTCACTTTGCGGAAAGAGGGTGGTGCGGGGAGTTCGGGCGGCAGGCGGCGCAAGGTCGCAGAAATCTGCGATTGGATGTCAAGCGCAGCGCCATCAATGTCGCGGTCGAGATCAAACTGGATGGTAATATTGGTCTGACCTGTCTGCGAGCGCGAGGTCATCAGCGAAATGCCGGGGATGGTGGCAAAAGCGCGCTCCAGAGGCGCCGCGACAGAAGCTGCCATTGTCTCGGGATTGGCGCCGGGCAATTGCGCAGAGACGTTAATGGTCGGAAAGTCCACGCGCGGCAGGGCAGCCACGGGGAGTTTCATATAGCCGAAAATACCAAAGACGATGAACGACACCATGAGAAGTGTCGTCATCACCGGTCGGCGAATGCAGAGTTCAGGTAGCGACATTAGCTATTGCCCTTTTTGGCATCGGCGCCGCGCGTTTCGACGCGCGCACCATTGGTGAGAGCCAGAGCGCCATCAACGACGACGGTCTCATCACCATTCAAGCCCTTCAGAATGACCTGGCGGTTCTCTTGGAAACGGCCAAGTTCAATGGGGCGCATTCGCGCCACACCTTCTTCGACAATGTAGACAAAATTGCCGTTCTGGCCTGATTGCACGGCTTCACGCGGCACGCTCACGACATTCGGGTCGACACGCAATTGAATGCGGATCGAGCAGAGTTGTCCGGCCCACAAAACTTCATCCGCATTTTCGAACGATCCGCGCACGGTGATCGTGCCCGTGGACGGATCAATCTGATTGTCGATGACAGCCAGCTTGCCTTTTACGCTTTTGGTCGAGCCCTGTGGGGTCGCGATGATTTCGGAATCATTGCGGGTGGCTGCCTCTCGCAAATCTGATAAAAGGCGTTGCGGTACGGAGAAGGAGACATAGATCGGCGTCGTCTGTACAATCGTCGTAAATGTTCCCGTGGCCGTCGCATCACCCGAGCGGATGATATTGCCCGCCTTTTGCGAGAAAGTGCCAACGCGTCCTGTGATTGGTGCTTTGATCGTGTACCAGCTCAATTGCACGTTGAGATTTTCGATCTGCGCTTCATCACCCATGATGGCGGCGCGGGCTGCCGCGGCCGAAGTCTTGGCATTGTCGAGTGCGACTTGCGTGCCGGTCTGGCGCGAAACGAGTTCGCTGAAACGCGCCACATCGCGTTCTGCCTGTTCGAGTGCAGTCCGATCTTTGGCGAGCGTGGCTTCTGCCTGTTTGATCTGCGCTTCGATCTGGCGAGAATCGAGTTTGACCAGCACATCGCCCGCTTTCACGGCGGCGCCATCGGCCACAAGAATAGAGTCGATCTGTGCATCAATGCGCGAGCGCAGTGCGACAGAGGCAATCGGCTGCACAGTGCCAACAGCTTCCGTGACGAGGGGCAGGGCACCACGCTCGGCTTTGCCAACACGCACATTAACGGGCGGGCGATTTTGTGCGGCATTGTTGCCGCCACCTTGCTGAGCTTGGGCCGGCGTGATGCTCAATTGGGGAGACAGAAAAGTTGAAGCCATGAGGGCAACGACGCCGAGACCCGCCGCGCCGGCGATCATCAGTCTCGGAGATTTGGTAAGCTTCATTCTTACTCTCCCGTGCCGGTCTTCAGTGCTTTCGCCTACCCGGCTGTTTTGTCAAGTGAGTTGAGGCATTTGTCCTGATTGGCCGTCCGCTTGGCAAGGGCTTTATGCCTGGAGCTCGATAATTCTTGCCCATGGTCAATCGCTCACGCTGCAACGCAGCAATCCTTTGCTGTTGCTTGTGACATTCTCAAGGCTGTTCGAGCGGGACAGACGTTTGGATTTATCTCAATCGTCAAAATTGGCGATCCGCGTTTACTGTCGGCGGAAAGCGCCGCTCAGGGCGCTGACCAACCAGCCCCCGATCATCAAAAATCCACCGATTGGCGCGGCCATAGGAAAGAGCGCGCGTTGCGCCATGGCTCGCAATGCCAGATCGCCACAAAAGAGTAGCGCGCCCAATATGACGAGTGCACCTGCCAGAGTGGAGAGGCGGGTCGGCGCCCCGCGCGTCAGCGCCATGGCTAGCGCCGCGTGGATGAGCGCAAAAAGGGACGCTGTGTTCAGCGTCTCACCATAGCCACCATGGGCCGCAACGGCAGCGCCAGCGACGCCAGCCGCGCCAAGCAAGCCTGCGAGCATGGTCAGGATTCGGTTGGTTAGGCTGAGAAAATCGGTCATGGCATCACCCGTGTTACGCCGTAGAGCGGTAACCTTCTTCCATTCAAGCGGCAAGCTGGGTTTGGAGGTAAGACATGAGATAAATAAGAAATAATTCAATTTACCAATGACTTAATTAGCTACTTGAACGTTTTATATAAGTTGTTTTGGTGACTCGCAATCTGTTGAGCCCTCGCCGGCATTAACTCGGCCTCAACCATGTTGGGGCCTAATCATGACCAACGAGTCGGGAGTTTGGCATGAGCCGCGTAACACGTTCGCAGTCTTTGGAATTCGGGGCCACGGAGCCCCATCCCGAAGGATTCGCCGAGCGTAACTCCTTCCTCTCGGGCCTCATCAACCGCGTCTTTGGGGGGGCTGCGCAGGGCCAAGGTGCTGATGATCTCGCGCTCCCGCGCGCCATTGGTGAAGTGCCCCGTCCCGCGCCTATGGTTGCGAGTGCACCAGCCGAGCGGATGGCCGCGCCAGTCGAGACCGCCTCTGCCGCACCATTGTCACCGACTGACGAGATCGAGCGCCTCGTGCTGCATGTCGCGGCGTCGGATCGCCCAGCGCGCGTGCGCCGCGTTTTGATGACCCATGTCGCTCCCGTTGATGCCCCACTGGCGGGGCTCGACTGCGCCGCCTTCGCCTCGCAATTTGCCCGCGCGCTCGCGCTCGAAGGCCGCACCATTCTGGTTATTTTCGGAGCTGGCTCCGGTCGTCGCCTGGGTCTGTCCGAGCTTGTCTCGGGAACAGCTTCTTTTTCGGAAGCCATCCATCGCGAGACGGGCTCGCGGCTCCACATTCTGCCTCCCGGTCACAGCCGCACTGTGCCGGGCGAAGGGCTGAATATGGTCATGGATGCGCTGGCCGAGACCTATGATTTCGTCGTGCTGGCGGCTCTGGATGAAGACCCGCAAGCGGCGCGCGCTCTGGCGCTATCATTGGCGCCGCGCGCGGATCAGGCGGTCATTGCCTGTGAGGACACGGCGCAAAATCCGGATGTGATGGTTTTGCGCGACGCTTTGCGTGAATCTGGTGCTGGCGATGTGCTCGCCGCCCGCATGGGCAGCATGAAGGCGCAGATTCTCGCGGCTTAAACCTCTTCGCCCGGATCTTTTCGTTCCATCCAGGCGATGAGCGGCATGACGGGAATGATCCAGCACAGCCCCAAAGCGGCATAGATCAGCCCTTGAACGAGGCCCGAGGCCTCTTGGACGAAGCGCGCTTGCGCGAGAGCCATGGCGACCAGCGCATAGACCACGACATAGAAGACGATCACAAAGGCGCCGATCAGTTTGCGGGTGCGTTTGGTCATCTGTTTGTGAGGCCCTTTGGGGTGCGACAGGGGGAAGCGTTGTCAGGCGTTGCGCTGCCGCTTATGTCTCGTCCCTCGAAGAAGATCAATCCGGCCCCCGATCAAGCCCGAGTGTGTTCATGACCTTTGCCGCGCATTTCTCCTCTGACCTGCCAGCGACACAAGACCCAATGCGTCCTGTGCGCCTGTGGCTCTTTGCTGTAGCGGGTCTCGTTTTTCTGATGGTGATTGTGGGCGGCGCCACGCGGCTGACGGAATCGGGCCTGTCGATCACCGAATGGAAAGTGGTGACGGGCGTGATCCCGCCGCTCAGCGATGCGCAATGGATGGTCGAATTCGATAAATACAAAGCCATTCCCCAATATGCGCAGCTCTTCCCGAATATGGATCTCGGCCAGTTCAAGGTGATTTTCTATTGGGAATGGGGCCATCGCATGCTCGGTCGTGTGATTGGCCTAGCCTTCGCGCTGCCACTCGCTTTTTTCTGGATCACGGGCCGCTTGCAAGGCGCTTTGCGCTGGAAATGTTTGGGCCTTCTTGCACTGGGTGGTCTGCAAGGTGCCGTCGGCTGGTGGATGGTCAAGTCGGGCCTCACCGGTCGCGTCGAAGTCGCGCAGGAACGTCTGGCTGTGCATCTGCTGCTCGCCTCTTTGACGCTCACTTTCTTGCTGTGGCTTGCGGTGAGTTTGCGGCCGAAGGCTGCGGAAGTATTTGGCGCAGCCGCTTCGCGTTTGCGTGTCACGTCGATGGCGCTTGTCGTTCTGACATTGGTGCAGATTGGTCTGGGCGCTTTGGTCGCCGGTCTGCGCGCGGGCTATACGTATAATACGTGGCCTTTGATGGATGGGTATTTCATACCGCCCTTTGAAAATCTCTCACGCCTTTCGCCGTGGTGGGCCAATCTGCTCGATAATGTCACGACGGTGCAATTCAATCACCGCATGACGGCCTATGCGCTTTTCGCGCTGGCTCTGTTTCATGCGATTGATCTGATGCGCAATGCGGCGGGCACATCAGCCGCCAAACGCGGCCGGGCTATTGCAGGCCTCGTGATTGCACAAGCGACCATCGGCATTGTGACGCTGCTGACGGTCGTGCAATTGCACGTTGCGCTCTTGCATCAGGCTTTTGCTATGGTGGTTCTGGCCATGTGCGTTGTCCACGCACGGCGCGTGAGCGAAGCGAAATAATAATCGTCATTGCGAGCGAAGCGAAGCAAACCAGAGCCCACATGAGGCTTCTGGTTTGCAGCGTCGCCTACGGCTCCTCGCAATGACGGCGCTTTGCGCCGTCAGCCAGCTGCCGCCAGAGCCTGTTCGAGATCGGCGATAATATCTTTCTTGTCTTCCAGACCAACCGACAGACGCACGACATCGGGGCCTGCACCTGACACAGCCTTTTGCTCATCCGTCAGCTGGCGATGCGTGGTGGAAGCCGGATGAATGACCAGCGAGCGCGTGTCGCCGACATTGGCCAGATGCGAGAAAAGCTGCAGATTGGATACAAGCGAAACGCCTGCATCAAAGCCGCCTTTGAGACCGAAGGTGAAGACCGCGCCACACCCCTTCGGGCAATATTTTTGCGCGAGATTGTAATAGCGGTCACCTTTCAGGCCCGGATAACTCACCCATTTCACAGCCCTATGGTTCGACAGATATTCGGCAACTGCCAGCGCATTTTCCGAATGGCGCTGCATACGCAGCGGCAGCGTTTCAATGCCGGTGAGCAACATGAAGGCGTTGAAGGGCGCAAGTGCGGGACCCAGATCGCGCAAGCCCAACACGCGGCAGGCAATCGCGAAAGCGAAATTCCCAAAAGTTTCGCCAAGCACCATGCCACCATATTCCGGGCGCGGTGCCGACAGCATCGGATAGCGCTTGTCAGCCATCCAATCGAATGTGCCGCCATCAACAATCAAACCGCCGATGGAATTGCCATGGCCGCCCAAAAACTTGGTGGCTGAATGCACGATAATGTCGGCGCCATGTTCAAATGGGCGCACGAGATAGGGTGAGGCGAGTGTGTTGTCGACAATGAGCGGCACGCGCGCACGCTTGGCGATTTTGGAAATCGCTTCAATGTCGCAAATTACACCGCCCGGATTGGCGATGGATTCAATGAAGATCGCCTTGGTGCGCGGTGTGATTGCCGCTTCGAATGTCGACAGATCATCGGGATCAGCCCATTTCACATTCCAGCCGAAATTCTTGTAGGCCTGATTGAACTGGTTGATCGAGCCGCCATAGAGCTTGTTCGACGAGATGAATTCATCACCCGGCTGCATCATTGTGTGGAAGCACAAAAACTCTGCCGCGTGGCCAGACGCCACGGCGAGCGCTGCCGTGCCGCCTTCGAGCGCCGCGACGCGCTCTTCGAGAACGGCATTGGTCGGGTTGGTGATGCGTGTGTAGATATTGCCGAACGCCTGCAAGCCGAAGAGCGAGGCGGCATGGTCCACATCGTCGAAGACGAAGGATGTCGTCTGATAGATCGGCGTGGCGCGCGCGCCCGTCGCCGGATCGGGGGCCGCGCCCGCGTGAATAGCCAGAGTGTTAAAGCCGGGCGCCTGATCGGTCATGAGATGAATCCTGCTGAATGATATGGCGGTATCTACGCTCGCCCTCCGAGGGGCGTCAATTGACTGGCTGCTTGAATGCATCGTCTTTGCGAGGAGCCGAAGGCGACGCGGCAATCCATAGCGCCGCCTCGCGTCCGTCATTGCGAGCCGAAGTCGAAGCAACCCAGGGGCGCCACGTGTGGCTCTGGGTTGCTTCGCTCCGCTCGCAATGACGGGGAGGGGGATTTCACAGGCGCCCTCGGTGTTTATTTCACAAAAAATTATGTTGAATTATTTTTGCGATGCGATAGCAGAGGTAAAATCCGGAGGAGCAAACATGAGTTTTCTCGATCTCGCCCTCGGCAATCTTCTCTCGCCTGTTGTTCTCTTCTTTCTTCTGGGCGTTGGCGCGGCCATTGCGCGCTCCGATCTCACCATCCCCGAGGCGGTCGCCAAGTTTCTCGCCCTCTATCTGATGATGGCCATCGGATTGAAGGGCGGGGTAGAGGTCGCCAAACAGGGGCTGACCAGCACGCTGATGCTGGCGGTTCTCGCCGGGCTGTTGCTTTCCTTCCTGATCCCGCTTCTGGCCTATGCGATCTTGCGCGGCGTGACGAAACTTTCAGCCGTCGATGCGGCAGCGGTGGCGGCGCATTACGGTTCGATCTCGGCCGTGACACTGGCCGCAGCGCTTGATGTTCTCAATCGCGTTGGCCTGACGTCGGAAGGTTACATGGTCGCGGTGGCGGCGGTGATGGAAACGCCGGCCATCATCTCGGCACTTCTGATCGCGCGGCGCGCGGTGCCCAAAGCTTCGAGCACAACAACGCGCGAGCTTTTGCATGAAGCCAGCCTCAATGGCTCGGTGATCACGCTGGTTGGCGCTTTCTTCATCGGCTGGATTGCAGGCCCCGATGGCGTGAAGCCGGTGTCGCCGCTCTTCACCGATCTGTTCAGAGGATTGCTCTGCATCTTCTTGCTCGACATGGGATTGGTCGCGGGGCGCGGTCTGGCGCGTGCCAAAAAATATCTGGATCTGCGGCTGGTGGCCTTCGGCATTCTTATGCCGCTGCTGGCGGGCGTTATTGCGGCGGTCATGTCACTTGGTATCGGCTTGTCGATTGGCGGGACAATGGTCTTCATCACACTTGCCGCTTCTGCTTCTTACATTGCGGTGCCGGCCGCCATGCGTATCGCGCTTCCGCAAGCTGAACCCGCGATCTATCTCACGCTCTCGCTTGGCGTGACCTTTCCCTTTAATCTGACGCTGGGCCTGCCGCTTTATCTGGCTGCCGCGCAAATGCTGAAAGGATGACGCCATGCAGACCTTTATCAAGAAGCGGCTTGAAATCGTCATCGAACATCCAGCGCGCAAAGGCTTGTGCGCCATTCTCGATGCGCAAAAGGTGACCGGCTATTCGGTGGTGCCCGTCATTTCCGGCTCGGGCCAACACGGGCCTTGGGAAGAAGCGGGGCAGGTGACATCCGCCGAGGGCATGGTGATGGTGATTTGCATCGTCGATCCCGCGCAAGCCCTCCGCGTGATGGAAGCCGTTTATGAATTCGTGCAGCCCCGCAAGGCGATTTTGACACTCTCGGAAGTGCAAGTGGTGCGCGGCGAACGCTTTTAAGCGAGATGCCTAGACCCCCACCCCTAACCCCTCCCCACAAGGGGGAGGGGGATTTGATGCAGCGTGCAACACAGATTGCTTGTCGCAAGCGTCATGCAAGGAAACTCCCTCCCCCTTGTGGGAAGGGCTGGGGTGGGGGTCTACGCATCTTCGAGATCACGCGCATCGCAACATGTACGACGCAAAACGAAAATTACTTCTTCGCACCAAACGGATTGGTGCCTGGCGCCAATGTGCGCTTTTGAAAACCTTTGCCCGACATGATCTGGCGCTTCGATGAAATGATGCGCGAGTTCACACCCGTCCAACCGATCTCGCCCGACAGTCGCCCATACTCAATCTTCGGGCAGCGGTTCATAATCACCGTAATGCCTTTTTCCTCGGCACGTGCGGCAGCTTCATCATTGCGTACGGTGAGCTGCATCCAGATCACTTTGGGCAAAGGGTCGAGCGCCAAAGCTTCATCGACAATGCCCGAAGCCGCTTCCGAATTGCGGAAGATTTCGACGACATCGATCGGTTCAGGGATATCCGAGAGTTTGGCATAGAAGGGGCAGCCCAGAACTTCCTGTCCAGCCAGACCCGGATTGACGCCAATCATCCTGTAGCCGCGCTGCGAGAGATATTTCAGCACGAAATAAGACGGCCTTACCTCATTGGATGAGGCCCCAACCAGCGCAATGGTCTTGACGCTGTTGAGGATGCCGCGGATGAGTTCGTCAGGATATTGATCGTGGTTCATGTGGGCCTTCATACTAGTTTTTTTGCCAAAGGCCGCGTGAAAAGTCGATTGGAGGTTTTCGTGGTGAAGATGAGTGTGGCCGAGGTCGAGGCCTTTTTGGTACGGGAGTTTCCGCAGATTGCGGCCTCAGGCGATTTCACGGTTCTCGAAACCGGCGATATGTCAGCCAAGCTGCGTCTCAATCACGGCGCTCATCATCTGCGGCCCGGCGAGACCGTTTCGGGTCCCACCATGTTCACTCTGGCAGATGTTGGTATCTGGATTGCCGTTCTCGCCCAGATCGGCCCCATAGGCATGGCGGTGACCACCAATCTCAATATCAACTTCCTGCGCCTGCCAGGCGCCACCGATCTGGTGGCAGATTGCAAGATTTTGAAACTGGGCAAAAGGCTCGCCATTGGCGAATGTTCGATCCTACCCGCCGCGGGCGGGGAGCTGGTCGCCCATGCCACCGCCACTTATTCGATCCCGCCTGTACGGTAAAATAATACCTTATTTTATAAGCTTTTGATTTTGTTTGGTTTTATTAAAATAAGCCTGACAGAAACCGTTTGACGGCGGTCAGCATCTCACCCTATAAGCACCCATCCTTTGGGAGAGGCGCGTTTGGCGTGCCCGATTCCCATCAGACGGAAAGCGAACATGTTCGGCAAGACCACTTCTACCAAGACCGCCGAGGTCCAGAAGAATTGGGTGCTGATCGATGCAGAAGGCCTCGTTGTTGGCCGTCTCGCTACGATCATCGCCATGCGCCTGCGCGGCAAGCATAAGCCCTCCTATACCCCCCACATGGATGACGGCGACCACATCATCGTCATCAATGCGGACAAGGTGGTGCTGACGGGCCGCAAGCGCGACCAGAAGATCTATTATCACCACACCGGCTTCATCGGTGGCATCAAGGAACGTTCTGCCAAGTTCATCTTGGAAGGCCGCTTCCCTGAGCGCATTGTCGAAAAGGCTGTGGAGCGTATGCTTCCGCGTGGCCCGCTCGGCCGCCAGCAGCTGAGCAATCTGCGCGTTTATAAGGGCGGTGAACATCCGCATGTCGCCCAGAACCCTGTGACGCTCGACGTCGCGAGCCTCAACTCCAAAAATGTGCGGAGCGCTTGATTATGGCCGAGACCTTGAACTCTCTCGCTGATCTGGCGGGTTCTGCAAACGCGCAGGAAGCCGCCCCCATCCACGTCCAGAAGATCGACAAGCTCGGCCGCGCCTATGCCACTGGCAAGCGCAAGAACGCCGTTGCTCGCGTCTGGATCAAGCCGGGCTCCGGCAAGGTGACTGTCAACGGCCGTGCGCTCGAAGTTTACTTCGCGCGTCCCGTGCTGCGCATGATCCTTAAGCAGCCGCTGGAAATCGCCAAGCGCGTTGGCCAGTATGACCTGATGGTCACCTGTGCTGGCGGTGGTCTCTCCGGACAGGCCGGTGCTGTGCGCCACGGCCTTGCCAAGGCACTCACGCATTATGAGCCCGAGCTTCGTCCGGCTCTGAAGCGCGAAGGCTTCCTGACCCGCGACTCGCGTGTCGTTGAACGTAAGAAGTACGGCAAGAAAAAAGCTCGCCGCAGCTTCCAGTTCTCGAAGCGCTAATCGGGCAGGGGCTATCGCCCCATCCCAAAACCTTTTTACGGCCGCGCCTTTGGGTGCGGCCGTTTTCTTTTGCGCGGTTATTCACAGCTGATGTAAGCGAAATGCTTCATGCCCCCGCCTAGTTTCAGGTCAGGATGTAGCAGGCTTTATTAGCGCTATTTTTTACCGCATTTGACGTAGTTTCGGCTAAGCTTGCATGACTGCAGCTATGCAATAAAACTAGAAACAGTTTCAGTCCTGCGACAAATAATCCTTTTTTCGCAGGCACTTGGTTATTTTTTGCGTTTACTTGCCCCCCTCGCTGCGCTAGATTTGAGGATTGCCGCCAATATTGGGCGGCGCTCCAATGCCGGTGAGAATCCCATGGATCATGATCAAGCGGCGGCCGATGATTTCATTCATCTCGCCGCCGAAGTGGCAGCTGCTTATGTGGCCAATAATTCGCTCCCAGCCGCCGATCTGCCAGAGCTGTTGAAGACGATCCATCAATCTCTGCGCAATTTAGCAGGCGCTGAGGTGGGGGCTGCTATGGGTTTGGCCGTGCCCCAGCAAAAGCCGGCTGTTCCGGTTTCTGAAACCCTGTACCCAGACCGCATCGTTTGTCTTGAAGATGGCCAGGCTTTCCGCTCGCTCAAGCGCCATTTGGGCACAGCCCATCAGATGACGCCGCAGGAATATCGTCTGAAATGGGATTTGCCATCGGACTACCCCATGGTGGCCCCCAATTATGCGGAAGCGCGTTCTGAAATGGCGAAGAAGATCGGCCTTGGCCAGCGCCGCCCCCCGGTCAAGAAGAAATAGCCGCCCAAGCTCGCTTGCGCGCGGGCGGCGCGTCCGGCATTTTGGGCGCTCCTTTTCTCCTCGGATTCTTGCAGATGTCTTGCTTCTCACTTTTTCGTCGCTTCGCGGCGGTTCTTTTTGTTGCCTTGTCTTTTTTGGCGGCGCCCGCTTTTGCTGCTGATGTCATTCTCGACAATCTGACGAGCCGTGAAGACCGGGGACTGACCCGAATCGCGCGTGTCGAAGTGATCAATAGCAATCTCAGCGCCGATGAGGTGCGCCGCCTGCTCGAAACAACGGGTGACGAAAAAATCCAGCTCGAATTGCTGTCGCGTCTCAAGGCTGATCGCATGACGATCAATGGCCTGACTTTTTCGGGCGATGACGGCACGATGATTTTTGCGCCCATTATGATGGGCGGGATTGATCAGGGCCGTGTCGCGCGGATCATGCTTGATGGCGTCGACATGGATTTGCGCATGTCGGACACCAAAGGCACCAGCCAGTTGAAGGTGCGAGCGCTCGATATTGAACGCGCCGATTTTGCGTCGCTGTTGAAAGCCGTTCTAACTGGCCGCCCGGAAGATATTGATTTTCGTGCCGAAAAATTCGTCTGGGCCGGCTTTGAATGGTCGGGTGCCGATGAGAATGTCAAAGCCACTGCGCCGGGCGGTAATCGGATGCGCTTGTCGCTCGCGGGCGTGAATGCAACGACACAATATGAAGGCGCCATGCCCGTGCGCTCGGTCGCCGAAGTCAATGGCCTGTCGATTGAATTGCCCCCGACCTCTGAAGGTGGGCAGGCTATTGCCGATATGGGCTATAAGAAACTCGAATTCTCCCTTGCCGGTCAGATGCGTTACGATCCCGCCAAGCGCGATCTCATAATCGAGAATTATGCGCTCACGGGCGTGAATGTGGGCCGTCTGATGCTGTCTGGCACTTTTGGCAATATTGACCCTTCGCTTTTAAGCGGTGGGATGCCCGAGCAGAAATTGGCAGCACTCATGCTCGCCAATATTTCGCAGATCGACATTCGCTTCGTGAATGAGGGCGCAGTTGAGAATGGCTTTGCTTATGCGGCGAGCCAGCAGGGCAAGAGCGCTCCGGCTTTGCGCTCTGAAGCTTCCATGATTGTCGGACAAATGCTGCCGATGCTTTTGGGCGGCGACCCGGCGGCTTTGCCTTTGGCCCGCTCAGCGCAAGACTTCCTGCGCGAGTCGAAAAATTTCACCCTGAGCCTCAAATCGCGCGGTGCTCCCGTGCCTGTGGCGCGCCTGTCTTCGATCAGCGACCCCTCGACCTTTTTCGCGCTGGTGGATGTGCAGCTGAAATCGAACCAATAGGTGAAAGTTATGCGGGCATCGCATGTGCGAGCCTGATTCTTGACCAAATCTTAATGGCCCATGCGATAATCGCATGGCTGCACCCCATCTATAGCGCTTGTCGATCTGTCTTTCCGGCTTATATGCAGTGCAACTAAGCAATTTTGCACCGCACCAAACCGGAGACTAAAAATGGTTGAGAACCGCGTTGAACTTTTCGCTGTCAGCACTGGCGTTGTCCTGACGGCTATCGCCGCTCTGGTTCCTTTCTTCTCCTAAGAAGAAGCGAACTGACAGCATTTGAAAGAGCCCCGGCATGCCGGGGCTTTTCTTTTGAGTTGACTGCGACAGAACAAAGCGCGACGAGGCGGCAGGATTTTCGGGAGCAGGGCGATGGCACGGATTTTCATCGATGGCGAGGCGGGCACCACAGGTCTTGGGATCCGTGAACGTCTGGCCGGCAAGCCCGGCGTGGAGCTGGTCAGCATTGATCCTGCCCAGCGCAAAGACCCGCAGGCCAAGCGCACCCTGATGGCGGGCGTGGATGTGGTCGTGCTCTGTCTGCCCGATGATGCGGCGAAAGAAACGGTCGCTCTTGCCGACAGTCTCCCCGGCGGTGGCCCGCGGATATTGGATGCCTCGACCGCACATCGTGTTGCCTCCGGCTGGACTTATGGTTTTCCCGAACTGACCCAAGGGCAGGGCGAAGCCATCGCGGCTGCGCGGCGGGTTGCCAATCCCGGCTGCTATGCGACGGGTGCGATTGCGCTCCTGCGCCCACTGGTCGAGGCGGGGCTGTTGGCGCCTACCATCGCGCTGACCATCAATGCCGTCTCGGGCTATTCAGGCGGCGGCAAGTCGATGATCGAGGCCTATGAGGCCGGCACAGCTGAACCTTTCGAGCTTTATGCGCTGGGTCTGGAACACAAGCATATTCCCGAAATCCAGGCCTATGGCCGGATGGAGACGCGCGTTCTCTTTGTGCCGTCGGTCGGCAATTTCCGGCAGGGCATGATTGTCTCGATCCCGCTGCAATTGGCGAGCTTGGCTGGAAAAGCATCTGCAGCAGATTTTGAAGCAGCGCTTGCAAAGCATTATCAGGGAAGCGAATTTGTGTCTGTTGTACCGGCGGAAGCCAGTGGCAAGTTGGATGCGCAGGCGCTCAATGACACCAATCGACTGGATATTCGCGTGGTGGCCAATGCCGAGCATGGCCATGCCGTGCTGATCGCGCGTTTGGACAATCTGGGCAAAGGCGCCTCAGGCGCAGCGGTGCAAAATCTCTCGCTCATGCTGGGGCAGAGCCTGTCCTGATGGGTCTTGGCTGCTGCCCGATGCTCAGGGCAGTGTGACAAAGACGCGACAGGCTTGCGATAAAGCGAAACGGGTGCAGATGAGGCTTGGTCTCGCCTTACGCGCCGTATTTACAAAATTTCTCTTTTCTGGCCGAGGCTTCGGTTGAGCTCATCGAACCTTGCGGAAGTTTTGCTTTCGGCTCTTCGTATATTTTCTTAAAATGAAACAATTGCATCTTAAATAGACATATTGATAGCTTCGCCCAAGATTGCCGATGAGCGGGTTTTGAGTCCCGGCCGGCGACTTGGGGGGACACTATGCGAAACTTCAAATCTCTGTTGGCGGCGGGTGTTGCGACCGGCGTCTTGTGTGCTGGAATCAATGCGGCGCAAGCGGGCGGGTTCGCCCTGCGCGAGCAAAGCGCTGTGGGCTTGGGTAATGCTTTTGCCGGTGCAGCCGCTGGTGGTTCGGGCCTCGGTTCCATGTTCTGGAACCCGGCAACCATGACCAATTTCGCGGGCATCCAAAGCTCGCTGGCGCTGTTTGCGATTTTGCCCAATTCGAAGATCACACCGACGAGCGGGACGTCTTCTACACTCCAATTGTCGAACGGCCTGACGGACACAGGCGACATGGCGCAGGATGCTGTGATCCCGGCCAGTTATGGCAGCTATCAGGTGAATGAAAATGTTTGGTTGGGCCTGTCAATCAACACGCCGTTCGGATTGGTGACGCAGAATCCCAATAATTGGGCCGGACAGGTTTTTGGTCGCACATCCAAGGTGATGTCCCTCAATGCAACGCCAACACTGGCCTACCGATTTAATGACCAGTTTTCTCTGGCTGCCGGTGTGCAGATCATGCACTTCAAGGTGAGATTGACGCAGGCCACTGGAGTTACAACTGGCGCGTCAAGCGCAACTCTTGAAGGTGATGATATCGCCTTTGGCTATACGCTCGGCGCAACTTATAAGCCAATGCCGGGAACAGAAATTGGTATTGGTTACCGCTCCCAAGTGAAACCAAAACTCGAAGGAACTTTGACCACGACGGCTGCGACTGACATTCGTTCAGATTTGACTTTGCCGGATCAAGTGACGGTTGGTTTGCGTCAAACAATCACCGATGAATTTACATTGCTGGCTGGTTTTGAGTGGACTCATTGGAGCAAGTTTACGCGCTTCCCGGTTCTGACGACCAGCGGTGCAACAGCAACGACTCTGGTTTTCGATTACAAGGACGGGTGGTATGCCTCGTTGGGCGGCGAGTATAAGTTGAATAGAGATTGGACCTTGCGTGCCGGCCTTGGCTTTGAGCACTCACCCATCAACAATGAAAACCGCAGCGTGCGTTTGCCAGATAGCAACCGCACATGGACCAGTATTGGCGCAACTTATGCCCTGAATGATCAGATGTCATTCGACGTTTCTTATGCGCATCTGTTTGCAAAGAGTGGCACGATCACATCGACGAGTTCAGGCCTGACACTGAACGCCGACACCAAAGGTCGTGTTGATATTTTCGCCATCGGCTTGAACTTCAAGCTCGGCGCTGAGCCGAAGAAGACGGCCACAAGAGCGGCGATGATCACAAAGTAATCGCATCTTGCGAATGTGAGCGAAGCAATCCAGAAAACCACACATGAGGCCTCTGGATTGCCGCCTCGCTTCATCCCTCTCTTGGTCCCTCGCAATGACAAAAGAAAAGGCCCGCATCTTGCGGGCCTTTTTTATTCATCACGCTTTGACGCGCACATAGTCGCCGGGTGCATCACAGAGCGGCGTCAGTTTTCCGCCACCGGGCTCGCGTGCGGGCACGCGGTCTGGCGCTTGCGCGTCGATCCAGCGGATCCAATCAGTCCACCAAGAGCCGGGTGTCTCTGTGGCCTGTGCCACCCAATCATCAAACGAGCCAGCAACAGAGGGGCCCGACCAATATTGATATTTGGCTTTCGCCGCCGGGTTCACAACGCCAGCAATATGGCCTGAGCCCGCCAGCACATAGCGCACATCACCCCCAAAATAGCCTGCACCCGTATAGACCGAGCGGGCAGGGGCAATGTGATCTTCCTTTGCTGCCAGATGATAGACGGGAATTTTCACCTTCTTTAAATCAAGCCGCTGCCCACCAAAATCCAATCGTCCTTGAGTGAGATTGTTTTCAAGATAGCAATTACGCAGATAGAAAGAATGATTGGCGGCTGGCATGCGGGTGGAATCTGAATTCCACACCAGCAAATCAAAGGGCATGGGTTCTTTGCCCTTGAGATAATTATTGACCACATAATTCCAGATCAGCTCATTGGGGCGCAGCATGTTGAATGCGGTCGCCATTTTCGAGCCTTCCAAATAGCCCGTCTCTTTCATCTTCTCTTCGATGGCTTTGATGCGCACCTGATCGACAAATAATTTCAACTCGCCAGCATCAGTGAAATCAACCTGTGTGGTCAGGAAGGTGAGGCTCTCGATGCGGTCATCACCAGTGGCTGCCATCCAGGCGCTCGCAATGGCGAGCAAAGTGCCGCCCACGCAATAGCCAATCGCTGTGACTTGTTTCTCGCCGGACGTTTCCTCGATTTTGTCGAGCGCGGTGAGAATGCCTTCGCGCATATAATCTTCAAAAGATTTTCCAGCCTGTCGCTCATCCGGGTTGACCCATGAGATGACATAGACGGTCAAGCCCTGCGCCACGCACCAGCGAATAAAACTCTTTTCCGGATTGAGATCGAGCACATAGAATTTGTTGATCCATGGCGGGCAAATCAGCAGCGGGCGCTTGTAGACCGTCTCTGTCGATGGCGCATATTGAATGAGCTCCATCAGGTCATTGCGGAAGATGACTTTTCCGGGGGTCGCCGCCATATCGCGACCGAGCACAAATTTGGATGCATCTGATTGGCGGATTTTCAGCTGGCCGTGGCCTGCTTCAATATCTTCGGCGAGCATTTGCATGCCACGCACGAGATTTTCGCCGCTTTGTTCCAGTGTCGTGCGCAACAGCTCCGGATTTGTTGCGATGAAGTTGGAGGGCGAGACGGCGCCTGCAATCTGGCGCAAATAGAATTGCGCCTTCTCGCGCTCGATAGGATGAAGCGTATCAGCGCGCGTGATCAGATCATTCGCCCAATCATTGGTGATCATATAGGCTTGGGCGAGGAAGTCGTAGATCGGATTCTTCGTCCATTCGGGATCAACAAAGCGTTTGTCGCCGGGATCGGGCGCACGCACGGGCTGTGTGTCTTCGCCCGACATTTTGCGCAAAGTGTGCGCCCAGAGTTGGAGCATGTCGCCCGAAATTTTCGTCTGCGCTTCCATTGCGCGCGAGGGGTCCGACAGCCAGTGTTCAGCAACGTGCCCCAGCGTTTTCACCGCATCTTCAACCTGATCGGCCATATCATTATTGGCGCGGCCATCCTCAATCGGACGGAAATAGGCGGCCGCGGCTTTACCGCCTTGCTCGACCATGCGCGCGAGATTTTGTGAGAGCGCTGTGAAATCGGGAACGGGCATGGTGCCATCGCCGCCAGCCGCATGGGGTGTGGCCTCCGCTTTCGGGGCGCTGGTATGGGGATGGGGAGCTTGTTGGTGGTCAGTGCTGGTCATCGGTGCCTCGGGGGCCTTGGCGCTGGTGGCTGTCGCTCCGGCCATATCATTGCTCATCTTATGCCCCGTTTCCCCTCAGGCCAGCCAGTCACATCAAGGATCAATCGAATTCCTGCGCTGAAACGTCGAATGAACACTGGCGCCGGTCCCTTTTCGGACATAATAGGTCTTTATTCATTGTTCGCACCAATGATTAAATGGATTGAGGCGGGGGCGGTCACGCTCCGGGGCCTTTTCTAAGGAACAGGTGAGACGGGCTCATGAAGGCTTTTCTCGGGACAGATCAAAAAGTCATGCCGCAGGGCATGTTGCGCGTCTTGGCCCTTGCCCTGGCGCTCGCCCTGGCTTTTGGCGGCACCCTGAGTTCGGCCCGCGCCGATGATGAGCCCAGCTGGCTCACTAAAGCGTTGGGATTGCGCACAGAAACCCCGGTTTCGCCGCCTTTCGTCCAGCAAACACGCCCCACCAAGACCGATTATGTGCCGGTCCATACGCCGCGCGTCGGTCCGACCAGCAAGCCCATGACCAAGGATCAGGTGGGCTCGCAAGAGCGATCCCTTGAGTCGTCGCGCCGCGCCCATGACAAGATCGCGGGTCGCAGCAATGCAACGCCCCAAAAATCTGTGGCCGACGGGTTGGAGCAGGGCGCTAACCGCAAGCCCAAGACACAGGATTGTACTGGCCTGACTTGCGCCAATCCGAGCCTGCTGCCCGCCCAGCCGGGTCGCGAATATCGGTAAGGTTTTTTTGAGAATATAGACCCGTATCCGGCAATCAGTTAGACCGGAGCGGTCAGGTTTTAAGAGGAAAAGGGACGATGTCGGAATTCCACCGTGTGCGGCGTTTGCCACCATATGTGTTCGAGCAGGTGAATCGGCTGAAGGCCGCCGCTCGTGCCAATGGCGCCGACATTGTGGATTTGGGCATGGGCAACCCCGATTTGCCTGCCCCCAAACACGTCATCGAAAAGCTGGTCGAGACAGCGGGCAAGCCACGCACAGACCGTTATTCGGCCTCCAAGGGCATTGCGGGTTTGCGCAAGGCGCAGGCGGCTTATTACGAGCGCCGCTTCGGCGTGAAGCTCAATCCCGATACGCAGGTCGTCGCGACACTCGGCTCGAAGGAAGGTTTCGCCAATATGGCGCAGGCCATTACCGCGCCGGGCGATGTGGTGATTGTGCCCAATCCGTCGTATCCGATCCATGCCTTTGGTTTCTTGATGGCAGGCGGTGTGATCCGCGAAGTGCCGGCTGACCCGACGCCGGAGTTTTTCGTCGCGATGGAACGCGCGATCCAACATTCGATTCCGAAGCCGATTGCGGTTGTATCGTGCTATCCGGCCAATCCGACAGCCAATGTCGCATCGCTTGATTTCTACAAGGATCTCGTGGCTTTCGCGAAGAAGCATGAAATCTTCGTGCTCTCTGATCTCGCTTATGCGGAAGTCTATTTCGATAACAATCCGCCGCCATCCATGTTGCAGGTGAATGGCGCGAATGATGTCTGCGTGGAGTTCACCTCCATGTCCAAGACATTTTCGATGGCCGGTTGGCGCATGGGTTTTGCAGTCGGCAACGAGCGCCTGTTGGCTGCTCTCGCACGCGTCAAATCCTATCTCGATTACGGTGCCTTCGCGCCGATTCAGGTGGCCGCAGCTGCAGCGCTGAATGGCCCTGAAGATTGCATCCACGAAATGCGCGCGATCTATAAGAAGCGCCGCGATGTTCTGGTCGAAAGTTTCGCGGCGGCTGGCTGGGATATTCCTGTCCCGCAGGCGACCATGTTTGCCTGGGTGCCGCTGCCGGAAAAATTCCGCCATCTGGGCAGCGTCGAATTTTCGAAATTGCTGATCGAAAAGGCCGATGTGGCCGTGGCGCCGGGTATCGGCTTTGGCGAGCATGGCGATGGCTTTGTCCGTCTGGCGATTGTCGAGAACGAGCAGCGCATCCGCCAGGCCGCACGCGGCATCCGCCGATTCTTCGATGGTGCGGATTCGATGCTCCACAATGTGGTCGAGCTGAAGAAGCCGGCTTGAATGAGGCGGGCTTCGAGCCCGCCTTTTTTCTGCCAACACGCTGGGGCTGCCCACCCCCTGCAATGGCGGGGGAGAAGGGGCGCTAAACCTTGAAAGCCGCCCCGAAACATTGCAGAAGAGCGCATCCCGTCGTGGGGCCTCTTGAGGGGCCCGCGGCTCCCGTCAGGCCCGGAACCCATCATGGCTGAACCCCTTCGCGTTGGCATTGCCGGTCTTGGCACGGTTGGCGCTTCCGTCATCCGCCTTCTTGAACGCCAAGGTGCGGCGCTCGCCGCCCGCTCGGGCCGCGCCGTCAAAGTCACAGCGGTGTCCGCCCGCGACAAGTCGCGCGATCGTGGCGTCGATGTGTCGGACATGAAATGGTTCGATGATCCGGTGGCGCTGGCGAAAAGCAGCGACATTGATCTCTTCGTCGAATTGATCGGCGGCGATGAAGGCCCGGCGCGCGCCTCCATTGAGGCGGCGTTGGCGTCCGGCAAATCAGTCGTCACGGCCAATAAGGCGTTGCTCGCCAAACACGGCATGGCGCTCGCCAAAATGGCCGAAGACAAGCGCGTGGCTTTGGCCTTCGAAGCCTCAGTCGCGGGCGGTATTCCGATTGTGAAGACGCTGCGTGAGGGTCTCGCTGGCAATGCCATCAGCCGCGTCTATGGCATTTTGAACGGCACCTGCAATTACATTCTCTCGCGCATGGAACTCGAAGGTCTGTCCTTCGAAGAATGTCTCAAAGACGCGCAGCGTTTGGGTTATGCAGAAGCTGATCCGACTTTCGACATTGGCGGTTTCGATACAGCGCATAAGCTTGCCATTCTTACTTCGCTGGCTTTCGGCACAGCGGTGGATGCGGAAGCCGTGCATGTCGAAGGCATTCAGTCGATCACGCTCGCTGATTTGAAAGCGGCCGAAGAACTCGGCTATCGCATCAAATTGCTCGGTGTTGCGCAGCGCACCGAAAAAGGTATCGAGCAGCGCGTACATCCGACCATGGTGCCGAAATCCTCGTCCATTGCTGAAGTGATGGGCGTCACCAATGCCGTGACGATTGATGCGGATGCCGTGAAAGAATTGACGCTCGTGGGCCCGGGTGCTGGCGGCATGGCGACAGCCTCTGCAGTGGTCGCTGACATTGCCGATATTGCGAAGGGCATTCGCAGTGCGCCATTTGGCTTGCCAACCACTTCGCTTGAAAAAGCAGAACGCATTCCTGTGCAGCGCCATGAAGGCGGTTATTATATTCGCCTCTCCGTGCATGATCGCCCGGGTGCTGCTGCCGCCATTGCGACCCGTATGGCCGAGCGTCAGATCTCGTTGGAAAGTATTATGCAGCGCAAGCCCGTGCAAAAGCGTGGTGCGGCAGCAAGTGCTTCAACCGAGGCTGTGCCGGTGGTGTTGATCACCTATGCCACATCCGAATCCACCATTCGCGAAGCGCTCGAGGCCGTTGTGAAAGACGGCTATATTGCAGGCGCTCCGCAAGTCATCCGCATCGAACGCGAATAATTTTCCAAAAGGCCCAGAAGGACCGAACATGACCGATCTCGTTATCAAGCAGAAGGATATCATCGAGCGTATCCTCACTCTCGAACTCGTGCGCGTGACAGAACGCGCCGCAGTTGCAGCTGCGCGTCTGCGTGGTCGTGGTGACGAGAAGGCGGCTGACCAAGCCGCTGTCGATGCGATGCGTCGCGAATTGAACCGTCTCCCGATTGACGGCACGATTGTGATCGGCGAAGGCGAGCGCGACGAAGCCCCGATGCTCTTCATCGGCGAAAAAGTCGGCACAGCGACAGGCCCGAAGGTCGACATTGCCGTCGACCCGCTCGAAGGCACGACGCTCTGCGCGAAAGATCTTCCCGGCTCCATCGCCGTCATGGCGATGGCACCTGCTGGCTCGCTGCTCAATGCGCCTGACGTTTACATGGACAAGATCGCAATTGGCCCGGGCTATCCGAAGGGCACAATCGATCTTGACATGAGCCCAGAAGAAAATCTCCTCTCGCTCGCCAAAGCCAAGGGCGTGAAGCCGTCCGAAATCACAGCACTCATTCTGGAGCGTCCGCGTCACCAGAATCTCGTTGATGCCTGCCGCAAGGTTGGCGCCGGCATTCGCTTCATCACCGATGGTGACGTGGCAGGCGTGATCTTCACCGCGCAGTCGGAATCGACCGGCGTTGATATTTACTTCGGCACGGGTGGTGCTCCTGAGGGCGTGCTGGCCGCGGGCGCACTGCGTTGCGTGGGTGGCCAGATGCAGGGCCGCCTCATCCTCGACACGGAAGAGAAGCGCGAGCGCTCTTTGAAGATGGGCATCAAGGACCCGAAGAAGAAATACGATATGACGGAACTGGCGTCGGGCGATGTCATCGTCTGCGCGACAGGCGTCACCACGGGCCCGCTGCTCAAGGGCGTCACTTTCGGCCGCGAAATCATCCAGACGGAAACTGTGATCTATCGCTCGGTCACCGGCACAGTGCGCCGCATCCATGGCGAACATCGCCAGATGGAGAAGTTCCGTCTCGACTAATTTTTGGCTTCAGCCAGATTAAAGACAAGAGGGTGTCGCACCAGCGGCGCCCTTTTTATTTGCGGCTCTTTTTGTTCGTTGACATACTGTCAGCTATCTGCTTACATGCAGCCGCATGATCAGAAGCTTTCGTCACAAAGGCCTCTCAGAGCTGTGGGAGATTGGTGCATCGGCCAAGGTCGACCGCCGTCTTCAGACGCGTATTCTTTTGCGACTAGATGCTCTGAATGTGGCTTTTAGTCCGGAAGAAATGAACATCCCCGGCTTCAACTTTCATATGCTGCGCGGGTTTGATCCATCGCGATACACAGTTCACGTCAACGGCCCTTGGTGTCTGACATTTGAATTTGACGATGGCCATGCGTGGCGTGTTGATCTGGAGCAATATCATTGAGGTCCGAAATGGAAATCATGGCAAAGGCAAGCAATCGGCGCCGGCCGTCTCATCCCGGTGCCCTGCTGGAAGAAGCGGTGGCGGCCAGCGGGTTGGCGCGTACGGAAGTGGCTTCGCGCCTTGGGATTTCACGCCAGCATCTTTATGATCTGATTGAACAGAAGAAGCCCGTTTCGGCCACGGTTGCGGCACGGCTCGGCCGCTTCTTTGGGAACGGTGGCGGGATCTGGTTGCGGATGCAAGCTGCTCATGACCTTTGGGATGCTGAGCGCGACACTGAAGTGCAAAAGGTCAAGAGCCTCACGCCAAGCTGAAAAAGCCGCAGTTCATCCCCACTATCCCGCACGGGCGCGCCTTAGAGCAGCTCACGCCTGTCACCCGCCTGTGGCATAAACGGGGGGATGAGCCCGTCCGCCGATTCCAATCCCGGTACTTTGCCGCGCCGCCTGTTTCTGGGCGTGGCGCAATCGGCTTTGGGTCGCGCGTGGCGGGATCGGCTGGATTTGGAGGCGCAGGGCAGGGCGCAGGCCATTGTGCAATTGCACGGCCATCCTGATCTGCTCGCGCGTGTTCTCGCGGGCCGCGGTGTGGCACCTGATGATTGCGAGACATTTCTCAACCCCACCATTCGCGCGCTCATGCCCGATCCCAACACATTGGTGGGCATGGAGGCTCTCGCTGCGCGTCTGGCACAGAGCATCACGCGCGGCGAGAAGATTGCGATCTTCGGCGATTATGATGTCGATGGTGCGTGCTCCTCCGCACTGCTGGGAGACTTTCTGTCGGCTTGCGGCACGCCTTTCATCATTCATATTCCCGATCGCATATTTGAAGGCTATGGCCCCAATGTCGAGGCGATCAAAAAACTCAGTCAAGACGGCGCAAAGCTTCTGGTGACAGTCGATTGCGGCACGACTTCTTTTGAGCCGATTGAAGAGGCCCAAAAGCTCGGGCTCGACACGCTCGTGATTGATCATCACCAGGCACCCGAAATTCTTCCCGATGCTTTTGCCATCGTAAATCCCAATCGTCAGGATGATCTCTCGGGCCTCGGACATTTGTGTGCGGCAGGCGTGGTCTATCTTGTTATCATCGCCGTCAATCGCCTGTTGCGTGAAGCGGGTTTCTTCAATGCGGATCGTCCTGCGCCCGATCTTCTTGCCGAGCTTGATCTGGTTGCGCTCGCGACCATTGCCGACGTTGTGCCACTCAAAGGATTGAACCGCGCTTATGTGTCCAAGGGTCTCGCAGTCATGCGCGGACGCGGACGCATGGGCTTGCGCTCTTTGTTTGATGTGGCGCGCGCCGATGGTCCACCAAAGCCCTATCATCTGGGTTTTCTTATCGGCCCGCGCATCAATGCGGGCGGGCGCATCGGTGATGCGGCCATGGGCGCCAAATTGCTGATGATGCAAGATGAGGAAGAAGCGCAGCGCATCGCCGTCGAGCTCGACCGGTTGAATGGCGAGCGACAGGCCATTGAAGTGCAAACGGTTGCCGAGGCTGAAGCCGAAGCTCTGGCGGCAGGTCTCGATGACACTGGCGCATGCGTTGTCACAGCAGGTGAGGGCTGGCATCCCGGTGTCGTTGGCCTTGTGGCCGCGCGGTTGAAAGAGAAATTCCGCAAACCCGCTTTTGCCATTGCGATGAATGGCAAGTTGGGCACGGGATCGGCGCGCTCAATACCTGGTGTCGATCTGGGGCGCGTTGTGCGTGCGGCAGTTGACGATGGTCTGCTGGTCAAAGGCGGCGGCCATGCCATGGCTGCTGGCCTGACGATTGAGAAAGACAAGCTTGTTGATTTCCGCGTTTATCTTGAAGCGCGCCTCAGCGAGATTGTTGAGCAAGCTCGCGCGCATGATGCTTTGTCGATTGATGCGGCACTGACCGCGGCAGGTGCCACGCCGGAGCTCGTGCGCTTGTTGGAGGCCGCGGGCCCCTATGGCTCGGGCAATCCCGAGCCGGTTTTTGTGCTGCCCGACCATCGAATTGCGAAAGTCACGCCGGTTGGGACCAATCATCTGAAGATTCGCGCGGTGGCGGGTGATGGAGCAGGGATTGATGTCATGGCCTTCCGGGCGGCAGAAAGCCCTTTGGGAGCCGCCTTGAAGGCGCGGGAGGGTCAAGCGGCGCATCTGGCCGGCACGCTGTCTCTGGACAGCTGGGGCGGGCGCGAGCGTGTGCAAATGCGACTTCTCGACTTGGCTGTGCCTGAGCGGCGCTAAGCAATCAGAAAAAGTGAGGTTTTCGTCCAAGAAAAGCTCGCGCGAGGCTTGCCAGAGCGCGGGCGGACCACTATACCCCAACCCGTCCGCAAGGCGTCCTAACCGCCTCGCAGGAATTTCCGCGCGACCTTCGTCTATCGGTTAGGACGGCTGCCTTTCACGCAGCAAAGAGGGGTTCGATTCCCCTAGGTCGCGCCATTTTCTCAAAGGATATGTATCTTAGGTGGCTAGATCGTTTGGAGACGGAGAGCAACCGTTCTTCAAACTTTATTATCTTGAGCGAGAACACAGCCTTCGGCAGCATAGATTAGAAAATTTTCGTACCAATAGATTCGAATAAAAAGAACTCTGTCGCGAGATGGAGGAAATAATATGGTTATTTAAAAAATAGGCATAATATAGAGAGAAAGTTTTATCGGCCGCCAAAAAAAATTTGTTTTGGACTAGCCTCAATTAATACACTCATGACAGGCAGATAAGCGCTCTTACTCTACGCCCCTGCAGCCAATAATAATAAAAAGCAGCACATAACGCGCAGGCTTAACTCACCTTCCGGCTTAGGTTGAGTACCATTTCAACCATCGCACGGACATTAGGCGTTGTATTGTTCAATTTATCGATTAGCAGCGAACGGTCAAATTGAACAACAGAGCTCGTTCCATGGGAAAGTGCAGAGTAAGGAAATTTCTCTTTATGCAGCGCATATTCGATACCGAACATATCGCCAGGGCCGAGCTTTGTAACAGCCTTGTTTTCTTGCAGAAGAACGACATTTCCCACCTTGATCAGATAAAAGTGGTTCGCATCAGTCTTTTCTTTTGCAATTTGCTCGACGTTGAAGAAGTTTTTGATCTCGACCTCCATTAGGTGAACCCCTTCTTATGTTTTGCTTCCAGCCGTTTGATGGTCGACTTCAGAATAGCCTTCAGAAAGGTATCCGAACTATCAATCTCGCTATTCATGGCTTCTTTTGAGATGATGCGTACTTTCCCACCAGAAATGCATTCGACAGTCCTCGAATAAGGGCGTTCAAGAATCGTATCGAACATGCCGAGTACCTGACCCTTTTCGAAAGGGTCAAGATGATGGCGACTGTTCTTGTCGGCTGACTGTGAGGTAAAACTACCTTCTTCGATAACGTAGACAGCCTCAGCAGGCTGTCCTTCCGAATATACAGTCTCGAACATGCTACAAACGCGGACAACATCGGTGTCAGTCATGGGCCATCTCCAATTCCGCGAGGATCTTCAAATCGGCATGTTTAATGTGAATGGAGAAGTCTTCTCCATATTCACGCATGGTGTCGTCATCCTCTGCAGCAATCCAGAAGATTTTGACGCTTGAGCCTTTTCCAGCCCAGCTATCAAAGCGCATGACAAGATCAAAGATCGCACGTGCACTGGCGCTGTTGAAATAGACAAGCGAAAATTTTGCTTCAATTTTCGGGGCGTTTGCAAGTTCTTTTACGAGTTCTTCGAGAACCGGGTCAAAGAAACTGCGGAGATCTTCCGGCATCGACTCGCCAGACATTTCGAAAATGCCGCGCGATCCATCGATCAAAATGCGGGGTGTACGTTTTGTGCCTGAAATATCCATGTCGATTGCCTCCTAGACAGTTGCGCTAAAGGAGAAAATATAGGTGCCGTCCGCAGCGTCTTCGAGCACGAACTCAAAGGGCTTGGAGCAATGGCGAGCAATTTCGAGAAAGCCAAGACCAGCTCCACGAGAGGTCTCTTCGATATCGCCCATCAACTGTGCACGATAGGCCTCGCGGATTTCCTCTTGAGACATTGTGAGGACTTTTTCGAGCTTGCCGCGCAAGTGCTCGACAGATTCCTTTTTGACATAGCTGATCGCGCTGACGATGCGCTCTTCACCATTGATCGAAATGAACACACCACCTCGACCTGCTTCAGTGCCATCATGCATTTCAAGACGGTCAGCAGAATAATAAATCAGGTTTTGTGTCTGTTCGACAAACAGAGAAAATACAGCTCGTCCTTTTTTGCCGATACGAGGCTCATTTTCGATAATTCCCCGCAAACTTTCGGAGAGATCATTAAAAATGCGGTCAGAAATATATCCGTAATAGGACAAAACCACCGATTCCGACTGATAGCTCGAAAGAAATTTTTGAAGCGCTTGAATTTTCATTTTTATAGACCTTTCTAATCAGAACGGGCGGAAGGCGATAACGGTTAGGTCATCTCGCCTCTCTTCGTTTCCTTGGTGCTCATGGAACTTTTTCTCAAGCGACTCCAGCATTGCTTCGCATGTTCCGCCGCGTTCGATATTCAGTGCTTCGATAGCGCGCCCGTATCCGAAAGAACGCCGGAGGTTTTCTCCGACCTGGTCGATGATTCCATCCGTAGTCAGCACAATCACGCTGTCTGGATTGAGTTGAAGGATTTCATCGTGGAGATCGATATCGGTCGAACTTTTCTTCGGGTAGGCGAGACTTGTACGCGAGCCTGCAATACGTTGCGGTTCAAGATCACGCGAAATAACGATTGCATCAAGTTTTGCACCAGAGAACAAAACTTCGTGGGTGTTTTCGTCAATCACGCAAAGCGCGGCATCGAAACCGTCATCGGTTGTTGTGGTGGCGATATGCTGGTTGAGATATTGGCGTGCAATATCTCCGGCACGGCCCATGATTGCGGCCGGGGATGGTCGACCATCATCGGGATCAATCTCGGCAATGGCTTGGTTGAGTGTGGCACTCGCTACCATCGTCATCAATGAACCAGGGACACCGTGCCCCGTACAATCGATCACGCCGATAATCCGGTATGGATCAATCTTCTTGAAGAGATAAATATCCCCGCTTACGACATCACGCGGATGCCAACGGAATGCAAAATCAGCAATGGAATTGCTGACTTCTTCAAAATGTGGAAGCTGGCTGCGTTGGATGCGGCTTGCATAGTGAACGCTTTCGGTGACCTGCTTAAGAGCATCTTTCACGCGTGCTTCTGAAGCACTGATAGCAGCTGCACTTTCTGCCGCTCGGTCTGCGACGACGCGCATCAACTCGATAGGCTCAATTCCACCAATGAATTGATCCTTTTCGGTCACCAAAAGGGCTTCGTGCATATCGCCATTTTCTTTGAAAAGAGCGAGGAGCGCAGTTTCGGGCGTTTCGTTGCGGTCGATTGACCGAAATTCTTGATACATCAACTGACGTATCGGGCGTCGCTCCCAGAGCGCAGCAAGTATTGATGTTGAGACAGACGCCAAAATGCCATTTCGTGTAACGAGGCCGACGATTTTGTCTTCCTCATTTACAACAACAAGAAAATCAAGATCAGCTTCTTCCCGAAAGCGTTCTGCAACCTTTCCGATGCGATCTTCTTGGTGAATTTTTCCAGTTGGAACAACCAATTCTGTAATTGTATCAAACATCTTAGCGCCCCTGAAAGAATTCGTTAATCACAACTTCGCAAACAAGTTTGATGCTTTTTTGAATTTTTTATGGAGTTTTTTTTAGATTAATATGGCAATTCCATTACAGGTCTCGCTGTCAGTCTTTTTTCAAATTAAATGGCTATCGGATTGATTGATCTAAAAAATGTAAATCAATGGGGTTATTAGGGAATTATAAATGGAATGGGCAACACAAGTGCATTTCGCTGCGTCAACGAAAGCCACATTTCCGATTTCAGATAATGTTTTTAAAAAAAAGATATCCACAGTTTGGATAAATAGAAATTTTCAGGATTTTATTTTGCAAAAACAGTTGTGCGCATATGCTTAAGATCAACCTCATCAACAGATTATGTTGAATTGGCTGTGAGGAATTTTATTCGATTAGTCTTTTACTTTGCTGCTTGTTTCATCAATAGGTCAGTAAAGTTCAACCCTTCTATTGTTTCGAGTGGATTTTCAAAAATGTCGCTTTCGAAATGAGGTTGCCGGAGCACATCATGAAACCGTACGAGCATAGATAAAGTGCGCGGGGTCATTTCTTTCATAGGGCCAGGAACGTAGCGTATCAACTTGCTAGCCATTAAACGCGCGTTTTCATCTTTGAGCAGGATGGGAAGCGTCAGGATTGCTTGTTCTGGTTCATATGTCGCAATCAGCGTTTGCTGTTGGATAATCATTGCTCTCTGATCTGCCGAAAGAGACGAAAACGGCAAGCAATTCTCGAGCAGATGTTGTGCCCGTTCCAGACGGTCTCGGCGCACTGTTCCGCGGTTTTCCGCAAGCAGGATTAACATGCGAATGACTGCTTCGGTAAAACCTCCGCGGTTAATGTTCAGGAGGGCTGCGCGCACTTCTGGTAAATTACGTAATTCGGCAGGATTTTTAAGGGTTCTGCGTGTTTCGTGGGTTCTGCCGAAATGACGTGTCCAAGGTGTGTTCCAGACAGAATGAAACAAAGTTTCGACGGCCATATCGCGGCTGTCGCGCATCATATCAATGGTCTGCTCCATGCCCTTGAACCAAAACTCTTCCAAAGCAACGAAAGGATTATTTACAACTGGTTTGCGGGTTGTCTCGAGCGAACAGGCGGCACTTTGGATGAGGCGCATGGCGGGGTTATGTGATGAGACAAGACTACGAGAGACTCTTTGCGGATGCAGGGCCCGGCTTAATTCTGCAGCCCCTTGCGTCATCAGCGCTTTCACAACCGGACGCATGAACATTTCATATGCCTGTGCTTGGACTTCTGAAAAGCGAGCCACTGCTGCGAAAGCTTGTTCGTCGTCGATTCCATCATCAAGTTCGCGGATATCATCAAAGTTTTTTTCTTTAAATGAAACTGTGAATTGATGAGACCCCATCTCACCTTCATAATCTTCTATGACCATTTCGTAGAGACCTGGTGCTAAAGCTTCAATTGTCTCCAAAGTGGTATTGACCTCGCTGTGTTCTCGCTGGGCAATTTTAGATGAGACAAAAATACCAAGATGGCCGATTTGATCATGCACAATATAAATAATTTTTTGTCCGCGGATTTTGATTTCGCTCACATCTGCATAGGTTTCTATAATCCAGTTCAAAGCTTGCTGTGGGGGGGTGATATTGTCCCCGTGACTCGCAAAAACAATGATTGGTGCCTTGATGGCTTTCAGATCTACATGCCTGCCCGGTTCAATTCGCGCTTCATTTTTGACAATGCGGTTGCCAACAAAAAGTTGTTCTACAATCCAGCGGATTTCGGCTTCTGTCATGAGAAAGAAACCACCCCACCATTTTTCAAACTCAAGAAAATTATGATCTCCTTTGTCGATTTGACTGTAGAGGTCAGTATATTTTCGGAACAGGGTGCGGGAGGGATTGAGCAATTCGAAATTCTGGACGAGATGAGCGCCATCAAAAATGCCGCCGCCGATATCTGACAAGAACATCGGAATCCAAGTGCCACCGCAAATGCCGCCAAGGTAGCGCATCGGATTTTCACCGACCACGCCAGCCCAAGTAGCAACGGGCGAGCCATTGATGACGACCGGGCCAGTTAGATCAGGATTTGATGCGGTCAGAAGCAAAGTGGCCCAACCGCCTTGGCAATTGCCAATAACGACTGGATGTGGCGCTTGTGGATGACGGCGAATGATTTCGCGTACGAATTCAGCCTCAGCCCTGGTAATGTAGGAAAGATATTGTCCCGGTTCGGGTTCGCGGCGGAAAGCAATAAAGTAAACAGGATGTCCTGTGCGAAGAGCGACGCCGACTTGGCTGTCTGTTTTGAAACCGCCGATGCCTGGACCATGCCCTGCGCGTGGATCAATAATGATAAATGGTCGCTTTGTCTCGTCAATGGAACAATCGTCTGGAGGTAGGATTTTTAATAAAAAATAGTTGCATGGATAGGAAAAGTCTTTTCCATCCATGATGGTCTCGTACTTATAATGAAGGACTGGTGGGCAACCTTCACTTTCATGCGTTATAAAAATATCACCACGCTTTCTCAATGTATCGAGAGTAAGGATCATCCTCTCACCGCTGTCTTTTAGATATTCTGCAAATTCTTTTGGCAGACTTTCTTTTCGGACATCGGTATTGAACTTCGTCAACAGATCGCTACCGTCGGTCAGTAAGTTCTGAAAACGCTCGAAATGTTCTCCGCGAATTCGTTGTGCATGCTTACTAATGGCATTGGAGATTATTTCTCCAGCATGTGCCGAAGTGGTTGTCTCCTCATATCCGCGATCCATGAAGTGCGAGAATTTTTGGACCATATCCTCCAAAGGTGCATTCATTGCTTTGGCGGAGGTGGGATTAAATAGGTCGAATATATTCGCCATTTGGATTCTCACACTTTAATCGAAAAAATCCATTATCCTTGATAAGGATTTTCGGTTTTGTTTATGGTCCTAACACAACAATGGAGCAGACTTTCGATATTGGATAGGTAAACGCGGCTTGCTTTCTAGGGTCAGGGTGAAAAGCTCTTGGTCTTTTCTTTTAATCCCGCTCGGCAACGTGACTTAATCAGGTTAGTCCGAACTGTCGGACAGTTAGATGACAGCCCACACTCCCTTTGTTAGGGTAAGGTGACATTTTTATGTACTTGCGGTCATGGTGCTTGATTTGAAAAATCATTCGTCGAAACAGGCGCTCATTCTTAAAAATCAAACGGAATAGGCCGAGGTTGAATAGCACTTCGCGACAAAAGCAACTGACCATGTTTGCGCTACGTTGTTTCATCCCGATTAAGTGCACGAGGTCCGGCGGTCGGTTCAATTATGGTCCGTTACGAGGCAGCCGGTTGTCTCCTTTTGTAGGCAGTTGTTGAAGCAAGGATGCTCCCCCGCATCAAGCGGTAGTGGATGCACGTGAGGCGGCCGTACTCAGAAAGCCTGAACAGCAACATTAACCGAACCATTTGACCGCTATTCGAGTGGTGACAGAGATTGTCGCCCCGCTAGTCTAGTTTCTGCTCATCAAGGAGCAGGGACCTATGAGCTTCGACAAAGCGGAACAATTGATTGAACTCGCCCGGAGGGCTTCATCGCGTCACGGTCTGACTTTGGATCATGTGGTGGAGCAATACGGCGTATCATTACGCACAGCGCAACGTATGTTTCGTGCATTGGAATCTAATTTTCCGGAGACAGAAACTTTCATCGATGAAGACGGACGCAAGCGTTGGCGTATGGCCTCAGGTCATATGCGCGAGTTTTTCTCGCTCTCGGCAGAAGAGGCGGCCGCGCTCGAATTGGGCATCAGTCATTTGAGCCATGCGGGGCTCTCCATTGAATCCAAAGCGCTGCAAGCTTTGCGCAACAAAGTGCTGGCCCTTGTGCCAAGCCAGCAGATCACGCGTATCGAGCCCGATAGTGATGCTATTCTTGAAGCGCAGGGCTTTGTTGCGCGCCCGGGTCCGCGCCCGCGTGTGAACGAAGATGTGGCTTTGAATGTTGCGGAAGCGATCAAAGCCTGCCGTATGCTCGATATCACCTATCGCTCTCATCTGGATGAAGCACCAGTGGTGCGCCGTGTGGCCCCATACGGGCTTTTGTCCGGCGCACGGCGATATCTCGTCGCCCTTGATCCGCAATCGCGCCGCAATGCGATCAAGACCTATCGTATGGATGCGATCAGTTCGGCTGCACTTACCGAAGATTATTTTGAGCGCCCCATCGATTTCGATTTGCAATCATTCGCCAATCGCGGTTTTGGCCTTTATCAAAATGATGCGGAATATGGCGAAATCGAATGGCGCTTTGCACCCGAGGCCGCTGACCATGTGCGCGGCACTTTGTTTCATCCCGAGCAAGAGACGGAAGAGCGGGCGGATGGATCCATTCTCATTCGCTTTAAGGCAGCAGGCCATCTCGAAATGGCCTGGTATCTTTATCAATGGGGTGACAAGGTCGAAGTGATCAAGCCCGCCAAATTGCGCGATATGGTGAAAGCCTCTCGTCGGTCGGATTTCCCAGCTTTGCCTTGATCGCAAGGCAAGCTAATCTGATCTCATGAACAATGCTTTTCTCGTCCTTCTTCTGGGCTATGTGCTCAGCCAGTTTTATCGCGCTTTTCTCGCTGTCATTGCGGCTGATTTGTCGCGCGATCTGGCGCTGGGTCCGGCTGCTCTTGGCAATCTCTCGGCGATCTGGTTTGCCACTTTTGCACTGGCACAATTCCCTGTTGGCATTGCGCTTGATCGCATCGGGCCGCGCCGCACCATGGCAGGGCTTTTTCTCGTGGCCGTTGCTGGCGCGTTTTTGTTTTCGCTGGCGACGAGTTTTTCAACTGCGGCTTTTGCCATGTCGCTGATCGGCATCGGCTGTTCGCCGATCCTGATGGGCACGATGTATTATTTTGGTCGCACAGCACCACCAGAGAAGTTTGCTTTGCTGGGGTCCATGATTATCGGTTTTGGGTCTTTCGGTAATCTGCTGGGCTCGGCACCGCTGGCTTATGCGGCTGCAACTATTGGGTGGCGCGAGAGTATGATCGGCATCGCTGTTGCGACCGCGCTTTCTGCTTTGTTGATTTTTCTGGTTATCAAAGACCCGCCGCAAGTGACAAATGACAGTGGCACAAAAGATGGCTTTTTCTCGGGGCTTTTTGCAATTTTGTCGATGCGTCCCATTTTGCTCATGGCAGCCTTTGCTTTGGTGAGCTATGCGAGCGTGGCGGCTTTGCGCGGACTTTGGGTTGCGCCATACTTTGGCACGGTGCATGGCTTTGATGTAACGGAGCGCGGCCACGCGGCCTTGCTCATGGCTACTGCCATGTCGCTGGGCGCTTTGGCCTATGGCCCGATGGAACAGAAACTTGGTGGCGCAAAGCCTGTCATCTCGGTTGGCTGCTGCATCACATTGGTTGTGCTCTTTGCGCTTTATTTTTTCGGCGCGTCATCGGCCCTGGGCTCGCTTGTGCTTTACGCCATGCTCGGCTTTTTCGGCATGTCCTATGCGATCTTGCTTGCCCATGCGCGCCTGTTTTTCCCAGCGCATCTTTTAGGGCGCGGTGTCACAACGATGAATTTCTTATCCATCGGCGGGGCAGGGCTGTTGCAATTTGTATCGGGTGCTTTTGTCGAGCATCGTTTGGGCCAAGGGCTACAAGGCGATCAGGTCTATGGCGCTTTGCATGGCCTGATTGGCGTGCTGCTGCTCGCCTCTTTCCTGCTTTATCTGAAAGTGCCGGCGCGTCCGGTCAAATAAAAAGCCCGCGCGTGAATGTCACGCACGGGCTTCATGGAAACCTTGAAAAGCTGTTGTCTTAAGCGAAGGGCTCTTTACGCAGGCCGGTCGCCAGACCCTTGCTGCATTGCTTGAGGATCCAAACCGCCAGAACGATGAGGAGACCCGAGAAGGCAATGTCGAGCACGAGCACAACTTGCTGGCCGATGCCCTTGAAAATATTTGCCGCAAAGACCGAGATGATCATGAAGGCGAGGGTCGAGACCATGGTGACGAAGAAGGTCACAAAGCCGATATAGTCGATGCGCTCGTAATGGCTTTCGTAGACTGTGCCTTTGGCGGCATCCGAGTTGTAGTACCATTTACGCGCGAGATAAATATTGGCCACGAAAAGCACAGCAGCGGCGACAACCAGACCGAAGAAGATGGCCACGACATTATTGCCAGTCAGCATGCCGATGAGCGGAATGAGCAGCCAGACCGTGTTGACGGCGATCACCAAGTAGCAATTACGCGCAATTGCCTGCAGCTGGTCCAGGCTGACGGGCGCGAACTTATCTTCTTCGCGCAGCGTATAGCCAGGTACGGCGAGGAGATCTGAGTTCGTCAATCTGGACATTGCTTCTTCCCTTTTTGCCCGGCACTTCACGGCCGTGTGAATGTTTAACCCGCGGTTTGTAATTAATCATTCAATCACGGTTCTGTGAAGAGGGGCTAGGCCCCTTTCCCGTCTGGCGAATTCCTGCCCGGAAACCAAGCCGCATCTAAAGCAGAACTCTGAAAGTTATTGGTTAGAAAACAGGAGCTTCAGGATGAAACGCCCTTTTATGTGGTCGCTTCTTGCTCACGGACTGTTATTTTGCGAAGACGCTTCAGCTTATACGTGTATCGGCCAATTTCCGCTCCCGTTTCAGGCGTTATTTGTAACGAAGACCGAAACACTATTCAGCAAGCTGAAAGATAAGCTCAATTTTCTTCAAATTTCGATGTGAATGGGATCAATTGGGCAGTCACGCCAGTTGCTTGGGCGTGGGGGCAGATGTAGGTCTCATAAAGGCTTTTCCGTTCGAGGGATCATTTCATGCGCGTGCCGCTCAGTCTCGCCGGTCTGCTAGGCAAATCGCAGCTTGACGTTCCAGCAACGTCGGCTCCGTCCACGCAGCCTGTAAATGAAGTGGAGCGGTCAGCTGCTTCGCTCATCCGCATCCTTGGCGGCAAGAATGAAGCGCTGCGCAATCGCTGCGAACATGTGATCGGCCTCACCCGCGTGATCGAGCCGTTGACCAACGAGCTCTCTGCGGTTTTCGTCGATTTCCAGAAGGTCGTCGGTGAATTACAGCAGACTACAGGGCTTTTGGAAGAAACGCGCGCCAATCTGGATGCGCAGCGCCAATTGTCTGAAACCCAAAGTCTCGAAATCCAGGCGCTCTTCATCAAACTTGAGGAAGTGCGTAAGGACAATGAGCGCTTGCTCAATGACAATGTGACGGGCGCGCAGAATTATTCCGTGCTCGATGAGCAGTTCCGCGCAACGCGCGACCAGCTGTCTGAAAAAATAACGACCCTGCGTTCGCGTGAATTCGAGCTTGAAAACGTCAAAAACGAAAACGAGGTTTTGCAAGAAGACCTCGGCCGTTCGATGTTGCGCACGCGCGAAGCGGAAATGTCTGTTGCAGAATTGCAGGATGAAAAGCGCAATCTCAACGACAAGATCGCGCAGCAGGGCGATGAGGTTCTCTCGCTCAGCCGCTCGGTGGATGACCTTACACAGCAGACCATGCTGCTCAAAAAGCAAGTGCTGGAAGCTTCCGCTTCGGCCGACAAATATCGCACGCGTATCCGCTTGCTGGAGACCGATCAGGTTGCCTTGCAGGCCGAAAACGAAAGCCTGCGTGGCGCAGTTGCCAATGCCGAAGCGCGTGCCGAGCAAATCCGCAGCTCCTACGAGATCAAGATTGAAGCGCTGAATTCGCGCATTCGTGTGTCTGAGCAATTGCTGGTCCAGAGCCGCGATGAAATCCGCCGCTTGTCGGATGAGCAGGTTCGCTATTCCGAGCAGGGCCGCGAGATCGAAAGCTTGCAGGCGCGCGTGTCGGAAATCACTGCAGATTCCAATATCGCCCAGCGTCGCGCTGAAGATGCTGAACGCGCTTTGAGCCTTGCGAACCAGCGCAATGGCGATTTGTTCGGCAAATTGCAAAATGCTGAAGAACTCAATCGTCAGGCGGCCTCGCGCATCGACAGCATGCAGTCGACGATCCTGCGCTTCGAATCCGAATCCGAGCTGCGCATTAATACGCTGCAAGCACGCATCAACCAGCTTACTGAATCTCTCAACAAAGAGCAGATCGAGCGTGGCTTTGTGGAAGGCGCTTTGGAAGCCGCCCGCCGCGACCGCGTCCAGATGCAGCAGACCATTTTCGAACTCAAAAGTGGCAATAGCGGCAATAACAACTCCTCTGAGCCCGGCCCGCAACTCGCGGTCGATAATGCGAAATCGACGCTTGAGAAAGAGCTCGACGAGATCAAATCCGATCTCATGCGCTCGCATACGGAAGTGCCGACCCTGCGCAGCCGCGCCAAGGCTAAAAAGCCCAAGGACGACTAAGGGTACATTTTTCTTTTATTTCAATGATTTAAAGGCGGCATAAAATTTGCTAATCCCTGGTGAATAGGGATCCTGCATGAGTATTACCGTCTATAATCCGACCACAGGTCGTTATGTCACCACGCTGACCACGTCAGCGGGGGCCAAGAAGCAGGCCTCAACAGCTGCCCTTAAGAGCAAGGCGGGTGGTCAGGCTGCACCGCTCACCCCAAGCCTTAATTCGGTGAAAGTGTCGCTCTCGACCACAGCCAAAGCCCTCTTGGCCGGGACTGTGCGTTATAAATTGTCTGAGCTTGTCACGCGTCTGGACGACCCAAAATTCTCTCCGACTGATTTGGCGGGCGTGACGCTCTACCTCGACAGTGATCTGAAGGAGATCACAGATTTGCCGACGGCCACCTATAACAAGTTGCTCAATCTTTTGACCGCCGATGGGGGCCGCAAATTGATGGATGTGCGCGCCGCCAATGATGCGCCAGTCAAATTGGATGGCGCCACTTATGCCAAGATTCAGAGCGATACAGCTGCGCGTGCTTTGCTTGATGTGACGAGCAATCTTGCGCTGGATTTGGCCACCGGCTCGGATGGTATTCTAGCCTCCGAAATGGATACGGATACGCTGACCCGTTTCAAGCAATTGATTGAGTCCAACAAGGCGACCAAGGTGACAATCGACGGGCAGGCGAGCCCGGTGACGCTAACGCCTGATATTGTGCAATCTCTGGGCGCCAAAACTCTGGCGCGCTATCCGGGCAAAATTGCAGTCGATGCCGATCCAGATTCGATGCTGTCGACCAATAATTGGGAGAGCCTGCGTGTTCTCAATAATTATCGTGACATTGCCATCAACATGAGTGCCGGTGTGCCGTCTTCAGCAAAGGCTTCACTGTCTCAAGCCATGTCGAAATTATCTTATCAGCAATTCATCGGTGGCTTTAATCTTGTCAATGCCGTGGCTGTGAAGCCGGAGCCGATTGCTTTGGAGCCCACGACGTTTGATGCCGCGACATCGACGCAGAAAGTGCTCTTGTCGGGTCTGTTTATGAATGGCGATTCTGTTCAAATGTCGATCATGGCGCCCAATGGCGTCCAGACAAGTTTGAGTGTCGGTCCGCTTGTGATGTCAAAAGGCGCCAGTGCTGAACAGCAGGCCGCAGCTTTGAAGACTGCGCTTCAAGCGGCGCTCACCAATTCTGCCAAGACCAATACATCTCTATCGCAAATCAGTGTTACGCGCACGGGCAATGAATTGTCATTTACCTATTCCGGCACCGTTCCCACGCAATCACCTCTGGTGAGCTTTGTGGGGTCGAGCCGTGCGACAGAAGGCAATCCGACTTTTGGTGTTGAGCTCACTGCTGTGCCGCCCAGTGCGGTTGAAAGCCTCACCGCCTACTCGCAGGTCTATGGGCTGAATGTGAAGGGATCAGCCGATCAGCTGATCAATAATAGTGACAAGCTCAATAAGCTTATCAGCAATGGATTCGTGAAGACCGTCCAATTGATTGATGCAAAATCGGGTGATCCGATTGTTGCGCCCAGTGGCCAGTTTTCTCTGACGGCGGCTCAGGCCTCGCGTTCGATTCAGATGCTTGAGAAAGTAGGCCCGGGTATCATTTCGATCTCTGACAAAAAGTCTTCGCCATCGTCTTATGCCAATTTCACCAATGCGGCGGCGAATAATCTGGTCGGGGGGCTGCGCATTGTGGGCTCTGCGACAGAGATTCAAAACTCGCTGCAAGGTTTGAGTGCTCTGGCGCGCATGGGCAAGATCGCCACTCTGGTCATGATCGGAAACAATGGTCGCCAGACGACGATTGATAATTTCGACAGTTCCAAACTCTCGGCTCTGGTCGTGAGTCTGCGTCAAGGCGGCTAAGGTTCTTTTCCTGCCACACTCTTTGCGTTAAGCACATGACCAGCTCGATCTTTGCTCGGGTGGGATGTGAGATATGCGAGAGACGACCATGGCGAAGATTTTGGTGCTTGAAGGCGATGGCATTGGCCCGGAAATCACGGCAGCGACCGTGGAAGTTCTGCGCCATGTCGACACGCTTTTCAAACTCAACCTTCAATTTTCATCCTGCGACATTGGCTTTGCGTCGCTCAAAACATCGGGCACGACATTTCCGAGCCATGTTCTGGATGAAGCGCGTGCCGCTGATGGCATTGTGCTGGGTCCTGTTTCGCACAATGCCTATCCGCCTGTTGCCGAGGGCGGGTTGAACCCGTCTGGCGAATTGCGCAAGCGCCTTGATCTTTACGCCAACATTCGTCCCTCTCGCACACGCGCCTCGATCCCGGCGCCAAGTCGGCATGCGTTTGATCTCATCGTCGTGCGTGAAAATACCGAAGGCTTTTATGCGGATCGCACCATGCACGAGGGCACGGGGGAATTCATGCCGATCCCGGACCTTGCTATGGCTATGCGCAAGGTGACGCGCCATGCAAGCGAGCGTATCGCGCGCTCTGCTTTCGAGCTGGCCATGACACGTCGCAAAAAAGTTTGTGTCGTGCATAAGGCCAATGTCTTGCGTGTTTCAGACGGTTTGTTTCTGGATGCGGTTCGACATGTGGCCAAAGATTTTCCCGATGTCGCTCTCGAAGAGCAGCTCGTCGATGCTATGGCAGCATTGCTGGTGCGTGATCCGCGACCTTATGATGTGATCGTCACCACCAATATGTTTGGCGATATTCTCTCAGATGAAGCCGCAGAGCTTGCTGGTGGTCTGGGTTTGGGCGCCTCGCTCAATGCAGGCCTGCATCATGGGGTTGCCCAAGCAGCCCATGGATCGGCGCCAGCTATTGCAGGACAAGACAAAGCCAATCCCTGCGCACTGATACTGTCATCAGCCATGTTGCTGACATGGCTTGCGGGGCGTTTGCAGCGACCCGAATATGTGCGAGCGGGCGCGGCTCTTGAAAAAGCTATTGATGAAACACTTGATGATCCCGCCACACGGACGGGCGATCTTGGCGGGTCGCTTGGCACAAAAGCCTTCACGCAAGCCATAATCGCCCGTCTGCGAGCGTGATGCTCTTTAATCCAGCGGTTCTACTTTGATGATCGAGCCGCCATGGTTTGAGCCGATCCACAAAACAGGTTTGGCGCCACGCGTATCCAAAAATGTCCGGCGAATGTTGGTCGGGCGTGGCAGCAAATATTCGACATAAGTGCCGCTGGCCACATCAAGGCGTGCCACTTGGTCATTGCTCATCGAGCCTGCCCAAGCCTCGCCTTTGCCATAGACCGCATCATATGGATTGCTCCAGGGTGTTGGCAGTTTCCATTCGGTCATAGCTCCTGATTTGGGATCGAACATGCCGATTGAATTGGCGGCATATTCGGCAAACCAGAGGCGGCCTTGTTCATCCATCATGCCGCGGCGTGGGCGTGAGCGCAGGCTTGGTGTGGCATAGACAGTGAGCATTTTGGCGCTCGCATCAAATTTGCCCACACGTGTATTGCCGAATTCGAGCATATAGGGGTTGTTCTGCGGATCAGCGATCAGACCATAGCCATTGATCGACACGCCGTTCACATCTTTGGGCTCGCCCATATCTTCATATTGGCCGGTCTTCACATCGACGCGGTAAAGTTTGTGCGTTTCCTGATTGTTGGTCCAGATTTTCCCATCCACATTGGAATATTGCGGGGAGACCATGCTCTCTTGGGTGGAACCTGTTTGCCATTCCTTTGGCACAGGGAAGGCCGTCGCCTGTTTTGTCTTCATGTCGAATTTGGTGACGCCAGCCTGATACATCATGGCGACCCATAGATTGCCGTCAGCATCTGCATCGATCTGCAATGATCCTTTGGGCGCGTCGGGCTTTAATGTCGGAATGGGATAATCCGTCACTTTGCCGGTCGTGGGATCGAGCGAGCCAATGAATTGTGCGCCGAAATCTGAATACCAGATCATGCCATCCTTGGTCATGATCACATCATGGGGCTGCGCTTCGCGGCGGGTGAGATCATATTCGGTGATGACGACTTTGGTCGCGCGGCCTTTCGGGCGCGGCAAAGTTCTCATCGCATAGGAATGGGTTTTTTCGGATGAGAGATTGGCGCGCGCGAGCAATTCAGATGCGGGTTTGATGATCTGTGCGTTGACGCGTGGGCGCTCGCCACGCGGGCCAGGCAGTAATGGCTGGGGTGCTTCTGGCGTTGAGCCCGGAGAATATGAACCCATGCGTTTGAATATGTCGGGGAAATCATCTGCCTTATAATCGGAGCCCACGACGCGGTGCAGCGTGTGGCAGCCTGTGCAATCTGTCAAAAAATCTTTCAGCTTTTCGTCGCCCGGCATGGACATGATCCATTCCGCATTCGACATTTGCGCGCCAAGGTCTTTTGTTTTGGCAAGTTTGACGACCACCGGCTTCATACCATCGCTGACGCTGATCTTGGCCGGGCTGTCGAGATCATAGCCAATCGCGCGGATGGAGATTTCATAATCGCCGGCGCTCAAACGTCCTGCAGGAAAATTGAAAGCGCCTTGTTCATCGCTGACGACTGTGACGGTTTTATTCGTGCCGCTTTTCTTGGCGCTGATGAGCACTCCTTCCAAAGCCCCTTCGGGCGCACGCACCGAACCGTTGAAATTGGGTTCAGCAAAAGCAAAGACACAAGATGTGATGAAAAGAGCACTTGCCCCTGCAAGTGTTCGCGGCAGTCGGCGCATGGCATTCCTCCCCATAGATGAGCCTCCCCCAAGGCCCTTGATGATGAGCGTCTGCCCAAGCGCAAAAACAGTCAATGCGTCGGAAGTCTGATGCCCTCGCGAGGTGGTTCCTTCAGCTCAAAACAAGTGGTGCGGCGAGACTCGAGGCAATGCTGCAATAGCTCTTGGTCGTGAAATATTTTCACAACCCAGAGTGCGAAGGCGAAGAGGAGCAGGAGAAAGAGAGCCGCGATTCCATTGACCCTGTCACGCTGCCTGTCTTGTGCTTTGTCTTCCATCCTCTCGTCGGGTGCGGGCGGTTCGGCCATGTTTTTTCTGAGGTTTTGAGCCTGAGTGGCGCTCTTTCTGTGGCCATGTTGCCGCAGGGGCTGGCAGCAGTGCTTTTTGGGTCAAAAAAGGCTCGCATCTTCGGGCCGAGGTTGCTAGGGCTCCGGCACCTCCTTCTAGACCCAAGGTGTTCCTCGGATGAAACCCGCCGACAAGCTTGCCATGACTCGCCGCCTCTTTCTGGCCTCAGCGCCTTTTGGCCTCGCCGGATGTGCCGCAACCGGGCAGGTGCCTTCGGCCGCTACGCCATCCCTGCGTGACATTCTCGCGGGCCCCTATGGCGAAATCGAGGATAATGGGATCACTGTTCCGGAAGTTGATCTGGAAGACATTGACCCGCGTTTCCTGCGCCAAACGGTTTCCTATGCTGGCAAGCAGGCAGTTGGCACAATCATCGTCGATACGCCCAATCGCCACGTCCATCTGGTGCGCCCTGAAGGCAAGGCCATCCGCTACGGATGCGGCGTTGGCCGGGCGGGCTATGAATTCAAAGGTGGCGGCTATATCGGCCGCACGGCCATCTGGCCGCGCTGGGCACCCACTCCCAATATGATCGCGGCCATGCCCGAGCGTTATAAGCCGTTGGCGGGTGGCATGGTGGGTGGCATTGAGAACCCGCTGGGCGCACGCGCTCTTTATATCTGGCGTGACGGGGCGGAGACCAATTACCGCATCCATGGCACCAATGAGCCCGAAAGCATTGGCACAGCCGTCTCCTCGGGCTGCATCCGCATGTTTAATCACGACATTATCGACCTCCATCGCCGCGTTCAGGCGGGGGCCAAGGTGGTTGTGATCCATGGTGGTTCGGTGGCGAACGCCTAAGGGCGGGGGTATTTGGCCCCACGCGGGCCCGCGGCGCACCGAGGGTCTTGAAATGCCGTGATTTCTCCGTAAGTGATGGCCTCGGTCGTTTTCATCTGAAGGCGACGGGGAGGCCAAGGCCCTCATCAATTGGGCCATAAGGGAGAAGATCATGGCGGTCGGCCAAGCGCTCGTCGAAACGAGGGCGTTGATCAAGAGCTTTGGGCCCGTCCGGGCAGTGGACGGGATTTCCTTCACAGTGGGTCGCGGCGAAGTCGTGGGCTTCCTCGGGCCCAATGGCGCTGGCAAATCCACTACGATGAAAATGATCGCGGGCTTTTTGGAGCCGACGTCGGGCAGCGCCTATGTGGCGGGCTTCGACAGCCAGCGTGATCCTATCTCCGCGCGCAATCATCTGGGCTATCTGCCCGAAGGCGCGCCCGCCTATCCCGATATGACAGTCGCTGATTTTCTCGCCTTTGTCGCGGGCATGCGCGGCCTCTCGCCCGCACAAGGCCAGCGCCGTTTGGCCGAGCTGGTCGAGAGCATTGATCTGGCTGATGTGTGGAACCGCCGCATCGAAGCTTTGTCGAAAGGCTACAAGCGCCGCGTCGGTATTGCGCAAGCGCTTGTGCATGATCCTGATGTGTTGGTGCTCGACGAGCCGACCGATGGTCTCGACCCCAATCAGAAACATGAAATGCGTGCGTTGATCCGCACGCTGGCGCCAACCAAGGCGATTATCGTGTCCACCCATATTCTCGAAGAGGTCGAAGCCATTTGCACGCGCGCCATTGTGATTGCGCGCGGCAAAATGCTTGCCGATGGTACGCCGGCCGATCTTCTGGCCCATGCGCCGCACCGTGATGAGACCATGCCGCAACTTGTAAAGACGACGCCGCTGGAAGATGCCTTCCGTCACATCACGCTTGATCAGGCGGGAGTGTAAAATGCGCGCTCTTGTTTTGATCTTCCGTCGCGAATTCGCTGCTTATTTTGCCACCCCTCTGGCCGCCGTCTTTCTGGCTGTCTTTGTGGGCGTCTCAACCGGCATGACGTTTTTCGTGTCGAACTTCTTTGATCGTTCGCAGGCTGATCTCTCCTCTTTCTTCACATGGCAGCCTTGGTTGCTGCTGGTGCTGATGCCAGCTGTTGGCATGCGCTTGTGGGCGGAAGAGCGTCGTCTGGGCACAATCGAACTTCTCATGACGCTGCCCGTGCAGCCGTGGAAGATTGTTTTGTCCAAATGGCTCGCGGCTTTTGCGTTCGCGGGTCTCGCGCTCGCTTTCACCATGCCGCTTTGGATCACGGTGAACTGGCTGGGCTCTCCGGACAATGGCGTGATCCTGGCGTCTTATCTGGGTGCATGGCTGATGGCGGGTGCGTTTCTCGCCATTGCGTCTTGCATTTCAGCGCTCACCAAAAATCAGGTGCTGGCTTTCATCGGCGCGGTGATTGCGGGCTTCATCTTTGTCATGGCCGGTTTTGATCTGGTGCTTTCGGCTGTCCGTCCTTGGGCGCCCGATGTTGTTGTGCAGGTGATTGCCTCCATGTCGTTCATTGGTCACTTCCAGCGCATTACGGATGGCGTCTTTGAGGCCTCCGCTCTGGTTTTCTTTGGTTCTCTGATCGCCTTCGCGCTCTGGCTCAATGTCCAGATCCTCGATGCGCGCAAGGCTGCGTGAGGGCACACATATGACCAAGACCTTCACAACGGGCCGTCTCGTCATCATTGCAGCTCTTTTGGGCGCGGTGATTTTTGGCGCGGTCAATCTGATCGCGTCCAACACATTGCGCGGCGCGCGCATTGATCTCACCCAACAAAAACTCTTCTCGCTGTCCAATGGCACGAAGATGATGCTGGGCGAGATTGTCGAGCCCATTCGCTTCCGCTTCTTCATGTCGACAGGCCTGACGCGCGAAGCTCCGCAAATTGCGGCCTTCGCCTCGCGCGTACGCGCCATGTTGGATGCTTATGTCGCGTCCTCCAAGGGCAAGATCATCATCGAAGTGATCGACCCGAAACCCTATTCGGAAGAGGAAGATCGCGCGGTTGCCTTCGGTATCAGCCCGATGCAGGCCTCCAACGGCGATCGCTTGTTCTTCGGCTTGGCAGCGACCAATTCGACGACGGGCAAAGCCACGATTGCCGCTTTCTCGCCTGAGCGAGAAGCTTTTCTGGAATATGACCTGACACGCCTCGTCGCCGAACTTGACCGCAAGGGTAAGGCGGTTGTGGCGCTGATCGATGGCATGAACCTGCAAGGCAATCCGCAGCTCGGTCAGCGCGAGCAGCAAGTGCTCGTGCAGATGAAGCAATTCTTCGACGTGCAGCCGCTACAAGGCGAAGTCACCGAGCTTCCGGAAAAGACACGCGTGCTGATGGTTGTACAGCCGCAGAACCTGTCGGACAAAACGCTCTTTGCGATTGACCAATGGGTCATATCGGGTGGCGCCACGTTGATCTTTGTTGATCCCCATGCGGAAAGCCAGACTGGCCCGCGTGGTCAGCCACCGGCTGACTCGTCCTCTGATCTGCAAAAGCTCTTTGCCGCTTGGGGCGTGCGTTACGATGCGACCAAGGCGATTGCTGATCCGGGCTTTGCTTTGCAGACTGAGCGCATGATCAATGGCCGCCCGGCCAGCATGAGCAATCTGCCGTGGATTGCCGTGCGTGATGATGGCCTGCGCAAGGATGACGCTATTCTCGCGCAACTGTCTGCGATGGTGATGACGACTGTTGGCTCGTTTGAAAGCGCCAAAGCAGGTGTTAGCCTGCGCCCGCTCGTGACCGCTTCCAAGAAGGGTGGCGTTTTGCCGTCCGAACAGATGAAGGATCGCACAGCTGATCTGCGCGCGCTGCTCGTCAAGATCGAGCCGCCAGCCTCGCCGCCGGTGATTGCCGCTCGTCTCAATGGCACGCTGGAAAGCGCGTTTCCGAAAGCGCCTGAAGGTGTGACGCCCAAGAGC
>Ga0209400_1000064_pt1 | contig 91014 bp, 86 predicted proteins | sample M_130807_EF_Meta_FD_187313 | JGI IMG/M metagenome (GOLD analysis project Ga0209400, IMG submission 187313) | Freshwater microbial communities from Lake Montjoie, Canada to study carbon cycling - M_130807_EF_MetaG (SPAdes) (version 2) | ecosystem: Environmental > Aquatic > Freshwater > Lake...
GCTTTTGAGTTGCAATAAAATAATATTTCTCTTGTGAAGTTGTCTGCGCCTAAGCGTTCAATGTCTTGGTTGAGTTCGGTGTTGCTTCCATAGTATAGCTGCCAGTCTGATTCTATTTTGCTTCTGATTTTTTTACGTTTTTTGTTGCCGTTTTTTAATTTCACTACTCTGTACGTTGTCTTACTAAATTTTGCTAGTTTCTTACCGATATACTTCCTACCGGTGGTGTTGTTTGTGATCAGGTATACAAACCCCACACAGTCTTCGGGCAGTTGTTCGATTGTTTTGTTTTCGTAAAGCCATACCATGGACTAGTAGTTATCATCATCCTTGGCCATTTAAAAAATTTACAAAATCTATGTTTGTGTTTATGGTAGACGGGGCATCCTTGCAATAATGAGATATCAAAATTTGGTCTAATGTCGACAGTTTGATAGGGGCATCTAGTACAGTTGTTGCATGTGTGTTGTAGCCAAGTATATCTATGTAGGATTGATGATTGGTATACTTAAATCTATACAGCGGATCTTGAAGCAATAACCATCGGTCAAACATATCTAGTCCAGCGTCTGTAACCCACCTATCTATAGATGATAAATTTCTATTATAGATATCTCCTAATGAAATATTAATGTCAAAATTATTGTCAATTTTTTTTGGTCTATCAGTAATATGATTGAGAATTTCTTTAAGCATAAATTCTCCAAACAAGTTCTTTTCTTGAAATTTTTGTGCTATTTTAGAATTTTTATATATTTCCTGAGTTACAGTACATCCAACAGCTGATTTTCTGCACCAGTTTTTAATCACAGCTGGGTATAATTCTAGATCATATGTAATGCCAATAGACACTATATCTAAGGATTTTTTTAAAAAAAACAATTGATCAAGTCTGTGCGTACCGATAATCCACGATTGACTACTTTCTGCTGCTAACTCTTTTAATTTTAATATGTCAGAGTCGTTCCATGTTCTGCCATACCATCTGTTAGTATTCTTTGGGGTCCACGTAACAATATTGCTTGGAAATAAGTTCTTTAATCGTGGATCAACGCTCTGCAATGCCCGACCAGTATCTAAAATTGCACCATCGTATTGATTTTCAAATTGACCAGATTTTCCTAGTAGTTGTTGAATAATATCGCCGCAACTCCCTGGAATCCAAAACATACAATATAGATCAGACATGATAATCCAAACTTAAAAATATCTGTCCTATTCCATGAGTGGAATTTTTAATATTAACGTAATGTTTATGGCAAGCAAGTTGTTGTTTTTTAAACAAATTGATTGCCCAATCACATAATGAATCCACAGATATATTAAGTCTATCGTATTTTATACACGAAAGACTAAAAGTTACTATTATTCTTCCATTGGGCACAAGATATTTTTTATAATCTGCAATCATTGTTATCAACTCATCAATGGTTTTATATTTGAATTCAACATTATTGATTAATAATACTGTGGGCACTGGTGCATAATACTGGGTATGTACGTCTAGTATGCCTTGATAAATTTCTCCTAGACATTTATGAGCGAACACAGGTCCTGGCAATGTATTGTTTATTATAAATTTTTCTTCTAGAAGTAATTTTTTGTTGTTGTTCTTAGAATTGTACCTATATAGATGCCATCTTGGCCCATAATGAGATTTCAATATTCGTACTTGTGCTTTAGTCATTGATTGGCCAAATTACTTGAGTAACTGGATATATAAAATTTCCAGACATGCCACAGTCATCGCTTTGATATTGTTGAATTGACGGAGCCCGATTAATGTGAGCAGACCAATGCTGGATTAATTTTAAATCTAAATCGGGTTGATCAACATATAATTCTTGATTGTATTCGGTGTATACTAAAAATTTATTTATAGCAAGGTGTAAAAATTTTCTTGCTTTGGGCAAACACTGTTCTAGCATCCAATCTATATGTTGTATTGAAACAAACTCAAGATGGTTAATTATTAAAGAAATCACGTCGTGAGTGCTGTCAGGAACTACAGAAGTGATAAAACAATCTTGGATTGAATTTTCTCTGCAGAAATTTGTAATTAACTCCTGATGTGGAAGAGTGCCCGGATTCTGTAGTCGCCATAGGCTCTTGCACGGCACAACTGGAAGATGTCTTACCCAAGTAATCATGCAATATCTACATCCGTGCTGTAGCTAGTGTAGCCTTTTTCTTTTACCACACGCAGGATATTCTCCACACGTCCAGCCAGCTCATCTCTGTGACTCACGAGCCAGATACTCTTGTGGCGCTCGCGACTCATCTGCTTGAGCAAGGCCAGGCTGCTTTCCACACCTTGTGTATCCAGACCACTATCAATCATTTCATCAATGAACAACACATTGATCGGTTGATATAGACTTTCAAACACATCACGGAAGGCCCAGCTCATGCTGAGTATCAATCTGTTGCGCTCACCTCGGCTGAGATTGTCAAAGTCCAGCTCACGACCCAGCTCTTCGATTGAAACAGTGAGATCATTCTGGAACACCACTGTATGTGGCAGGCCAATACGGTCCAGGTAGTAGGTGAGTCTGGCATTGAGATAGCCAAGATTCTGTTCAATGATCTTCTTACGGATAAAACTGTCCTTGCTGGTCAGTAGCTTGAGCAAGAAGTCTTGATGTTCTTGTAGTCGAGTAAGATCATTTAAGGCGTCGTAGGTCACAGTCTGTAAGGCCTGTGCGGCCATTTCTTCAATCTGTTCTGAATACGGATCAGCTTCAACTCGCTTGCTGTCTATCTGTTGTTGCAAATTGCTGAGTGTGCTACGATGTTTGATAGCATCCTCTTCATGATCGTAGAACATCCGGGGTGGTTTACCTAACACGCCCAGGGAGGTGTGGGCAGTCTCAAGTTCTGATAAGAGCTGTGTATATTCTTGGCACGCCGCTCTTGCTGAATCCAGATCCGTCTGCTTTGCCGCCAAAACTTGTTGGTGCTTAGTGTCGTGGAAGGCCTGTCCGCACGTGTGACATTCATGGTTTTCAAGCGTTTGGATTTCTTTGGATAGTTTGGAAATCGACTTCTCTTCGCGACCAATGTCAAGTTTTGTTCGGCTAATCTGGCCAGCCAGTTCATTGATGTCCTTGCGTTTTTGGTCCCACGTCTTGTGTTCCTTGTGGGCCGCGATCTCGGAGTCAATGTCAATTTCTTGTAACGCCGCAAGGGCCTTCTCAAGTTCCTGTATATCTTCTGCATGTTTGGTCGTCCATAAGGTCTGTCTACGCTTCAAGGCCGTGATCTGTTCTTCGATGCGCCCGTTGGCATCCTGCACAGCACGGATACGGAATTCTTCTTGTGTGATTGCGTCTTTGGTCTGTCGGTTCAGTTCCTTGATCCTATCCGCACGTTCACTCAGCATGGTGATGCCTAGTAGCTGTTCGATGATGGTTCTTTGATCATTGGCCTTTAAACTCAAGAACGGTTCAGTGTAGGTATTTAATGCCAAGATATGCTTGAACATGTCGTGACTAAGGCCCAAGGTCTGTTCTATGGCTTCCTGTGTTTCTCTACTATCACCTTGCGCATTGTCTGTGGCGGCCTGTTCTTGGTTGTTCACAAAGAATCGCAACACATTGGGTTTACGACCACGTTCGATCCTGTACTGTTGCGAACCCACAACAAAATCCAAACTGACCAGCATGTTCTTGCCATTGGTCTTGTTTACTAGATTGTCTTTTCTTATGTTGCTGAGTGCTTGTCCGTATAGGCTGTAGCTAAGAGCATTGATGATCGTGGTCTTGCCTGTACCATTTCTAGATCCGTCGCCACCAAGGTCTAGGTTTTCACCCAGCACCAGGGTCAAGTCGCGTCGATCAAAGTCAATGCCTTGTGTGGCAGCACCCACGCTCATGAAGTTTCGTACTGTGAGATTTTTTATTTGTATCATTATTTTTTATTATACACTAAAGTCCTGGTCTAGCCAACCAAATTGAGTTCGCCAGTTGGTTTTTCTTCTTACATCCAACTGGTCAAGATAAGTTTTTAAATTTTCAATATAGATATTATCTCTAATAGAATTCTTTTGTTTATTGGCAATTCCTTCCATGGCAAGAAACCGTCCTTGTTGAATAGAATTATTTTTTGGCATTAGCTGTAATATTTTTTCAAAATCGTTGTCAAATACTCCAGATCCAAATATGTACGGATTATCCTGTTGCCCAGATGTATTAAAACTATGAATAATTGGTTCTGATTGCCACCGACCTGCAACCTTTGTTTGTTGAGTATTCCAATGATTGATTTTTTCTAATAAAGTTGGCAGGCCCTTAATCGTCAGCGCAGATATTGCACTGTTAATACTTAAAGATATCCATGGCCGATCAATACAGTATTCAAAATTTTGTAACCATGTTTCAAGATTTAGTCCATACCGCACATATTCTTGTTCGGGTCCCCAACAATCTAAACTAGCAGTTAGTTGTAATTGCCATATTTTATTTCTTAACACCAATCTTTCAAATTGATGTATATATTTTTTAAATCGTTCATGCGGAATATTGAGATTAGATATAATACTAAATGTTAAATCTGGATTTCCGTGTGTGTTCCAAAAGTCAATACTATCGTCTAGTTCTTTAAGTAAAAACGGCTCTCCTCCTAGTATATGATAGCGTTGAATCACCTGGTAACGATTATCGGTTGAAAGATAATTCCAAAAATCGTTGACCATACGATCGTAATTTGAATTAAATTGCGATAAACGAACACTATATTCTGTGGCGTCGTTGCCAAAAGATTCGTCAAATTTTCTATTTTCTTCCTCCCACAAGCTACTGTGATGAGGTCCGCAGTACACACAGGCCATGTTACAGGTATTTTTAAAATATACCTCGACAATAGTTGGGGTAATTGAAGTTTCTTTTGAATTTGTAAGCAGTTCGGGTGGCACCAACTTTACATTTTCTTGTTGGTACAAGTTAAACTGCCGATCGCTATACCCACCAGATTCTTCAACACTCTGGCAATATTGACAACCGTCGGCTGGCCACTGTCCGTTCAACATAACAGTTCTTGCAGCAACCTTATCTGGCAAATTATGAAATTGATCAAAATTATCAGGATCAATTGCAAATTTTTTTGTTCTATGACAGGATGCTGTAGAACCACTGTTAAAATATATAGTACTCCAGGACCATTTTAATAAACAGGCAGTATCTGTTTGTATAGGAAAAATAGGATATTTTGCGGGCATTGATTTATAAATTCTGATATATTTTTAACAGTAATTTTGGATCGTAGAATTCGCTTTCAATATTGGTCAGCTGATCTGTGACAATCTGATCCACGCTTTCAAACTTGATTTCACCGGGTGCCATGTCGGCATCTACCGCTGTGCTCTTGACCGGTATCAAGGCCATCTCTCTTAGATTGTAATCCTTTACAAATGTGTCCTTGATAAAATTGGCTTCTTCGTAGCTGATGTCAATGTCTAACTCTACACGCACATGCATATTGGCTGCTAATAGTTCAGAGGCACTGTCGATCACCCGGCTCAATTTCAAGACACGATACAAGGGTTGACCTGGCCAGCTAAAATACTGATCGGCCTGTCCCCACTCTTTGACCATCATGCCACGATTGCTGTCGCCGGCATCAGCAAAGTTGTGTGGAAAACAGTTGCCAATATAGTTCACGTTTCGCTTGCTTTGTCTCAAGTGGAAGTGTCCAGAGTACACACTTTCGATTCCACCAAACGCATCCACACGGATCTCGCCGTGGTCGGGCATTTCTACCATGGCATTCATTTTAAAATGTGGTAATTCAAAATGTCCAAACATGTACTTGGCCGTCATCTTGGGTATGCGTTTGTGATCATCACCAACCAGCCAAGGAGCAATAATGACATCGTCCTTTTGAAACCAGTCGTTCACAATGACTATGTTGGGCAAGTGTTTGGCCCACTCGGCTCCGTGTATGTCTCGCTTGTCGCGATAGTATAGATCGTGATTGCCCGGAATAAAATAAAACTGATCAAAGGCCGCTGATAGTTTTTCCAGGGCCTGCAGGCTAAACTGCAAGGTCTGCAGGTTGATTGATGCACGATGATTGTGCCAATCGCCCAGGAACATACCGGTTTCGCAACCTTGCGCTTTGGCAGTGGCAATAAACCAATCAACAAATGCTTCACAATCTCTATTGTGGACCAGGCTGTTGCTTTTTAGTCCCCAATGTATGTCAGTACAGATAGCTGCTTTACGAAATAGATTTGTCATCTAGCTAGTATACTACTCCTCGTTGGATATTACGACCTCTCCGGCAACATGATCTGGGTTACGTCGTCCAGCATTTTGTCTAGTCCAGCTAGGATTGAGCCCGTTCATTTCTAGTATGTCATCACGTATGTTTTGATTTTTCTTTTCCAGATTCAAGATCCTAGTAAAGCTATTGGTGATAGCGGCAGTATAATATGCAAAAGGGTTCTGCGATTTTGATTCGTCAAACTGCAGGCCAATTTGGCTAAGCTGTAGTAGGGCTTGTCCCCGCATTTCTTCATTGTAGGTGTATCCTCTCCAGTTGCTTCGTGTGGCATAGCGTTCGCACAGCTTCATGAACATGGTAGCCAGCTTACGAGTCATTTTACCATGATCCTTGCTGAACTCACCGTATTCTAGATCGCCCTTCCAGTGGCTCTTGCCCACCAAGAACGGTTCTTTGTTATCGTCCAATCGGTAGTGATAAAACGGAGGAAAGTTCAATCTCACATGAACTGGACTTAGTATAGGTTCTTCGATCAGTTCAGCTAACGGATCTTCGGGTTCGAGCTCCAGCTCAAATATCTCGTCGATCTTTTTCTTTTTGGTAGCACTTTTAGGTATCTTTTTGGGTGCCATGGGTATGTGTTCCCAACAAGTGATGCGGAACACTAGATCTGTATTAGGTATCCGTACAGGGTCCACCACTTGCCCAGTTTCTCGCTTGACACGGTCAGCCCTGTTGCGTCTGGCTTCGGCCACTGTGCGTTGATTTATTTTTAACACAGTGGGCAGGATAATGTCATACTGATGATCCAGAACCGGATCACGATAGGCGCAATAGCTGTTTTTACTTAGATGTATTTCTTTCAAGATATCTCTGTTGTTGAGATAGTTGACTTTTGCTGGGGTTTTTGGTATGGTTGTGGCCACTAGTGAATCTCCTTGATGTGTATTTATTTTACAACACTTTTGGCATTTGTCAACCTCTATATCATTATATAGGTGGTTTATTTTTGCGATAAATATCGTATAGGAAAAATATTATGGCTGATTTAACAGGACAGACAGTTACTACTACCAATGGAAACACGGTCACCTATGGACCCGATGGCAAGCCCCGGATGAATGTGGCCCCTGATGGCACAACACAATACTATGATGCATTGGGCAACGAAATCAGCAACCCTGCTGAAATCAAAGCAACCCAGGCCGCAATTAATTCACAGCCCAACTACAATGTTCCGCCAACTCCGACCAACAACCCCGCTGGCCCACAACCTGCTAATCCTCCAACAAATGTTGCAGCTCTAGTCGAAGCTGGACAAACACCGCAAACTGCTTTATTGAGCTCTACTGAAAACAGTCAACTTACCACGGCACAACAACTTAGTGCTCGGGCGCAAGCAGCAGAACAAAACGCCATAGTAAAATTAACTGAAGCTCAAATTCAACTTGACAAACTGAAACCCGACACAGAAGCATACGACCGGGCACAACAATCAGTGAATCTTTTACGTGAGCAAGCCGAGCTGGCTGAGACGCAGGTACAGGCCGCAAAAGAAAATTTAAAAATAGAAGCGACCCTGGCACAGGACGCTGGGCGAATAACCACGGTGACTCCTTCACAACAACCGCCAAATCTCGATAGATTCAATGTGGTATCGTCTAATAAAATAAGTGTAGCAGCCCAGATTGAGGCCGGGCTTGATCCAGAAACAGCACTGGCCAGTGTTCAGGCTCTTGCAATTGACGATCCGTTTGCCCAAGAAAATGCATCACCAGAACCTCTTGCCCGCACAATCACTGTGCCCGGCGACTATTCTGTAGTACCAAACAACAACGGCAGTTTTGATGTGGTAGAAACTCAAACTGGAGTCACAGTAGCATCCGGACTAGATCGCGACGAAGCCAGTTTGTTTGCATACGAACAATCACAGATTGACACCGGGGTTGAGATACCCAATCCAGATGCCGAAGAAGTGCCCAATCAATTGTCTGGTCCAACCGACGTAGAAGATCCGCTGGCACTGTATGCATCCCAGGAACTGGATGTCACTGGCACTCTAGCAGAATCCTTGACAGCCCCCAATCCTTATCGTGAACGACAGGCCTACGACGAAGACGGCAATCTCAATCCGGGATTTACTCTAGATGAAGACAACAATCCAGTATTTGTAGGCTACGATTTTGTGGAGCCAGCCACGCAGGCCAGCAGTGATCAATCCAGGGCCGTAGCAGCTGGTGCAGCCAATGTAAAAAAACAACAGACTATACTAACTCAACAACGAACCCTAAACAACACTGACTGGCGATTGCGCCTGAGTCTAGCAGACAACAGTGATTATCTATACAATGCTGAAAATGCTTTCATACTCAACCCGCTCAAGTCCAGCAACGGAGTTATATTTCCATATACGCCACAAATTTCTACCAATTACAAGGCCAACTACAATCCCACCGATCTTACCCACAGCAACTATCGCGGATATTTTTACCAAAACAGCTACACCGACAACGTCACTATAACAGCTGCGTTTACGGCACAGGATACCGAAGAGGCCAATTATCTCTTGGCCGTGATACATTTCTTTAGATCAGTGACTAAAATGTTTTACGGACAAAGCCAGAATTTAGGATCACCTCCTCCTATGTGTTTTTTAACCGGGTTTGGAGATTATCAATTTAATAAGCACCCAGTATTGGTCACAAGTTTCAACTACAATCTGCCAGCTGATGTGGATTATATCCGTGCCGGCAGCAGTAACAATTTGCAACTGAATCAAAATCAATTGCGCAACAAACAAGTTCAAACTACCAATAACTCATTGAGCTCGGTTAGGCGATTGGCCACTGCAATAGACTCGTTTGGAAAATCTCTCCCCAAAGGTGCCAAAGCGACAAGGCCAACGCCCAGTAACCCAAACACTGAAAATCCAACCTATGTGCCAACCAAGATAGACATAGTCATAACCTTGTTGCCAGTACAAAGTCGTCAACAGGTAAGTCAGGTATTTAATTTACAACAATTTGCCAACGGCAATCAACTCAAAGGAGGATTCTGGTAATGGCTGCATACGATAGTACTAGTGCTTATTATACAACCGGCTACAGCCAGTTCTTTTTGGATACCATGACCAATCGGCCTATTCCCTTATTACCGGACGACTTGTCATTTGCTATCAATCTAACCTATCAGTACAGACCTGATTTGTTGGCCTATGATCTATACAGCAATCCAGGATTGTGGTGGGTGTTTTATCAACGCAACCCCAACACCTTGACCAAGCCGCCTTTGGATTTTGCTGTGGGCGTTGAAATATTTCTGCCCAGGATAGCTACCTTGCAAACAGTGTTGGGATTCTAACATGGCTGAGATTAAACGGGTGATTGATGGCTACACCATTTCACTTAATCCTTTCAATGACGGTACAATTTTTTATACCATTACCCAGCCAAACGGTCGTGAATTGTTCAGGTCTGCTTCGACCATGGAAGCATTCAACCGATTCACCCAATTCATACAAGACGCCGGTGACCCAGACACTGCCGCTATATATAAAGACTTACAGCTTGCAATACCAGCACTAGATCAACAGGCAAGACAAGCGATTGAAGCGGCAACCCCGCCACCACTAGATGGTGGTCCGGTCAGCTCAGGAGCAGTAGCGGCCAACAATCAGACAGCCAGGACAGACGGGGCAACAGCACAAAACCCAACCAGTCTAGTTACTGAGCCCTTGGGTTCTGTAGAAGAACCGATTGTGGTTGACGAGGGCCTGGATCCAGATCCAATCAAGTTATCAATAAGCCAAGCTACTCCTGCTCCTAACATAAACACTGGAAGAATAAATGTTGCAGCCCTGGTCGAAGGTGGACTCAGCCCACAAGAAGCCCTGGACGTTGCTGCCGGGGGCACAGCCAGCTCAGCCACACAACCTGGTGTTGGTGACGGCAGAGCCGACAGTCCTGTAATCACTGGTAACTCAACCAAAGACATAATCAAATCCACATTTGGAACAGCCACAAATAGTCGTATCATCACTCAACCCAACATACTTGATGAATATGCCAGCTATACATACCAGATCAGTTGGTATCTAATGACCGACGTTCAGTTTAACCAATTAATAAATTCTCCCCAACGCAGTGTAGCTGGCTGGACACTGTTGATGCAAAGCGGCGGAGCTCCAACAACAACAAGCAATAATTCTACCGGCGCATCAAGTCCGGGCGGACGTAGTGCAATGTTTCCTGTTGATTACTATATAGATGATTTAGAAATAACATCCAGCGCGCCCGGAGGAGGAACCCAGATGGCCCACTGTGCCACTGATATCAAATTTAAAGTAACTGAACCCAACGGAATAACCTTGATACAAAATCTCTATCGAGCAGTTAGAGAAATAAACACTCCGGGCGGCACATTTATTGATCCAACTGTTCCTGACTACGCCTCTCAAGACCGCCGGGCCAATGCATCTGGTAGCAATCTTACTCCAAACTACATAAAAGCTCAGTATTGCCTGGTTGTTCGTTTTTACGGATATGACAGCCAAGGCAATTTGTCAGCACCCATAATAGGTAGATACAACAGACGGGGCACAGGCCAGATCACTACCACTGACCCTAGGGCCATAGTAGAAAAAATATATCCATTTACTCTGACTAAACTTACTTTTCGTGTAGCTAAAGCACAAGTTGAATACAACATTGAAGCCAAGCCGGTGGCACAAAACGTTGCCATAGGTCAAAATAGAGGAACTATACCTTTTCCTTTCCAGCTGTCAGGAACCACTGTGAAAGATCTGCTAAGAGGAAATGCACCTTTATCACAACTACCGCCACTGGCAGGCGAGAGAACACCACAGGCAACACCGTCAAGTTCTAACATTCCGCCCGGTCCTCCTAATCCACGATCAACCAGTGCCGGTGTAGATGCGTTGGGCAACTTTACCGGTGAAAGTGACTCACCAACCCAGGTAGGAGCATAAGCATGGCTGATCTAACAAACAAACAACAAAATTTAGTCGACGACGGAAAGTTTGGTTCGGGCTTTGGAGCAGGTCCGCGTAGGTTTGGAGCAAATAATCAACAAACAGTTCTTGGAACAGGAGCCGGAGTAAGACAAGTAGCGCAACCAACACAGACCACTACTACAGCTCCAGCAAAGGCTCCGGCAGCACCCACCGGTAATCAAAATTATATTTTTACTGGATTGGTAGAGGCCTTGAATACCTATCAAAATGATTTGGCCAAACAAAACAAATACGACATAGCCGATGTTTACGAAATTATATTTGAACCAGTGGCTTTGGAAGAATCCACCATTAAAAAACCTGGCAGTACTGACCGATCAAAGACTGCCAACAAGAATAGCGATACTGCCAAAGAAACATTAGACCCCAAAACTGATAGAGTAGACAACAACAGTCAAAATTGGCCTATATCTCAAGGCACTCAGGTAGTACAGGCAATTGATCAAATTTTGCGCAGTAGCAGTTTTGTGTCAGATCAGGCCTTGCAACAAGTCGATCCTCTCACTCAAGAAGTTTTGCCCAACCCCAAGGCTGGAGGAGGAACCACAGTATGGTACAAGGTAAGTGTACAGGCCACAAGCCTTGGTTACGATGTTGCACGCCGAGACTATGCTTATCGTATGACATATCTAATAACTCCATATGCTGTCAGCAACTTGGAAACACCATTTTTTCCTAAAAGTAGATATCGCGGCAGTCACAAAAGCTATTACTATTGGTTTACAGGACAAAACACACAGATTTTAAATTTTGAACAGGCCTTTAATACCTTGTATACTCTGATACTCGGTGGTAATGGACCTGTAGCAGCCAGAACACGGCTGACCACAGACTATCGAGACCAGTACAGTTACACTGCCATGCCAACCACTACCCAAAAAACTGGTCAGGCAACAGGAACTTATACCAACAACGCAGTTGACAGCCTTACTGATTTTTTTTACGATCCAAGCGCCCAAAGCGAAGTCACCCTGCGTATAGTAGGAGATCCTGCTTGGTTACAACAAGGAGAAGCCAGTGGAGGAATTACCAATGGTCAGTTTACGTTTGCGCCGTTCAATGCTGATGGCAGTATCAACTACGACAGCCAAGAAATAGTTTTTGATATCAGCTGGAACCAGCCGCAAGATTATGATTTTTCTACTGGAGTCATGAATGTGAACAATCAACAAGGACTTCCAAGACAGAACAACACCTATACTGCCACAGCGGTAAAATCTTTTTTTAGTAAAGGTCGATTTGAACAAGAACTAAAAGGAAAACAAATATTGGAATCAGCCCAACTTGAACAACAGACCCCGGTTGTTGTTCCGCCTGCTCCTCCAAAAGCATCAGTTCCTAAATTTGATCCCTACGAACTAAATGAAACCATACGACCAAGATTAACGCAACCAAACAGATTTAATTTTAAATCAAAAAATCGTACAGGAACAGATCAATAACAGATCAATATCGAGAAAGAATACTAGATGGCTTTAGATAATTTTCAACGCAGTACCGGAACACCCAACACCTTTGACCAAGATCGTGGCGGGTTACCAGGCTCCTCTGGCCCCTACATCGGCGAAGTGCGCAACAACAACGATCCTACTCGTATGGGACGTCTGCAAGTGTACATTGAAACATTCGGAGGTCCTGACAAAAACAATCAAGATCTTTGGCGCACAGTAAGCTACTGTACGCCATTTTATGGTGCTACACCCAAGGGCGGTAGTGCTGGAACTGGTACCTTTTTAGATGGCAACCAACAGAGTTACGGCATGTGGTTCACACCTCCTGACATTGGCACACAGGTCTTGTGCTTTTTTGTCAACGACGATCCAGGTAATGGATACTATATAGGATGCTTGCCAGAAAATGGTATCACACACATGATCCCGGCTATTGGTGCGGTAGGTCAAGATCAAGCACAAACTCAAAATGCCATACAAGGCGAGTATCTAAGCAGTTCACCAAGGTTGCCGGTTACTGAAATAAACAATGCACCCAGCAATCCTAAAACTAGCGAAAGTCCCACATTCTTCAACGAAAAGAAACCGGTGCACAGTTATGTGGCTGGTGTGTTATTTCAACAAGGCTTGAACAATGACACTGTTCGTGGCCCAATTGGTTCCAGTGCCCAGAGAGAAAGCCCAAGCAACTGCTATGGAATTAGCACTCCGGGTCGCGCTATCTATCAAAGCGGACTGGGTGACACCAACAATCCCAAGGCACTAGATCAACAAACGCTACAAGGCATTGCTGTGATTGGACGCCGGGGTGGACACAGTTTTGTCATGGACGATGGAGCACTAAATGGATCTGATAATTTGGTCAGAATCAGGACCGCCAAAGGACATCAGATAACCATGAGTGATGACGGCAACTGTTTTTATATCTGTCATGCTAACGGACAGACCTGGGTCGAGCTTGGACAAGAAGGCACACTTGATGTTTACAGCACCAACAGTATAAACATGCGAACCGAAGGCACAATAAATCTACATGCCGACGCAGATGTTAATATTTTTGCTGGCGGAAGCATGAATCTCAAAAGCATCAAAGGTACCAGTATACAAAGTGATGGAGATGCTGATCTGGCAGGCAAAGGTAAACTCAGCCTGTTTGGAGAAAGCAGCATGGCCATCAAGAGCGGTGGAGGACTGGCAATCAAGAGCGGTCTAGGCAGTTGGGCGTCAGAAGGACAACTCAGTTTAACTGGCAGCAAGGTCTTGCTCAACAGTGGTGGCGGACAGCCAGCAGACGCTCCTACTGCAATAACCAAATATCTAATGCCCGGCGTGGAATTTAATCCCAGCACTGGTTGGCAAACCAGCTCTACCGGTACTGAAAGTTGTTGTACCCGGGCACCCACACACGAACCGTATGCCTATCACAATCAAGGTGTATCTGTGCAGTCTTCAATTGTGCAACCGGGACAACCAAGTCCTCCGCCCGATGCAGCTGCTTTACCAGCTGGAGTGAGTATCACAAAAACATCATGAGCATATTCAACTATACTCTTCCTTCAGGTTCTACATTCAGACTATCTGCACCTGCTGGCACCACACAGTTACAGGCTGATTTGATATTTTATGGTCAAGTGGCCGCTGGGGCATTGGTGGGCTACAGCCCTGGGCAAACACTGACCGGTGCCGCAACAAACATTACCAAGTTTGCGCTTAGTAGATTGGATCGAGGAACAGCCGGAGTTGACAACCAGGCAATACTTTCGTTGATAGGTAGTGGTCTAGGGGCATCAATAGCAACAAACAACGGACTAGGGATATTGACAAATAATTCACTGAATGCATTGACCAACAGCATATTGAATACATTGGCAAATGACGGACTGGGCATATCAACAAATAATGCACTACTGAATGCGTTGACAAACAATGGACTAGGGATATTGACAAATAATTCACTGAATGCATTGACAAATAATTCACTAGGTACATTGACAACCAGCATACTGGATGCATTAACAAACAATGGATTGAATGCAATTTTGACGTTGAACAATTTGCCCACCAGTACTGGAATACCCGCATTGGTTAACACGCCGTTGACTAATCCAATTAATCAAGCCAATTTAATAAACATCAACACAGGTCTTCCTGTTGCAGCAATTGGGCCTCTCAGTTCAATACAGGTGCAAGGTATCCTGGCCCAGGTGGCCAACCTGGTGGATCAGCCCGCCGACACAATGAGTGACGATAAGGGAGTTGGACAATACGGTCTAAGCTGTGTGCAATTAGAACAGGCCGGGTATGTCAAGCCCAATACTTGGAAACGATTTATATTTGATCCAGCGCCGTTGACCAGTGTACTGAGTTCTCCTGGAATTTGGACTGGCAAAGGCGGAATTACTACAGCCGCACAATTTTTAGCAAATCCAGGAACACAAACTAGGGCCATGACATCGTTACTACAAGATGGTTACACTGGGCTGGTATCAAATGGAGTAATAACTCCATCAACCACACAGGCAATAACAGCCAGTGTTGGACAGGTGTTTACACAAAATAGCGTGACCAGTGTCTTGACAAATACCGCAGTGGGAGATGTAGGTGCCTTGGTTGCCAACGCAGGAAGATTTGGATCAGCAGCCACAGCAGCCTGGAGTCAGACTAGTAATTTAACAAGTTTAGTAAATGGACAGCTTCCAAATCCAGCCGGTGTTCTTAGCGGTCTAAGCGGATCATTGAGTACCACGGTTGGTAATATTGGACAAAGTGTTAGCTCGCTGACCAGTAACCTTGACATCACAGGCAAGGCTGCACAGTTTGCCACAGCATTTAGCAATCCAACAAGTGCAATTACTAATTTAGCAAATACCGATGTAGGTGCCCTGGCCACAGGTGCTCTTGACAATGCCACTGCGGCTGTTTCTGGTGCAATTGACAATGCCACTGCGGCAGCAACCGGCGCTGTCAGCAGTGCGATTGATGCAGTCAACGGTCAAATAAGCAACGTAACTGATAAACTCAATGGTTTATCTAATTTGAGTTTAGACAGTCTTAGCAATATATTTGGTGGCGGAGCTGGCGATCTAGTAGCAAAAGTACAAACCGCAGCTGGATTTACAAACACAACAAATCGTGCCACACTGGATGTGGCATTTGTTAAGATACTAGGAAGTTCTAAAATACCAGTGCCTTCGTTTGAAGCACCATCGGCTAATAGTTTGTCTTTGAGTTCTCTTGCAGATATTTCATCAGCAGCAACAATCCTACAGAACTTAAAAAGCCAAGGCGGTGCGTTATTAAGCCAAGTCTCTCAAGCACAAAATACTGTGACAGGGCTAATAAGTCAGGCACAAAATACTGCATCGGGAATATCCACGCAGGCCGGCGGTGTGATTAGTAATGCTTTAAATCAAGCGAGACCCACCTTTCCACGAATAGGATAAGAGTAAATACATTATGACTACGTTTATTGGATTTAATACCATCAATCAAAACAAGTATTTTACTTTAACTGATTTTGAACTGATCAAAAGAGACTTGCTAAATGCTTTTAATATTAGACAAGGTGAACTGGTGGGCCGTCCTGCCTACGGAACTACCCTGTGGGACATGTTGTTTGAAAATCAAACACAAGATACTTTGCAATCAATGTACACTGAAATCCAGCGTGTAGCAGCCGGAGATCCTAGGATTTATATCAGCGCCCTAGAAGTATTCCCACAAGAAAACGGCCTGTTGATACAGCTTGAGCTTACCGTAGTTCCAACCACAGACGCACAAAGATTGAGTGTTTTCTTTGATCAGACTCAGCGTGTAGCCACGTATGTTTAACTACCCAGATTATTAATGCCATAAATACAAAACACTGGAAGAACTATGGCTACAACTACAAGACAAACTGTAATATTTGGCGTCGAGGATTGGAAACGGATCTATCAAACCTATAGAGAAGCCGACTTTCAAAGTTATGATTTTGAAACACTGCGTAAAAGTTTTGTAGATTATTTGCGCCTGTACTATCCAGAAACTTTCAATGACTACATTGAAAGTAGTGAATTCATTGCCTTGCTTGACGTCATGGCTTTTATGGGCCAGGCACTGGCATTCAGAACAGACTTAAACACCAGAGAAAATTACCTAGACACAGCTGAACGTAGAGACAGCGTGATCAAGCTGGCCAATTTGGTCAGCTATACTCCGTTGCGTAATACCGAAGCAAGTGGTTATCTCAAAGTATTCAGTGTCAGTACCACAGAAAGTGTTTTTGACTACAATGGTATCAATCTTGCCAACCTCACTATAAACTGGGCTGATCCTACCAATCTTGATTGGCAAGAACAATTTACCGTTATTATCAATGCCTCCTTGGTCAATACACAACGCTTTGGTCGCCCAGGTGCTAGCCAAGATATCCTTGGAGTTGGCACACAAGAATACACTATCAATCTTGTTCCAGGGTTTTTACCAGTGATTCCATATACTGCCACAGTTGATGGAGTCAACATGCCTTTTGAAGTGGTCAACGCCACCGCAGTAGGACAAGATTACATATACGAACCGCCGCCGTTGCCTATTGGCAGATTCAATGTTTTATTCCGTAACGATCAATTGGGCTTTGCTAGTGCCAACACCGGGTACTTTTTCTTGTTCAAGCAAGGTACGCTACAAAATCAAGACTTTAATTTGGCCGAAAGAATTACAAATCGTGCGGTCAATATAAACATTGAAGGCGTTAATAATACCGATGTGTGGTTGTATCAATTGGATAATGTGGGTAATATCAGCACTTTTTGGAGACCAGTGCAAAGTGTTTATGCAGCCGCAGTTGAACAGTTGGCCGTAGGCACACAAAATATCTACAGTATTGCCAGTCGAGTAAATGATCAAATCACTTTGAATTTTGGTGACGGCATATTCAGTACTATCCCTGTTGGCACATTTAGAACTTATGTTAGAGCCAGCAATGGATTGACTTATATTATCAATCCGCAGGAAATGCAAAGCGTACAGATCCCCATCAGCTATGTGAGTCGTACTGGGCAAATTGAAACACTGACCTTCACTTGCGGAATTACTCAGCCAGTGACCAATGCCCAGTCTAGAGAAACCATTGCTGAAATCAAACAACGTGCTCCTGCACAATACTATACACAAAACAGAATGGTCAACGGCGAAGACTATAGTAATTTTCCATTTACACAGTACAACAGTATACTAAAAAGCACAGCGGTAAATCGTGCCAGCATTGGTACCAGCAGATATCTTGACCTAGTTGATGGTACAGGAAAATATTCCAGCACTAATATTTTTGCCAGCGATGGTGCCTTGTATGAAAGCAATTTAACACCGGCATTTTTATTCAGTTGGCTCAGTATCAACGACATCAGCGATGTGGTATATAATCAACTCAATCCATTGTTGGCCAAGGCCGGTATGCAACAGTTTTACTATGCTAATTTTCGTCCAAGACCACAGCTGGCCTCGTATCAATATACTTGGCATCTCAGCACAGTTATAACAAACGAAGCCACAGGCTATTTTGAAAACAGTGCAGGACAACCAGTTCCCATTGGTGAGTATGCCAGCAACAATGCCAAGTATATCACAGTTGGTAGCCTGGTAAAATTTATTCCACCCAGTGGCTATTACTTTGATGCAGAGAACCGTTTGCAAGCAGGCTCAGCAACACAGCCAAATCAAAAAATGGTATTGTGGGCAGGTCCCACTGCGGTATATCTAGCAGGTATTGCAGACGGGCTAGGAAATTTACCCGACGGCACAGGTCCAGTGGTGTTGAATACCTATGTACCAAATGGTGCAATACCCGTAGAAGTTATTCCGTTATTTGTAACAGATATACCCACCAGTCTAAAACAAGATATTGTAAATCAAATTTATCAAAATCAAAATTTTGGTCTAGGGTATGATAATCTTACAGCCACCTGGTACCTGATTACCAGCAGTAACCTAGACACAAATGCCGAATTCAGTTTAACCAACGCACAGAACACATCTGGCACCAATATTGATGCCAGTTGGCTAATACAGTGTACCACCAATGGTGCAAACTATACTGTAATATCACGATCCTTGGATTATTTCTTTGGTAGTGTGGCAGAAACAAGATTCTTCTTTTACACCAGCGATCCAATTTATGACAGTCGCACTGGCACTGTGATTAGTGATTATGTAAACATACTCAAAATCAATTCAGAACCCGATACAAACTATCCCTTGCCTGAAGATGCTAGATTGCCCATCATTGCTCAACCAGTCTTAACTGATGGACTCACAGATGACTTCCAGGTAGAAGTCAGTTTTGAAACCAGCGCCGGTGGAACTGTTCCTGTTGATCCAGACTTTTTTGACAATCTTGTGGCACCTGCAGTGAGTCCCAATAACAAATTGGTATTCTTCCAACAGACTGTGGACTTTGACAATTTACAAAGATATCTTTTGGTGCAAAATGGCATAGTCAACAGCGAGTATCCCACCCAGGACACAATATTGGTGGTGCTAGATCAATACAACATAGGACAGGTATTCTATGCATACAATCAATATCTTACATATGATAATGGCCAACCTAGACCTATTACTGACCAAATTTTTTACACATTAGAATTAAACAGCTCTGGTGTAAGAATACTCACAGTCAATAGTACTTTTGTAGCCAGAATTGGTCGACAAGATTTGTATTTTCAATACAGACACAACAGTCCCCTGACCAATCGTATTGACCCAGGTAGCACAAATATCATTGATGTATATGTGGTCACTAATGAATATTATACCTCCTATCAAAACTGGCTAAGAGATGTTACCGGCACAGTGTCAGAACCCAGTCCGCCTACTATAGATCAATTAAACACGGCCTACGCCGGACTTGATACCTACAAGATGATTTCAGACAATTTGATTTTGAATTCCGTCGACTTCCAGCCCTTGTTTGGTCGCAAAGCTGATGTTGCACTACGGGCCACTATCAAAGTTATCCAGAACGGCCAGAGCACAGCCAGCAATAGTGAAATACGCAATCTTGTGGTGGCCACAATGGAAACTTATTTTGATTTGGCAGCATGGAACTTTGGAGATACATTTTACTTCAGTGAACTTGCGGCCTATATACATCAACAGATTGGAGACATTGTCAGCAGCGTGGTCCTGGTTCCCTTAGATCCACAAAAGAGCTTTGGTGACTTGTATGAAATAAGATCTGCTCCAAATCAAATATTTGTCAATGGTGCCACAGTCAACGATGTAGAAGTTATTACCGCACTCACCAGCACAAATTTACAAACTGCACCTGGTAGTGGAGTAATTTAATGGCCAACAATGTACGCTCAGTAGACTTTCTTCCAGAGATATTCCAGACTCCAGTCAACCAACAGTTTTTGGCCGCAACACTGGATCAGTTAATACAAGAACCAGCATTTAAAAAGAGTCAAGGATTTATTGGTCGCCGTATTGGTCCTGGAGTAAATGCTAATGATCGTTACGTGGTAGAACCCACTGCGGTACGCAACAACTATCAACTGGAGCCCGGTGTCTGTCAGATCAATCCTGACAATACTCGTCAGGTCATTGATGCTATTACCTATCCTGGAATCAATGATGCCCTGGCTTTACAAGGCGCAGTGGTCAATAACCCATCTGATCTGTACAAGAGTGATTACTATACTTGGGATCCATTTGTTGACTTTGACAAGTTTATAAATTATGCACAATATTACTGGGTTCCGGGTGGCCCAGACGCAGTCACAGTCAGTGCCACAGGAGTTCCTACATTTCAAAACTACACAGTAACTCGCAACAGCAACGGATACTATACATTTTCTGGAGTGCGCGGCAACAACCCAACACTTACTTTAGCCCGTCAAGGATCTTATAATTTTAACATAGCACAAAATGATCAAGTTACCGTACAGTATCGTGTGACCAACAACGGTACCACCGCCTGGACCATCAACTACGACAGCAATCCAACATTGAGCCTGGTGCGTGGCAATACCTATATATTCAATTTGTCGTTGTCGGCACCATTGCCGTTTTATATCAAAACAGAACTCAGCTTTGGTTCTATTAATCAATACAACAATGGTGTCTCTCGTAATGGCTCCGTTACTGGACTAATCACATTTACAGTTCCGCAAGATGCTCCGGATACCTTGTACTATTGCAGTTCAACTGAATTCAACATGCGTGGGCAATTTGACATTGTTGATGCTGTGGATGGAACAGGTCCTGATTTTTGGATACAAAGCAGTCCGGGAATAAATGGTGTGATACCTGCTACTCCCAACATTACTAGCAGAGATGTATATGGTGTTGTCAATAACGGCATTGACCTTGGTATTGTAACTTTTAATACTCCTACAGCAACAGAACAAAGTTTTTATTATAACCTGCCGCAACTTGGATCAATTCCAAATCAACCTCCTGGCACAGTAGATCTAGTCGTTAATCTTGGTTTCAATCAGATCAACAATATATATGTGGATACGTTTTTAGACAGCAATCCCAATGGCATAGACGGAATAACCAATCTCAATGGACGTACTGTCTTTTTTCCAAATTCCAGCAGCTGGATAGTAAATGGCCAATATGATGTTCCACCTCAGCCATATGACGCAGCTACATTTAGTAATCTAGAAGAAATAACAAATCCTGCTGTGCAATACGGTATATGGTTGATAAATTATGTGCCAGACGTAGACGGGAGATTATACATATCTCTCACTAGTATTTTGTCAGTGCCCAATTTGACACAGTGTAGCGTATTGTTTGGAACCCAATATGCCAGCACTAGGTGGTATAAAAACAGTTCTGGTTTCTTTGTAACAATGCCGGCGTTGACTGCTGTGCAAGACATATTGTATTATCAAGATAGTCAAGATCCAACCATGATCGGAGTAATAAAATTAGTAGATGTTACTGTTGATGCTGAACTCAAAATAGATGATATAATTGGCAAAACTAATTATACCAGTCCCAATGGGGTGACATTTACCAATGGACTAAAAGTTTTATTCACAGGCATAACAGTGCCAGACACCTATTCGGGCAATGAATACTATGTAGAAGGCGTTGGAACTGCTATACAACTATTGCCAGTTACAGATTTTGTAACTCCTGAAACTTATATTCCAGGATCTCCTGTGGCGCCTGATTATCTTACGATTAATAGAGCCGGCCCAGATCTAAATCCTTGGTCAAGAAGCAATAGATGGTTTCATGTAGATGTGGTTGAACAAACAGCTCAATACAACTCAGACACAAATCCTCCGGTGCTAGATCAAGCATTTCGGGCCAAGCGCCCGATATTGGAATTTAGAGCAGGAACTAGATTATTTGACTTTGGAACGCAAGGTTTGCAACCGGTCAACATTGTGGACTTTTCTCAAGAGGACGCCTTGACAACAGTTGAAGGCCAAGAGGAATTTATTACCGACGGTTATACAGTAGTTCAAGGTAGTACTATAATTTTTGCTGGTGATGAAGATCTTGCAGTTCGTAATAAAGTTTATCAAGTTGAATTTATTACACCAGACACAATACCTCCGCTGATCCCAGAACCAATTATCAATCTAGTGCCCATTGCAACTGTGGTCTATGATCAAACAACTGTGTGCCTGGATGGTGATACACTCACCGGTGTCAGTTTTTACTTTGACGGAGTCAACTGGCTTCAAACACAACAAAAAACTTCAGTAAATCAAGCTCCACTGTTCAACATCTACAATGCCAGTGGCGTAAGTTTTGGCAATCAATCTACCTACCCAAGTAGTAACTTTGTTGGTAGTAAGTTATTCAGCTATGCTGTAGGTACTGGATCAAATGATGTAGTTTTAGGATTTCCATTATCCTATCTTAATCTTTCCAACATTGGTGACATAGTATTTGATAACAATTTGTACAGCGACAGTTTTAATTACACATCCAACAGCCAAGGATTTACCACAGCACTTAGCACAGGGTTTGTAAGACAGTATCAAGATCGAATTGTTTTCCAAAGAGAAATTGGCTGGCAAGATGCTGCGGTACAAAGTCAAATTAGACAACAGTTTAGATTTGCCTACGATGGCCGCCCACTACAATTAGACCTAGCAGTCAACGCCAATACCGTAGTTCCAGCCATACAGATATTTGTCAATGCCAACTTCTTAGAACCCTACGATACCGCAACAGGTGACTACACCTATTCGTATACTACAACGGCTACAACCACAACAATCACTCTGCGTCGGCCTTATGTGGTTGGTGATCTAGTAGAAATACAAGTGCTAAGTGATCAAATAAGCGCCACAGCATTTTATCAAGTGCCCGTCAACTTAGAAAACAATCCATTCAACGGCAACAGCAACCAGTTTACTCTGGGCACTGCAAGAAATCATTACAGTACCATTGGACAAAATTTAATCAATCTTGAAGGACCAGTGATTGGTAACAACAACAGTCGCGACCTTGGCAACATTGTTCCTTATGGTCTACAGATACTGCAACAAAGTGCTCCGCTTACCTTGGCCGGATATTTTTTACGCAGTGAAGAATACAATATTTTTAATGCTTTACAGTTTAACAGCCGAGAGTATATCAAGTTTAAATCATTATTATTAAACACTTCAATAACAAACGACTTTGTCAATTTAACTATACCTCAAATTGTAGATCAGTCAATTGCTATTATCAATGCAGGCGACACCAGCATCAGTCCTTTTTACTGGAGTGATATGTTGCCCACTGGAACCACAGTGGCATCGAACTCGACCACTGTAACACCAATTACCATAGCAAGATTTAACACTGTACAGACTTACGATTTTACTACGTCTAATTACTTGGGGCTGTTGGTGTATGTAAACGATCGATTACTCGCTCGTGGCGTGGAATATGTGGTTGGAGATGGAACTCCTACCTTGACTATTTTAATTCCGTTAGTGGTAGGAGATGTAGTTACTATCAACGAATACAATCCTACTTACGGAAATTTTGTACCAAACACTCCTACCAAGCTAGGTTTGTATCCTAAATACATTCCGCGTATTTACATCAGTACTGACTATGTGAGACCCACGCCAGTAATACAAGGACACGATGGCAGCATTACTGTAGCATTTGGTGACATTAGAGATCAGGTCTTGTTAGAATTTGAAAACAGAATTTATAGTAATCTTAAAACAGATGGCAATCCTGTTCCAATCACTGTGGAACAAGTGTTACCAGGTTTCTTCCGCACAACAGATTATACCGAAGCCGAAATAACCAAGATCCTAGGCGAAGACTTTTTAATCTGGGTGGGTCTAAACAAACTAGATTATACCGCTCAAGATTACTTGACCAATAACCCATTTACCTACAACTACAGCACAGCTGGAAACAGGATCAACAATGCGGTACTAGATCAAGGAGCCTGGCGCGGCATCTATCGTTATTTTTACGATACAATGACACCAAACACTACTCCATGGGAAATGTTGGGCTTTACTGAAAAACCCATCTGGTGGGAAGATCGTTATGGTCCAGTTCCGTATACCAGTGATAACCTGGTGCTATGGGGCGATCTTGAACAAGGACTTGTGGCAGATCCAGTAGCACCATACATCAAACCCAACTTTGCCAGACCTGGGCTGACCACAGTCATTCCAGTCAACAGCCTAGGAGAACTACTACCGCCACTTGAAAGTGTAGTGGGATTGTACAATCCCAATGACTTCCGCAAGAGCTGGACAGTAGGCGACGGTGGTCCAGTTGAAGCGTCATGGTGGATGAGTTCAAGTTATCCATTTGCAGTAATGCGCCTGTTGGCTCTAACTAGACCAGCTGAATTTTTTGCCTTGTTTGCTGATCGAGATCTTTATCGTTACAATGCTGAACTAGAACAGTATCTCTACAACAATCGTTACAGACTTGATGGCAACGGATTAGAAATCTATGGCAATGGTGTCAGCAAAGCCAGCTATATCAACTGGATCATTGACTACAATCAACAACGTGGTATCAACAGCACAACAGCCCTGACTACTGATTTGGCCAATCTTGATGTACGGTTATGTTATCGTATGGCAGCCTGGACTGATCAACAATATCTTGAAGTGTATCTTGAAAAGTCCAGCCCAGACAGTCAAAATGAATCTTTACAGATTCCTCCAGAAAGTTACAATCTTTTAGTTTATCGAGATCAACCCTACGCACAAATTACCTACAGTAGTGTGGTAGTTGAAACTGTGGAAAACGGTTGGGCAGTTTATGGGTATGGCAGTTACCAGCCATACTTTCCAATCATAGTCAGCGCAGTAAACGGAAAATTACAAACGGTATCAGCCGGTGGTGCCACAGTACAAGTGCCAGCACAGTACACCAACAATGTGACCAACATTCCATATGGATATGTGTTTACTAATCGTACCATGATGGTGGACTTTTTATTAAGTTATGGACAGTATCTTGAATCGCAAGGTATGACCTTTACTGAATTGGAAAATGGTTACACACTAAATTGGCCACAAATGGCTCAAGAGTTCTTGTACTTTAGTCAACAAGGCTGGCAGACCGGTACCTTGATCAATCTTAATCCGGCTGCAGGGCAACTCACAGCATATCGATTGGAATCAGTCGTTGACGACATTTATAGTTATAGTCCTGAAAATCAGTTACTGGATCAAAATCGTCAGACAATACCCACAAGAGATTTGATCATACAGCGTGAAGGAAATAGCTTTAAGATAAATCCAGAACCTACAGCCAATCAGGCCATCAGTTTCTTGAACTTACGGTTTACTGATTATGAAAATATTGTAATCTTTGACAATGTCGATATATTCAATGATTTGATTTATGATCCAGTAACTGGAGCAAGACAAAGCAGAATGTATCTAAATGCATTTAATACAGTTGAATGGAACGGCACTCTTGATGCAAAAGGATTTATCCTAAATCAAAACAATGTCAAAGCATGGAATCCAAATTTGAGATATACCAAAGGTGACATTGTACGCTATAAAAATACCTATTGGCAAGCCAGTGGGCTGGTACAACCAAAGACCAAATTTGATTACAATGACTGGCTCAAAAGTAACTATGCTCTGATCGAGCAAGGACTATTGCCTAACCTGGCCAACAAAGCTGACCAATTGGCCAACACTTACAACACACAAACTGCTAATTTAAACAACAACAATGATTTGCTGGCCTATAACTTGATTGGATTTACACCACGGCAGTACATGGCCGATCTCAATCTTGATGATGTTACACAGGTCAATCTTTATCAACAGTTTATCAAAGTCAAAGGAACCACAAGAGCCACAGACTTGTTTACTCGTGTAAACTTGACCAAAGAAAGCGGTAACTATCAGATTTACGAAACCTGGGGTGTGCTGATAGGAACATATGGTGCCAACAGTAATAGAAGTTATTTTGAAATTAACCTCAATGAAGCCAAGTTGACTGGAAGCCCGAGCACAGTACAAATTATTCTGCCAGGGCAAACAAGTCAGGCCAATCAAACTGTGCTATTGAACAATCTCTGGAGTGAAAGCTACAATATCACATCAACTGATATATTACCAACCATATATCCATCCAGCCAGAACACAGCATTGCCATCAGCTGGATATGTCAACATCGACGATGTGGATATAACGGTTTATACCTTGGATGACCCATCTGCTATTGCCGCCAATCTTAACACAGTAGGAACTGGCACAAGTATTTGGGTAGCTAGAGATAATCCTTATAACTGGAATATCTATAGATGCACTCAAATTCCTGGAAAACTGACCCAGATAACAGACAACTTGAACAGTACCAGTATTGCACAGTTCAGCCAGATTACAACTCTAGCTGTTGGTGACTTGATTATTGTACGCTATTTTGCCGACGGAGTAGATGGTGTATACCGTGTGCTAGGACGACCATCACCGACCAGTATCATAATTGCCTATGCATTTACCAATAACAATCAAACCACCTTGACTGGCAATGGCCTAGGATGGTTTTTACAAACAATGAGAGTCAGTCAGGCCAGTGACGTTGCCACGTTACCATATGCAAATGCATTGGTGCCTGGTGCTCGGGCCTGGGTCGATGACAACGGATCCGGCCATTGGGAAGTATTAGAAAAACAAGCGCCTTTCACCTTGACTGAAAGTAAAAATGCTGTAACTCCTCAAACCAATAGTTTGTATGGAACCAGCATTGGACAATCAACCAATCATTATAGTTTACTAGTAGGTAGTCCAAGTGCCGCTGATGGTGGCGCAGTATACACCTATCGTCGAATCGCGTCAGCTGGCAACGCTGGCACATACGCCAACAACATTGTATTATCATTGCCAGCTGAAGATGTAGCTGGATATGGAAATAGTCTTGAATGGGGCGATAACAATTGGGCAGTCATTGGTGCCAGTACCAGCCGCAGTGGTCAAGGATATGCTTCTGTGGTATATCAAATTCCTGGCAGTAACAATTACGAGCAAACACAACTATTAACAGCCTTGAGTAGTAATGCAGTTACAACCAATGCTGTAGCATTTGGCTCGGCAGTAGCAATGAGCAAAGATGAAAGATGGATGTATGTTAGTGCACCAGTTGAAAATTTAGTTTATGCTTACGGCAAGGTAGAAATCCCAGAACAGTCAGTGACTTACACAACCGATGGCACTAGCACAGCATACGCCTGGTCACCTGACTTGATTATCGACCCAGCATATCCTGAACAATTAGCGGTAATTCTTGACAATCAACCACAATCTTATCCAGCTGATTATACCATACCCTTAGATAGCTCTAACGTGGTGTTTGCTACAGCACCGCCAGCTGGTGTTCAGTTAGAGATCGCTCGACGAGCTTTCCAATCTTTTGACGGTACTGGATCGGGTGATCCTACCTATGATTTACAACCATATCTATATACAGCCACCGTTGGTAATACTGCGACAAATATCAATTCATGTACTATTACTGTTGACGGAATAATTCAGCGTCCTTGGATAGATTATGTGTTTTCTGATGATGGAAATGTAACTTTTAATTCAGGATCAGAACCTGCCAGTGCCGCTGTAATTAATGTGACTGCTGGCACATACTGGCAGTATGTTACAACTCTTCCTACTGCTGGTCTGTCATTGTCAGCCAACGCTGTTTTTGGCACCAGCCTAGCAACCAGCACTGACGGAAGAAGTATAATTGTTGGTACCCAAAACGACACAGCCGTAAATGCCGCAGGCAATACTGTGACAGCAGGATCGACCTATGTGTTTGATCGTAGTGTAGTTAGATATGTGGTAACAGATACCGCTCAGACCATTTATGCCATTCCTGGCACGTCAATTGATCCAATCTCGGTACTACACAATGATGTATTTTTAACCAACGAGGCCCAATATGTGCCAGGACAGTTCTCTGTGGTTGGGTCCAACATTGAATTAGCAAGTTCTGTTACACTGACCATTGGAGACAGTATTGAAATTGAAACCAATGAATTCCAGTTTGTACAAAAAATAGTTTCTCAGGCTCCACAAAATGGTGCACGATTTGGAAATGCTGTGGCCATGTGTTCTAATAATTGTAGTCTTTATAGCGGAGCTCCTAGCAACACCAATGTCATTGAACAAGATGGTAGTGTTGAACGACAAGCCAATCAAAGTAGACTGTATGGCGTGACAGTCAGCACTATTGCCAACCCAACCCTGACTCCTGGTACTACAATTCGTATCAACAACATTGAAGTTGCTGTTCCTAACAGTCCTAACAATACTGTGTCTGGATTAGCAACAGCTATCAGTCCTGTAGCATGGTCTATTACAAAACAATATTATATCAATGATCGAGTGATTTATAATTATGTTTGTTATATTGCTACCGCATCAAGTTCAGAGAAGGTACCTAGTTCTTCAAGCGCCTACTGGGACGCATCATTTGTCATACCCAATGTTCAAGCCTCATTGACTGCTGATTTGGAATTCACCGGGGATGGTATTACAAAAATCTTTTTTGTAGGAACGGTGTATAGTACCGCTGGATCAACCCCGGTAGTTTATGTCAATAATGCATTAAGCTCTGGCTACACCTATAATAACACCTCTCAACAAATTGAATTTGTATCTGCTCCAGCAATAGGAGTTAAAATAACAGTGGTCACAGGACGATTGATTTTGTCAACTATTAACAATTCATCGGCCCCAGAATTTAACAAACTCACAGTATTACCTGGAGTGGGCGGAACAGGATCAGCATTTGCGGAACTGGGATTTAATACTTTTATCTATACACAAACACTATACAGTCCAAATCCAGTTGGATACAGTTCTTTTGGTAGTGCAATCAGTATCAATACTGACAGTGTCAACATCGTGATAGGTGCACCAAACGGCAGTGTGTATGAAGCCATGAGCTTTGATGGTGGCGAAACCATTGTTGACGATAACAGCACGTTCTTTAGTAATCCGGTATCCAACTGTGGTGTAGCGTATACATTTGATTATTTGCCAAGTGCTCAATCATCAGTGTCAAACACAGGACAATTGGTATTTGGTCAACAAATTTATCAATTGCCTCGACTGGATACTTTTACTTTTGTCGGTGATGGAACCACAAGAACTTATAATATAAACTCTGTTTATAATACTATTACAAATCCGCCACAAGTTTATTTAAACAATGAGCTCTTAATCCTAGGACCAGACACTTACGACTACGCTTATTATTCTTCTACTTATTTTGTTGTGTTTGCAACTGCACCTAGTACGAATTCTCTTATTTTTATTGAAACAGGACAGGCTGGCACAAGTATTGCAGATCGATTTGGCACAGCAGTAAACTATGTGGATGGACGTCTGATTGTGGGTGCGCCTGGTGTAGATCTTGGAGCTAGTAGTAACACAAACTACGGGTCAATGTCTATATTTGATAATGCCAATAATTTGCCAAGTTGGGCAGTAATACATGAACAACAGCCAGTGGTCAACATTGAGCTGATGAATAGTGTATACAGTTTTGATAAACTGTTAAACAGCACTCAAACCTATTACGACTTTATTGATCCACTACAAGGCAAGATACTGGGAGTGGCTGCTCGCAATATCAATTACATTGGTGCAGTAGATCCAGCCAATTACAATACAGGAACCATACACAACAACGGCACTGCCTGGGGATCTGCTCATGTGGGAGAAATTTGGTGGGACACTGACACTGTGAGATTTATCAATCCCAACCAAGATGATATTGTGTACGCAAGTAAACGCTGGGGCCAGATATTTCCAGGTAGTCGTGTAGACATTTATCAATGGATTCAAAGTGACGTTCCTCCTGCTAGTTATATTGGCATCGGAACTCCATTAAGTGCCACTAGTTATACGGTGTCATCGATACTGACTGCCAATGGAGTGTTTGCCAGCTATTACTATTATTGGGTACGGGGAATCAACACTGTAGACACAGCCAATGGAAAAAATTTAAGCACCACAGCCATTGCCAGTTATATTGCCAATCCACTTGGCAGCGGTCTACCTTATATAGCCGCACTAAATTCTAGTACTGTGGCACTATACAATGCGGTAGGATTAATCAGTGCTCAAGATACAATTTTACACATTGAATATGAACGTCAGATTGGTGGTGCTAATGCTAACATCCATACTGAATATCAATTTGTAAATGAAGGCAAAGCCGACAGCTTTGTTACTGATTCAATCTATCAAAAATTACAAGACAGTTTGTGTGGAGAAGACGTATCTGGTAATTTGGTTCCAGATCCATTCTTGAGTCCAGGTCTGCGTTACGGAGTACAATTCCGTCCACGGCAGAGCATGTTTGTCAACAGATATACAGCATTACAAAACTATCTTGGCCGAGCTAATACTATACTGGCACAATATCCTATCTCAGAGTTACGCACTTTCAATCTGTTGAACAGCAGTGAAAGTATTCCAAATGCCACAACAGCAACAGCTACAGCGGCCACTATCTCTGGAAACATATTGACTGTGGCTGGCACAATCACTGGAGTGTTTGCCTTAGGACAAACCATAAGCGGCACCGGCATTCCTGGTCTAGTCACAATCTTGGATTATGGAACCGGAACTGGCGGAGAAGGAACATATACAATCAGTGCCAGTCTCTCTATCACAGCACGCACTATAACTGGTACTACTGGTTATAATCAAGTTGTTTCTAACTTGACTGTGTTAGGTTATCAAAATCTTGCCGCTGTCAATCTAGGATATCGTTATCTGGTCTTGACTGACAGCAGCCAAGGTGGACGATGGACCATATACGAAGTGGTCACTGACCCCTTGACAGACATCACTGCAACTCGAACTACCTTGTTGGTTCGCATACAAAATTACGATACATCGTTATATTGGAGTTACATCAACTGGAATCAGCCTGGATACAACAGTTCAATACAGCCTGTTGCTCAGGTTGCCATCACAGCCGATCTACAAGCATTAAGTATCAATCAGGCACCTATTGGCAGCAGTGTGCAGGTCAATAACAACGGCCAAGGAAAATATGAAATTTATTTAAGAATTGACACTGGGTGGGAACGTGTGGTACTCGAAGATGGCACTATTGCTTTTGATGCTGTGCTATGGAATTATGCACTTGGTCCTTATGGTTTTTCGGCCGAAGTATATGATGCACAATACTTTGACCAGGCTCCTACAATTGAAACTAGAAAAATTATTCAGGCTATTAATCAAGAACTGTTTACTAATGAGTTTTTGATATATCGCAATGAACTATTGATATTGATGTTCAAATATATCTACAGTGAATTTACAGCCCCAGTCTGGTTAATGAAAAGCAGCTTTATCAATGTGGATCATAAACTGCGTGCCCTGGAGGCGTATCAGCTGTATCAACAAGACAATCAAACTTTTGTGGAACAATATCTACAAGAAGTAAAACCCTATCATGTGCAAACTCTAGCATTTAATTTGGTCTATGATGGATTGGATCTCTATCCTGGATCAATGAGCGACTTTGACGTACCAGCCAGGTGGGATAACACAGTTGAAATCCCACAGTTTGTAAGTCCGGTGTTAACCCCTTACACCGACTCTGTGAGCTTGGTTGAATCATTTGTCAGTGACACCGCTCCAAATGCAGCTATATGGACAGAAACTCCTTGGCAGTCGTGGTTCAATAATTATACCTTGAGCATTATCGGTGCAACTGTAGTAACTGGTGGATCTGGATATAATGTAGTTCCTGAAGTGGTGTTTGGAACCGAATGGCAAGCTGATACGGTTTATACTATTGGACAACAAATTTTTTATGTTAGTGGTCCAACCAATAATTTATACACGGTCACTGCATCTGGAACCACAGGAAATATTCCTCCATCATTCACGTCCGGGTCAGCCCTAAACGGAACAGCTACCTTGTCCTGGTTTGGCAATGGTGCCAGTGGGTATGCCACACTCAGTGGCACAGGTGGTGTACAATCAGTGATTGTGAGCGACCCTGGGTCAGGCTACACGACAACAGCCGCTATAACATTTGTGGGTGGTAATGGAACTGGCGCACAAGCTGTGCCAATCATGACCAATCAGTTGGTAAGAAATTTTACTATTACAATTCGATTTGATCGTTATCAATATGAAACTACTATATACGAATGGCAAGCCAATTACAGTTATGCGCAAGGAGATCGGGTACGTTGGCACAACCTAGTTTGGTCTGCCAACAGTGCTGTTTCAAGTGCCACATTTAACATAGACCAATGGACAGATATCACTATTCCTGTGGACGCTGTTGACATTGTGGCTGGTAATACCTATACCATAACTTCTTTAGGAACAGTCACAAGTCCAACCAATTTTACTTTGATTGGTGCATCTCAAAACATAGTTGGAACACCGTTCATTGCAACAGGAGCAGGCACAGGAACTGGAACCGCAACTATTTTATTAAGTGGTGTAGATCGTACCATGGGCTATTATACTCCTACTCCAAACATGCTGGGACTCAGTTTGCCATTGTTGATTGCAGGTGATCATTATCCAGGTGTGCAAGTAATGGCTCCAAATTTTGATCAAGATATAATAGCTGATCCTGACATACTTGATGCTGTGTATTCCAGTTCGTATCTTGACACATTCCTGGGAACACGTCCAACTGATATCAATGTTGATGGCGGTGGCTACATTGATGTATTCAGCAGTTATGCTCCAGAAGAACTGGTGCCCGGTAGCGAATTTGATACCTTGGATTTCCGTGTATATACCACCGGCGGTCCAACCAACGGAGCTGATTTTAGAATATTCCAGGACATGCGTGGATTACAATTGACCTATATCATCAATGATGAGACTACTACTGAATTGGCTCAAGACCTAGGCACCACCGATGACATAATTTATGTTGACAATGCTGGCGCTTTGGCTGTTCCAAATTTGGCTTCAAATCGATGGGGCGTGTTGACTGTTGGTGCTGAAAGAATTATGTACCGTGAAATTGACCTGGCAAACAACACAGTTAGTGGATTGTTGAGAGGAACTGCTGGTACGGCTATCACGGCTCACATCGATGGAGCAACAGTCTACAACATGGGCACTGATAATTTGTTTAGCCAACAATATCAAAATTACATTGTGGAAACCACCACCGTGGCCAATGGATCCACTACAGTATTTGCTGCTCCAAACATCACTCTAAGCACATCAACTACTGCCTGGGTAATTGGTAACACCTACACATCTGGGGATATTGTCATCAACAGCGGCAGTTTTTACAGTGCCAAACAGAATGTACCAGCTGGCACAGCAATCGCCAACACTGATTACTGGCAACCACTTGCGGTAGCTGTAGAAGTTTATGTGGGCGGACTACGAATAACAGGAGCAACTACATGGGTGATTGGTAATACCTACTCATTTGAAGATATAGTTGTCAACAGCGGCAGTTTCTACAGTGCCAAACAGAATGTACCAGCTGGCACAGCAATAAGCAATACTGATTACTGGCAACCACTCTCCACACCTGCTGAAGCTTATATTGTAACCAATCAAGCCCCAGTATCAGTCACACTGAATACTGCACCACCAGATGGCGTTGCTGTAACTATATTAGTTCGCAGAGGAACCTGGATAGACTATTAAAATACCCCAAGGTTTTCCGGGGGCTGTAAAACAAGCTAAATAAAATATGACTGATAAAAACCAGACAACCAAACAAACTGTTACTGAAAAAACCCCACAGCGTCGTCCCAACGATACCGGAACTATTTCAGTACAAGGACATATAAGGATTTCGGATCCTCAAACCAAGCAGGTATTTGTGGAGAAACGAGCATGATAATCACTCCTGGACTAACAAAAATTGAAGGTTTTGTAAAAATACACGACCCCAGAACAGGCGAAATTTTAGTAGATAAAAAGAATGCCATACACTATGAAAATATCAGTATCTGTATGGCTCGTACTCTAAGCGACCGATCTTTGGTACAAGGCGGAGGATTTATCTATGACATGGCATTTGGCAACGGTGGTAGCGCAGTAGATCCTACTGGAGTTATAACCTATTTGCCCCCCAATACTGTGGGCATTAACGCAAGTCTATACAACGAAACCTACGTTAAAGTAGTGGATGATAACAGCGCAGCCAATCAAGACCCTGGTAACAACTACATGACTGTGGTACACACGTCAGGACAACCTTACACCGACATTATTGTGACCTGTTTGCTAGACTACGGTGAACCAGCAGGACAACAGGCCTTTGATAACAGCACCAATTTCAATGGCGAATACGTGTTTGATGAACTGGGATTGCAATGTAAAGTTGGACCCAGTGCAGGTGATTTATTGTTAATTACCCATGTAATCTTTCATCCTGTGCAAAAAAGTTTGAATCGTCAAATACAGATTGATTACACGTTACGAATCCAAACTCTTACTAACTTGAGTAGAGCATAAATATGCTTATGCTACAGAATAATAAATATAACGGGATCGAATAAACAAATGTCATATACAATAACCCTAACAGATGGAACCATATTTGCAACTATAGCAGACGGTACAATCAACACTTCTGCCAATCCAGCTGTAACATTGGTAGGTAAAAATTACGCTGGATATGGAGCATTCTTAGACACTAACTTCATGAGAATGTTAGAAAATTCTTCTTTCAATACGGCACCACCTGCTCCAATAACTGGACAACTTTGGTGGAACAATACTCCAAACGCTGGGCAACTTTCTGTTTATATGGGTTCGGCCTGGAAATCGCTTGCTGCCTTGGTCGTAGCAAACTCAACTCCTAGCACATCAGTTTATAGTACCACTGGCGATCTTTGGTATGACACTGTAAATCAACAGGTAAACATCTGGACTGGTGCTACCTGGTTGTTGGTAGGTCCACAATTTAGTGCAGGTACAGGTGTAACCGGTGCCTTTGCCAATGTGATAACTGATAGTATTAGTGTAACTCATAAAGTGATAGAGTTAGTGGTCAATAATAATGTAGTCGGTATCATCAGTGAAGACACAGTATTTACACCTCAAACAACCATTCCAGGTTTTGCCAACGTCAATCCTGGACTACAATTGGCCAATGTTTCAAACGGTGTGGGCGGTGCTAGTGTTCCATCATACTGGGGACAAGGCAATGTAGGTGTAAGCGTACAAGGCAACGTCAGCGCCAACGTATTCTTGGGTAATGGTAGTCAATTGACTGGAGTATACGGTAATGCCAACGTAGCTACCTTTATGGGTAGTGGCAACAGCATGAACATCAGTGTCACTGGTACCGTCAATACCACTTCAATAGTATCTGCTACTGGTAACATAACTGGTGGTAATGTGCTATTTGGTGCAGGTGTTGTAAGTGGAACTGGTAATATTACTGGAAATACATTACGAATTTCAAGTATTACTAATGCCAGCGGCAATATCTCGGGCAATATTGGTAATAGCACATCTTATTTTAACACTGTGTTTGCAAACACATTCGCTGGTACTTCCACTACGGCCTTATACGCTGACGTTGCAGAACGATTTTCTGCAGATGCTGAGTATGAACCTGGTACCGTGGTTGAATTGGGCGGATCGGCAGAAATTACAAGATCCACAACAGAATTAAGCGACTCTGTGTTCGGTGTCATAAGTACACGAGCAGCATATTTAATGAATAGTGGTGCTGGATCTGATTTGACTCATCCTCCGGTTGCAATGACCGGCCGAGTTCCTGTACAATGTACTGGTGTTATACACAAAGGCGATCGATTGGTCAGTGCCGGACATGGCGTTGCAAGATCTGCCAATCCTGGAGAAGCCACAGCGTTCAACACAATTGGCCGAGCACTTGTGGACAAATTAGATTCAGGTGTGGGCATGGTTGAAGCTATTGTAACAATTAAATAAAGTTGGAATTAATAAAAAATGACATATACAGCCGGTAGCACTATTGTAGCAACAGATTATAATGGGTTTGTCAGCACCACAGCTGGTGCCAATGTAAATGCCACCTGGAACTCAACCTACGGTCAAACAGCAATAAGCACAGTAAGTGCTGCTGGTAGCATAACAGCAACACAATGGGCTACTCTAGTAAACACTATCACAAGTATGGGCAGTCATCAACCTACTGTTATCACTAGTAGAGCCGCACCAACTGCAGGTACTACCATATCAATTCTGGCCGCAGTAAATACCGACATTACCAACTGCTACAACAACAGGCTGAATGCCTATGCCTCGGGTAGCCAATACACTGGATGGACCGGTACCAACAGCAAGACCTCAGCAACTGGCGCAGGTACAAATGCTTGGTCAATTGCATTTGTCAATGATGTGGCCTTCTCTAGCAGTACTACCAAAGATTACTTTTTTGGAGCAGGCGGCATAATCCGTTTACAGTTCAGCAAAACCAGTACCGGCACTGACATTGATCCAGACTGGAATGCTTTTGCCACAGCCTGCGGAACATTGTCGTTCACTGGAACCAGTACAAGCAAAACCATCGCCGGTGTCTCCTATCAAGGAACTAATAAAATTGCCGGCTCGGGAACCCCAACCACGTTGGCCACCAGTATTGGTGCTGCACAGTTGACTGGAAGCAATCAAGAAATATTCCTACAGTACATAGGTGGAGCATACACTACTTCATATATCCAAGTGCAGGCATACAATTTAAGCGCAAGTGTGATACGGTTTACCGCCAATTGGGTACAACCAGCCGTAGGCGGAGCCGGACAAACCAACAACATCACGGGCGGTACAGCTGCAAGTGGTGCCACACCTGGCACAGCACCATGCACAATTTGCACCTATTTCCCACCAGAAACCACATACTTGTCCAATAGCTGGGGCACACCAACTGTAGCCGCTACACTGTAGCCGCTACTACCACCTAACCAAATTGGCACAACAACAGTAGACTTCCAACGTATTTTGTAGTATAATACAATTATGGATACCAATCAACTAGTAGAACATGGCCGTGCTAGATTTGAACATGCTCAGTCTCGACGTGTACTTAAAGAAAAATATCAAGCCAAACTGACCTTTGCCTATAACGGTGGAATGTGGTCAGCTGGTCCTGAACTTATCAATACATTAACAGCGTCCGTGGAAACGGGCCAACAAGGCTTGGTTCTTCTTGACTTGTACGATACACCTGTTAGAGTAGATTATCGAGAACTACTAACATTGGCACAACAACGCTGGCAAGAACAAATGACAGCCTGGTTGATTGAACACGACGAACTAAACAAAAACAGATGACACAAGGAGTTGTAATATTTGCCTACGCCAACAAACTGATCGACTATGTGGCCTTGGCAGCCTGGAGTACTAAGAATATACATCGTCATTTGGGTCTCCCGGTCTGTGTTGTTACTGACGTTGTTGATTTACCTGGCACATACCAATTCGATCAAGTCATACACGCTGACAAGCAAGGAAACAATTCCAGATACTTTACCGACTTTGGCGACAGCGTGACATGGTACAATCATGATCGCATGACAGCCTATGCCGTGAGTCCATGGGATCAGACCCTGGTCTTGGATGCAGACTATGTGGTAGCAAGTGATCAATTAAAAGTATTGTTCGATGTTGATATAGATTTCTTGGCACATGATCATGCATATGATGTTACCGGAGGTGACACATTTGCACAGGACAACTGGTTTGGACGATATCGCATGCCCATGTCATGGGCCACTGTAATGCGTTTCAACCGCAGTCAAACCTCTGAATTGATATTTGATGCTATGCAAATGATAAGAGACAACTGGACCCATTATAGACGCTTGTATGGCGTATCTGATGCCACCTACAGGAATGATTATGCATTGACCATCGCTCAACTGCTTGTAAATGGGCAGGTACTAGATTGGCCTAGCATTCCATGGGGACTGGCCACAGTTACTCCAGATGCACAACTGACACAGTTAATCAACAAACACTATCGAGTAGACTATCGGACTGTGTCGGGTCAGTCACGGTATATCACATTAAATCAAGACTTTCATGCCATGGGCAAACGACATCTAGGAGACATTGTTGCCAGTACTTGCTGAACGTGGCTATCTAATACCAGCCATTGATAATGCTACAACAGACTATCTGGCCTGTGCTGTCCAGCTGGCTCGTAGTATCCGTGAGTTTCATCCTGATGCACAAATTGCCGCTGTTACAACACGACGATTAAGTGATCCAGTATTTAATCATGTGATTCCTTTGCCACATGGTGATCAAAGCGCCACAGAAAACAAACAATGCAACGACTGGCAGGTGTTTGAAGCTAGTCCATTTAGACAAACTATCAAACTAGAAGCTGACATGATTGTTGCAAGTCCCGTTGATCATTGGTGGACCTTGTTTGAACGGCGTGATGTGGTGATTAGTCAAGGCTGTAGAGACATTTATGATCAGCCTGCTCGATCCAGATTTTACAGACAACTATTTGATCGCAATCATCTTCCAGATGTTTACAATGCTATCACTTATTGGCGCCTGAGTAAAACAGCAAGAGATTTTTTTGATCTAGTAAGAAGCATATTTGAAAATTGGTCTGACTATCAACGCTGTCTCTTAATGCCCGATGCAGAACCGTCCACAGATGTGGTATATGCTATGGCCGCAATCTTAATGGGGCCAGACCTTGTTACATTGCCTTCGGGACTTGGTCCTACAATAACTCACATGAAACAACACATAATACCAACGCAAACACCGGATTGGACTAAAGAATTAGTATGGGAATATCCCAACCTTAGGATACAGACAGTGGCACAATGGGGAGTAATACACTACAACACAAAGACTTGGCGTGCTGATGGATGATACTACAAAAAACTTTTGGCAGGCGTTCCAGGACTGGCAGGCTACACCTGTGGAATACAAGCCACCCATTCAACGACTCTATTACGATGACAACGGCATGCCATTATTTTACGTGGATCAAGATCTTCCAGGTAATTATATTGATCTAGATGGTGCCAGTTACGTTGTAGCAGACATGAATATCCGTGTTGTTGACGGTAAAATTGTAAAAATTAAACAGCCTGTTTATATAAAAAAATTAATGCCTGATTTGGAATCGGGCACATGTTGCCATCCTGATACTGTATGCATAGTAGTCGATGACACTGAACCTTGTACCAAATGGAATTTAAAAACTTATGAAAAAAATTGACATAGCTGATCTAGATTGTATCTACCTAACATATGATGAACCCGAACGTGAAGAGTTCTGGGTCAAAATCCGTAACATGATTCCTTGGGCTCTCAGAGTTGATGGAGTTAAAGGATCGGATGCTGCACACAAGGCAGCTGCGGCCGCAAGTACCACTGAACGTTTTGTTCTAATTGATGGTGACAACTTGCCAGAAGAAAAGTTTTTTAATCTCACTCTAGAGTTACCTGACGCCCAATGGGAAAGTGCTGTGTTTCGCTGGCGTGCCCGTAATCATGTCAATGGGCTTATGTACGGCAATGGTGGATTAAGTTCATGGACTAGAACATTTGCCAATGAAATGAAAACACACGAAGCCACGGATGGTCGTGTGGCTACCGAAGTAGAGTTTTGTTTTGATCCGTTATACTGGGCCATGCACGATTGTTATAGCACAACATACCCCAATGGATCAGCATTCCATGCTTGGCGTGCGGGCTTCAGAGAAGGAGTCAAAATGTGTCTCAATCAAGGAGCTCGACCAAGTCTTGCCGAGTTCAAGACACGAGTGCATCATAGAAATCTAGATCATTTGACCATTTGGCACAACGTAGGACGTGACGTAGAACATGGCATCTGGGCAATAGCCGGCAGCAGAATGGGCACTTACATGACCATGTTGACTGAATGGGATCATTGCCTGGTACAGGATTTTGATGCTCTTGCTGAAATATATAAAACGGTAGACGGACACAATCCTGAAATAATACTGGGTCGTGTGGCTGAAGACCTATACAAACAATTGGACTTGCCCATGACCGTGATAGACGCACAGGCCAGCAGGTTCTTTAAGCATCACTATCGTAGCAATTGGCACAACCGCGGAGTCATGACACGTGAGATTGATGTGATTAGAAGTCAGGAAGGTTGGTAATTTGACCTGGTCCTGTGCTGCAACTGTCAAATTGTTCAATACCAAAAGAAAAACTATTGCTATCTGATTTAAAATTCAGTTGATTTAACAAGACAAATACTGTATAATAAACTATGATTATTGCTTTTTATCCTGGTGCCGGTGGCAACCGCTACCATCACTATTGTCAAGGCCAACGCACATTTGATAGCAACGTCACTTATGATCATTTATTAAAAAATCAAGATTTTAAATATCGTTATTTAGACCACAGTTCTATTGGACTTGCTGACCAAGAATTGATATTGACGCATTGTGTCAATGTTCCTTTGCTTAAAACACTTTTTCCAAATCAAACAGAAATTGTTGTCATACAAGCAGACCTTGTGCAAAGTTTACGTAGAGAATGGTATCTAGCAGACCAGCATCGAGACAAAAACATGCCCGACAAACTTGAACATGCTAAAGCACATTGGTCATACCATAAAAAATATTATACAGAATATCCAATGGATATCACCGGATCCACAGTCGTGGTTGATCTTGCCGATGATAGTGATTTTTCTAAAATCATGCAAGGCGAACTTGACAGTATCCAATCATCAGAATACGATCAAGCAGTCGCAGAATTCATGCCACATGATTTATCAAATATAGCGGGCGATAAGATCGTGGAAGGATTTAAAAGTAAATTTCTTGACGATGCCGAAACAATGAAACAACGCTTGGACAAGGTAAGTCCAAGCATGTGTCTAGCCAAGTGGAAACAAGTGAGTTTGCACCTGGCTACTGGTCTCAATAACTCATGCTATCATCCGCCGTTGCATACGATACAATTAGAAGATATACAGCGTAGTCCCAGTGGATTACATAATACAGCATATAAAAAAGAACAACGTAAACTAATGCTCGATGGCAAACGTCCCAGTGAATGTAGCTACTGCTGGACCATGGAAGATGCCGGTAAACTGAGTGATAGACATTATCGTTCAGGTGAGTCTTGGGCTGCTCGAGACTTTGGAAAAATTGTTAGTGGAGAATGGAACGATGATGTCATACCTAGCTATGTTGAAGTCAATTTTAATCATGCTTGTAATCTGGCATGTAGCTACTGTAGTCCTCAATTTAGTTCAACTTGGCAACAAGAAATGGATCAGCATGGCGCTTACCCTACTAGCACTAGACACAATGATCCTAGTCACTTTGTTGGTCGCAACAGGCCTATTCCAGTTCGCGACCACAATCCTTACGTAGAAGCATTTTGGGCTTGGTGGCCCACACTATATCCTGAACTTGAACACTTCCGTATGACCGGTGGAGAACCTTTACTAGATAAAAATACCTATAGAGTGTTTGACTATGTGCTGGCCAATCCCAAACCCAACCTGCATTTAAATGTGACTAGCAACTTTAGCGTAGATGAAAAGTTGTGGCAAAAATACAAAGGCTATGTGAAACAGTTGTGTGAAGGTGAACAGATCGAACACTTCATGCAGTACATAAGTTTGGACTCATGGGGCACCCAAGCTGAATACATCAGACACGGACTGGACTTCGATCTCTTATGGGATCGAGTAAATCAATTCCTAACTGAAATACCCTATCGCAACAGCGTGACATTTATTGTGACCATGAACAATCTTTCAGTGACTGGACTCAGCAGTTTGATGTCTGGCATCTTGGGCCTCAGACAGCTTTACAGCACAACTTACCAGCGTGTGTGGTTTGATACTCCAGTTCTAAGACAGCCACATTGGCAAAGTCTACAACTGTTGCCCGAAAGCTATTGTGATCAACTGGAACAGTTGTGGGCCTGGATGTTGACTCAAGCAGAAACTCCTGACACAAGATTCCATGGATTTAAAGATTATGAACTGTCCAGACTGGATCGAGACATTGCCTGGATGCGAGCTGGACAACAGCTAGATCCTGTGTATATACAACAGAACAAGGCAGACTTTTATAGATTCTTCACGGAAGCTGATCGTAGACACGGCACCAACTTCTTGAAGACCTTTCCGGAAATGCGTGCATGGTGGTCAGAATGCGAGTATCATGCTCGGCAATCGTAAACTTATTGTAGATGAATTTTGTGAAGTAAAAGAATTTACGCAAAATTTCCAAGATGGATATTTTTGGAATTTTGCCGAACACGAAATTTGTGCAGGGGCAGTATATATTATCAGTCGTCAGCAGTTTGCTGAGAACATTGTAAAAATAAAACAGCTGGCCCAAGATCAAATCATACTACCGGTGCTGGGTAATCCTGCCGAAGGCTCTGACACCATGTTCAAACAAGCACAGGCTTTGGGAATTTTAGAACTAGTTCAACAAGGAAAAATTATTATTATTTCCGGAGGTGATCTACCCGAACACATTCCGCATCTGTTCTATGAAAACTTTTTACCCAAGATCCTGGATTACGATGAAAATTTACAAGCCATTGCACAGTACAAAAAAAGTTGGAGTACTGATAGACCCTATAAATTTTTATTTTTAAATGGTCGAGGGCGAGATCATCGTAGACAATTATTGGCTAGACTACACCCTTTACTTGATGTAGCAATCTGGAGCAACTTGGATTCGGCAGCTGGGCCAATCAAGCTACTGGATCCAGAGCACGAGTTTGAGTTTTATCGGCACAATCTCGATATTGATCCGTCGGGTTTTGTAAAATATTCATTGTTCGATAACAATTGGGGAGAAATATATCTCAATGCACAACCATATACAGACAGTTATTTCAGTCTAGTGACAGAAACTGTATTCGATTATCCGTACAGTTTCAGGACAGAAAAAATCTGGAAGCCGATTGCAATTGGACATCCGTTTGTTGTGGCCAGTAATGCTGGCTACTATCGTGACTTACACAACTTGGGATTTAAAACTTTTGGGGATCTGATTGACGAAAGTTTTGATCTAGAAATGGACAATGTTAAAAGAATGGCAAAACTCATACACCAAATAGAATGGTTATGTCAACAAGATCTTGCTAAATTTGTACAAGAGTCGTATAATGTATGTAAATACAATCAATCACTGCTTGCCGAACTTGGACCCAAGATCCGTGCAGAATTTCCCCAGAAGCTCCTAAACTTTATAAAATGATCACTACAATATCTAAAACTTTTCCAGATCATTGGATTTATGGCAAGTATGAACAAGAAATTCTTGCCGGCATACAACGTCAGATTGATGCACGATTCCCTGATCAAAACAATCTGTTGTTCAACACCACTTGGCGAGAAAATCCTGAACATGATGTGGAACTACAGCAGTGTCTTGCTGATGCTGTGCCTGTTGACAATTTGTTTGTGGTATCCACTGTGGATTATTTTTTACCACATCACGAGCAAATGGTACTGGACATGATTGAGCGCCTGTCAGTAAAGCACACCTACTTCCTGGGCAACTTTGATACTCCTAGTCCTAGATGGGCTCCTGACAATAGCACGACAATTTATTTTAATTTTTTTGCCATCGTGTGTAGAGATAAGTTTGAAAAATATCAGCAGGATGAATTAATTTTGACCGACCCAAAGTATCTGTTTATCAGTTACAATCGCAAACCATATGCACATCGTTTGGCATTTGTAAAAAAATTAATTGAACACAACGTAAAAGATCTTGGAGTGGTCACTCTAGGTCGGGCATTTCCTGGTAACACTGGACCTGACAAAGATCTTTATTTTAGCATTGGTGAAAAGAATCAAGACTACGTGAAATATGGACACTGGTACAGTGACAGTCCCGAAGCCACGTCTCACGATATTCCACATGACTTGTTTAGCCTACACAACATGCACTATTGGAAACATCATTTTTTACACATAGTGGGCGGAACCAGTCAGTCAAGATGGAATCAATTCCTTACACAGATTGATTTCAAACCCATCATTGGAATGCGGCCGTTCCTGATCAATGGACAAACACAAAATTACGAATTCTGGCGACGCAATGGATTCCGTACATTCAATCATTATTTTCCAGGATTGGATTTTGAAAAATCTGACACCGTGCATGCAACCCTAATAGATGCAATACGACAACTTTCTGCGATGAGTTCTAGTGAGTTATTGGCCATGTACAACATGATGTTGCCGGACTTGATACACAACAGACAACGCTGGTATGCCTGGGCCAATGAACAAAAAAATCAAGTGGAGAATTTGTTTGATGAATGATTTAGAATTCCGCCAGCAAGTATTGGACACCAAAAGTTCCAGCTTTTGTGCAGCCAAATGGTACAATGCTACCATATGGTTAGGATCAGGACAGACTACCAGTTGCCATCATCCATTGCCACATGCTGTTGATCCAGAAGAGCTTGAACACAATCCCAGTGCGCTACACAACACGCAACGCAAGAAAATGGAACGTGAGCAGATGCAAAAAGGCGAACGTCCCAGCGGCTGTGAGTATTGTTGGAAAATAGAAGACATTGGTCGAGATAACATCAGTGACCGTGTGTACAAGAGTCGAATTTACCCCTTAGAGGATTTATCATATGCATACCGAACACCACCAGAAACAGACATTAACCTACGCACCCTGGAAATCTCGTTTGACCGTACTTGCCAATTGGCTTGTAGCTATTGTAACCCTGCTTTCAGTAGCACATGGGTTAGGGACATACGACAAAGCGGCCCCTATACCAATCTGGTGTCTGATGGGCGCAATCACTTTACTCATATTCATGCTAGTAGTCAACCGTTCCGCCGTGGTGAAACAAATCCGTATGTGGAAGCATTCTTCAAGTGGTGGGAAACAGACCTACACCAAAGCCTCCAAGAGCTAAGGATCACTGGCGGTGAGCCCTTGATGAGCGGCGACACCTGGAAACTACTAGATTGGTTCAAGAACAACAAAGGGCGCAGCCGGACACGACTGGCTATCAACAGCAATTTAAGCATGGCCTATGACATAGTTGATCGTGCCATCACAGCATGCGAAGGCACTGAACTGGATATCTATACCAGCATGGAAAGCGTAGGCTCACAAGCTGAATACATCCGAGACGGCCTGGACTATGACCGCTGGTGTTACAACATGACACAGATCATGGATGCCAAGCAGGTGCGTGGGCTACATGTGATGTGTACTATCAACGCACTTTGTTTAGAAAGCCTTCCTGAATTGCTTACTCAACTCATGTCATGGAAAAGCCTTGCCGGTGCGGACTTTCCAAGTTTTACATTAAATATCTTGCGTTTCCCCAGCTTTCAAAGTGCTTTGGTATTGCCTGACGAGATTAGAACACATCATCAACAACGCCTACAAACTTGGTTAAACACGTGGGATCGTAATATCCATTTACACGAGCATGAACGTAATCATGTGCAGCGTTTAATCGATTACCTAGACGTAGTTAAAACTCCACACAGTGAAGCATTTGATCGTGTGAGTTTGTTAAATGATTTCAAACAATTTTATACACAGTATGATCAACGTCGTGGGCAAGATTTTGCAAAAACATTTCCTAACTTGGCAGATTGGTACAACACATTATGACCTTAGATGAAAAAGTAGCAGAGTACAAAACAAAATACACAGTACTAGCTGTTATCGACCTGGATCACTGGCATGATTTAAAAATATATCAGCAAGATCCGTGGTTGCGTGATACATTGACATCATTGCATCAAGAAGTTTATACAAATGATCAACGCATTTTATTAACCTTGTCAAGATGTAACAACGCAGAAATACTGTTAGAACGACTACAACATTGGTTATACAACGTAGATATTTCTAGTTTTTTTATTGCAATACTATCAAACGATCCTGATATTGCTCAATTATGGAAATCTGGTCCAGACATGTCCGGTATAACTTTTGATTTTTTCCAAAGTGAAAAGTATATCGATGATAAAGATCAAGCTACGTCGAGTTATAATAATAGCGAGTTGGTAAACCCAATAGATCTTGACGGTCGAGAACAATTTTTATTAAAGGAATCAAAAACATTTTGTATGTATCCGTGGATACATCTTCATACTTATCCTACTGGTGAAGCATATCCGTGTTGCCAGGCAGAAATGAAAGTGGGTTCAATTGGAAACAGCCGTATCAATACACTCAGTGAAATATGGAATAGTCCTAAGCAAAGACAACTACGACAGGATATGTTAAGCGAAACATTTAATCCAACTTGTGGAAGATGTTATGAACAAGAAGATAGCGGATTTTTTAGCGGAAGACGAAGCGCAAATAAACATCATGGTCACCACATTAAAAAAGTCAAAGACACTCAAGCAGATGGCACTGTACAAGACTTTAAAATGACCTATTGGGACATACGCTTCAGTAACTTGTGTAATTTAAGTTGCCGTAGTTGTGGACATATCTTTAGCAGCAGTTGGTACCAGGATCAGGTTAAATTGGCTGGAGGAGATTGGAAGGATCGTAATCAAGTGTTGAACTATGCCGGACGTACAGAAACAGACATGTGGGAACAGTTGATACCACATTTGGATTATGTAGAGCAGATTTACTTTGCCGGTGGCGAGCCCTTGATGATGAAGGAACACTATAATATTTTGGATGAGCTAGAACGCAGAGGACGTTTTGATGTACGGTTAATCTACAATACAAACTTTACACATATCAAACTAAAAGACCGTACAGTCTTTGATTACTGGAAACGATTTAAATCAGTAGCAGTTGGAGCAAGTCTAGACGCTATGGGCCCACGTGCTGAATATATAAGAAAAGGCACAGACTGGTCTGTAGTAGAATCAAATCGTAAACAAATGCTGGAAGTATGCCCAGAAGTTGATTTCTATATCAGTCCTACACTCAGCATTATGAATGCGTTACATTTACCAGACTTCCATCAAGAATGGGTTGATCAAGGCTTGTTAAAACCGCAAGATCTCAACATAAATATCTTACAAGATCCGTTTCATCTCAGGATTGATCTGGCCCCAAAAAATTACAAGGATCGTATACACGCTCGATTTCAAGAACATCTAGAATGGTTACGTCCTTTAGATCCATTGCAAAGAGCCACTGTGGGTTTTGAGAGTGCTATTAATTTTATGTCAGCTGCTGACAACACACATTTGCTAGATACATTCTGGCGCAAAACACATGAACTTGACAACATCAGAAATGAAAATATATTGACAACTATCCCTGAATTGAAGGCATTACTATGAACATTCCACATGATCAATTTTGTGTGTTGCCCTGGGTCAGTTTGGAAACCAGCCCAATTGGCACAGTGAGGCCATGCTGTCTGGCTGAAGAAGAAATTGTTGATGACGCAGGTAACAAGTTTGATCTCAACACAGCAAACTTTAGCAACATACAAACCAGCCAGTACATGCAGGATCTAAGACAACAGTTTTTAGACCAAAAGAAACCAGCCGCTTGCAGAAAATGCTGGCGAGAAGAATCAGCCGGTCGTACTAGCAAACGTATGCATACTTTGGACAGACTCAAGCACATGATTACCGATTCTGAATGGACTGCGGATGCCAAACCCTTGATGTTTTTGGATCTAAAACTAGGCAACATCTGCAATCTCAAATGTCGTATATGTGGCTCATGGAGTTCTAGTACCTTTGCCACCGAAGAACTAGCCGATCTGCCACCAGGAGAAGATCGCAAAAGTAATCATCACTACCATATGCTCAAGCAAGGAGCGTGGCCTAGAGAGAATCCCACGTTCTGGACTGAAATTGATCAGGTAGCGGATCAAATACAGTACATAGAATTTACCGGTGGTGAGCCATTCATGATCAAGGAACACTTTGATCTGTTACAAGGTCTAGTCGATCGAGGTCTAGCCGGGCAGATTGAAATACATTATAACACCAATGGCACGCAATGGCCCGAACACGCAGAGGCAATCTGGAAACATTTTAAAACTGTGGAAATAGCATTCAGTATTGATGATGTGGGCGATAGATTTGAATATCAAAGATCAAATGCTGTATGGTCAGAAGTATGCGATAACATTGAACGTTTTAGACAAATGCGCAATCGTAATCCACGCATCAGATTACAAGTATGCACCACAGTAAATGTGTTCAATGTTTACTACATAGAACAAGTGGCCAATTGGATCAACACACAAAGTTTTGATTTTGTGTACTGGAACATGATGCACGAAGCCTACTACTTTAGCATCAGCACTTTGCCCGAATCAGCCAAACAGTCAATTGCAACAAAATTACAATCTGCACAAGTTGATGCACGAACACAACATGAGTTTGCACAAATCATAGACTTCATGATGCGTGGTGTCAGCCTAGATGGCAACATATTGCGTATGCGTGTAGCAGATCTTGATCGCAAACGCAATCAAAATTTAACACAGGTGCAACCTGAACTGGCTGCCTTGATCGACTATGCGTAAACTGGTTTACATGTGGCTTCCTGGTCAAGCACCTGAATGGTTCCGTGACGCATTGCCAGAAAATTACCCAATAGAAATTTATGATCCAGCGAAAGAGTACGATCTAGACACCGTTTTTTATTATGACCTGTACGGATACTATCGCGAAAATATCAAGACTTATCTAGAGCGTGGACACCGAGTGATTCTTGACGCAAAAAATGAACATTATATTCAATATCGTTTTCATTGGATATTTTTATTGTTCTTGCAATACCCAGGACAAGGCATGATTTTGATCAGTGGCGATCGTGCCAAACAGATCCCTGGACTCCAGATACAAGCCACTCCGTATTGGTACTGGATCATGGACCAACCTAGATTACAAGCAATAGGATTAGATCAGTATCACCCTGTTCCTACGCAAGAGAAAAAATTCTTCATGAGCCTGGGCAAGACTCGAATAGCTCGTGATTATCTGTACGACAGGCTTGGAGATCTCTTACAAGACAGCGTACACAGTTATTTGGGTCGCGGTAGGTACTTACCAAATGACCGAAAACAAGACGAGGTTATAGGAATAGGTTTTGATCGGTATGTAAACACCGACTGGTTAGATGCAACTTGTTTTACCTTGGCTGTTGAAACTTATGTAGATGATTCTGATCTATCTGGATTTAGCCTGACTGAAAATGATGGTTTTTTCTTGTGCGAAAAAACCTATAAGCCATTGGCTTGCAAGCATCCTTTGTTGATGGTTAGCACCCAGGGAAATTTATCACATCTACGCAATCAAGGGTTTGAATCATATCCTGAGCTATGGGACGAAAGTTATGATGATATTCCAGATTGGCAAACAAGAATAGATCGCATAATACAGATAGTGCATGACTTTGATCCGCGTACTCTTGATAATCCTGTGATTCAAGAAAAGCTATTGTATAATAGCGTAAGATTTTTTGATAAAGATTTAACAACACATTTATTAAATAGCACCGTAATCAATCCGTTACTGGAGTTTGTTAATGCTTGATTCACCTACCTTGTGCATGGCACCCTGGACTCATACGTACTTGAGTCCACAGACCGAACGCCGGCTGTGTTGTGCCAGTCGTGAACCAGCACAGAACTTTGAACAGTATATAGATACCAGTTCCGGCACTGGCCGTTACATTCCCGTCACTCTAGATGACCACTGGAACAGCGAGCACATGCGGTCAGTACGCAAGAGAATGATGGCTGGAGAAACACTGCCCGAGTGTGATGTTTGTAACAGCAAACTGCTCAACACTGACGTGTATAGGAGTTACTTCAATAGCCTGTTTGGTCATAAGCGTGATCAGATTGAATTGACCACAGATGCCACAGGACATACTAGTATGTTACCAGTCAGCTGGGATTATAGATTCAGCAACCTTTGTAACTTTAAATGTCGCATGTGTGGTGACATGTTGTCAAGTGCTTGGGAAAGTGAACAACGACAGCATGACATGATTGATTGGACCAACACAAAAAACAGTTGGATGCGGCCAGAAGTCAAAGCTGAGATAACTCAATTCCAAGACACGCAGATTGAAGCCGAGTTTGCTCAAGCAGTAGAGCAACACAGGGTAGAAGAAATATACTGGGTAGGCGGAGAGCCACTCATGTATGAACAACACTGGCGCTATATGCGCAGAATTATTGAACTAGGAGATGGACAACGTGTTTACGCTAGATATAATACTAATCTTAGCCGTGTCAACTACGGTAGTAGCAATCTGTATCGCGATATTTTATCTGGGCTACGAGACTGGCAGATCTGTGCAAGCCTTGACGGAACCGGACAGATTGGAGAATACATCCGTACAGGACTCGATTACCCTGCATGGCTTGCGAACTTTAAGCAAGGAGTACAAATAGCACGCCATTCAAGGCAGATGCGTATAGACTTTACGCTTACCTTACCTGGCATGTTTGAAGTGAAAAATATCACACGTCTAGCACAAGAATTACAGGTTGATATACTAGCCAAAGTGGTATTCTCATTCTCACCAGACATTGTGATGAGCCCCTTGGCCTTGCCAAGGACCATATTAGATCCTTGGCTAACGGAATTGATTGAGCAAACCTCAGGAGCCATGCAGTCCGTATTAACACAGTTACGATCGCGACCGACCTTTGAGGAACAATGGCCTGACACTTATCTAGCCGGTATCAAGAAAGGCAAAAAGAGAATATTGCAGCTTGAAAAAATCCGTAAAGACCTGTATACTATGAGTAATATCCTGGCATCGAGACCAGCTGTATTAGAATGGTGGAACCAAATTGACAATTAGAGTCGTACTAAGGAACCCGCTGGATTCAACTGATCAAGTGGATTATACAATACGAGCAGAAGATCATGAGCTGGCACAGGACTGGCAACATGCTCTTAAAGATCTATTGCAATCGGGTAACCTGTTAGAAAAAAACTTTTGTTTTATGGGATTCCCTGACACAGCAAGGACCTTGGACTATTTGTGCAACGAGCTTAATCAACACGTTAAAACAATTAATGCATTTTTTCCTGATTACCGTATTGCAGAATCATTTAGTCCTGATAATGTATTAGCAGGAGATTACGCCGACCATGGCATTAATCATGACGTAATGAACATATTACATAATCATTTTGAAATATTACAAGGTACTGTTTGGAGTCTTAGCGAATATTACAAACGAGCAGACTATGAAACAAAATACGCCATTAGACAGTTAAACAATATCTGTCATGAAATGGAGAATCTTATACTGAGTCAACGTAAAGCAAAAACTAGTCCATTTTGGGTCAGACCCAGTCAAATTACTACATTTTTAAATGCTCCTAGACTAGACCTTAAACCTGTCCATAGACAAGGATTTGCTACTAACGGATATGATAGAGTACTAGGCGGAGTGTATATGCACTGGACTCAAATAGGAAAGACTCTATATGAAGTTTTTAAAGATGAAGGTGCTCCGGTATTGACTGACGCGGTGTGCGAAGCTATTACTGAATTGCGTTATTATTCCGGTGAATTTGATGTGGAATGGGGCAACAATGTAACTTTTGCTGGTGACAATCCCTGGCACAATCGGGACCAATTGGCTTTCAAGGCATGGCTGATAGAAAACAATCGAGATCCATTGGATCTCAATCTAAGCCTAGGATACTTACCACTAGGGCAAGTGGACCTGCGCAGCAGTTTTGGTACTGCTAAAAGTTCTGACATATGGGAAATACTGTCAGCACATTTGGATATCTATAGTATAGAAATTGACGGTGTATCACAAAAATTCAATTACTGTTGGACCGACGCTAATTATAAACAAATGCAAATTGATATGATGAAACCTGGATATGATTACTCAACTAAAGGAGCACGACCATGAACTGGATTAAAAACATAATTAACCGTATTCGACTAGAAATACGATACCGCAAGAAATTAAAAGAATTACGCAAACGAGATCCTTTTATCTATAAATGAAATTGCAGAACATCCTTGGCATCAGTGCCGGGTTCCATGACGCAGCCGCCTCGGTAATCAACACCCGGGGTGAAATCTTGTTTGCTGGACATAGCGAACGCTATAGTAAAAAGAAAAACGATGCCGACATACATCCGGGATTGCTGTGTGATCTTGGCCGATATGCAATTGATCATGTGGCCTATTACGAACGACCTTGGAACAAACAACTAAGACAACTATATTCAGGGCAAGGTATTGAATGGTCAAAACTAACCGTACGACAGATACTCAATCAGCAATTACACGGTTATTTTTCGCATACTACCGTCAGTTCGTACAACCATCATTTGAGTCATGCCGCCGGGGGATTCCAAACTAGCACGTTTGATCGTGCCACAGTTGTGGTCATTGATGCCATAGGCGAATGGGACACTGTGAGCATATGGGGTGCTGAATATCGGAATGGCCAGGCAAGATATCGAAGACTTTGGCGACAACAGTATCCACACAGCATAGGACTATTTTATACTGCCATGACTGATAGGATAGGACTTAGACCCATGGAAGATGAGTATGTACTAATGGGCATGGCGGCTTACGGCACTGATCGGTTGACCAAACATCTTGATGATCTAGTCATTGAAGATTTAGACGAGATACAATTACGACAGAACTTCCATGCCGGAGTAGATGAAAACTTCTTGGCGTCAACTGAAAATGAAGATATTGCCACCGCAACACAGCAAGTAGCAGAAACTTTGATATATAGTATTATGCGCCGAGCAAGATCATTTGCCTGGAGCACAAATCTAGTATACTCGGGCGGGGTCGCCCTGAATTGTTTGGCTAATAGAAATCTTGGAGAGTATTTTGAAAAAATTTGGATCATGCCTTGTCCTGGTGATAGCGGCAGTAGTCTTGGTGCGGCCGCCTTGGCCTACGGGGGACGATTACAGTTCGACCATGCATACCTTGGTCACGACATCGGTGGACCATATCCTGTCAACGCCGTACTCCGTAGTCTCTTGGATGATAGAATCTGTGGTGTGGCATCCGGCAAAGCAGAATTTGGTCCCCGGGCGCTGGGGAACAGGAGTCTCCTCGCCGACCCGCGAGGACCAGATATAAAGTATCTTGTAAATGCAATCAAGCGTAGACAGCAATTTAGACCGTTTGCTCCAGTCATCTTAGAGGAGCATGTCGACGAGTATTTTTTTATGCCTAAAAATTGGGTCGACAGCAAGTATATGCAGATCGTTGGGTATTGCAGGCATCCTGAATTATATCCTGCTATCACTCATCATGATGGCACCAGTCGCATACAGACTGTACCCAACGACGGTAGTGGAATAAGATCCTTATTAGAAGCGTGGTATGCGTCCACTGGCTGTCCCATGTTGCTAAACACCAGTCTCAACATCCGCGGAGAACCCATGGTAAACGATCGTAGAGATGCTGATCGTTTTGAAGAATTGTATAACATTCACGTTTGGTCGTGAATATTATCGATGTTAAACTATCTTGGCGCTGACCGGGCTTAAAGCATTAACAATTGCCAGGTATTCATTTGCAGCTGCCAGATCTACCCAAACGGCTGTAACAGTATGAGCAGAATCAGCATCTACTTCTGGACTTGATCTTGAAATTAACTTGTTAGATTCACTCATTTCTTTAACCATTGCCTCTATTGCGTTAGCGGTTTCTTCACTGTGTGGACCGATCCATTCTACTTTTGTAGTTACTGTTGCCATAAAAACTCCTTATATTCGATATTGTTATTTATGGTATTACAGATAAGATTCTAATCCACCACGACGTGACAGATCCTGTGTGCAACAACTGATGCCACCATCCCAAAAGTAACTGTGTCTTAGTTCGCTAATGATAGGATTGATTCTATGCCGTTTGCAAAAATCAAACACATCTTTGTTGTAGGCACTAAAAATAACGTTCTCTTCGTCTAGGACCAGACAGTTGACATCAAACACAGTTTCAGCCACAAACCCGGTCCATTTTTTCAAATAGGTATCTACAAATGCAGTAAATTCGGGCGTAGGAGTCTGCCCTTGCACATACCACGCACCTGGATTGGCGTCCCATTTGAACTTGCCCACTTCCATGGCCGCCCATATGCTCGAATCCCACAGTTTCAATACTTCCCAGCCGGGAAAATCTTCAGCCAAGTGCAAGTGCATGTCATGTTTACTGCTCAATATCACTCCAGGTTTCAGGATAGCAAATACAGCATCTCCATGTCCATCAGTAACAGCTTCGTGTATGCGATATTCAGGACCAAGACAATTTTCAATAATCCAGTTAGTTTGTGTAGGAGTTAGGAAATCACTGTTGTCAAAGAACACGTCTCGACCCACTCGCACTATACAACTGGCACTGGCACCATTCAAAACACAATCAGGATCCCATGCACTCTTGTGCGGGCTGATTACCTGACCAGCATAGTTGGCGCAGATGCTGTCTAGTTCTGGCATTGCTAACACTCGTAGTAATTTTTGTCCCAGAGTTATTTGCCAGTCTCGCGGAGTCAAGGGTGGCAACGGAGCCCCACCACCTTCGGTTTGATGCCAAATAAACGAATCTTTGTTGGGTAAATCGGGTCGATGCACACTAGCACCATATGTTTCTATAGTTTTTTGTAATTGATTCAAGTCTTCTTCAGTCTCGGCTAAAATTTGCTGTAACTGATTGCGAACCTGTGGGTTATCAATAAAATCAAAGTAGTCTGGACTATAAGCTCGACCCACAACTACTTCTTGTAACGGTTGCCAACTGGTATAGGAATTAATCATTTTAGTCTTTCAAGTAAGTTATTTAATCGTGAAGATTTGTTGTGTGAAAATAATTGTTGATTGTGTATTAGGTCTTCTTGACACTGATCGAACAACTGTGCGATTCCTTGTTGTTGTGCTTTCATGATCGAATCAGTCAACTGGATCCAGCGTTGTGTATGATCTGGTTCAAGGTCATAGCTGTTGTCTAACACATGATCAAAAACTCGATAGCCCAAATCTCTCAAGGCCTGTAGGCTACCTACACCACCTGCAATAAAAAACATCTGACCGTGTTTGATAGGTTTAAATGTTTTTTCAGTAATGAACACTCCGCCGCTTTGATCTAGATCAAATTGACTTTCCAGCACAATATGACAGTAAGCATCGGTAAAATATTTTGGTTCAATTAAAGCATGATTGTTACGCTGGTCTTGGGTGAGTTCATCGCTGAAGTAGGGTGCATGTGCAATAAACTTTGTGAGATACCATCGCAGTTGTCCAATGGTGTCAATTTCAATTGGATTGTCATTGGTACAGTTATCGTCGTCGGGTGTGTCATCGGGTGCTTCACAATAGCTCCAGTAGCTGTTGCTCAATATGTCTAGACGATTTAAATCAGCAACAGCAGAAGCTCTCCACCATTTGTGAATACGATTTAAACAAACAAATTCGCGTGATCTTTTATCTGTATGGATAGGGAATGGCGGAATTTGAATATTACGTTGATAATACCAAAACTCAAAGTCGTGGAATGTGACAAATCCTTCTAGTTCATCTGCTTTGGAATTAGCACTGACAAATCTATAACACCCGGCAGGTAACTGGTGTTGCTCTACCAATTTATCAAGACGTTGTTTGATACGTGCAGGATTATCACCTTCGTGATAGAAGAACAAGACCTGGAGATTCCTATCACGCACAGCAGATTGCACAGTAACCGGTAATAGGTCAAAGTAATCTATTTCAAAGTGAAAGAATCCTAAACAAATGGGATAAAATGAATTGGCTGGAAATTGTTCGACAGTAAAGGTATTGATCCGGATACCGTGCGATTCACAATATTCCTGTATGCGTAACGGTGTGGTATAGGGCCAATGGTTGCCAAATTCTCTCCAACTCTGTGTGTATGGCTCGGCCTGATGACGAGCTAGAGCTGGATATATTTTTGTACGTATTACTGCATCAACCACAAAATTAAATTCTAAATTCATCTAACATCTCCTGGAGTTCTTGCCATAATATAGATTCAAACCCACCACGATAAAAATGGTTATAGTTGTGTTCGACTATGGGCAAACAGGCCTGGTGTATGTCATTGCGTTCCGCTACAGATAAATTATCAAGATCTTTTAATAGTCGAGTTACTGCTTCAATTCTTTTCACATCGTCAGTTTCTAGATCGTAACTTTCGTCAAAGATTTCATCAAAGGTCTGGAATCCATATTCGCGTAGGTAGGCCAATGATCCTGCTGGAGCTACCAGTACAAATGGCATTTCTAATGCTATAGCTTTGAATGTTTTTTCTGTGATGTGTAATCGATCGCCAAAGTAAACAGTTTCAGTAGGAACGTAGATCAAACTGTCTGCGGCTTCCTCATAGTTCCCTAGCCAACAACTGGTCATGATTTGAGTGTCTTCGCCAGCAAACAGTTTAGGTAGGTCAGCCTGCTCAAACACTTGCATTATGTCGGGATATATGTTACAATACTTACTAGCCACCACACTGATGTCAACATTTTCGTAAGCACAAGTCCTAGGAGCTGTGATATGATTGTGATCAAGTTGGTTTTTAAATACATTATATAAAAATAACACACGATGATCACGCTTGCCAGCCACAATACGATTGGGACTCATAAAAGTTCGAGTAGGCTTGCGATCTCCGGCCCGGTCGATCAGGTATGTTCGATCATATCCGCGGAACCAATCAAGACAGGCCCAGCCATGGAAGAAATAGTAGTGACTGGTCCAGCCATAGGTTCTACAAAGTTCTCGAACATATTCACCACGTTCACTGACAACAATGTGTCCAGATGGTGGGTTTGGCCAATTAATATCCTGGTTGCGGTAAACAACATCTTTGAACAAAGATTCGTGCAAATCCAAATGAACAGGCTCTTGATCATGCAAGTACACATAGTCAGTTTCTACAATATCGTCAGACCCTAGGTTAAATAAGTGATCGCAATCAGTATACCCAAATGGATCACAAAAAAATACACGAGTGCCTGGTCTCTGTTCCTTGAACCATGGCCAAATGGTATTGTTATAAATTTCATCTATTCTAATCATGTTTGATATATTTTATTCTGGTATAAAACCCAATATGTTTGTTCATGAACGTGAAGCATTGGATATTGAACATGCTAAATCATTGTCACGCACTAGATATTTTTGGTGGATCACATACTTAGCGGACTATACAGGGTGGGATTTTTTATGGGAACCATCACCGTGGCAGGCTAACCAGCGGCATGCCTGGCTAGATCAATATCATGTTGACGCCGGTCTATACCTTGTTCCAACTGCGGGCTACAATGACACCCACTATCATACTGATCAACGGGTACATAGATTACCCAATATTGATTTTTGGCATGTGCCAGTCTGGATTGATCCTGCAAGTATAAATTATAGATGGGCACCCAACTCCACAGATCCGCCTTACATCTATGAGTTTCCTGTAGAATGGGATTGGGACCGAGTAGGCGGGCCTGAATACCGAATACCCGGTGCCACTGAACGCAAATACGTGGATGTGTTTGTTGCTTGTACACAGTCGGACCGAGGGAACTGGCAAGTACATGATGCAGTAGACAGCAACGATCCAGTGTTTAGATGGCATCCAAATCCGTTGGATCCTGCTATGATCTATGTGTTTGGCAATCAATGGTGGCCGGCTGAAGTTCGTGCCAGTGTAGAATATCATGTGCCTGGTGCCACAGTAAAAAAATATATGACGGATATCCGCACTGTGCGGTTACCGGACCCGGGCAAGTTCACATGTTTATATCCTTGTGAGTTTGATTGGTCATGGGAACCAGATCCGGGAGATCCGCCTTACATCTATGTGTTTGGTAATCAATGGTGGCCCGCAGAAAAAATGCCTACAGTTGAATATCATGCCGCAGGTGCTACTGAACGCAAGTTCATGGATCAACCTGCAACCTTGCTTGGAGATCAAACAAATTGGCAAGTCTTGGCGGATGTAGACGCATTAAGCATAGATTATTCGTGGCAACCAGATCCAGGAGATCCGCCTTACATCTACGAGTTTGCTACACAATGGCAACCCAATGGTGGTGCTAGATATGTGGTTCCAGGTGCCACTGAGGTCAAGTACATCGACATACAGCATCACAGGATCGATGATCCAACGCATTGGCAAATTCCTGTTGAGATTGATGCTACTACCGTTGACACCAGTTGGCATCCAGATGCCACAGAACAACCTTACATTTATGAATTTGCCACACAATGGCAACCCAACGGTGGTGCTAGATATGTGGTTCCTGGAGCCACTGAGGTCAAGTACATTGACATACAGCATACCAGGCTAGGTGATCCAATGCATTGGCAAATTCCCGCTGAAGTTGATGTGGCCACAGTTGACACCAGTTGGCATCCAGATGCCACAGAACAACCTTACATTTATGAATTTGCCACACAATGGCAACCCAACGGTGGTGCTGTATATCATGTGCCCGGCGCTACAGAACGCAAGTATGTTGCAATACAGCATGGTAGATTGCCCAATGAACAGGCATTTAAAAAACTAGAATCGATACAAGGGTTTGATTACTCTTGGCATCCAGACAACACAGAACCACCTTACAATTATGTGTTTGGCAATCAGCACTGGCCAGGCACAGAAATGCCCACGGTTGTGTATGAAATGACAGGCGCTGAACAAACTAAGTTTGTCGACGGTCCTGTTGCTAAATTAGCCCGGTGCATGGACCATTGGAAGCTGTGTGAAGATATCGATCAGGACGAATGGGATTGGACCTGGCGACCAAATCCTCAAGATCCTGCTTACATATATGTGTGGGGCAATCAGTGGAACCCACCTGAGTTTAAAACCAGTGTCCAGTATACAGTTCCAGGCGCAACAGAAGTAAAGTACCAAGATCGTCGCACACGTAGACTACCACAACCCAAATTGTTCAAGCATAACTTGACTGTGAGCATGTTTGACTACTCTTGGGAACCCAATCCTTTTGATCCTCCTATGACGTATGTGTTTGGAAATCAGTGGAACTCGGCTGTGCTTGAACCCACAGTGATTTATCCAGCCGGTGGAAACGAAATCAAATATGTTGACGATATTGTTGCTACTGTGGCGCAAGATATTGCCGCTTGGAAGTTGTTGGATAAGATTGAAGAGTTTGATTATTCATGGAGACCAGATCCCACTGACCCACCTTACATCTATGTGTTTGGGAACCAATGGCTTACACCTGAGCAACGCCCAGCACTACAGTATCGAGTAGCAGGTGCAACAGACATCAAGTACATGGAATACCCACGAGCACGTCGACGTGGAGATAAATTACGTTTTGTTCGACACTATCCTGTGACATTTGATTGGTCGTGGGAACCTGATCCAGGCAGTCCTCCTTACAATTATGTGTTTGGTAATCAGTATTATTCTGCAGAAGTCATGCCCACAGTAGAATATCATATGCCTGGGGCAACAGAACGCAAGTACATGGATATTGGTGCCGCATTGTTACCAAATCATGATAATTGTTGGCACACGATTGTTAATTGTGCATGGGATTATACTTGGCGGCCTGAACCTGGAAGTCCAGCTTACGTCTATGTGTTTGGCAACCAATGGTGGCCAGCAGAGAAAATGCCCACAGTAGAATATCATATGCCTGGCGCAACAGAACGCAAATATATGTCTGGACCAGTGGCTCAATTACCAGTAGACATGACCCAATGGCATGTGCCCGAGTATGTTGATATAACTGACATGGATTTTTCCTGGGTACCCGATCCAGGCGAACCACCTTACATTTATCAGTTTGCTACACAGCACCAAAAGACAGGTGGCCCACAATATCGAATGATAGGCGGCACTGAGTTCAAGTATGTGGATATGATGCGAGCCGAAGTCAAGCAAGAAGCCGCACCCATATTTGAAATCGATCACCTGGATGGCAACGCTGGACAGATTGAAGGAGTCGTTCGCAAGGTACGCTACTTTGACAACTACCGAGATACACTAATAAGATTGGCTAAAAGCCTTGTTGGTGAGTATGAACATGTATGGATCTGTTCCAGCATCTGTGATTATACCAAGTTTGATTTTAGCTGGCATCCAGAAACATGGCAAAGCACAATGTTACATGTGTTCGCTTCGGACAAAGAAAAGTTTGGTGATACATTTTACATGCATGTTCCTACCTTTGCTGAACGTGCTGAAAAGAAAGAGCTATTGGAATGGTACAGTGTAAATTATGTGCCACGTAAGAGTGTGCCACGTAGACCTTTACCAGTGATCGAGCATGATTTTGACACACACGTTGAAGCCATTAAAACTGTTGATTGGACTGGACCGTTGGCCATATTCTCTACCGGCCAACCTATAACCCAGATACCAACTGTTCCGTTATGGCGAGAACCGACTAAAACTATCGTGCCACTTAGTGCAGGTGCAAGCAAAGTGATCGTGCCAAAATCAGCAGTTCCTTATGTAAAGACACAGGCATACGATTATCCTTATATTGATCGTACACAAAGACACATGTGTACGGATCAACCGTTGGACATAGTGTTTATTGACAATGGTGAACCCACCGCTGAACATAACTACAAACAGTTAAGTGAATCAGCCAGTCTTAGGTGGATAAATCGCATACATCGTAGCAGTGGCATCAATGGTCGTGTGGCAGCATATCGAGCTGCTGCTGAATTGAGTCAAACTCCGTGGTTCTTTGCTGTGTTTGCCAAATTACAAGTAGAAAAAAAGTTTGACTGGGCATGGCAACCAGATCGATTACAAGAACCCAAGCACTATATCTTTCATGCATACAATCCTATCACAGCACTGACTTACGGCCATCAGGCCATAATTGCTTACAATCGTGAATTGGTATTGACAAATACTGCACCAGGACTGGACTTTACACTTGATCAAGCACACGAAGTAGTTCCTGTGCTGTCGGGCGTAGCCATGTACAACGACTCAGCCTGGATGGCCTGGCGCACAGCCTTCAGAGAATGCGTTAAACTAAAACACAGTTTACCCGATGTAGAAAACGAATACCGTCTCAGTCAGTGGTTATCAAACACCCGTACTTTCAGGAGTCTATTACAAAACAGCGAGTGGAGTGTGCGTGGCGCCGAAGACGCAGTTGAATACTACGAACAGGTCAATGGGGATTTTGTTGAGTTGAAAAAGAGCTACGACTGGGCCTGGTTGGCTAGCTATGCTTTTCTAAAGAGAAATCTAACACCTGATCAATAACGTATTCTACTTCTAGATCAGTCAGCTCAGGATATAGCGGCAGGCTCAAACAGCGACGACTTAAAGCACTAGATCCTGACAGGATATCTGGTCCAGGACATTTCTGATACACTGGCATTTCGTGCAAGGGCTGAGCATAATGAATGCGTGTTTCAATTTTGTGTAGATCAAGATGTTGCTTGAGCATATCTCTACAGTCCGCATCAACTACAAATTTATGATAGGCATGTGTGCTGTAGTTGGTTTCGTCTATGAGACTGCGTATGCCAGAACCTTTGAGTCGATCCATCCAGTAACGCACTATCACACTACGCCGCTTCTGCCATGCATCAATGTAGCGACTTTTAACCAGCATCTGGGCACAATCTATTTCACTCATCCTGCTATTGCTACCAGTCAGTCCATGATCGGGCTTGCCATTGTCTCGCCACCCACGTGCAAACTCTAACAGATTTAAATTGTCAGTTACTACAGCACCGCCATTGCCATAGTTGCCAAGATTCTTCATAGGGTCAAAGCTAAGAGCCGCGGCCAATCCTGTGCGGTTGCCGTTGTCGCTCAGCCAATGTTGGGCCGCATCTTCAACAACAGTGCCCATGCCTTTGAGATTTTTTACACGCCCACTAGACACACTTGAACCAAACATGCCAACCTGTACTATGATCTGGTAGCTGATAGTGTTATCAATTTTTTCATAATCGGCCATGCCGTGGAAATTGGTATCTAATAATACAACCTCGTATCCAGCTCTAGTGAAGGCATTGGCCGTGGCCGCATAGGTAAAGCTGGGGATTAGAGCTCTTGGTGGAACTGGTACAGGGTGGATATACTTGCGACCAAACTCGGCTATGATTTCTAAAGCCTGTGTGCCCGAGTGGCATGTGACAGCATACTTGACATGATTTCGGCGTGCCAACCAATTTTCAAACTCAGCTGTGTAATTGCCGTTCATGAGCTGGCCCGATCTTAATACTTCATCGGTTGCATCAAGTATCTCGTTACGGATCGTGCTATACTGTTTTTTTATTCCGGTAAAAGGAATTGTTAAGCCACTGGAAGTAATTTTCAAATCCTTTTTCGATGTCAATTGTGGGGTTGAAAGCAAAATCTTTTGTTGCTGCAGATATATTTAACTGCCCACGAACCGGGAACTCTCGATCTCGCGTGTTGATCTGTATAGAACCAGTACCAGCAATGGCCACGGCTAACTCAGCCGCTTCCAGTAGTCCACGGCTTGTGCCTCGCGTGATATTATAAGTGCTATTACCAGCAAGTTCGCTTAAGGTGGCTTGCGTTATGCCTTGTGCTACATCATCCACATGTGTGAAATCCAAGTATTCATTGGATCCATTTACCTGTATCTCTCCGCCACGCATGGCTGCGAGAAGAAACCGTGATACCACACGATCTTCTACATCTCTTGGTCCGTATACTGCGCTGGGTCTCAATATAGTGTAGTCAGATCCAGTCCTGGCAGCATAGTCTCGCACCAACCATTCGCCGGCCAATTTCATGATACCGTATTGTCCAATTGGACGACACTGAGCTGATTCATGTAGTCCACTAACATGTTCTTCTTTGAAATCACCATACACCATGCTTGAACTCACATAAACAAATCTTGACACCTGGTTCTCTTTGCAGGCTTCTAGTAGACTTAGTAGGCCTTCACTCATGGTTCTGCTACCTAGTGCTGGATTGCTATTGACCACTTTTTGTCTGGGGAAACTGGCAAGATGGATCACAGCTTCAGGTCGGTGAACTCGCATCATCCAGGTCATACTAGCTTGGTCAGCTACGTCGACCCGATAAATCCTGTCTGTTTTAATGTATTCTCTACGTTCTAGGATCAAGGATTCAAGTTCATCTCGAGGTACAATACCATAGTCAGTTTGTGTATCTGTTATGAAGATTTCGTGTCCTTGTGCTTCTAACATGTGCACCACACGATGGCCTATAAAGCCAAGTCCTCCGGTTACTAGTATTTTCATTTGCCCCACTTTAGTTTAAGATATGTACAGTCCCGATCTTCAAGCTCGCCGACAATAGTAACACGAAAACCCCATGCACCAGGATCTGCGTTACAATGAAATATAGGTTCGCCTACAGCATGTTCCATGCACCACTTGCCGTGTTCGGTCTTTTGCCATTCACTGATGGGAAAGGCTGCGTATAGGTAAGGATCCTCGACATCGCCCATGGTAAACGTATGGAATGTAATTTTTTGCATACAGTTATTATAACACTTTTACGAGTTTGTTGCAACTAAATCGGAGGCCATTGGAAAGATTGTGGCAATAACTCCTGCACAGGCCTGCGCTACCAGTTGATGTTCGCGTTGGGTACCGTTTGCTGATCGCAATTCGATGAAATGAATCCAGCTTCTCAGCGTACCGTGCATGTACAAACGACTTTCGATAAGCCCTTCTGGTAACACAGCACGAGCTTGTTCTTTGGCTATGCCGTTAGCGATAGCCCATTCGTATTCGCGTCGAGCGGCATAAATGACTCGTTGTTGAGCTCGGAACCAATCATTTTGTAACGCTGTATCCAGGACTGGCACACTATTTTGTCTATTTGTGGTGTCTTGGAGTCGGGCTTCTCGTGTGACAAAATTGAGATCTTGCGTTGGGTCAGCATAGCGTTGAGAGAATTCTTGGAAGCTGAAACTTCTGTGTCTAAGGATTTGTCGGGCGATGTCTCGAGTAGTTGTAATTTCCAAACAGGCTGACACCATTTCAAGTGGGCTCCAATGTTGGTGCTTGATAAGATATTTAATAAGTCGTTCACTGGTATCGCTATTGAGTTGATTGGCCGGATTGCTTACTCTAGCACAAAACGCCACCAGCTCTTGTACATCAATCAAGCCCCACTCGCGTGTTTCGGTAGTGGGTTGACTGTGTGATATGAGTCGAACATTCATTATAATCCTTGGTTAATACTAATGCAATTACTATTTGTATAGTCTAAAATCAAATTTTTATTATCTAAAATCCACTCGTTAATAACAGGTTTTTCAAAATTATAAAACACATCATCTGGAGCTTCATGATTGTTATTTTGTAAAAAGGACAATGCCCATATTTTAAATAATTTGTGTTGGAAATTTATGCTAAACTTTATAGGTTTACAGGTCTCTTTATAATTTTCCAATGTAGTTAAAAACTGATTAAAGTTACGATAATTTTTTATCTGATTGTTTTCTAGAAATTCGCAAATCTTGGTCCAAACTTGTTGTGGATTGTAAAATAAATTTTGCCAATCAATTTGGAACTTTCCAGGACAGTTATACTCTTGTATAAATCGGCACTGATCGATCAACCAAAAAAAATCATCTTTTAAATCAATATATTGGTTATGCGGTGCAGTGACAATTCTTGTGTGTCTAAATTTTTTATAATATACTTGGTGGCTAAATCTTTTATAATCTAGCTCGCGTATTACTTTTTTGTGAGCATAAATTCTCCAAAAATTATATTTGTAATTACCGTTACCAATGGACAAGATGTTATCCGCAAGATCAAACTGATGAAAAATTTTTATTTTTTGACTTTGATTATAAAAATTAATTTTACGGTATTGCCAGATTGCATGTGGTGTTGTACAGTAATGTAATAAACAAGCTAACCACATTCCACCAGAACCTTGTGGGTATGAAATTTTAATATCCATCACATTTTTATAGTTTGCCTAACAGCTTGTCGGTTTCGGGTTGTACCATGTTGGCCACAGCCGATATATCCACTACAAAATCCACATCGCGGATCACAGCATCTAGTTCGTTGAAGGTACGGGTTAGCACACTTTCAACGTCTTCCAGACTGAGTCCTTGCTTTCTCAAAGAATGTATGTTGATGGTTTTTTGCTTGCCACCGGTCATTTTGATCACGACTTTTTTGATACACTCTAAGGGAACATCAGTTTTACTGACATCGTTGATTATGAGTTCCCACTGGTGTAAAAAATCATCCGTGGGTTGCATCTGCCACCACAGTCTTTGGTTTGTTAGGACCACGAGTGCGTTTGGCTTTAACTGTCTCTACACTCTCGACAACTGGGGCTGGTGCAACTTTTGCCGTCACATAAGGATCCATGCGTTCTGCATCCTTTTTCATTCTGGCAGCTTCGGCAGCCATGGCCTTGGCTTCATTCTCCATGCGCTTGGCCTGTGCCAACATGTTGGCCGCAATATCTCTATCGCTCAAGGCGCTATCATTGCCAGCGATAAATGGTGCTGTGGCCGGTGTAGCAACAGTCTTTTGAGCTTGAGATTTTTTGAATTCAGCTTCGGCAGCACGTTTGACCTGTGGCTCAACCATGCCACGGCTGGCATCATTCTCGGCCATGCGTTTGACAGCATCAGCGCCTTGCTTCATTTCATTCAACATCTTGTTTAATTCATCTAAGCGGATCTTGCTGGCCGTATTGGGAGTCATGACTACATCAGCACAACGTATTTTTTTAATCATGCGCTCTTGATGTAAGGTTTCCAGGATAGGACGACCGTCTGGCAAATAACTTCGATGTAGGGCATCAGCAAACTCTTCGCCTTGTTGTGCCATGTCACTTTCAAGAACCTTTTGGATAGCATCTTGCCAGTGTGCATGTATCTGGTCAGGATAGATGATCAAGCACATGTGGTCTTCACCGGGTACCTGTCTAAACAACACACAGACTCTACGGTCTCCGTGTTTGCCTACAAATTTTGTAAATGCCATTTTATTCTCCTTGGGGTTCTGCAGATTCTGCATCTGCGAATGGTTGTTGCGCCTTTGCATTGGCTATTACTGCATCTAAAAAATTCTTTAGTTTGTTATAGACAATGCCAATTTCTTGTAATTCTTCACCGCGGAATGCACCACGGCTACTGGCCAGATCGATGATATTTTTTATGGTATCAAGATCAGCAATTGATATTTGATTTGTATTTTCCATGTAGATATTTAACAGTAAATATTCCGCACAGAATATTTTCTAGCAGTTAAACCAGGAGAATCCCACCATTTTGGCTAAACTGATCAGCCATAAATCCAGGTAATCAACCAGATCACAGCAGGTGTTATGATAAAGGCTATGATAAACATCAAGGTTCCGTCATCGGGGCTGTTCATGTTGTTCTCCTAATGGGTGGGTTGTAGCAGTTCGCATTCAACTTGCCAATTGACAAATTGACTTTGTGTTTCTACTGGAAAGCCTTGTGCCACAGCCTGTTTGACAAAATGCAATAGCAAGGCATTGTATAAATCATCCGGCATGGTATCTCGTTCAAACTTGATTTTCATTTTATCTTGTTTCCAATGTTACGTTTAGAAAAATCACACAAGGGATGATATCCCATTTTGTAGCAGGCACAATGCTGACCCAGTAACCATCGGGCAATGGCAATCCTGATACGCATCATTCTTCAATTCCAAAATGTTCTTTGATCATGTCACCAGTACCAGCACAATTCCCTGTTGCATTGATACATTCTCGTACAATCAACTCAGCAAACTTTTCTATGGCCTCATGATCATAGCTGTCCATTTCATCCCAACAGCCTTGCGCTGTGAGTCCTGCTTGATACATAAGTTCTTCAAGTCGGTTGTTCATTCTTTAACTCCAAAATTTTGTTTAATCTCGTCCGCAATCATACGTCCATACCAAGCAGGATGTTCCGCACAAGTCTTTAACATTTCTTGAACAATCAACTCGGCAAACTTTTCAAATAAGTTATTTAAGAATAGTTCTTTATCTTTCAGATCGGGTAAGGGTCGCTTTGATGTGGCGTAATTTATAGCCTGTTCACTAAATTGTTTAATCTGTTCGTTCATATTCGTGATCCTCAAAGTGTTTTATGATTGCGTTCATGACTGCTACACCTTGATCGTCGCTTAGTTCGGGGCAATTACGAGCCACTTCCGCACAGGCCGTGACCACTGCTATACCATACCTAGTGCTCTGTTGTCGCCATAGCTCACTGCTGTGGATACTGAATCCAGTACCTAACGCTATTCGATCAATCAAGCGATTTGAGCATGGATTCATAATGTTACAGACACAGGTACGATTTCCATTGTTCCCATATTTCTTTCTTCAAGTTCTTTTTTGTAACCTTCAAACACTCCGGCAGTATACGCACTCATACCTTCGGCACTTTTATAGCACTGGTACACTGACCCAGAATATCCAACCACATCATAATATTCACCTTGATCAATCACTTGAGTGATACCTGAGTTCATTCTCCATGAATCAGAACCAAGATACCCGCCGTACCACGAACCCAATACCTTGTGTAAGCGACCTTGGTCACTGTTGATTTCTACTATGACCCAACGGTCTGGTGTGTAGTTACTCATTTTGTTTCCTTTGCTAGTTGTCGATATCCTGTTGCAGTTGGATGCACACGATCTGGACTGAGTTGCGTGATAGGCAACACAGTATCACCCCAATCAAGTGCTATCTGTCGTATTAATTGTTGCATAGACACATTGTTGGCTGGCAAGATCCAGAACACTCGATCTGAATGTGCATTGGCTCTGATAGCTCTAAGTTCCAGTTCGCTTTTGACTGCAGGTGAATCGTTTGATCCTAAACTGATGATCACACTGTGAGCATTCAACTCCTGGCTACCCCATCGGCGATTCCATTGTGCTGATGTCCACCCATACCGTGCTATACCCAAGCATTCAGGTCGGTATTGGGCCACACCCTGCGCGATGCTGTCGCCTATGATGGCACATTCAATCATGTGGTTTCCTTCTCATAATAAGCCCATTGTCCCCACGGTGGAACGATTGTAGTGGTGCCATGTAATATCCACACGGTATCAGCATAGTTCTCATCACCCCAGGATCCAAATGGATATCCATCTGTGAATACTACTAGTCGCTTGGGTTCAATCTGTTCTTCCTTCAAGTAATCAAATATACAATCAAAGTCGGTACCACCGCCACCTTCAACTTCATAGTCTGCCATTGAGTCCAAGTTCTCGCTGTCGTATTGCACAGTATTATATACCCGGGTATCAAAGGTGCCCACGTGTATTTTATAACTCTGGAACTGTTCCATGATGCCTTGGGTTTCACTGATAAAGTCCCGCAACATGTTAGGGTCAATACTGCCGCTGGCATCAATCATGACAGCAATATCAATCAGTTCATCTGGCTTCTGCCCTGGCATTATGGCATCCATGTGCCAGCCCTTACGACCGGCTCGCATCCAGGTATAGTCACTTTTGAGAGTACTTTCCAATTGCATACGCAACAGTTCTCTCCAGCTCATTTTAGGTGCTGTTAGGTCTTGTAGGATCCGTTTGACTCCGGCTGGCAAGTTACCAGCACCGTCAGACGCCGCGGCAGCCGCCAACATGGCTTCTTTTATTTCGTCACGTACCTTGGCACGCTCTTCGGCTGACATCCGGGGTCGATTCCCGTTGCCATCTTTATCCCCACCACCATCAGTCTCATCATCACCATCCAGGTGCTCATCCAATAGCTTTTCGAGCAATTTATCAATATCAATCTTTTCAGCATTTTCATACAAGACGTCATAGATTTCTTCACTGCTCATGTCTTCATATTCGGGATTGTATAAACAAGGAACCGACGTAATGAACTCGCCCACACGGTGTTTCTTCAAGTCGGCATTCACACAATAGTCATTGGCTATATTAAACAACTGTGGGTCTCTGTCACCTCTACGGCCGAAGTGATCATAGACACAGTGTAACACTTCATGCCCAAACAAGAATTCCACTTCCTTGGGTTTAAGCATGTCCACAAATCTGCTGTTGTAATAAAAATTTCTTCCGTCTGTTGCGGCAGTAGGACACCATTCGTCGGCATTGACTAGTTTCAATCTAGTAGCCAGGTTGCCAAAGAAACTGGCACGGAGCAACATGCCCACACGGGCGGTCACCATTTTCTCACGCACAATTCGATCCAGCTTGGGATCCATTGGGCCCACCAAGTCTTTGAACTTGTCGGATTCTTGTTTATTCTGTGTACTAGTAGTCATATGGGTCCTGTTCAGTAACTGTATATATTATTATAACACTCGAGCCATTTGAGGTCAACCTTAGACCTTGTCCCAGTCTTTTACTTGTTGGAACAATCGAGTGGCTTTGGCCAAGTCAAAATTTGGATGCCGATACATGTAGTCTCGTTTGCGTTCGGCGACTGCAATGGACTCAAGCAAATCTACTTTGACATAGAAATCTTTGATGCTCATCAGCATATTACTCATATCGTACACATCCAACTGATACTCTACCCATTTTTCAGTGGCTTGTATTTTGAAATAATTGCTGTAGCCTACTTTTTGGGCTTTGTATTTGTTTACATAATTTCTAGGTTGCATGCTGTCTCCTTCACTATACTACTATTATAGCAAACCTTGAATTATTGGTCAATCAGTGTTTTAGATGTTGTTTTTATACAACATCAGATCAGGTGCCAAACTTTAAAACAAACATCACATACCTTTGCTCATCGAGCACCACATAATCCAGCCCAAATGCTTCGCCCGAATCGGCCACGCTCAATCGTATACCGTAGTATTCTTGTATGTAATCGTTAAAAGACAAAAAAGCCACACCAGGTTCGACTGCATGGGCCAAGAGATCGTACTCGTCTTTGCACAGTTTCAGTCTGCGGAAATGGCTGGTATCTCCACCTATGATGGTGTCTAATCGGTCATCGTGCGAACGATAGTATTCACCCTGGCTCATACTCGATAGTTCGGGATTTTAACTTGATTATGGTAAATTCTCTTGGATCTACCTGATGCCGTTGTCCATAGTAGTCAGGTTTGATTAGATAAACACCATTGGCATTTTCCAACCAAACTCGTTGGCTGTTGGCCAAGAATTCATCATGTACACCATATGGCATACGTCCACCACCATCGGCTATTGAGCAGTTGGCTAGACACCAATAGGACCATTCTTGGCCAAACACTTTTTTACGGGTAGGATGCAGTTCGTAGTAGTAGTTCATCGGTTTATGTGTTGTATAAGTTGCCAATGAGTTGGTACCAGGTCTAATACACCCTGGGCCATTTCATCTCGGTGTTGGTAAAATAGTCGTGCTCGTGGTAACAGTGCTTCGTTTATTGCTCGTGTGGGACAATCCTTGAATGCTCGCATGGTGGTAATAGTCTGTGCCCAGTCATACTTGTTATAGCGGGTATGATCAAAGTCCTTTTCTCTACGATAGATATCGCTGAAGTGGCGACCAAACCATCCATGTACCATGTCTACCGCTTCCTCACGTTTGGAGGCCTGTTCGCGCCAGAACTCGGTATCCGATCGTTCAGTTAAGGCATAGTGCGCCCACAAGAAGTCTCCAGTGATTTTAACTTCGCGGCTCATTAATCGACTCAGCACACGATCCTCGCCATCAAGCCAATGTCCATCATGCTTCTTTAATACTGCCACTACCAGTTCGTTGATAAGTGTAGTAAAGCTAATACTGGTTGCTTCCAGCGGTTCCAGGAAGTTGCTGCTCAAGCCACACGCAATCACGTTGCGGTGTGCTGACCGATCCAGGATACCATTATCAAATGTCAGGGTAACCTTGTGATCCCATGTCTTGCCTTGGCTTTTCCAATAAGCCTGTAATTCGTCGACAGCTTGTTCTGTAGTTGTAAACCGAGTGTCGTACACATAGCCTGAACCCATATCGTCTCGTAACGGCACACGCCACGACCAACCATGATCCAATGCTGTGGCATGTAAGTTGGGCACACAGAATAGTTCTTGATCATCTTCATAACGCACACGCCCACCCACCGCATTCTTACAAGGTAATCGATCTTCGTAGCTAATCCATTTGGCTACAGGACCAATAAGCAATCGTTTGAATCCAGTACAGTCAATGTACAAGTCTGCCACATGAGTTTCGCCTGTGTCATCTACAATGCCGGTAACTTCTTCACGCTCGTTGCGATCAACTCGAACAATATGTCTTTCTAGTGTTTGAACACCATTTGGTATGGCCACATGGTTGCGGATAGTTTGTCCTACCTTGAATGCGTTTATGTTATAAGCATATCCGGGCACACGGCTTGTGTATTGATGTCCGTCTAGGTCTCTGTGGGCACGACGATTTTGCACTAGATGATAGGTATCCGACGCATATTGATAGTAATCATCCTCATTGATCAGGCCACGCTTGAGCATTTCAATCCAGTAGTCGGCTACCAATACTGTGTCATCCTTGGCCGTACTCTGGCGCTTGCCGAATTCGTCCATGCTACGATTGATACCTTTTTCTGTGACAAAGTCACCAAAGCCATGCCAACGGGTATCGGATCCTGTGCGCCAGTTATCAAAGGTAACTCCATACTTGAATGTGCTACCACTTTCACGCATCCACACATCTTCGTTCAAGCCCATCTTTTCCAAGTGATTGCGGAACTGTGGCACTGTGGTTTCGCCTACACCAATTATGGGCACTTCCTTGCTGTGGATTACCGTGATTGCTACACCAGGTAATTGGCTGCTTAAAAAGCCGGCACTGAGCCAACCCGCGGTTCCACCACCTACAACAATTATTCGTTTGACTTTCATCCTGTATTTAACCCCTTATATTCATGCATCTTTCAATAGATCCAATGCGTCACCAAACTCATACCCTTGATGCGGCCATACCATTCGATTGCGCTCTCTACGATATACAGTAGTTAGCCAATACCATCGACCGTTAATTTTTCGTGGGCGCCAGGCAAAAACAGGTTGCCATGGTCCCCCCGGTCCTCGAAATACCATTATCCCCACCTTAGCACAAAAAACAAGTGATCTTGTTTGTGCTTAAACTCAAAGATACCTTCACCAACATAGTGCCAGGACTCGCAACATCCAAACCGTTCTTGACACCAGTCAATGCAATCGGTCCACCCTGTATATGGATATATATGACCCGACACCGGATCAGACCGTGGTATAGGTGACATGACACTGGCCACATACCACTGGTTCAGTTCGTTTTTCATTTCCATTTTAGTCTAAACAAAGTGGCATCTGCTTCGGAATAAAAATAAAATGCAGATACCTTATCAAACTCATAACTGACATCACTGGTATCTAACGACTCACTCCAGATAAATGATTCGCAATAGGCATAGGCCCACGCCCGTATTTCTCGCATGCTGGTTTGGTGATCAGCTAAATAGACCTGTATGCACTGATCCAGCACTTCGCGTGGTGGTTCAAAGGTGGTAAAATTATTATAGATCACGATCGTGGGTGGGCCAATACAAACCAGTTGAGTTCAGCATCGCCGGCTATGTAGATCCTGTATTCATCATAGGCGATACTCCATGACCATTTTTCGTTGTATTCGTCTGTTCCACGTATGTTAGGATCAGCTTTCAGCATACGTTGCCTAGTTTCAACATCCTGGCTCCAACCAAAGGTGGTGTTAAACCAGCGCCGACTGCGATCAAATTCCAACACACCAGAACTGTTTGTAAACTGGCCTTGGAAAAAACCTCGCTTCTCAAACTCAACCATGTGTTTAAAATGTCGATGCCAGGCGTGCCGTTTATCTAGTTTGATCGTTTTATAGTGCATGCCAGTTCCTTTGAAGTAGAAGGAGGGCGGTGCGAACACAGCCCTGTGATACTACTACACCGTCCTCCGTTGACGTTAGGCCGAAGCCTGTAAAATGTACTTGCCGTAACGCTGATGGAACTCATCAAAGTTCTTGAGCTTGGTCGGCTGGAACGGTAGGTTGTATGTGGTAAGCGCAATCCTAGCACCCATCACAACCAGTTCAACTTCAAAGTTCTTCATCATGTAAGCAAAGAAGTTGTCGCTCATGACATGGAACTCTTTGTCCGCGACCTTTTTCTCCACAGCGGCCTTGAGTTCATAGCACATACCAATCACCAAACTGTACATGGCACTGACTTCTTTGACATCCAAAGTATCAACCTTGCCGCTCAAGATGTCGGCTGGGTTAGGCATGCGTCCAGCAATCTTGCGGTGAGCCATAAACTTCACAGCCAAACCTTCGCCTACGGTACCAGCGATCAAGTTCATGTTGGTGTCGTCATCGGTGTCATCATCTTGCAATAGTTCGCTCACAAAGTGCCACGATCTTGGTGTAGCAAAGGCACGGCTTGCTGACTTGGCATCAAAATCATACAAATCTTGCTTGGCAAAGGTCAAGTAACCGACCACGTCCTTGTGCTCGTTGTTCTTGACTGCCCACTCCTGCCAACTAGCGAAATCACACTTCATCTCTTGGTGTACAAAACGATTGGCAAGCGGAGTAGGCATACGGTATGTGACGCCCTTGTCGCTTTCACGATTACCTGCGGCAACTAGAACTACATTCTTGGGCAAATGATACTTGCCCACACGGCGATTCAATATAAGCTGGTAAGCCGCGGCCTGTACGCTGGGTGCAGCCGAGTTCATCTCGTCCAAGAATAATACTACTACTGGATACTGGCTGGCAAATTCCTCAGTTGGTAAATCCACTGGCTCAGCCCAATCCATCTTGCCCGAGTCCTTGTTGTAAAAAGGAATACCACGGATGTCTGTGGGCTCCATCTGACCCAGTCTAAGGTCGATCATGTATCCACCCATTTCCTCAGTGAGCTCGGCTACCAACTCACTCTTACCGATACCAGGAGGGCCCCATAAAAATACTGGGCGTTGGATCTTGAATGCCTTCATCAGGCTACGACGGGCTTGTATTGCGGTTACTGTTCTTGTTTCTGACATGGCTGTGTCCTTAAAAATTAAACTACGATTAAATTAACTACTATACTGCTATTATACAGTGAGTGCCTTTTGAGGTCAAGCACTGATACGATCAAAAATACTCTGTTGTAAAACAGCAACTTCATCGCGATCTACATAAAAATCTGTGCGTGGGTCATAATACTCACCGGCCTTGGGATCATAGTACAAGACCTGACCATTTGGATAATGGAATGGACCTTCCAGACCTTTGCGTGGTCCATATTCTTGATTGTGTTTGAATACTGTATAGGCCATATTAAACCAACTCGCTTTCTTTGATTTTTTTAACCTGGCTGACTGTGAAATTATGCCACTGACTTCCCTCATTGAGTTCGGTAAAATTATGCTGGGTCACAAGTTTTTCAGCCTCTGCTTTGGAGTCTGCTTCTATTAGGAATTCTACTTTTACTGTATAAAATTTCATTTCGGCTCCTTGTTGTTTACTATACTACTATTATAACCGAACTACCATTACGGGTCAACCATTATCCGGGACTTAGGAATTACGTTGCGTTTACGCAACACCCCTGGTCAACTGCCCGGGCGGAGTTCATATGACTATGAATTAGTCCAATCTGCTTCCGGCATAGGCCTGGAAACCATACTTCTCAAATACCCGAGCAGCCGCATATGCACCTGCTTCTTTGGTGTCGATATTTTGGGTACCGTGTTCCGAAGGATTCCAGATAGTGAATGCCTTGCTATAATCCTGACGCACACCAGCGGCCTTCAATGTCTTGCCCATCCGAGTATTGCCTTTGATACCGTGTATCTCGACCCAGGCAAAACCACAACAGCCCTGATCACGTCCGCCCATTTTTTCTTGGAAGAATTCGTCAGCGGCCTGTCTAGCGGCCTGTTTGGCTTCGGATACTATGGCTACTACTTGTTCTTTGGTATAATTCATTTCGGCTCCTAATTGTTTAACTATACATATATTATAACAAATGGCCCATTTTGGGTCAACCGTTTTACATGCTCCAGTATGATTCGTTTGCAGGACTGCAAAAATACGGAGTATTCGCGCTTTCTTCAAACTGTTTTCCAGTCATTAAGTTGGTGCGGACTACGGTTTTTTCGATGTTGTTTAAAAACAACGAATAATCAGCGATAGCATACTCACCAACATTGTAACCCATTTTGGCCATGCGCTTTAAATGACCTTTTGCGGCACCTATGCTTTTCCAAGATTCATGCACACGACTACCAACAATTTTGGTTGTTTCTTTATTGTAGACTACAAACATATCTGCTCCTTGTTATTTACTATACTACTATTATAACCGAAATGGCATTTATGGTCAATCAAAAGAAAACCCCCTGCGAACAGGGGGTTTTGAGTGTTGTTTTTTTGCAACAAATTAACATTCTAAGTATTCTTTAAGACGTATCCTAAACACAATGCCCATGGTTGGTTCAGGCGAATAATGAGCAACCGGCTTGACCTGATGCAAATATCTACCATCGTACAGCATAAATCTACCGGGCATGGGTGCAACAAAGTTTTCTGCCTCACCAACTGGAAATTCTCTTGGTTGATCTGGAGTGAACTTACTGGTATGATCGCCTGTGATATTGTCATTGCTATGAAATAGCGTTTCGCCGTAGTACTGAGGATGCCATTCTTGATTGGCAAAATAAACCAAGGTATAATCTCGATGTTCGTCCATGTCTACACTGTCACGATGAACACTTTTGGTTCTTGCCTTGAAATTTAGTTCTTGTGCATGTCCACTACCATATACTCGCCATCCACAATTGGGTCGACCTGGAGTGCCATCCACACGAGTCATTCCACTCAGTGGACTGATACCTGTCATGTAATTTAGACCTTCTTGTGTACCTGCGATTGCAAACTTATCGTCGAGCGACGCAGAAATAGCCCGCCATAGTTTATAAACAATTGGTGCGCGATGCTCCAGACTCTGTTCGTCCCATGCCAGAGGTAATCTCAATGCACCGGGCATGGTTCTTGGAGTGACCCATTTGTTTTCTCTAGGATACCAAAGCGAGTGATTATGATCGTAAAAATTTACACAATACTCGCTGTCTAATAGATATTCATACACAGCAGTTTGCAAGTCTTGGTCAATTTCTTTATCAAACACTGATAAATTATAAGTTTTATGTTTGTCAATTCTAGACATAGTTTTTCCTTTGGCGTTGAATACTTATTTTACAGTGGTCCCACGGCATAAAATTTACTGTATGATCCTATCAAGCCATCGTGTACAGTTTGATTATTAAACCAACGCTGACCCACTTGTCTTTCCATTTCTTGTATGCCTTCTGTCCATTTTTTCTGTGTTTCTGCTGGTGCCAGATCAAAAAACCATTTGCCCACTTCATCTCTCACAGAGCTTGTGGGTTTCTTGATCTGCCAGGTTTGTGTATTCCAACTTGGGTATATAATAGGATGAATCATTTGATAATAATCTGACACGTGAAACGACGCTTTGGTGCCCAAATGTGTCAATGTGTTCAGTTGGTCGGTTCGTTTTAGATAGTTATAAATCAAATGTGCTTGTTTGACCACTAACTGTGGCAAGTTGGGTGACCAATAAAAATATTCATCGTTCTCCCAATAGCGATTGTGTATATCGGCAGTATTGCCCACGCCCGTAGTCAACATAGTGTCAATAAATGCAAAATACACTTGATGATCATCGCGAAATAGTCTGGGTTTATCAACTCCAAAAATAAATGCTACTTTTTTTCCACGACCTTCATAACGATCGTTGTGCCGGAATACTTCATGTAGATATTGTCTAGGAACTGCATCAGGAGCAAATCTAGTACCAACATCCCAAAACCATTCAGTCTTGTTGTTCAAGGTGTCAATTATTTTGTCAGTCCAGTCCCATATGGTAACTTTGAATTTTTGATATTTTTGTAATTCTTCCAACATGGGTTTGGCAATGTTGATTATTTCTCTGGTGTAATATCCAGGATCTCGGCTCCAGCCCACTGACTCAATTATTTTTTCTTCAGCTTTGAATGCACCAAAACAAAACACTTCATCAATTTTAATGTTGTTCTTGATAAATGTTTGTAGTATGGTATGGCTGTCGGCACCACCACTGTAAAACAATACCAAATGGTCGTATTGTTCTCGTAGTTGTAACGCACGTTGGCGATACAATTCTTCTATACCAACAGGAGGTTCTTGAGTCCATGGTTGATGTTCATACACATGTTCGTGATAATCCCAATGCACATGATGATCACCCGGAATACGATTTAGGGCTAAACAGGCTTCGAGTTTGTTAGTGTAAGGAACACCGCCTACTAGATATGCACCTTTGTGATTGTAAATGTAATTTTCTAGCATTACTTTGGAATTTGCACAGTTGAACTGATCTTTTTCCAAAAGTCCACTTGATTGTTATACCATGCCTGTGCCTGACCGGGCGTCATTGGTACCGCAGTGCAATAATCAATGGTATAAGATTCCTGTACAGATCGAGCAAGAGCTGCTTGGTATAAAATGCCTTGCCACTCAGTAAAAGTAGACTGAGCAACCCGCTTAGAAGCCACCAAGTGATGAGTCTGATCCATAAATTCAGTGACAGCAAATTTTGCTGATTTCAGGGTAGGCACATTATCTATTTCTCGTGTGCCAGTGATACCCAACACATGTATTCGATTTTTCCATTGTCTCAGATCTCCCAAAAATCCCACACTTAGATCAATTTGATTGCCCAGCAAGGCCAGGGTCGCGTCATTTGTGCTTTTGAATGGAACTGGTTGGATATTTGGATATAGATTGGTAATTTGTATAGAAGTCAAATGACTGACCACACCTAGTCCGCTAATACCAATATTGAGTAGTTGATCTCGAGGAACTTCTGCCCATGTCTTGTAACGTACTGATCCAATGGCCATTGGACTACGGCATTGTAGCATTAACGAGCGAAAATTATCAGTGCTGTGACTTTCAGCCGGGTACACAATGGGTCTAACAAAAAATGCCGAACTGGCAGCTAGTATTGTGTCGGGCCTGGATTCCACGTATCGTGACGCTATGCTACCACCAGCTCCGGGTTTGGCATCAAATATAAAATAGTATTTTTTCTGCACAGAATTTGCTTCTTCAATCAAGGTACGAGTATAATTGGCCATTGGGTCGCTGGGACTAAAGGCATAAACTATGGTTACATTTTCTTTGGCTACTACGGTGGTTACAAATAATAATAGTAGAATAATTAAATTTTTTAATTTACACATTGATGAATTTTATATCTTTTAAGGTTATGATGCTGAAGTTATAACAGTGTACTACGTTTACAACACAAAGTCAATAGAAAGTTAATACATTGTATGCACTAACATTGAGAATAATAAATTGAAAACTACAGATCAGATTTATTCGGTTACTTCTTCAATTATATTGGTAAATGTAGTACATTCAACAATAGTGGTAAGATATTCTGACAACGCCGCTTGCCATGTCTCAGCTGATGCACGATCACTAAAATACCTAACTGCATTAAGTTCGTCGATCTTATTAAGTTCCCCGTCGGTTTTCCCATCAGCTATTAATTGCGATAACAGTTCGTGAAGGTTCTCACCATCGTTATTGTTGAGACCATTGGGCCAAGTCCCAAAGCTAAAATTTAGTGGTTCCTTGTAGGTAAAAGTACTTTTTATGTTATATGCCATTATGATCTCCGTTAATTGCTATAATATTTATACAGATCTATTTATTGTTATCTGCCGCGACCAGCACTTCTAGTAGGCGGTTTTTTGCCCTGTGGAGGTTGTGTGCGAGTTTTAGTCTTTTTGTCCACACTGGGTGCATCATCTGCATCTGGGTGTTTTATACCCTTTTTCCGGTCTAATGCGGCTTGGATTTGATCGCTTAATTTGCTCATGTTAGTCCTTTATTTATTTTGGAGCGGGCGAAGAGGCTCGAACTCTCGACATCTTCCTTGGCAAGGAAGTGCTCTACCAACTGAGCTACACCCGCTTTGTTACTGGCTCCCCAACGTGGACTCGAACCACGGACCAACAGATTAACAGTCTGTTGCTCTACCGACTGAGCTATCAGGGAACTGTCCTGGTGCTGATGAGTGGGATTGAACCACCGACTTCCTCCTTACCAAGGAGGTACTCTACCACTGAGTTACATCAGCCAATCTGTTACTCCGTGGCAGGTTGTTCTACAACTACCGCTGGCTTAGGTATTTGACCACGCTTGGTTAATAGGTTCATCCTGCGCTGGATCTTGGCCTGTTCTTTTGGCTTGCTGGATTTATCTCGCATGGTTTCGAGTTGTGTAAAATTCAACGGACCCAAGCGTTGACGACCGTTTTTGGTCTTGTTTGGATCCGCTTTTCTATTTTTTTGATTGCTACCTTTAGTGGCCATAACTGTTTCCTTGTGTGAAACAACTACTTACCAGGTTGTTGTCTACCCGTGAACTTTTTGGAAATAATCCGCACCAACTTCACCTTGTTCAATTTCCATCAAGGCAGTGACCATGCTACCGTCAGTTGATATGATCCGGGCTGTGTAATTCTTTTTTAATTCTCTGGCACGGGCACAGGCGATTAACACCATGTCATAACGACTACCGATGGCCTCAGCGGCACGTTGACTTGTTAAACCGTTCATGTTTCTTGCTTCTAATGGTAAACCGTTCATGCTATCTCCTAGAGTGTAAAAATTTATTATACAGTTATTAAAACAAAAGGTCAAGAAAAATGTTGGTTTTTGTGTGTCAGGATTACCAACAACCCCGTGAGCGCAGCCCATCCTGTTTTCGCGTCAGCGGATGCGGAATATGGTTACAGGTCCGCATAATTCTACTTACATTGTGGGACCGTTGCCGTTCCTGAACCCAACTTCTCCACCTTCTGCTTCGATACGAGCAATAACTTCTTCAAACAAGATCGGAGCAAAGTCGGTCTGTTCCACGCATACGCAATGATATCTAGGATCGATTGCATCGCTGTACAAGACTTCTCCAGTTCTGGCATCAACTCCACGGGCCTTACGCACACGATTGGCGTGCAAGTGTCCGTGTATGTTTACACCAAACCGTCCAAGACTTTCTGCGTGTACCGGGATATGGCTAAGGATCATGCCGTTCATGACATGATACGCACGGAGTTCACGAAAGTGTTCACGATAGTCAGTGTCCCGGAAGATGTCGTGATTACCACGGATAAGAACTTTATCCCCGTTTAGTCTACTCATGATAGAAAGACTTTTACGGTTGATAACAACGTCACCCAAGTGATACACCTTGTCCGTGGGCCGGACTTGATCGTTCCAGGCCTTGACCATGGCTTCGTCCATTTCTTCTGCCGAATCCCACGGGCGTAACTTGGTCACTCCGTCGTTGCGTGTGAAGCGACATACACCTGCGTGACCAAAATGCGTGTCACTTACTAAAAATACACTGGGCATAAGCGCCTCCTTTCTTTAATTATTAAGTATAACAGCCTGTTCATTATTGGTCAACCTGGACCAACAATCGGTGTGTTTCCATGCAAAATGGAAATCTGTGGGATTATTGTCAAAATCTGGATCTGCTTGTAGTCCTAGATCAAAATCAGCAGTCCACTGTCCTTGATCGTTGATTTCAAAATCATACCGGCCCCAAAATCTATGCCGACCACCTCGCGGATAACGACTATATCCAAAGTCGGTTAGGTCTTGATCAGGATCAAATTCCAAATGAAACTTGAATGGACCTGCACCCAGCCACATCACACGCAAGAATGGCCATATTTCATTGACTAATGCGTCGGCTACAGGATTGATATTGACCTTTATGATTTCGTAATCAAAATCTTTTTCCCACGGAATGTCATCCGTCCAGTCAGTTGAACCGGGTTCAAACTTGTAGTGATTTTTTAATGTGGGATATTGTAGATGCGGTCTATACTTTTCTGGTGCATGCATGCTGTGTGATCTAAATTGCTCTAGCAAAATATTCGTACATTTAAACCTTACGAATCTTGTAAATGCTGTATTTCTCATATCTTGAGTAGTCCATGCCATAGACCAATCGTATTTGTGAACACCAAACCGTTCGCGTTCGAGTTCTAACGGAGTTCCGTGGCCTAGTCCGCAGGTGCCCGAGCTTTGACTGCCCATTCCAGAATTTCGTAATCGCCACATCAGGGTCATGGTCTGTGCCACGTCAGTGAGTTCTTCTCCGGGGAAACCGGTAAACCATGTGGCAAAATTGCTATGCATATTGATTGCAAGTAGGTCGCGAAAGTTTTGTTCTATAGACTCAACCTTGCAATTTTTTTTCATCAACTCCAGAACTTTTTGACTGCCAGATTCCACACCAAATGCAAATCCACTAGCACCACTTTTCTTTAAGAGACGCCAAAAATCAATATCCATTTTTCCATCAATACGTGCATAGCCAGTCCAATTGACCCGGATGCTTTTCTCTAGTAGGCCTTCAGCAAAGGCTCGCAGTTCTTTGAGATTACCGTTTAACAAACTGTCAATAAACCACACAGCCTTGATACCTTTGGATCGATAAGCAATTTCGATTTCTTCTAGTACTCGAGAACTTTGTCTAGCCCTAAACTTCCAAAACACAGTTTCATTACAATACACACAATTAGCAATACATCCACGACTGAATTCGCAACTGATTCCGCCTGAGTCATAAAGTGTTAGATCAAAGTCAGCATAGTCTGCTGGCGGCATTGAATCTAGATCTACTCGTTGATCTTTAGATTGTATGCAAATATGCGGAATTGTTTCTGTGGGATTTTCTAGATTTTCTAAGATACGCACAAACCATAATTCACCTTCGCCGCTGACAATATGATCAGCAACCGACATATCACTTACCTTGAGCTGTGTGGCATTGGCTCCGCCAATGATAATGGTCACACCCGGAAGTCTGGCTCGCAATTCACGTGCCATCCATACAGTGCAAGTGTCGTTGGTATACCAACTGCTGAATCCAATCACGGTAGGAGCCCACGCCACAATTTCGTCCATGTATTTGCGCACAGTCAATTCAATCTTGGGATGTATGTTTTCACTGTAATGAGGTTCGGTCCATTTCCAATCTTCATAGGCAGTCCAGTATTCCTTACAACCAGCCTCATGCATGGTCAAAATATTGATGTCCCAACATTGTGTGGCAAACCCGCTATGCCGACTGATCGCAGCCATCCTGGCAATACCATACGGAGGAGCTAAAGGAGTCCATTCAGGAGCCACAACTAGCGCAACTCGATTTTTACGAGTTATTGACTGAGTCATTTCTACCTGTGTAAGATTTTTTTGTTTGCGTGGTTCTAGGGCCGTTGCGGTGCCGTGCTCGGCCATGTAGATTTCTGCCATTTTCACATGCGGATCAACACTGCCAAGGGCCGGTGTAAGATCAGGTGCCTGGGTAGTTTGTAGTATGGGGTATATTTTTTGGGGAGGTTGCGTCATTATGCAATATTTATCAACCAATTTGGCGGAGAGCTAGGGATTCGAACCCTAGATGGACTGTTTAGATCCATGCCCGCTTAGTAGGCGGGTGCCTTCGACCGCTCGGCTAGCTCTCCATAACATGGCGCTCTCGACCGGATTCGAACCGGTGTACTCGCCGTGAAAGGGCGATGTCCTGGGCCTCTAGACGACGAGAGCATAAACGATTAGCAAAGAAAGGCCTCAACCCTACACTTGTAACACGGTGCTAGTAGACTAGCTATCTTGCGATATTAGAGCCTCAACCCTAAACTTGTAACACGGTCGCTGTAAACAGCATCTGCTAAACTTGGCGGTCCCAGAGAGAATTGAACTCTCGACTGAAGCGTGACAAGCTCCTATATTAACCACTATACTATGGAACCAAATCTTTACATAAACTTTGCCTGCTTGACAGCTTTGATAGCCAAATAGGCCTGGTGCTTGTATTTTGTAATGGCAACATAGGCTTGAGTTCTTTTTTCTTGTTTGCTCATTTGCCCAGCCAAGGTACGACTCAACTGTGAATTTGACTGCTGTGTTTTTGGTTGCTTGGCCATGTTATCTATTCCTTTATGTTTAAGTTACTATTTTAGTAGCTTTTGTCATTGTTGTCAACTTAGACCTGGCCTAAGGCGTTATTATAGTACAACAGTGAGGTTATTATGACTATTCAACAAAAACTAACACAATTCAATCGAGCTAGAACCGCCCGCGGACTACGCCCAGTGACCTTACAAGAATTCCGGCATCGACAGGCTATAATTGTTGTTTGATTGCGTAACGGGTAGCCGGGCAATTTTGGTCTTGCCAAAGTTGCGTTTGCGCCCAAAGTAAAAATTTTCAAGAAACATGGTTGCGCTCATATGCTTGTCCTCAGCAGTATCAAATTCATAACGCACTGGTTGATCCAGATCAGTGCCGTGTACCAAATGACCCCAAAAGTCCCAGTCCAGATTGATTTGTTTGGGCAAGTGCCCAAGATCGGTATGCTTGATTACTGTGGCTTTTTGGAACTGTATCAATTGTTCCAGCTGTTCAAATTTGTAATGCGTATTCACAAAGTCTGTGACTAGATCATACACAGCATCAATTCTGTTTTCTTGATGCAACATCAACGTGGTTCGATTGTGCAGATGCCAACCCAGCATTTCAATGTTGCCAATGCGGGTGTGTTGGACCCGGCCATTTGCAATCCAGTCTTGATAGCACTGTCGAGTCTGCGCAAGATGCTCGTGCCACCAAGGATCTTGTTGTATGACCGCATACAATCGATCATAAAATTCACTATATTCAACGCCAGTGCTGTGCAGGTATCTTGCAATGTAAGTGGTCAAGCCGTTGATGTGAAATGCGTTTATGAAACTGTTCCAGGTCATGATGTCCAGCATCTCAGTTCTTGATATATCTCTAGTGCCAACTACCACTTCGATACTTTCTTCTACTTCACCGTTGGAATAACTGCCGGACATGTAGTCGTAAATTGGTACTGCATCCAGTTGATAGAACTTGCGCTGACTGAGATTCATTTCGGCATTTTCCAACAACTGAGCATGCAATATGCTTATGCCTGTATGGTTGCCGGCTTTGAACAGAGTCCAAAAATTCTCACGCCAACTTTCAGTAGTCTCGCCTGGCAAGCCCAATATAAGTTCGGTGTGGATTGGAATATTGTTTTGATCACACAAGGAGAATATCTCACTTATCTTGTGTTGATTTAAATTTTTACGTTTTATTATATCAAGCACATTGTTGTCCATGCTTTGTACACTCACAGTAAGTCCTTGACTGCTGGTTGGGCTTTCGCGTACTAGTTTTTTTACAATGTCAATCACGGCATTTTTTTGATTCTTGGCCCAGGTTATACTGAAGTTTGTAATTTTACCCCAGTGTCGTTGCACTTCAATTAACTTGTCTATGACTGCATTGTCACGTTCAATGAACATGCCAAAGTTGGCATCAGTAATGGTTACAAATCCACAATTCTGTCCCATCCAGTCCAGTTCAGCAAACACTCGCTCAAGATCAAACTGCTTGACCTTGCTGTAGGTTAGGCTGCCCCAGTCACAAAAGGTACATTGATATGGGCAACCTCTGTTGGTTTCAAGAGTGCCGTTCCAGATGACATCTGGATGGTCCCGGATCAACTGATCAAATAGTCCTGTCAGATACGGGCTTGGTAACTGTGACAGATCCGCAATGCGTTCAGCATTGCCGGTATCCACTGCTTGACCTGTTACATTTAAAACAAGTCCGGCTACCTGGGCCAGGTCCTGACCATAATGGGTCAGTAGATCGCTAAAGATCTTTTCACCTTCCATTTTGACTATGGCATCAAGATAAGGATGCTTATGAAAAATGTCTGGGTCAACAATGGCTGGTTCTGGTCCACCTACAACAATTATGCAAGCAGGATTCAGTTGTTTGATCCGCTTGGCCAGGGCATAACTATACTCGCGATTCCACACATACACACTGAAAGCCACCAAGTCATTACGACATAGTTCATGAGCAACGGATTCTACGGGATCTCGTCGCCAAATAATATCGGTCACTTGCCAATCAGGATTGTGTTGCAAGGCATAAGCCAACACAACGCCTGCACTATAAGGTAAAAAATGTGCGTTGAGTTCTTTGGGTCCTTGCGGAAAATTTACCTGTACGAATCCGATGGTTTTCATTGTGTGCTGGTATTTATTGCTGGAAGTACGGGTCGGAATCGAACCGACGGTTTTACAGCTTTGCAGGCTGTTGCCTTGGACCACTCGGCCACCGTACTATATCTGGAGCAGGATGCGAGAATCGAACTCGCGTCATCAGTTTGGAAGACTGTCATAATACCATTATACTAATCCTGCACAACTTGGGGTGATGTATGGGACTTGAACCCATGCTAACGGCTTCACAAACCGTGGTGCTAACCACTACACTAACTTCACCATTGTTCTGGCGAATCCCCAGGGAGTCGAACCCCGGCCCTCAGTTTTGGAGACTGATGTGCTACCGTAACACTTGGGACTCATCTATCTGATCTGGCTGGTAACACTCTACTCTTCAACTCAGCCTCGGCACGTTTGAGCTTGTCTTCAAACAGTCGCTGTTTCATTTCTTCAGTTAAGACCAAGTTACCAATGGCCTGCTTTACAATCTGTTGATTCAATCTGGTATAATCTATTGTCATTTTTCTTTCCTTTTAAAATAAAAAAAGCCCCTAAATCACTTTAGAGGCTTTTGAATATAATTGATACAATCGCTATTCAAATGCCTCACTCAAATGACCGTCCTCTTGCCAAGCGCAAGTGTCCAAACAAAGATGGATGCAGTATTGATTCTTCATTATGTAACTATTGTATACGAGTATTTATTATGTGTCAACCTTTAAAAGGTCAACCTTTGAATTTGGCCATATCCTGTGGTACCAGCTCCATGGATACGGAAATATTTGGATTTAACTGAGTGGACACATGCCACTGTTTTTGATTTGTTATTAACAAATGCAATTCAGATTGCGTATGCTCGTTGTGTTTTTTTATTTGATTGTGCAGGTGGCCTGAAAAAACATTCTGTCTGCATAACTTTAGATTGTGCTTGAATCTTGGTTGATTGTCCTGCACAAACTGACACACCCGATCTGGATCTTGTAACAGGTCTAGATTGCGTTCAATGGCTGAGTAACATCGATCTAGTGGATCCGGCATGTTTTGATATCTGTGATCGACCACATCATTAAACATATCAAATCCCAACTCACTCAACCTATCGGCATGCCGCCATCCACCTACCCAAATTGGTATAGTTCCGCCCCAGATGGCCATGATGGTTTTTTCTGAAATCCTGGTCTCGCGTTCAAAAAACAAACTTTCAGTGATCAGGCTAATGCAACTGGGTTCAAACACTGTGGTTCGTAACAGTTTATCATAAGTGTCTTGATTGGTAAAATTACCATTTTGTAACCCTTGATCCAGCAGATCTTCTGTGCCAAACATGTAGCTGGTTCCGGGTATAGTAGTCTCAGCGTTGTCTGATATGATTTTATGGTAATGGTCATTGTTGGTTAGAGTCATCAGTCTTTTACTGCCCAGGTGTTTTTCTTTCCAGGGCAAACTGTAGGTGTAATTGGTCAATCCAAAATGTGCTATCAGCATCAATAAAAAATTTCTATGCACTCTGGGTTTGTTGATCATGAAATTAAACGCAACAGTTTTTTTACCCCAGTTGGGTTGTATGGCATGGGCATTGAACCGATCACAAACTTCAGCAGTGAATCTTGGAAAAGTAACACAGTTATACCGGGCCAGTACATCATCATGTCCAAGTCCTTCGATGATTACAAGATGCTGTTGTGGATCACACTCACTGTTTGCCAGTAATTTTTCCACCTGAAAGCAATGATTGGCTTCATCATAATGATGGTCGTCCATGTAGATAATGGCTGGTTGGGTAAGGATTTCTCCCTGATACTGATAGTCAGGGCCGAATATTTTAATCATAGTTAATCTATTAAACTGATATTTATTAGGGGTTAACACGCAATCTATAAATATCATCATGTTATCTTTGCATGAAATAAAACACGTCCAGATTGAATTGACCACACGATGTAATGCTAGATGCCCTATGTGCATGAGAAACTATCGCGGGTTTGATTACAATGGTGGTTATCCTGAAACTGAACTTAGCCTGGCGGACATACAAAAAATACTAGCTCCTGATTTTTTAAATCAGCTACGCTCGGTAAAGTTTAACGGCAATCTTGGAGATTTTGGCCTGGCCACTGACGCCTTGGACATAGTACACTGGTTAGTGGATCAAGATGTTAGAGTGTATATCAATACCAATGGCAGCATGCGGACACCCAGTTGGTGGGCACAATTAGCCCAACCTGGTGTCACCATTGGTTTTGCGCTGGATGGCATGGCTGATACACATAGTTTGTATAGACAAGACACTAATTGGCATACCGTGATTAAAAATGCCCAGGAATTTATTGATGCAGGCGGAGAAGCAATCTGGAGATTCATACCATTTGATCACAACCGGCACCAAGAACAAGAATGCAAACAATTGGCCTCTAACATGGGATTTGCACGATTTGAAAATATCGACGAAGGACGAAATCGCGGTCCTGTGTATACCAGGACTGGTCAGCTTAGTCATCTGCTTGGCAAGCCCTTTACTGGCCACGACTCAGTCCCGCCTGATGTTCAATCACTATTGGCCAGTCATGTGACCTGGTTTGACCATCGCACAGTAAGCTGTGACAAAGACACCCAGCCATTGAATTTGATCTGTCAACACAAACGTATGAAAGAATTATACATAGCAGCAGATGGATCAGTATATCCGTGTTGTTTTTTAGGATTCTATCCTGAAACCATGCACCATCCAGGTAACAGTCAATTGAAAGAGCTAGTAAAAGAAAACAATGCATTAGAATACGATCTAGAACACTGTCTCAAATGGTTTGATGCTATAGAAGAAAGCTGGAGCAAAGATTCAATAGCCGAAGGTCGCTTGTACGGATGCGTAAATTCGTGTGGTGGTCGTAGTAGTTAATTTTAAAAGGAACGTAATGACTTCAGCAAAAATTTTGTATCTAGCACGTTATCGAGTGCCGCATGCTATCATGAGCCTGCAACCTGAATTTACCAAACATTTGATTGGCGTAGACAGGACCTGTATCGCCAGTCCGGTACCTAAAGAAGAACTTTGGCCCATCTTTGAAAAATACAACATTGATACCACAAACTTTGATTATGCACCGGACAGTGAAATTTACAGGCTATATCCTGAAGTCAACAACTGGGTATTTGAAGGCGACTACAGGACCTATTGGTTGCGTCAACAGGCCATCAAGTTTGCGTTTTTAGATTACCTTGATTACGATCTCATGGTCATGCACGACTGTGACTGCTTGTTGATACAAGACTATGAACCCTTCAAGAACAACATGCTCAACTTCATGGTGTTGGAAAATGAACGACACAGTTGGGGTTATTATGAAAGTATCAAGAATGCTCTGGGATTTGAACGACTTACTCCGCACTGCTTTATTAGCGAGTTTGTGCCAGTGCTCAAACGCGACTTCGACGACCTTGTGACATTTTTAGAAACAACACACAAGAAAAAATGGTTGGATGCCATGATTGACAGTTGCCCACCAGAGCCTACTGTACCACCTTGGGGCAAGGGAGAATTAATACGTTGGTTCAGCGAGTATGAATTTATCGGTAACTGGGCCATGAGCCGACAACCGATCACTATGGAATTCCAGCGACGCTATCACTACGATGACATGGAAAACATTGGCGGCTTTGATCCTGCCCTCCACACAGCAGTATGTGATGCTGTGCCCGATCTTTCTAGAAGTTTGCAGTTTGATTGGACACGTCGAGAAGTTGTACGCCTTGATTATTACATGGACAAGATACGTGAACACTTGGCTTAACAACCTCAAGATATACAGCCCTGGTTATGAAGGCAGATACTGGGGATTCAACGTCGGGCAGTTTGTAGACCTTAGCACCGCGCTTGAACAACCGGTCAAAATTGCTGTGTTACCTGTGTTCTATAACAAGCCCGCAGAGTTCAGTTATAGACCCGAGTACGCCAGTCTTGACGTTTCTCAATTTGATCTTGTGGTATTTGTCGACATTGAATTTAGATTCCAGACCGAACTGGTAGACTGGATTGCAACCACCGGAGTTTCAAATTGGTTACTCAGCATGGGCGGGTTACATGCGGGCGAAGTGCTAGATGCAAGAACTGTATATGTACCGGTATGGAGTTTTAACTTTTTACAATGGAACACGCCACGTGCGGATTTTCCACTAGATAGGCCATTCTTGTTTGACTGTTTATGTGGTACACGGAGATCACACAGAGATTATGTGATGCTGGCCTTGGAACAGTCAGGACTGCTGAATCAATCTATCGCAACCTACCGAGATGTGTTTATTGGTGGCGATTGCACTTCTACTCCGCTACATGTGCAGAACGAATTTCCAGGCCGACAAGTACTTTGGCCATATGTGAGCCCAAATCTTGACCCCGAGTGGGAGGTAGGATCAAAAATAGACCACACTATCAGTGGCATAGTGCCATGGGAAATCTACAATCGCACATACTATAGCATCTTGGTGGAAACACTGGGATATGGAAGTACCTATCTCATGGCTGAAAAAATAGGTAAATGTTTATTTGGCCGCAGACTATTTGTGCATTTTGGTGCTGCTAACTGGCTATCAACATTAAAAAGTTTTGGGTTTGAAACTTTTGATTCCGTACTAGACGAAAGCTATGATACTCAGTCTACGATTGATACACGCAGATACAAAGCGGCATTTGACCAGGTAGAATGGTTGAGCAAACAAAATCATCCTGCGTTGTTGCAAAAGGTTCGCCCTATACTAGATCACAATCATGATAACCTGTATCGTTTTAAAGAGCAAAAGCTCACGGAAATGCAAGAGCTATTTGTTGCTTACTGTAGATAATTTATTCTAGTATAGAATTCTCGCGAATATAATTAACTAAAAATTCGTTTAATTTTTGATGATGCCCAGCCTTTGGGTGCTTGATATCATCTGGTACATCATATATAGGATTGGCTCCATAGTTGGTTGGCGGCACACCATTGCTTAATTGCCACGGGACCGCACGCCATCTGTATCCATCTATGATAGTACTAGTGCTTTTGAAAAGAGCCAGGCGTGGATCGTCTAGATATTCTTGATATAATGGGTCAGCCTGTTGATACACCAACACACGGTGTCCACGAGCATGTAAACTAGAAATCATGCTTAATATTTTATACATTAAATCTTCAACACGATCTAATATACTGTACATTTCACTGTTTAGTTTAAGAGTCACAAACTGATTGGTTTCAGCTTGCCCCCACCCATATTGCCAGTCTTTTGCAAACTGTTGATTTTGTGGATTTGTCCAACGTCCTTCAAATTCAGATTGATTCTCCAAGATAGGAATTTCTAGTCTACTCAAAAATGTCATGCCTAGCACATACAAAGTTGGTTGTACAGTTTGATAACTGTGTTTGAGTGTGGTGCGTATGATTCTAGTGTTAGCACTACCGCCAATGGCCAAACTTTCAGAAGCAACCATGCCTAGTTGATCAGCAAGATCCCAGTGTCCAACACCTAGAGCGTAAGCCTCCATATAACTACAACCATTTACCACTAGATGATTAACTTTGTCCATGCGCTTGGGTGATCAGTTTATAAAAATTTTCTGCAATAATCGCTTGTCCAGCAGGACTTGAATGATATCCAGGATCTTCCCCTTTAAATGGATTGTTGCCGCATATGGCCTGTGGTGAGTGTTTTGGATCTAGATTGATATAGTGATCAGGAACCACATCTGGAAATGCCTGTCGCCATTGATTGATATTATCTGGATCAAACGGCCACAGCAAATTGGGCAACACCAGGAATTTGATACCGTCTAGATACATCGTGATTACACCTTCACGTATAAT
>Ga0209400_1000065_pt1 | contig 90611 bp, 69 predicted proteins | sample M_130807_EF_Meta_FD_187313 | JGI IMG/M metagenome (GOLD analysis project Ga0209400, IMG submission 187313) | Freshwater microbial communities from Lake Montjoie, Canada to study carbon cycling - M_130807_EF_MetaG (SPAdes) (version 2) | ecosystem: Environmental > Aquatic > Freshwater > Lake...
AGTTTGTTTATTTACAGTATCAATTAAATACAAACGATTGGTAGATTTATCCGTTACGTTATTTGCATCATTAAAAAAATAGCTTGCTGTAACATCCAGTTTTTTGCCGAATTTATTTGAATAGTTGATGCCAGCACTTGTGGTGGTATTGACCCCTGTTTGTTGACCCACTAAAAAATTGTTCAATACGGGGTTTCCTGCGCCCATTCCGCCAGGCCTTCCCATTCCACCGGGTCTTCCCATTCCACCAGGGGCATTTTGTCCTCTAGCAGCACCAGCACCTGTAATGTCTTGTGCTGTAAAATTTTGTACATTGATGTTATTGCTAAGTCCTAAAAGTGTAACACGTCTATTGCCATCAAATAAATTCAAATTTCCTCCCATTTGGTAACGGTCGTCTGTTCCGTAGCCTGCATAAAATTTACCAAAAACCCCATTCACACCACCACCTCTGGTAACCAGGTTCATTGTTTTGTCTGTATTGCCATCGTTGAAGCCCGAAAACAAGGATTGGTCGCTCAACCTGTTGTATACCTGAACTTTATCAACTACTTCTGCAGGTAGATTTTTAATGGCCATTTGCGCATCGTCACCAAAAAACTCTTTTCCATCCACCAATACCTTTTTTACCTCTTCACCTTGGGCTTTTAACGTGCCACTCTCATTGGTAATGCCAGGCATTTTTTTAACCAAGTCTTCGGTATTTGCATCAGGATTAACTTTAAAGGCAGAAGCATTAATGACCATGGTATCGCCCTTTTGTTCTGTTCTAATTTGATTTCCGGTAACTTTTAACTCGTTGAGTTGTTTGTTGTTTTGGACAAGCACCAAACGAATTCTCTTTTTCAGATCGTCTAGTGTGCCTTGTTGTTTTAGAGGCTCGTAACCTACCATGCTACACAAAATTTCGAAGGAATCTTTTACGTAGTTTTGGATGAGAAACACCCCATCGGAATTGCTTATAAAACTTTGATTTTTTTCACCTTTTTGCTTGAACAAAACACTTGCACCTTCTACTTTGTTGTTTTGGGCATCAACAATCTTCCCTAATACTACTCCACCCTTATCTTGAGCATCAGCAAATAACACAGAAATTAGAAAAACTAAAACGAATGTAAAACGCATATCAATAAATTTTGCGCATCAAAGATGTAGAAAAATTTGCAGATTGATTCCAAATACGAGCTCAATAAAACATATTTTAAGCAAACATTAAAAACACCAAGGAAAAAACGAAAGTTGAACCCATCAACTTTATTCCCAAACCGTCAATAAATTCAACTAAACAATTTAATCAAGTTTAAAAATTAAACCGTCGCTTTGTATTTTTAAAATTGTGCTTATTTTTGAGCCGTCTTTAGGGGTGTTTGGTGCAACCAAGCTGAGATTATACCCTTTAACCTGATCAGGATCATGCCTGCGTAGGGAAAAGAAGGACCTTGTTGTCCTTGGTTTAAAGTGTTTGGCCTTCTTCGCCACCTAATGACAATTTTTTAAACCAAATAGCTGTTAAAATGAAATTAAAATCTTACTTGTTGGCTTTCATGTGTATTGTTTCTTACACCCTTGTCAAGGCACAATCGGACAGTGTTTCTAAATCAAAAGCAAACTTACAAGAGCTCATTATCTCTGGGATTAAAACCTCTCCATCAATGGTTGTGAGTCAGGTAACTCTCAAGCGAAAAGATCTTGCAGCGCGTTATTTTGGAGCAGACGTTCCAAGCCTTTTGAATGCGACACCTTCAGTGAATTCATACAGCGACAATGGAACTGGTTTTGGGTACAGTTATTTGCGCATCAGAGGCATGGATCAAAGCAGGGTCAATCACAGCATTAATGGCATACCCTTAAATGATCCAGAGTCACAAAGTGTTTATTTTAACAACGTTGCTGATATGACAAGTGGCTTAGAACAAATACAGGTTCAAAGAGGTGTTGGCATTTCGGGTAATGGGGGTTCATCTTATGCGGGAAGCATTCAAATGTTAACCAAATTGGTTCAAGCCAATAGGCAAACAGAAATATACGCAGGAATGGGCTCTTTTGGCTCAAGAAGATTGGGGCTTAGTTTTCAGTCAGGCATACACAAAAACTTTGGCATGTATGTCAGAATTGGTCAAGTTTCAACAGATGGTTACAGGGTTTCATCGGGAATGCAGGCAAACAACTACCAACTCTCACTGGCTTATTTTATACCCAAAGGTGTCATTGCGTTCAATATGTTTGGTGGTTTTGCTAAATCAAAATTGGCATATACTGGAATAGGTGCAAGCGATTTAATCAATAACAGAACGGTGAATCCTTTTACAAAAGGGGAGTCGGATGGTTTTAACCAACATTTTTTTCAGTTGCAATTGAGTAAACAACTCAACAACAAATTTAGTTATAACGTTTCTGCCTATTTGGTATTGGGTAAAGCAAGCGATTTTCAATACTTTTTTCCCAAGAGCAACTACACGCCTCTAAACTATTTTAATTTACCCAACTGGTTCAATGGTGTCGACTCTGTAACTACAAGCAATGTCATGACTTCCTATCGCTTGAATCAAGTGTTTACTGGGGCATTTGCCAACATGACTTATACAAATAACCGACTTCAGGCTATTGTTGGCATGCATGTCAATAAATTTGTAGCCGATCATTTTATGGTGGTTCAAAATGGTGACAGTTTGCCTCCAGGAATAAACGGGAATGAACACCAAGTTTACTTCAATACGGGAACAAAAAATGAATGGAATGCTTACGCCAAAATTTCATATGCCTTACACTCAAAACTAACAGGTTTTGTAGACATCAGTTTTAGACAAACTGGCTTCAATTATGTGGCTAAACAAATGGCTTACCGTCCAGACCATACTTGGCAGGTAGAACCTATGAATTGGTTTTTTGTGAATCCCAGGTTTGGCTTGAATTATCAATTGAATCGGGCTGTTAAATTTTACAGTAATTTTGGTTTGAGCCAAAGAGAGCCCACCCGATTTGATTATTTCAATGACGATTTAGCCAATACCAATATCAATCAGTCAGCTATTTTGCCTGAACAAGTATTCAATGCAGAAGGGGGTATCATCATCCATCAACCCGACTTGCAGCTTGCCTTGAATGGTTTTTACATGTATTTTAAAAATCAAATTGCCGCTACTGGCATGTTAAATGTGTACGGTTCTCCCATCAATTCTAATGTGGGTGTTAGCTACAGAACGGGACTTGAGTTAGACATGAGTGTTAAAATTCATCCCCATTTAAAATTTGTTTGTGCATATGCCTTGAGTCAAAATAAAATCAATGCAATTACAATGAGGTATTCAAACACAGCATCATTTGCTGACACTTTTGTGGTGTTTAACAATACCGATGCAGCATTTTCTCCATCATTCATTTTGAACCAAGGCCTTAACTTTACGCCTAATAAATGGCTAGAAATTGAGTATACTAACAGGTATGTTAGCGAGCAATTTTTAGACAATACCAGCAATTCGAATCTTCAGTTGCCTAGTTATTCCATAAGCGACTTAAAGCTTCAATTCAATGTAGCGCAGTTTGAAAAAAAAATACTTCCAAGCCTTTCGTTCAGGGTTCAAAACGTATTCAACGAGAAGTATTGCCCAATGGGCAGCATTCAGTCTTATACCAATACAATTGACCCTAAAAACAGGTCTATTGGTAGTACACCATTGTATTTTCCGGCAGCAACCAGAAATTACTTTGTAACCCTCAATTGGATGTTTTAATTAAAATCCTAACAAATGAAGGAATCCTTTGAATGGGTTCTTAGCTTGGTCAATTTCTTGAATGACTTGTTGTGCCTGAATTTTTTGTTTGGCATTGAGTGATACAATCTCATTTAATACGGGCATGGTTTCTTTTTCGCGACCTGCTTTTAAATAGGCCAAAGACAAATACCATTTCGCAAGATGTACATTGTTAAAATCTTTGAAGGCTTTGCTAGATTTACTAAGATGGCTGATGGCCAAATTGTCAAAACCAGTTTTTAAGTATGCAATTCCTAAATATAAATTATAGTATCCCTCATCTTCGGTTCTAGGTTCAAAACGCTGAAAACCTTCAATTGCCAATGAATATTCTGCGCGTTCAAAATATTTCATGGCCATTTGACTTAATTCACTTGAATCTACATATGCAGGATCGCTGGTCCAATAGTTTAGGCAGGGTTTGAAGTGTTGCTCGTAAATTTCATTGAGGCGCTCTTCAGGTGCTTTGAATTTTTGACTGATGAGCCATATACTGCCAAAAAAGATGAGCGCTATTGAGGGGTAGATTAAAAATTTTAACATTTTAGTCATTATTCAAATGTAGTAATAATTGAACAATTACACCCCTGCTAAAAAAGCACCCAATTCTTCCATAAATTCCTTGATAAAAGCGCTGTGTTGCTTAGAATGAATAAGACTTAAAACTAATTTTTTAACATGTTTATGTGCTAGTTTGTAAAATGAATTTGAAGGTGTTACTGGGTCATGACTTGATTTTAACAACAAAAAAGGAATGGCTAAATTATTGGCTTGAATAAGGATGGAGTGTAAAGGCTTATCAATACACGGTGTATTCAAATAATGGTTTATATTGCTTATAAAATCGGACTTTTTAACCATAGCATGAAGCTGTTTTTCTTTGAATTTTGGAATTGAAAACCTGTTCACAAACCCTGCTACATGAGCAAATAAAAGATCTGATTTTAGCATACCCTTTATCAGGAAGTTAAGGCTTTTATTTCGATTTAAAATTTGATACAAATGGTAATTGTTGATAGAAGGAGCAGAAATAACAACACAAGCCTTTATTGAAATTTTTTTAGAACACAACAAGGATAAAGCAATCCAATTTCCAAAACTAAATCCGCCAATTCGAATCTCAAGTGGCAATTTGTAGTGTAGAAGCAAATCAATCATTGCCTCCTCAAGTTCCATTGAATTATTTTTAAACTCAATAGGACTTTTTACAACAATTAAAAAATAATCAGAAGGCAAGTGTTTAATGAATCTTTTGTAGATAAGTGGGTTTTCGCCAAATCCAGTAAAAAACATAAAGGGTTTATTGCCCTTCCCAAAGAAGGCATACTGGAGGCGGGTACTATGGTTTTCAAAAACCGCTGAACGTAAGGAATTTATCGAGTTCAAATCAAGAGAAATCTTAGTTGTGTAAAAATACTTTTTAAACATTTAGAATTCACGACAAAATTGGATGTACATTTGTACAATTTATACCTACACCATCATTACATTCAAACAAAAGCGCTATGCCTAAAGATTCAAGTATTCATTCGGTTTTAATTATTGGAAGTGGACCTATTATTATTGGACAAGCCTGTGAATTTGATTACAGCGGAAGCCAAGCCGCACGCTCTCTTAAAGAAGAAGGCATTAAAGTGGTACTGATCAATAGCAATCCAGCAACCATTATGACTGACCCTGTAACAGCAGACCATGTATACTTGTTGCCATTAAATTCCGACTCCATTGTGAAAATTTTGGAAGAACACCAAATTGATGCAGTATTGCCTACCATGGGTGGACAAACGGCTTTGAACTTAGCAATTGAGTGCGAAGAAATAGGAATTTGGGAAAAATATGGTGTAAGAATGATTGGGGTAGACACCAAAGCAATTGATACCACTGAAAATAGAGAAAAATTCAGACAAAAAATGATTGAAATTGGTGTGGGCGTTGCCCCATCAAGAACGGCCAACTCGTTTTTAGAAGGTAAAGAAATTGCTCAAGAAATAGGCTTTCCATTGGTAATTAGACCTTCTTATACATTAGGGGGTACGGGTGGTGGATTTGTTTGGAGTAAAGACGAATTAGATGCAGCCCTTCAAAAGGGACTTACGGCATCACCAACCCATGAAGTATTGGTAGAAAAAGCTGTTTTTGGATGGAAAGAGTTTGAGTTGGAGTTATTGAGAGATAAAAACGACAGTGTGGCCATTATTTGTACCATTGAAAATTTTGACCCAATGGGAATTCATACTGGCGACTCTATTACTGTGGCACCAGCTATGACATTGAGTGATACTTGTTTTCAGCGCATGCGAACCATGGCTATTGAAATGATGCGTAGCATTGGAAATTTTGCTGGAGGCTGTAATGTTCAGTTTGCTGTAAACCCTGAAGATGAGCAAATCATTGCGGTTGAAATCAACCCGAGGGTTTCTAGGTCATCAGCATTGGCTTCTAAAGCTACGGGTTATCCAATTGCAAAAATTGCAGCCAAATTGGCCATCGGCTATCATTTAGATGAGTTAAAAAATCCAGTTACGCAAACCACATCAGCCTATTTTGAACCTGCAATTGACTATGTCATTGTTAAAATACCAAGATGGAATTTTGATAAGTTTAAAGGTGCTAACAAAACCCTAGGGCTTCAAATGAAGGCAGTAGGCGAGGTTATGGGTATAGGCAGAAACTTCATCGAAGCCTTTCAAAAAGCCACACAAAGCTTAGAAATCAAAAGAAATGGATTAGGGGCAGATGGCTATCAGCAAAAAAAATTAGAAGACATCGTTGAAAAGCTAAAGAACCCCAGCTGGGATAGGATGTTTGCAGTAAAAGATGCATTGAGCATGGGAATGCCAGTTTCATCTGTAGAAAAAATTACCAGAATTGATCGTTGGTTTTTAAACCAAATCAATGACATGGTAAAATTGGAATCAGATACCAAAAGGTTCAATACGAAAAACCTACCCAAAGAGTTGTTAATTGAATTAAAGCAAAAGGGATATTCAGACATTCAAATAGCTTACTTATTGGGGGGAGATACTACTGAGGATGATATCTGGGATTTGAGAAAATCTTTGGGTATCAACAGAATCTACAAAATGGTAGATACCTGTGCAGCAGAATTTGCATCGCCAACCAACTATTTCTATTCTACTTTTGATGGAGAAAATGAGAGCATTCCTACTGATAAGAAAAAGATAATTGTACTTGGATCTGGTCCAAACAGAATAGGACAGGGAATTGAGTTTGACTACTGTTGTGTACATGGTTTATTGGCTGCTAAAGAAGCGGGTTTTGAGGCCATTATGATCAACTGCAATCCTGAAACAGTGAGTACAGATTTTGACATGGCCGATAAATTGTATTTTGAGCCGGTTTTCTGGGAAACCCTGCGTGAAGTTGTAGAACTAGAAAAACCAGAAGGAGTGATTGTTCAATTAGGAGGCCAAACAGCTTTGAAACTCGCACGCAAACTCCACGAACAAGGTATTAAAATTATTGGAACCTCTTTTCCAGATATGGATATTTCTGAGGACAGAGGTAGTTTTTCTGATTTGCTAAAAGAGCTAAACATTCCTTATCCAGATTATGGAGTAGCTGAAGATGCAGAAGAGGCAATTCAGGTAGCCAATAAAGTTGGATATCCAGTTTTGGTGAGGCCAAGTTATGTTTTGGGTGGCCAAGGGATGAAGATTGTCATCAATGACGAGGAATTGGAGCAAGCGGTAATTGATTTATTGGGCGATTTGCCAGGAAATAGGGTATTGATCGACCATTTCTTGGATCGTGCAGAAGAAGCTGAAATAGACCTTATTTGTGACAAAACAGATGCACACATTGTGGGCATGATGGAACATATTGAGCCTGCGGGTATTCATAGTGGAGACAGTTCGGCAGTATTGCCACCATTTAGTTTGAGTAAAACTGTAACCGACCAAATGGAAACCTATGCAAAGCAATTAGCAACCAAAATGCGTATCAATGGCTTATTAAATATTCAATTTGCCATTAAAAACGAAAAGGTTTATGTGATTGAGGCCAATCCTAGAGCAAGTAGAACAGTGCCATTTATTGCAAAAGCATACCAAATTCCTTATGTAAACATTGCCACCAAAGTGATGTTGGGAACCCATAAATTAAGTGATTTTACTTTTGAAAGAAAATTAACAGGCTATGCAATTAAAGAGCCAGTTTTCTCTTTTGAGAAATTCCCAGGGGTAAACAAAGAATTGGGTCCTGAAATGAAGTCAACAGGCGAAGCCATTAGGTTTATTGCGGATCTAAACGACCCTTATTTCAGAACTATGTACAAGGAAAAGAGTATGTTTCTAAGTAAATAAACTGTTTTTAATCGAACAGTTTATTGGGCTCGGGTAATCTAAAAACCAAGAAGTTGGTTCCAAAAAAATTCAAAAATACATTGAGTCCGATAGCTAATAAATTCGACACCAAGGGTCCATTCTCTGTAAACCAAAGCGACCAGTTTTCATAGCCCATATTCATGACCATTTCTGCCATCCAATGGTTCGGATGAATGAAATGGTCACAGGCAAAATTAAATACCAAATACACGACAAATGTAATTGCATAAACTAAAATGTATTTGAGTAAGTATTTTTCTCCATCTTCAGTTTGGTCTATATAAGTCCAAAATTTGTTTAGCGTAAAGCCAACAAAAAAGCCCATTACATAACCAACGCCTTTTGACAACAAATTTAGCGAAGGGTATTGATTGACAATTAGCCAAAAAACAGCCAAACTCACCGCAGCACTTGTAGCTCCTACAATTCCAAATTTTAAGAATTTACGAAGCAATGGAAAACGTTTAAGCCAACTCCTAAAGGTATTGATAATTCCTATATTCATTGCTTCTTGTTCAACTAGCCCTTAACTGCAGTTAAAAAAATATCCCAGGTTTGGTCTAAATTCTGATTGCTCAGAAAAAAATCTGAAGTAGCAATGCTAGAAACCTCGTTATTTTTTTCTTTTAATTGATTTCTCATTTTAGAAGTTAACCAATTGTAAGGTACTACCAACCAAGATGCAGGAACTAATTTGTGGATGCCGAGTGGGTCTAATTTGAGCAGTCTTTTTGCCCATTTAGCGTTTTCTTCGTAGTATTTGTTTACTTTTTCGTTACCCTGAAGGCCTTTTAATTCAATATTGCCAAATACTGAACCGGCTTCGGTTTCCATTTCTTTAAAAGTGTATTCGTGTACATGAAATGGGTTTCTGGCTATGCTCATTTTACTGTTAGGAGTTGAGCATAAAAAAATTCCACCTGGTTTTAAAACACGCTTTACTTCTTCCATAAAACCCTTCCGATTTTCAATATGTTCAATGAATTGAAAAGCAGTTACTACATCTAAACTTTCATTTTCAAAAGGAAGGGGTGGGACGCTAGAAGATACAAAATTCAAATTCTGAAGGTGTTTGTGTTTTTCGTTCGCAATTGCAACAGTTTCAGTGCTGTAATCTACACCCGTAGTTTTTGTAGTGAACCCCGCAAGGTATTGCGTACCGTAGCCATCAGCGCAACCAATATCTGCGGTTACTTTATTCTTAACATATTCAGCTGCAAACTCATACGCAAAAAAACAACGCTTTACGGTTACGTTATTGCTGTCTTCAAAACTTGGTCTTTCTCTATCGAACATCCTGTATTTTCTTACGCTACAAAAATATCAATTATATTAACTTTGAAAGAATAATTTTATAAGTGTGGATTTTACAAGACTCAATCAATTTTTAACGGCACTCAAAGCCAATAATAACAAGCCCTGGTTTGATGAAAACAGGCATGAATACCAGGTACTTAGAAATGAATGGCTTGATTTTGTAGCTCAAGTTTTAAATAACCTACACGCTGTGCATCCTTCTCTTCTGCAATTAGCGCCCAATAAATGTATTTTTAGAATCAACAAAGACATTCGATTTTCAAAGGATAAAAGTCCATACAAAACCAATTTTGGAATGCAAATTAATTTCAAAAATAAGAAAGATATTTTTTGCGGCTATTACTTACATATTGAACCTCAAAACTCGTTTTTAGCTGGAGGGGTTTATTTGCCACCGAATCATGTTTTAGCTGCCATTAGACAAGAAATTGACTATAATGCAGCTAGTTTCCTAGGTATTTTAGAAAATAAAGCTTTAAAGAAAGTTTTCGGAAATATGCAGGGTGAAAAACTAATCAAAGCGCCTAAAGGATATGAGCCAAATAACCCTATGCTTGAGTACTTAAAGCACAAAAGTTTTATTCTTCAAAAGCCTATTCCAATTAATTTATTAAAAGATTCGAATCAGTTTCAAGCACAATTGATAAAAGATTTGAAGGTTTTAGACCCATTTATTCAGTTTTTGTTGCCTTCAATGGAGAGCTTTTAACAATTAAATGTTTTTGGGTGTTTTGTATTTTTCTTTCGGTTTCTAGCCATTCATTTTCTGGTATTGAAGCCGCTGTTATTCCTGCTCCAGCATAAAGGCAATAGCAGTCAGAAAAGGCTTGAAGACAACGAAGATTTACATATAAATTCGCATTTGCATCTTTGAATATAGGTCCAACAATTCCACTGTATAAGTCACGTTTATTTTTTTCAAGGACTTGAATGAGTGCTATGGCCTGAAGTTTTTCTAATCCCCCTACAGCAGGTGTAGGGTTGAGTTTCTCAAACAATTTGGGGTAAACCCTTAGGTTATTTACGGAAGCAATGAAACTGGTTTTTAAATGTTGTATTTCTCCTGACTGAACAGTTTCAAGCTCAGATTTGTAAAACAAAATAGCTAGATCTTTTAAAATATTTTCAATATAAACCGTTACCCAGTTTTGCTCTTCAATTTCTTTGCTTGTCCATTCTTGTAATGCAGTTTTGGTTCCTGCCAATGCATAGGTTTCAAATTTGTTACCATTGATTGATAAAAATACCTCAGGGCTTGCACCTAGCCAAGTTCCATACTTTATGCTACTTGCTAAATAAACCAAAGAATGAGGGAAATGATCACATAATTTGTAAAAACTCTCCAGCAATTCAATTTCTTTTGAAACCAATTTAGTTCTAGACAAAACGGTTTTTTTTAACTCCTCTGATTTTGTCATTTCAGATTGAGCTTTTTTAACAATTTCTGTATATTCAAATTCTTGAGTATCTGATACCGAAATATTTTTAAAGCAGTATTCAAGCTCAAAATACTGATTTGAATTGAAGCTGTTTTTGTTATTTGGAATTAAACCTAAGCTCTTGATTCCTGCATTAAATTCACTCAATAAAAAGACATCAGTTTCAAGTTCAGAAAGGCCAAAATCAAATTCTTTGAAGCTACCCTGCCAATGGTTTATTTTAGATTGATGAGGAAGCTTAAAAAAAACAAATTCAGACATATTAAACGGGAACTACCGCCATTGTTAAACGGCTAATTGAACACAAATTCAGGTTGTCATCCGTCATTTTAATTTCCCAAACCTGAGTTCGTTTTCCAATGTGTAGCGGCTTGGCACAAGCATAAACAAAACCTTTACCCACTGGTCTCAAATGATTGGCATTGATATCTAAACCAAGTGCTACAAATCGAGTACGGTCTATACATAAATTTGCTGCCATGCTACCCGTAGTTTCGGCCAAAGTACAATATGCTCCTCCATTTACAACACCTAAAGGTTGAACGGTTCTGTGGTCGACAGGCATTTTAGAGCACAGAAAATCATCCCCTATTTCTGTAAATTCAATCCCAATCCAATGACTAAGCGTATTTTCACAGCGTTTGTTTATTTCTTGTATGACGTTTTCAGAATGTTTAAATATTGAACTCATTGTGTGGTAGCTTCTGGTCTGGTGTATTTGATGATTTTATGGTACAATTCTTCAGGTTTGAAGGGTTTAGTTACAAAGTCATTCATTCCTGCCTCAAGTACTTTTCTTTTAGTTTCCATAAATGCATCTGCCGAAAGTGCAATAATTGGAATACTTGTATTTTTAATTTTTCCACGGTCGGCGCGAATAAACTCCGCAGCTTGAAAACCACTCATTTCGGGCATTTGTAAATCCATTAAAACGATATCAATATTGTCGTGTTGTTTTAGGAATTCAATTGCTTCTGCTCCGTTATTTGCCACCAATACATTGTTGTTCCACTTCTTGAAAAATTGTTTTGCAACATACTGATTCATGGCATTGTCTTCAACCAATAAAATATTGACCTTAGATAAATCGTGAGCAATGTTGTTGATGTTAACTGGGTTGTCTTCAATTATTTTTTTGTGGCCAATTGAATAGGGGATAATGACACTAAAACGAGTTCCTTTCCCAACCTCACTTTGTACATCTATGCTGCCTCCTTGGAGCAGGGTTAGATTTTTGGTGATGGCTAAGCCAAGTCCTGTTCCCCCATATTTTCTTGTTGTGTCTGCGTTTGCTTGGGTAAAGCTCTCAAAAATTGTATCTTGTTTATCTTTTGGAATACCAATGCCAGTATCTTTCACATCGAACCTAACATACATAATAGCGCCAGCATGTTGTTCTAAAGTTACATGAACAGTAACCTTTCCATTGGCTGTGAATTTGAGTGCATTCCCAACTAAATTGAAAAGTATTTGGTTTAACCTGTAGGGGTCGCCAATGAGTGCAGGAGGAACCTCATCTTCAACAGTTACCTCATACCCCAGTCCTTTTTCGTGGAAATGGTAATCAAAGGTCCGTTTGAGTTCAGACATGCGATGACGGATGTCAAAATCAATAGACTCAAAAGTAATTTTACCCGCTTCTATTTTAGAAAAATCTAAGATATCATTGATAATCACTAATAAATTATCAGCAGAATATTTGATAGACTTTAAGTTTTCAAGTGTAGTTCCAGTGTATCCTTCCTCCAACAACAATTCGCTTAAGCCTATAATTGCATTCATTGGTGTACGAATTTCATGACTCATGTTTGACAAAAATTCTGATTTGGTTTTAGCGGCAGCAATTGCAGCATTTCTTGCCTCTAAAAGCTCGTATTCAAACTTTTTGTTTTCAGTTACATCTTGTGAGAATATTGCAACTCCAGTAACCTCTCCAAGTTCATTAATGATTGGATTGAAAGTGGTTTCATACCAAGGAATTTCTGATACTGCATTGCTAAAACTTACCTGTTCCAATACCTGAAATTGTTCACCCTTTAAACACCTGTTTACATTCGCTATTATACTTGTTTTTCGGTCGTATGCAATTGGAAGATCTTGCAAACTGATATCACTTTTAACTATTCCGTGTAGTTTGAGTAAGTGTTCAACATTCTCTTTAAAAGAGGAGTTGAATGAAATTAACCTCAAGTCCTTATCAACAGCATAAATTAAGTTTTTGGTACTTTCCAAAATTGCATTGAGTCTGCTGTTGTTCTCAATGATTTCTTTTTCTGCTATGTTTCTTTGTCGTTCAGCATTGCTTAAACGAATACCTGTTAAAACAACCTTTGAAATTTTATCAGAGTTTATTTCTGATTTTGTGAAATAATCAAAAGCCCCACTCTTGATCATTTCAACAGCAATTTTTTCATCACCTTGAGAGGTCATTACTGCCACAGGAATTTTTATTTCCAATTCCCTCATTTTAAGCAATACCTGAAGTCCATCTTCACCGGGTAATTGGTAATCTAAAAAAATACAATCAAACACTTGGTTTTGCAAATGTTTTAAACCTTCAGTTGCATTGTTAGTTATTGTCAGTGAATGAGACAGCTCAGTTTTTTTTAAGGCTCTTTGAAAGCTTTGAACATCTACTTCATCGTCTTCAATCAATAGAATTCTATAAGGACCATTATTTTCAGTTTCAGGCATATTTGATTTTTTTAATCAGGAAATTCACAAAGTTTCCAATAATTGTTGAGGGTAGAAACGGCTTCAATGAATCTATCCATACTCAAAGGTTTAAGAATATAGCCAGCAACATTTAAATTATATGCATCTATTTTATCTTTGTCTTCGTTTGATGTTGTCATGATAAAAACACTTAAATTTTTAAGTTGTTCATCATGTCTTAGCTCTTTTAAAAACTCTATTCCACCCATTTTAGGCATGTTCAGGTCAAGTAAAATAATTCGGGGCAGTTCACTTGGTTTTTCTTTGTGTGTTATCCGCAGAAATTGTAGTGCATCTAAACCATTGTTAGCAACAACAAGTGGGTTTGTGATATTGTTTTTTTTAAATGCTCTTTTCACGTTCATTACATCTACTTCATCGTCTTCGATAAGCAAAATGTTGATGATTTTTTCGTTCATATTTTAATACGATAATTTCTGAGGAAATAAATTTTTTAAATCAAAGTTTAGCCAATATCTGCCATTTTTTTGAAATTCAAAAGCTCGCTATTATACAAGTTTTTTTATTCCGTCTTTTGGCCATGTAAAATAGAATGAAGCCCCTTTGTTTAATTCCGATTCTACCCAAATAGAGCCACCATATTCTAGGATAATTTTTCTTGCAATTGCCAATCCTGCACCTAAATTTTCAACCTCATCTTTTCTGTCTAATGTTTGAAAAATACCAAATATTTTTTGATGGTATTCTTGTTCAATTCCAGGGCCATTATCAGCTACGCAAAAAGCAATCTCATTACCCTGTTCTTTAAAAGTGATGTTTACCACTTTTTCGTTTTTATTGTTGTGTTTAATCGCATTCGCGATAAAGGCATACAATACTGTTTCAAAATCTTTTTTATTTCCAAAAACTATAGGTAAATTTTCTTCAAAATAAATTGCGACAGTATGCGGAGGATTGATACGCTTTAATACATTTACAACAGCATCTTTACTTTGTAAATGTACTTGCTCTGTAAGGGTTTTGCCAGAACGGGCATATTTTAACAAAGCATTGATTAGGCTTTCCATTCTTTGAACCCGCCCTTTTAGCATGTTAAAATAACCTAGCCCAACACCCTGTAAATTGTCTCCTAACTCTTCTTGTATCCAATCGGTTAAATTATGTATACCTCTCAATGGGCTCTTTAGGTCATGAGATGCAACATATGCAAATTGATCAAGTTCTTGGTTCTTTTTTTCTAAAATGGCGGTATACTCTTGAAGTTCTATTCTGCTCTTTTCTTCAGTTTCTTTTGCCTTTTGTAAGTTATTTCTCATTTCAACCAAAGCTTTACCTAGCTTGTCAGATTTGCTTAATAAAGGCACATTGATTAGGTAGTTTCCTTTGCCAATTGCATTGGCAACCTCTGTTTTGGTTTTAAAACCTGCCGCAACTTTTTTAGCTGATTCAATCATTGTACCTATTTCGTCGTTGCGGTATACATCCGATTGAAATGTCAATACTTTGCCCTCGCTCAATTCATCTAATATTCCACTGATTTCCTTGATTGGTTTAATGATCGTTTCTCTGGTGATATAAATAGATAAAACACTAACAACGATAATGATGACAATCATCACAACCAAAAGGTATGAAAGTGTTCTATAGCTTGCATATTTTTGTGCTTCAAGCTTTCTAAATATATAAATTGCCTCCATGCTGGTTTCTTCCAGTTTGGCGATTAGCGGGTTATTGAGCACTTCTATTTCATCATTGATTAAACGAGAAACCCTCAGTTTTTCTTTGTCATTGTAGTCTTCCGGCCCTTTCATTAAGGCTAAAATTGCACGTTCTTTCTCAATGATTTTTTGAAACCTTCCATCAATTTCCATCACGTTCAATCTAATTCCTTCCATGCTGGCTTCTTGGCTCATGCCAATCACAGTCAATTTTTTTTCGTTGTAAGTTCTATCAAGCTGTTTGGTCAATACCCTTCTTTTTTTCTCATTAAATTGTGATGAAATATCAGAGCTAAGTAAAATAGTAGTTTCAATTTGACTCTGGTAGTCTTTTAGCGCAGAAATAACAGGACGGTATTTGTCCGATATTTTATTGTCGATTTTTTTACTGTATTCAAGTAACAGCAATGCTGCAACCGAGAAGAACAAAGAAACAATTACAACAGCCAAAAAGCTAAAAGCCGTTCTGGTGCCAATGTTGAACCGATACAGTCTATTGAATATTCCTTTGAACATATTTGAATTTGTACCTTTGCTGATCCAACTAAATCTTCACTTAAAAGTGTTTGCTTATAGACTACTTAGGTACGATTAATTTCTTTGTTACCAAAGTAACAAAAAAAACTCCACCTCACCAAATAACTCCAACCATACATTGGTCTATCTTTGCACTGTTTTTAAAAGCGTTTTTTGTTTTATCAAATAGGAGAAATTTTCTCTGATGCTTTGAGCATCTTCAAAGGTATATTAAGTAATACCTTTTGACTTATACTTTCAATCTCTATCATAAAGTGCTTGTTGCCATTTTTTTGAACCAGTATACCCTTTGTTCCCATAAGTGTTCCAGAGGTAACTTCTACTTTTTGGCCTAAAGTAAAAATCTCGCTTGTTACCTCTAAATTTTCTGCAAAACCTAATATTTTTTCAATCAAATTTAATTCTCTTTGCATGACAATTACTGGCTTATTGCCAAAGCTAACAAATCTTACTACCCCTTTTGTATTTAAAATGTTGGTATAGTTTTTTTCAAGAATTGTTTCAATGAAAATATAACCATTGAACAAGGGTGACTCCACCCATTTTTTTCTGTCGCTCCATTTTTTTAGCGTTTTCTGAAGAGGTAAAAAAGTTTTATAACCTTTTTTGTTGAGTTCTAATTGCGTTTTTTTTTCAGCCCTAGGTGCGGTGTATAATAAATACCAATTGGGTAGATTAGTTTGAATATTTTGCACACACCGAAGATAAAAAATTTGTTTAAATATGGCTGTATTAAAAATTAGCGACTGATAAAGCATCAATAGCACTACTGAAAAGGACTATTAATTTGTAAATTAATGCCTCCCGCTTTATTATTGTATAAAAAAACTACTCAATTTCCTTTGAGTTTGAATTTTGTCAAGTTTTGAACTGTGACTCACCAAGCGAAGCTGTGTCAATTTTTAAATAATCAATCACATAATTATAATATAAAATCAGAACCCTTAAATGCTGAATGCATTAATTACATCTAAAACAAGAATAAAATTGCTCTTAAAATTTTTTTTAAATAGCAACAACCAAGACTATTTAAGAAAACTTGAAACAGATTTAGGAGACAATACAAATGCAATAAGACAAGAGTTAATTAGGCTTGAAGATGCGGGGCTCTTGAAAAGTTTTAGCAAGGGAAACAAAAAATATTTTCAGTCTAATGTGAATCACCCATTATTTGCAGATATACATAGTATTATTATGAAAATAACTGGTTTAGACGAGCTTGTAAAAAGGGTATTAAATAATATAGGAAGTATAGAAGAAGTTTATCTTACAGGTGATTTAGCAAAGGGGAACAATTCTGATGTGATTGAATTGATTTTGATTGGAGAAATCAAACAAGATTATATCATAGAAACTATTTTAAAAGCACAATCTTACATCAATAAAAAAATAAATTTTACTGTATATAATCCTTCTGAATTTCAGTCAAATGAAAAAAATATTATAATGAGTCAAGACCTTTTAATTTGGAAAAAATAAATTTTAAATGGAAAATATAAAAATCGCAGTAATCGGCTTGGGATATGTAGGTTTGCCACTGGCCGTTGCTTTTGCAAGCAAATACAATGTTGTTGGATTTGACATTAACAAAAAGAGAGTCGAAGAGTTAAATTCAGGCAATGATTTTACGCTAGAAATTGACAATCAGTCGTTGCTTTCAGTTCTACAAAGCCAAAAAAATTCAGCCCATTTGGGATTAATTTGTACTACTGATTTAGATGCTATTAAAAATTGCAATTACTTTATAGTAACTGTTCCAACCCCAACAGATAAACACAATAGACCAGATTTAACACCGCTATACAAAGCGAGTGAAACGGTTGGGAAGGTGCTTAAAAGGGGAGACATAGTTATTTATGAATCAACCGTTTATCCTGGCGTAACAGAGGATGAATGTGTGCCTGTTTTAGAAAAAACATCAAACTTGAAGTTCAATCAAGATTTTTTTGCAGGTTATTCTCCAGAAAGAATCAATCCTGGAGACAAAGAGCATACGGTAACTAAAATATTAAAAGTAACTTCTGGTTCAACTCCTGAAATTGCAGAAAAGGTTGATCAACTGTATAAATCTGTTATTGTAGCCGGTACTTTTAAAGCAAGTTCAATAAAAGTTGCAGAGGCGGCAAAAGTGATTGAAAATTCACAAAGAGACATCAATATTGCATTTGTCAATGAATTGTCAAAGATTTTTAACAAACTAGGAATTGATACGAATGATGTTTTGGATGCAGCTGGCACAAAATGGAATTTCTTAAAATTTAAACCAGGCTTAGTTGGAGGTCATTGTATTGGTGTAGATCCTTATTATTTGGCACAAAAAGCACAAGAAGTAGGATATCACCCTGAAATTATATTGGCTGGTAGAAGATTAAACGATGGAATGGGTGCCTATGTTGCTGAAGAGGTGGTAAAATTAATGGTAAAAAAGGAGGTGCAAATTAAAAACGCCAAGTGTCTTATTCTTGGTTTTACTTTTAAAGAAAATTGCCCCGACGTCAGAAATACAAAAGTAATTGATATTGTGAATGAACTTAAGACGTACAATATTTCTCCGGTAATTCATGATCCATGGGCAAATCCTCAAGAAGTAATTCATGAATACGGTTGTGAGGTTTTGAATCAAATCCCTGAAGGAAAGTTTGAATCTGTAATTTTAGCAGTTTCACATAATGAATTTTTAGCGCTGAACATACAGGACTTCATTGTTGAAAATGGGGTAATTTTCGATGTAAAGGGCATTTTGCCAAAAGGCATAGCAGATTTGCGACTTTAATTTATTAAATATGAAAATTTTACTGACTGGAGGAGCAGGCTTTATAGGTTCAAATTTGGTTGAGAAATTATTAGAAAACCACCAAATTGAAAAAGTTAAAGTATTAGACAACCTTTCAACGGGCAATATTTTAAATTTAAAGGAGTTTTTAGGCAATCCCAAATTTGAATTTATTGAGGGTGATATAAGGAATAAAGAAGCCTGCTTTAGTGCTTCAGAGGGCATGGATGCAATCTGTCATCAAGCTGCTCTGGGTTCTGTTCCAAGAAGTATCAATGATCCTCAAACTACCCATGATGTAAATGTAAATGGATTTATAAATATACTAGAATCAGCACGCTTAAACAACATCAAAAGAATCGTTTATGCTTCCTCATCTTCGGTATATGGTGATTTAACAGCATCTCCAAAAATAGAAAGCAGAAGAGGTTCATTGCTATCTCCATACGCTGCAAGTAAAATGACCAATGAATTGTATGCTGAAGCTTTTTCAAAAACCTATGACTTACAATTAATAGGTTTACGTTATTTTAATGTTTTTGGCCCTAAACAAAATCCAGAAGGGCCTTATGCAGCAGTAGTTCCCCTTTTTATTAAAGCTGCAGTTCAAAACATTTCTCCTGTGATCAATGGGGATGGTACTATTACAAGAGATTTTACCCCAATTCAAAATGTAGTACAAATTAATTTGAAGGGATTACTCAAAGACATGAATGGGAATTTCAGCCATGTTTTTAACGTAGCATGTGGGCAAACTACCGATTTGAATAAAATGTGGTCATATATAAAAGAAATTACGGGTGCTAGTGTAGATGCAAACTATGGTCCCAATAGAAAGGGTGATATTTTAAACAGCTTGGCAGACATTAGCTTGGCGAAAACTGTACTTGGATACGAACCTGATACAGATTTATCGGGAACTTTAGCAAAAACTATTTCTGATTTCAAGTCTCGCTTTTTAGAATTTTGATTTAATTAAACTGTTTCAGTTTAAAAAGCTAACAACAATCAATTGTCATTACAAGAAACAACACTTAAAGGAATTTTTTGGAGCTTTCTAGGCTATTTTCTTAATCTAGGAATCAACTTTGCAATAGGTATTATTCTTGCAAGATTGCTTAGCCCAAGTGAGTTTGGATTAATTGGAATGACCACAATTTTTATTAGTATTTCGGAGCTTTTTGTAAACAGTGGATTTAGTCAGTCTTTGGTAAGAAAAAATGAAATCAAAGAAATTGATTATTACACAGTTTTCATCTTTAATTTAATTTTCAGTGTATTTATATTCTTAATAATTTTTTTTGCAGCTCCTGTTGTTTCAACATTTTACAATGAGCCTGTACTAACAGATGTTATAAGAATTCTAGCTACCAGTATCATTATTAACGCAGTTTCTATTGTATATAGAGTTAAACTCACCAAAGATTTTGCATTCAAGTCTCTCAACAAAATAGTAGTCTATAGCAATATTATTTCAGGCTTATTGTCTATTTATTTTGCGTTTAATGGATTTGGAGTTTGGAGCCTTGTTTTTAAAACAGTCTCTCGAGATTTTGCCATTTCACTTATCTTGGTAATTTATTGTAAATGGAAACCTAAATTACTTTTTAGCAAAGAATCATTTAAAAGCTTATTTGGATTTGGATCAAACCTATTGTTAAGCGGCTTTCTAAGTAATATCGTCAATAACCTTCAATATATAATCATTGGTAAGATGTTTTCAGCAAAGGAGCTGGGTTTCTTCTCAAGAGCTGAGCTATTTAAAAACTTACCGAGTCAAAATATAGAGTGTATTGTAACTTCTGTAAGTTACCCTGTTTTATCTAAGATTCAAGACGAAAAAATAAGATTGACAAACGGATTCATTAAACTATTCAATTCAACGGTTTTTTTAGTGTGTTTTTTGATGATAGGAACAGCTGTTACCGCAGAGCCCATCATTATAAATTTTGTAGGCGAAAAGTGGAGGGGATCTATATTCTATTTACAACTGCTAAGTGCAGTTGGTGTGCTTTTTCCTTTGTTATCCATTAACATCAATATCACCAATATTTTTGGAAGATCAGATTTGTATTTAAGATACCAATTTATTTCACAAATACTCTCAATCATATTGATCATAATTGCTTCTTTTTGGGGTATAGAGTACATCATTATAAGTTTAATTATAAATAGTTTAGTTAGCTATGTAATATATGCACATGTGGCCAATAAGTTTGTAAATTACAGCTTAAAAAACCAAGCAATTTATTTCTCTAAAATAATGATGGTAACGCTTTTTTCTTGGACTGTTCCAATTGTTATGAATTTCACGAGTTTAAATAAAAATCTTGTTTTTCTTGGTGCTCAATTTACTATTGCATTTTTAGTGTTTGTGGTTATTTGTGAAATAGTAAAAATTGAACAGTACTTAGATTTGAAAAATTTGATTTTTAAGAAGCTCACTAAACCCCCAAAAAAAATTAAGGACTTTGAAAATTTAAAGTTTTAATTGAAAAAAGTCAATTTAGTTGATGGACTTTCAAATTAACACTAAGAATAATTCATGGTTTTTTAATAAATAATATTTTGTTTCAAAATGTGTAATTTTTAAACTTGTTGATTGTGAAAAAACTCAAGAATTTATAATAACGGTTGAATTTCCGGTATTAGAATACAATCAACAATGTAATTAGTAAAAAAATGTGTGGAATATCTGTAACCATTGGAAAACATTCAAACGTTAAAGACATAGTTAATCAAAACAATATAATCAGTCACAGGGGTCCTGATGATGAAGGATTTGTTTTATTTAATGATGAAGGCTTTAAAATATATGGCGGAGACGATACTCCTTCAAATGTTTGGGAGGAAACATTAGAATATGCGCCAAACGAACACATAAAATCAGCAAATTATAAATTTTATCTTGGTTTAGCTCATAGGAGGCTCTCTATTTTAGATTTATCAGCAAAAGGACATATGCCAATGAGCTTCTCTGAAAATAGGTATTGGATTACATATAATGGAGAAATTTATAATTATATAGAAATCAAACAAGATCTTTTAAAAAGAGGATATGAATTTAATACAGAAACCGATACAGAAGTAATTTTAGCAGCTTATATTGAATGGGGATCAGATTGTCAAAATAAGTTTAATGGAATGTGGGCAATAGTTATTTATGATTCATTAGAAAAAAAGCTTTTTGTTTCTAGAGATAGGTTTGGAATAAAACCACTTTACTATTGGTTATCACCTATTGGTAATTTGCATTTTTCAAGTGAAATTAAACAATTCACCGTCATAGATGGTTGGCTTTCTAAGTTAAACCATCAGAGAGCCTTTGATTATTTGTATTATTCTTTGACAGACCACACGTCAGAAACACTTTTCAAAGACGTATTTTCTGTACCACCAGGAACCCATTCATGTTTTGACATAAAGAACCTTGATAAGGGTTTAAGTTTCATAAAATGGTATCGGCCAGAAGAAAATATTGAGAAAATAGATTTTGAGGATGCGTGTATAAAATTTAATGATTTGTTTAAAAATGCTGTTCTACTTAATGCTCGAGCAGATGTAAAGGTTGGGTCAGCACTATCTGGAGGTTTAGATTCTTCATCAATTGTTTGTGAAATTGCAAATATTTTAAAACAAAAAAACAAATCTGATTTACAAGAAACATTTTCTTCTTGTTCAAGAAACTCTTTATACGACGAAAAAAAATGGATAGATTTTGTTGTAAATACAAATAAAATTAAATCAAATATTGTTTATCCAAACGCTGATGATATATTCAAAGATACAGATAAAATAATTTGGTATTTAGACGAACCATATCAATCACAGTCTGTGTTTTTGGGATTTAATGTTTTTAATCTCGCTCGAAAAAACAATGTAAAAGTACTTTTAAACGGCCAAGGTGCGGATGAATACTTGAGTGGTTATGATGAGTTCAACTTATTTAGGAAATTCACACTTGTAAAAGACCTGAAATTTTTTTCTTTAATTAAAGAAATCAAAAGAGATAATACAATATCAGGAATAAAATTTGTTACTTATATGTTTAATAGAGTTTTACCTAAAAAGATTCAAAAAATACTTTTGAGAAGTAAATCATCACCAATGAAATTAATTATTAAAAAAGATATACTCAAGCATTGCAACACAAACCCACTAGTAAATATTCAAAAATCACCCAATAGTATTTTCAATATTTCACACAACCAAATTTACATTAACCCACTTCAAAAATATTTAAGATGGGAAGATAGGATTTCTATGGCGCATAGCATAGAGGCAAGAGTACCTTTTTTAGATCATCATTTGGTTGAATTCACCAGAAAATTACCTGTTAATTTACTTGATAGTTTAAATTACAGTAAAAAACTTCTTAGAGACTCTTTGTCTTCAATTCTTCCAAAAGAAATTCAAGAAAGATCTGATAAAAAAGGATTTATCACACCAGAGGAGGATTGGTTCAAGAATGAGTATCACGAAAAATTCAAAGAGCTTTTAAAATGTAACTTTGATTACAGTAAAGGCATTTTTGATGAATCTAAAATTCTCGAATATTTTGAAAACATTAAAAACGAAAAAGTCAAATTCGATTATTCATATTGGAGAATAATTTCTTTTTGCATTTGGATGAAAGTATACAAGGTTGAGTTAGAATAGTTTTGAGAAACAAAGAAAAAAATATAATCAATATTTTTTGGGGCTTTATGATTTGGCCATTTATGTCTTTGGTTTTATGTTTATTCAAAAAAGACAAAACATATTTTCCAAATTTACTTTGGATGTTTTTTATGTATTATGGTATGACATTCGCCTTAAGCATTGAATCACTAGATAATGACATTGTAAGATACCAAGAGATGTTACTTAATATTAGAGCAGATAAATTAAGTTTCACAAATATTCTAAGTGAGCACTTACTATCTGGAGAATTTGATTTGTATTCTATTACAGTTGCATATATCGCCTCTCTTTTTTCGTCTAGTATAAATGTTCTTACATTTTTGTTTTCTATAATTTTTGGTTATTTCCTAACAAGAAACATTTACTTGATACAAACAAAATCTGATTTAAAAAACCCATTTATTTTGGTATTGATTGTTTTATTTTTCTTCTTGAACCCAATTCATAATATAAATGGTGCTAGATTTTACACAGCTCTTCAAATCTTTGTTTATGGAATATTATACTTTATACATACTAAGAAAAAAAAATACCTATTGTTTTGTTTGTTGACTCCAATCATTCATTTTTCTTACTATTTGCCAATTATTATTCTTATTTTCTCGTCTTTATTAAGAAAATTTCCTAAAATTATATTTTATTTCTTCGTTGTTTCTATTGTTTCGTCTGAACTTTTAACAAATGAAATAATAAGTAATTTTGTTTCAAAAATAGGAGTTTCAGTTTTTGAAGAAAGAACCATTGGCTACACCGATAAAGAACTTATTGATCTCTATCTAGAAGACAACAGTACCAATTTAAATTGGTATATAAAATATCTAAATTATTTTTTGAAAATTGGATTAAATATATTGGTTATTTCAGTTTACTTTCTACGCATCAAAACGATATTAAAAAACGATTTTGACAAACAATTTTTTTCTATTTCACTTTTTGTTTTTTCTTTGGGAAATTTTCTATCAAACCATTTTGTAATTGGAAGATTTTATAGTTTAGGAGCTTTATTAATTGTTTCCTTTATGATTTATTTTTTATCGAAAAGTGAAAATAAATACTTCATGTATAGAATTGGATTTTTAAGGCACATTGTAATGACCTGTCTATTAATTTTCTCAATAGTCGGTATAAGAACATGGTTGTTTTCAATGTCTTTATCAACAATTTTCTTAAATCCTATATTTTCAATTTTTATTGAAAATCACGTTTCTATTAATGATCTTCTAAGAGGTTTTATATAGTAATACTAAATTGAAAAATATATTAATTGTAAGCAGTTCTTTTTACCCGGAGAACACGCCAAGATCTTTTAGGACTAGCGAATTAGCCAAAGAACTTATTCGTCAGGGGAATAAGGTAAAAGTAATTACTCATTTTCATGAGTCCACGATAAATTTTTGTAACCAAAATGGAATTGTTTTTAAAGATTTAGGTAAGTTATATTGGAAAATACCAACTCAAAAAGCGAATAAATTTTTAAATTTATTCCAAAGGATTATTTTCAGATTGGCATTGATGATATTAGATTATCCTAATATACAATTAATACCACTTATCAAAAGGGCTCTAAAAGATGAAAAAAATTACGATTTATTAATCTCTATAGCAGTACCTCATTCTACACATTGGGGAGTAGCTTATTCAATGATATTTAACAATAAAATTGCCAAAACATGGATTGCAGATTGTGGAGATCCATACATGGGACAGGAGAACGACTCCTTTAAACCGTTATTCTATTTTAAATGGGTTGAAATGTGGTTTTGTAAAAAGGCTAATTTCATCTCTGTACCCACACCAGATTCTGTAAAAGCATATTACCCCGAGTTTGTAGATAAAATTAAGATTATACCTCAGGGGTTTAAATTTGAAGACATTGAAGTTTTATCCTCAGATCATAATTCTAAAACTATAAAATTTGGATACGGTGGCGTTTTTATCCCAGGAAGGAGAGACCCTACAGAATTTTTAACATATTTAACAACCTTAAAAGATTTAGATTATGAATGTTATGTTTATACTTCAACACCTCAATTGGTTGAAAAGTTTATTGAGGAATCAAAGGGTAAAATTAAATTATTTAGTCCAGTACCAAGAATAGATTTGTTAAAGCAGTTAAGTAAATTAGACTTTGTATTAAACTTTGAGAATTTAGGAACAGCCCAAACCCCTAGTAAACTTATAGATTATGCAATCATCAAAAAGCCAATCCTTTCAATCAAAACAGGTAATTTAAATAAAATTACAGTTAATGAGTTTTTGAACAAAAATTATTCTAATCAACTTATAATTGATAACCCAGAACAATATAGGATTGAGAATGTAGCAAGAAAATTTATTGATATATCAAATTTATGATTCAATATTTAAATAAAAACATTTTAAAAAACTTATCAAACATACCTGGATGGAAAACGTCTCGTAAATTAATAGTGTTTGAATCGGATGACTGGGGTAGTATTAGGATGCCTTCAATTAAGACATTAAATTATTTAGAAAGTCAAGGGATAGATTTAACAAAAGCCGACTCAAAAAGATATAACTTCAATGATACTTTAGAAAATGAGGAAGATCTAAGCGAATTGTTTAATTCGTTAAAAATGTATAAAGATATAAAGGGTAATAATCCAGTATTTACTGCTGTTGCAATAGTTGCCAACCCAGATTTTGAAAAAATAAAAAACGGTTCATTTGAAAGATATTATTGGGAACCCTTTACTACAACTTTGGAAAAGTACAAACACAAAGGTACAATTGATATGTATAGAGAGGGTATTGTTGATAAAATATTTATTCCTCAGTTTCATGGTAGAGAACATTTAAATATTGCTGTTTGGCTTCGTGATTTACAAAATAAAAATAAGCAAGCATTAACCGCTTTTGATTCTCTAATGTGGGGCTTTAACACCAATCGCCAGTATAATATTGATTATCAAGCTGCTTTTGATTTAGAATTGGTTTCGGATTTAAAAATACAATCAGAGAGTATTATTGAAGGTCTAAAATTATTTTATGAATTATTTGGTTATAATGCAAGCTTTTTCGTTCCACCCAATGGCCCTTTTAATAATCAGCTTGAGAAAATTGCTTCTCAGAGTGGGATAAAGTTCATGTCGGCTTCTAAAATGCAAAAAGAACCACAAGGTAACGGAAAAAACAAAACAAAATTTCATTGGCTTGGTCAAAAAAACAAACATCAACAAATTTACATAACAAGAAATTGTTCTTTTGAACCAAGTGATAATTCAAGAGATTGGGTAAATTCTTGTATGCTTGAAATTGAAAATGCATTTAGGTGGAAAAAGCCAGCAGTCATTAGTAGCCATAGGGTTAATTATATAGGCGGTTTAAACAACAAAAATCGCCATAATGGCAATCAAAATTTAAAAAAACTGATTAAGCACATTTTAATCAAATGGCCTGAAGTGGAATTTATGACTACCGAACAATTGGGAAATTTGATTTTAAAAAACAAGTTGAATGCTGAATAAAGCAATCAGAAATATTTTGCAAATTCCTGGATGGAAAACTCAGAAAAAAATAATTGTTTTTGAATCTGATGATTGGGGAAGCATAAGAATGCCAAGCAATAAAATCAGAGATAATTTGAGCAAAATGAATCCAAATATATCCAACGATTTGTATTGTAAATATGACAATCTAGAGAATTCTGATGATTTAACAGCATTGTTTCAAGTATTAAAAAAGCACATAGATAAAAATGGAAAACATCCAGTAATCACAGCAAATACAATTGTAGCAAACCCCAATTTTGAGAAAATAAAACACAACCATTTCAATCAGTATTACTTTGAAACTTTTAATGAAACTTTAGAACACTATTATCCAGGTCAAAATATATTTAACCTATATAAACAAGGAATAAACGAAGGCATTTTCTATCCCCAATTTCATGGAAGAGAGCATCTAAACGTTTCAATGTGGTTGAACGAACTAAAAAATAAAAATAAACTTCTTGTTGAAGCGTTTACTATGGGTGTTTTTGGAATTCCAATTCAATCAGATTCATACCGTAGAAACAACTTCATGGCTGCTTTTGATTTGCTTGATTCAAATGAGCTTAAAAATCTAGAATCAAATATCGGAGAAGGTCTTGAGTTGTTTAAAGGCTTTTTTAATTATAATTCAAAAACAATAATTTCTCCTTGTTATGTTTGGCCTGATGAGTTGGGTGAAGTTTTATCAAGAAATGGGGTAAATGCATATCAAGGAATGAGGTTTCAATTTAAGCCAAATATAAACCGAAATAAATACAAAAGAAGCTATCATTTCACTGGCCAAAGAGAAAAACACAATTTAACCTATTTGGTAAGAAATGCTTTTTTTGAGCCAACTCATTTTCAAAATCAATCACATTTAGACGAATTAATTAGCAAAATAAATACCGCATTTAAATGGCGTAATCCTGTTATCATTGGTACGCATCGTATTAATTTTATTGGCTCACTTGATGAGACAAACAGAAAAATAAACCTTCAGAAATTAGATCAACTTTTATATAAAATTCTTTTACTTCATCCAGATGTTGAGTTCTATCATTCAGCTCAATTAATAGATGAAATCAACAATTCAAGACGATGATTTTAAGTAAAAAAGACTATTTAGAATACTTGGAAGCAGATCGATTGGCATTGAATAAACCCAAACTTACGTTCATTTCAATCCTTAAAGAAACCTTATCTCGAGATTTTTTGTGGAAATTTCAAAGAATGCTCAGACGATGTGAATACTACAGAAACGTAAAAGCGCCACATTCTGTGTTTTACAAGTTGATTTATTTCTATTACAAAATTCGGTTTAAGAATTTATCTATTAAATTGGGGTTTACTATTCCAGAAAATGTATTTGGACCAGGCTTGGCAATTTTACATTATGGTACTTTAATTGTCAATGCCAAAACAAAGGTAGGTTCAAACTGTAGAATACATGCCAATACCAATATTGGTGAGTCAGGCGGAACACCAGGAGCGCCAACAATTGGAGACAATGTATATATAGCCCCTGGCGTTAAAATTTTTGGAAACATAAATATTCCAAGTAATACCGCAATTGGAGCCAATGCTGTTGTCAATAAATCATTTTATAATGAAAATATGCTTTTGGCTGGATGTCCAGCTAAAGAATTAAAAACAATAAATATTAAACAAATCATTAAACACATCCCTTAACCAATGATTACTTTAAACGAAAAAGAGAAGCAATTCTATCATAAATTCCAACAATTGAAATCTAAAAGTGGAAGTCATTCCCCAAGTATCATATCCTTAATGGAAGAGATGAGTGGGGCTGGAATTAAGGTAGATGCTTGTTTTCTTTCAAATCCCTATGCAACGGAAGTATTTATAGATTTTTTTGAAAACGAATTGGTATCAACCAAAAGGCTTCATCAAATTATTGAAGCATATCCACCTCAAAACCAAGAAATAGCTCAGTATTTATCTAACAATATCAATATTCCTGCAGAAAATATTTTTATAGGGAATGGTGCAATTGAAATTATACAAGCAATACTTCACAATTTCCTTAACGGAAAAATAGTAGTAAATATTCCTACATTTTCTTCTTATTACGAATATGTAAGGAATAAAAGTGATGTGATTTTTTATCAATTAAAAAAGGAAAACAATTATTCATTAGATATAGAAAACTATGTTCAATTCATCAAGAACACAAAGCCAGATACAATCGTATTAATCAACCCAAACAATCCTAATGGCGACTATATTAATAAGGAAACAATTAATTTTTTATTGAAAGAATTAAGTTTTGTAAACAACATTATTTTGGATGAAAGCTTTATTCATTTTGCCTATGAAAATCTTGACTTATCAATGATTGACACCTATAATCTTCTAAAAGAATATCCAAATCTAATTATCATCAAAAGTATGGCAAAAGATTTTGGTATTGCTGGAATTCGCGCAGGATATGGCATAATGGTAGAAGAGAAAGTAAAACAATTATTGGCAAATGGATATTTGTGGAATGTTTCAGGATTAACCGATTATTTCTTCAAATTATATTCAAGAATAGATTTCCAAAAAAAATATGATGTAGTTAGAAAAAAATACATTATGAATACACTCATGTTTTTAAATGAATTAAACAGAATACCCAATATCAAAGTTTATCCATCAAGAGCTAATTTTGCTTTGGTTGAATTAACTGATGGTTCAAATGCAATGGAAGTAATGATTAAATTGCTCTATACGCATGGAGTATATGTAAGAGAATGCTCTGATAAAATTGGATTAGACGGACAATTTTTAAGAATAGCATCAAGATCTTTTGAAGAAAACATCATTATTTTAGAGTCAATTAGGTCTATTTATGCCTGATAAACTACCCGAATTGGTTATATATGATTTCTGTGAAACATTGGTATCAATTCAAACAGCGGATACATTTGTTAATTTTATTTGTAATTTAAAAAACAGGGGAAAGTTCATTTCGTTTATTGAAATTTTGTTTAAACGCACAAGGCTGTTGTTGTTTTTTAATTTGATTCTTCCCCAATTAAATTTTTCAAAAAAGCTATGTTTATACAAGTTAAAAGGTCTCTCTGCTGATGAACTGGCTTTTTATGCAGAAAAGTTTTACCAAGAGGTCATCAAAAAGAATTACAATAAATTAATCATAGAGAAATTAATCAGTGATGTTGAACAAGATAATATTGTAGTCGTCATTTCAGGAGGCTATCAACCGTATATTGAAAAGTTTTGTATTGAATTTAATGTAAGATATTTACTGTGTAATAAACTACAAGCAAAAAATGGGTATTTAACAGGTTTTTTTGAGGGTAAAGACTGCATGTTCAATGAAAAAGTATCACAGTTGAACACTTTAATTAAAAATGAAGAATTACAGTTTTCAAACTCAAAAGTATATTCAGACAGTATAACAGATATGCCGCTTTTTAAATGGGCTGCAATTCAATATGTAGTTTCATATAATAAATCGCAACAATGGCCTACAATTCATGGATTTAAAGAAATAATTTTAAAAAAAGATGCTTGAAAATATAAAATATAAAGGAGAGCTTGGATTTTTAATCTACAAATATCTTTTTAGGTTGAAGAGGCTAGTAACTTCAGAGTTTATTTCAGATAAGAAATATATCAGTAAGTTATTTTTGAAAAGGCAAGGCTATTTGTTGAATTTAGACAATCCCAAATCATTAAATGAAAAAATTCAATGGTTGAAACTTAATAATAGAGTGGATTTACACACCCAACTTGCAGATAAATTTGCGGTAAGGCAATACATTAAAGCTAATTTTGGTGAAGCGTATTTAATTCCATTGTTATTTGAGACAACTGATTTTAATCAAATTGTTTCTGATAATCTTCCAGAAGCCCCATTTATCATAAAAGCAAGTCATGACTCTGGGAGCTATGTTATTGTAAAAGATAAATCTAAAATTAACTGGATCAAATTAAAAGTAGATTGCAGATGGTGGCTTTGTAAAAATTATTATTGGTTTGAAAGGGAATGGCAATACAAGAATATAAAACCAAGAATAATAGTTGAAAAGCTTTTATTGACCAAAAGCGGAATCATTCCTTTCGACTATAAATTGAATGTAATTAATGGAAAGGTTGAATTTATCTATGTCTCTGTTGATAGGGAGAATGCAAATAAGAGAAATATTTACAGTAGAAATTGGGAGCCATTGCATTTCACATGGGCAAGCAAAAATAAAAAAACAGATGAATTAAGAGGGCCAGAAATACCGATGCCATCTACCATGAAAGAGATGATTGAAATTGCTGAGAAAGTAGGTAAATTATTTCCTTATATTAGGGTAGATTTCTACGATGTAGATGGTAAGGTCTACTTCGGAGAAATTACTCAACACCATGGAGGTGGTTTTGATCAAATAAAACCGATAGAGTGGGATTATAAGTATGGAGAATTACTTGATTTAAAATATGGCGTCAAAATTTAATATCTGTCTGGTTATTCCTTCAATGAACGGAGGGGGAATGGAGAGGGTGATGTCTGAATTAGCTAATTTTTTTTGTAAAAAAGATAATATTAAAGTCCATCTAGTCATTTTATCACAAAAAAAACATTTTTATAAGTTAAATGATAAAATTAATGTATATGAACCAAGTTTTAAGATCACTGGGATTTTAAGCGTTTTCAAACTTTTTTTTTACTTGAGGACTACGGTCTCTAAAATTTCACCCAATAGTGTTTTGAGTTTTGGAGAAATGTATAACTCTTTTGTTTTAACTAGTTTGTCTGGAATGAAACTAAAAATATTCATAAGTGATAGAAGTAAACCAGATAAGAATTGGGGAATAATTCACAATAATTTAAGGATAATTTTATATAAAAAAGCTTACGGAATAATTTCCCAAACTAATTATGCATCTGAATTTATACAAAGTAAAATTCAACATAAAAACGTGGTTGTTATAGGTAATCCTTTTAATCTCGTTAAACCTAAACCAATTTCAACTAAGAAAAATATTATTTTAACTGTAGGTAGAATGGTTAAATCAAAACAGCACGAACATTTAATTAATATTTTTAGTTTGATTGATAATAATGATTGGGAATTACATTTTGTTGGTGACGGACCTGAAAGAAATAACCTTATCGATTTGGCAATCAAACTAAAAATTGATAGCAGAGTTTATTTTCATGGGTTTAGTAATGATGTAATAAAATTTTATGAAACAGCTAAGATTTTTGCATTTACATCGAATTCCGAGGGTTTTCCTAATGTATTGGGTGAAGCAATGTCTCATGGTTTAGCAACAATAACCTATGACTTTATTGCAGGTGCCTCAGACTTAATAATTAACAACCACAATGGAATTTTAATTGAATTAAATAATCAGATAAGTTTTAAAAATAAATTAGTCGAATTAATTAATAATGAATACTTAATTTGTAAATTGGGTATAAATGCAATTGAGAGCATTAAAAAATATGACATTAATTTAATTGCAAATAGGTATTTAGAAATGTTACTAAAAGATGAGAAGCATTAAACGAATTTTTTTAAAATCTAAGTTTTATACTTTAAAGTATTTTATTGATTTTTTAGTCTATTTTAACCCAAGAATTTACATGAAGTATTACATAAAACTTCTTGTAAAATCTGGATTCAAAATAAATGGTACTCCTAGATTTATTGCAAAAAGTGTAAGGTTTGATGATTTTGATAGAATTTCATTAGGCGATAGACTTGTAGTGTCAATGAATGTTCATTTTTTAACTCACGATTATAGCTATACAACGGCTTTAATAGCTATTAACAAAAAGCCTGAAACAGATATTGGCATACTGAGGAATATAGAGGTTGGAAATAACGTATTCATAGGAATGAATTCTTTAATCTTACCAGGAACAAAGATTGAAGATAATGTAATTGTTGGAGCTGGAAGTGTAGTTAGAGGGAATTTAAAATCTAATTCTGTATACTCTGGTAATCCAGCCCAATTAATTTGTAATATTTCGGAGTTGGCTGAGAAAATAGAAGATAGAGAGTATAATGATTTTATAATTGATAATAATTGAAAGTACTTCAAATAAATACGACCGTTAATACAGGAAGTACCGGGAGAATTGCTGAGGATATTGGCAATGTTTTGCTTGAAAGTGGACACGAAAGCTATATAGCATACGGAAGAGGCTCAAATAAAAGTAAATCACAATTGGTAAAAATTGGAAATAAACTTGACAATTATTTACATGGTTTAAAAACTTTAATTTTTGATAAACATGGTTTTGGTTCAAAATACCCAACATTAAAATTCATCAAGAAACTTCATGCTATCAACCCAGACATTATCGTATTACATAATTTACATGGTTATTATTTAAACATAGCGGTTTTATTTGATTATTTAATTAAAACCAACAAGCCTGTTTATTGGGTAATGCATGATTGTTGGCCTTTTACTGGACATTGTACATTCTTTGATTCGGTAAATTGCGAAAAATGGAAAACCCATTGCAATTCATGCCCTAAGACTTCAAAATACCCTAGTTCTCTTTTAATAGACAATTCCAAATCTAACTTCATTACCAAGAAGGAGCTGTTTAATTCTTTAAATAAAATTCAAATTATTACCCCCTCTAAATGGTTAAATGAAAATGTAAAACTATCTTTTTTAAAACAGCCTGTTACTACAATATATAACGGAATAGATCTCGACGTATTTAAACTACCATTAAAGAAAAATGGTTTACGAGACAAGCACCTTTTAGGAAACAAATCGGTTGTTTTGGGTGTTGCCAATATTTGGGACAAAAGAAAAGGTTTGGACGATTTTCTAAGTCTAAATACCAGGTTAAATGATCAAGAGTTTCAAATTATTCTTATTGGCATGTCCAAATCGCAGATAAAAGTATTGCCATCCAACATCATAGGAATTGAACGTACAGAAAATATCCAAGAATTAGCAGATTATTATGCTGTAGCTGATGCATTTGTCAATCCAACATGGCAAGACAATTTCCCAACTACCAATATTGAAGCTTTGGCCTGTGGTACTCCGGTAATTACCTACAATACAGGCGGAAGTCCTGAATCCATAGATGATACAACGGGTATTGTAGTAAATAAAGGAGACATTGAGGGCTTAAAAAATGCCATTGAAAAAATAAAATTAAATGGAAAGAATTTTTATCAAGAAAATTGTAGAAGAAGGGCCGAACAATTATTTGATAAAAACAAAAATTACACTGCATATTTAGCGTTATTCCAAAAAATCATAAATGACCAAAAAGAGAGATAGAAAAGAAATAGTTTATATCAATCAAAGTTCCGGCTATCTCATGGTTGATATTATTAACGCCAAAGAAAGTTCTTATCATAAAACATTATTGGCGGGTAAAATAGTTGAACGAAACAACAAATTAGACGAAAACGTAAAAGTTAGATATACAATACCGTATAACAGAAAGAATAAAATTACAAGAATCTTTACTTGGGTTTGGTCTTTTATTCAAATGCTTTTTTTGGTTAAATTTAAACATAGAAATTCAGAATTATTTATAGTTTCTAACCCACCATTTTCATCCTTTATACCATTGTTTTGTTCAAACAGATACTCTATTTTAATTTATGATGTATATCCAGATATATTAACTGAAATGGGTTGGTTTAAACCCTCTTCAATTGTGATTTCATTTTGGCAAAAATTGAATAAGAAGGTTTATTTAAGTGCTGAAAAAGTTTATACGCTTAACGCCAGCATGAAAAAACAGCTTACCAAATATGTGAGTGAGGATAAAATATTTGTAGTACCAATTTGGACTGACAACAAATTTTTTCAACCCATTGAAAAGAAAAGTAATTTATTCATAAAAAAACACGCACTTTCAAATAAATTCATTGTAATGTATTCAGGTAATTTGGGTTTAACTCATGATGTAGAAATTATACCTGAAATTGCCAATTTGATAAATATACCTGAAATTGAATTCATCATTATTGGAGAGGGGGATAAACGCTCATTGCTGGACCAAAAAATCAAAGAGCTGAAATTAACAAACTGTCAATTATTGCCTTTACAAGAAATTTCCATGCTTCCTTCGTCGCTGTCAGCGGCTGATATATCAATTGTAACACTTGGTAAAGCAGCTTCAAATTCAAGTATACCCAGTAAAGTTTTTAATATCATGTCAGTAGGTACACCAGTTTTAGGGATTACTAAAATTGAATCAGAGCTCTCCAATATTATCTTAAAAAATGAAATTGGAGCCGTGTTTGAACGAGAACAAATTCAAGAAATTAAGGACTTTATTTTAAATTTGTATCATGATGAGCATTTAATTAAGAAGTACAAACAAAATGCTATTTTATGTTCGCAAATGTATTCGTCTGAGAATGCTAAATTATTTAATTAGTTAAAATGTATTTATCCTTTTTTAAAAGATTCATTGATATTCTTTTCTCTGCTTTCATACTTTTCTTGTTGTCTCCGTTTTTAATATTGGTTACTTTATTCTTAACGATTTCTTTTAAGGGGAATCCATTTTTTTTTCAAGCTAGACCAGGAAAAGACAGTGTAGTTTTTAAACTACTTAAATTTAAAACAATGAATAACAATAAAAGCTCAAATGGGCAATTGTTATCTGATAAAGAGCGATTAACTCCAGTTGGCAAGTTCATCAGAAGCACTTCAATTGACGAGCTTCCTCAACTTATCAATGTATTAATGGGCGATATGAGCTTAATTGGACCTAGACCCTTACTGGTAAAATACCTAGATTTATATAATGCTGAACAGGCAAGAAGGCATCTTTTAAGGCCAGGTATTACTGGTTGGGCTCAGGTTAATGGTAGAAATGCAATTTCTTGGAATGACAAGTTTAAATACGATGTTTGGTATGTGGACAATGCAAGTTTTTTGGTTGATTGTAGAATTTTTGTTTTGACCCTAAAAAAAGTTTTGTTTAGAGAAAATATCACTGCTGTTAATTCAAGTTCTTCGGAAGCATTTAATGGGAAGAATTAATGCAAATTCCAGCAGGTTATTTAAACTTAAAATACTGATAATCAGTAACCCTACAAATTAAAAATACATTAAAAACCTAAATAGTTTATTTTAAATATTATATTGTAGCAATTATTTGTTATTATTAATAAAAGGGCATTTATTAATAATTCACCAATGAAACTATTAGGAAATTAATATGAAGAAAGTAATTATTGTTGGAGCGGGGGGTCATGCTGCAGAACTAAATGACTATATCCGGGTATTTAACAATATTCAAAGCAATGAAAAAATTTCTATTGTAGGTTTTTTAGACGATGATTTAAACATTTATTCAAATTATGAATTTGATGCGCCCTATTTGGGGCCAATTAAAACTCATCAAATTGATCTTTCAGTATACTATTTAATGGGTATTGCCAATATCAATTTTAGAAAATCAATCACGCTTGATTTTATTAAAAAAGGAGCAAAATTCACTGGTTTTATACACCCAAGTTCTGTAGTTTCACCATCAGCAAAGGTTCATGAAACAGTTGTGATTTCTCATTCAACATCAATTGGACCAAAAGTAAAAATTGGCCAACATAATTTAATCAATTCAAGATGTACAATTGGACATGATACAAGTATTGGTGAGTTTAATTTTATAAGCCCCCTTGTTGCATTTTCAGGAAATTCAGTAATAGGTAATGAAAACTTAATTGGCACTGGAACCATTACCTTGCCTGGAATAAAAATTGGCAATAGTAACAATATTGGCGCAGGTACCGTTGTTATACAAGATATTTCAGACCATAAGACTGTTGTGGGTTGTAAACCTCAAGTTTATGACAAAAAATAAACATCAAATAAATATTGCCCCAAAAAAATAATATGAAAGAAAAAATTTGGCTTTCTCCACCACACATGGGCGGAAAAGAACAAAAATATATCAATGAAGCTTTTGAAACCAACTGGATTGCACCTCTTGGACCAAATGTAGACGGAATGGAAAGTGATTTGACAAGAATTACTGAAAAAAAATACGCCTTAACATTAAACTCTGCTACTTCAGCTATTCACCTTGCACTTATAATTTTAGGAGTTAAACAAGGCGATTATGTAATTTGTCAAGATTTTACATTCTGTGCTTCAGCAAATCCAATAGTATATTTAGGTGCAAATCCTGTTTTTGTTGATTCTGAAAAGGATACCTGGAACATGTCACCAGCATATCTTGAACAATCCATTTTAGCTTGTATGAATGGAACAATCAATGGAAAAGCTCAAAAACCGAAAGCAATTATACCTGTCCATCTGTATGGTGTTCCAGCGAAGATGGATGAAATAATGGCTATCGCCCATAAATATGAAATTCCGGTGATTGAAGATGCTGCAGAAGCAATAGGTTCTACTTTTTTGAATAAACCATGTGGATCATTTGGAGAATTGGGTGTTTTATCTTTCAACGGCAATAAAATTATTACAACTTCAGCAGGAGGCGCATTGGTTTCAGACAATGAAGAGTACATTAAACATGCGAGGTTCTTGTCAACACAGGCCAGAGACCAAGCCCCTCATTACCAACACTCACAGGTGGGTTATAATTACAGAATGAGTAATATCAATGCTGGAATAGGCAGGGGACAATTAGAAGTACTACAAGATAGAGTTTTAAAACGCAGACAAAACTTCGAATTTTACAAAGAAAAATTAGGAGACATCAAAGGTTTTCAATTTTTAGAAGAGCCTAAAAATGCTTTTTCGAATAGATGGTTAACGTGTTTATTGGTAAATCCTTTAGAAACCAATGGCGTTGACAGAGAAGCAATAAGGTTGGCTTTGGAAAAGGAGAATATTGAAAGTAGGCCCCTATGGAAGCCTATGCACTTACAGCCAATTTACGAGAATAGCCCCTACTTTGGCGAGGGATTTTCGGCTGAATTATTCGAAAAAGGGCTTTGTTTGCCTAGTGGTTCCAACTTAAGTGATGAAGATTTACATAGAGTTGTGAATGCAGTATTGGGCTGCTTTCAGGATTAATTCCCTATCATTTATTAGGAAATTTAAACCCCCAAAATTCGCTTCCAAATACTTTTCTTTTCTTTTTCATTTTCTCCGTAGATTCCATACCCATAGGAAGCGCTGTAGCCATATCCTACTGACTCGCCATAGCCAAATCCATAGGTTCCGTATCCGTAACCGTATATCGATGCAAAATTGATATCATTAAAAACCAAGCCAATTTTTTTGTTTTGTTCCTTCTCATACAGCTCATTGATGATATTCAAATAGTTTTTCCTGGTAACATTTTGTCTAATCATATACAATATGATATCTGCATATTGAATTAAATCTAAACCTTCGGCAACCAAACCAATTGGAGGAGTATCTAACACGATGTAATCAAACTCATTTTTTAATTCTTCCAACAATGCCTTAAAGTTATCAGACATGATCAATTCAGAAGGATTTGGAGGAATTGGTCCAGACGTAATTATTGATAGATTTTCAATACTTGTTTTCTGAATGATACCTTCCTTTGATACATTTCCAATTAGGTAATTGGTAATTCCAATATTGTTGTCAAGCTTGAAATCTTGGAAAATTTTCGGTTTTCTGAGGTCTAGCCCTATTAATAAGGTTTTAAAACCTCCAATAGCTAGAACAGATGCCATATTGATACTAACAAAGGTTTTACCTTCACCTGAAACTGTTGATGTGATTAGAATGGTATTGTTTTTGTTTTTATTGATACCCATATAGTTGATATTGGATCTCAAATTTCTAAAACTTTCAGATACTACAGACTTTGGATGGTCGGCTATAACAAGGCTAGACTTGTTGCTGTTATTTGGAATATTACCAACCAATGGAATGTTTGTTTCATTTTGTAAAATGGTATGATTGCTAATCCGATTGTCAAAAAACTCAATAAGGAATACAATGATAAAAGGTAAAATTAAACTGATATTGAAGCCAATCATGTAATTTCTCCCAATATTTGGTGAAATTTTACTTTCAACTACCGCATAATCAACAATTTTATTGTCTGAGATATTGGCTGCACCAGCAATTCCAGCTTCAGCTCTTTTCTCTAATAAATAGGTAAGTAGCTTGTCATTTAGTTTGTATTTTCTTTCTATCGTTAAAAGTTTTTGTTCTTTTTCTGGAAGTGTGAGTGCTATTCGTTCAAAGCCATCTATTCTTTTGTTGAATTCGTTGACAATAATATTTGAATTGCCTTTGATACTTCCTAGGTTTTCAACGATGCTTGATTTTAAGCTTTCAATGGCTTTTTCTTTGTCAATTAAAAGGGGGTTAGATTTTTGAGAATTTTGTTCTAAAATTAATTTCTCTGAGTAAACTTGTGAAAGTTTGCTTATTAATTGGTTTAACAAGGGGTCAGGAATACCCATTACACTTGGTGCAATTACCTTGTTTAAATCTTTCTCTTTTCTGATATAGTCTGTTAAATAGTTGTAGTATTTTTGCCTAATTTCTTCTTCAGACTTCTTATTTTCTAGTTCAAATAAATTCCTGAGAAGGTTTTGTCCTTGAGCGTTTAAGTCAATCAATTTATTGTTTAGACGAAAATTTTGTAAACGATCTTCAAAAACACCTAAAGAATCTGAAACGCTGATTAAATAACTGTCAATAAAATTGATGGTATTTACTGATATTTCATTTTTATCCGATAGGCCCTTTTGAATATAGGTTTGCATGAGCGCATTTATGAATCTAACATCTTTTTGGGGTTCGGAACTTTCTTTTACAATGTCAACAATACTTGCGTGTTTATTCAATGGCTTGATGCTATAGCTGTTGCTATACTTTCTAATGAGGTTGCTTTCAGAATTAAACACAAATTTAAATTCCGACATCTCTTTTATGGCTTCTGGATTAACAATTACCAATTTGAATCTGTATGCAGGACTTTCTATTATCTCATTGTTTTTGTATTTATTGTTTACCGTATGAATTGGTGTAGAAATATATTGTCCAGTTTTAGGGATTTGCTGGAAATACTTGGTGTCTTCTTTGGTTTTATCTATTTCAAAATCAAAATCATTTCCATTTTTAAACTTGATTGTAAATTCTAAATCATAGGTTTGTAAATGGTTAGAATCAACCAAAACAACAAAAGGGTTATTCCTGTATAATTCTTTGTTTTTGATGCTTCCAGAACTGAAATATGAAATGTTGAAATCACAATTTTTGAGCGTTTCCTGAACAATAATTCTAGATCGCATCAGGCCTATTTCATTTTCTATATTTTTACTCGTATTTACCAATTGCATACCAGAAAGAAAACTTTCCATTCCTTCCATTCTGCCAAAATTGCTCTTGTCTTTAATTAAAAACTGAGCCCTAACAATGTATTTTTCATTTGAATAGCGGTTGATTAAGAATGTTACTATACCTCCAATCAATAACGAAAGAATAAAATAAGGCAAGTATCCCAAGAATCTTCCAATAATAGACTTGAAGTTTATAATTGGTTCAACTTTTAAATCTTGCTCATTGCTTTTTTTCGAATGTTTCATTTTAAAATCCTTCGTTTTTAACAAATTTATTAAAACCTAGCAAATTATGCTGATTTATTAAAATAGAATTAAACATTTAAGTGATGAAAAACTTGGCATCCATAAAACAATCATGTTTGATTAACGAAAGCTATGCAAGCATTAATGAATACCCTATATTGATTATCTGAACAAATTCAACCAGTATAGCAATCTAATATTAACACAATAGCGAGTGTTTTACCAAAGTTTTTTGTAAATTTAAAACTATTCTACCGTTACTGATTTCGCCAAATTTCTCGGCTGGTCAACGTTACAGTTTCTGAGAACAGCAATGTGATAAGACAACAACTGTAATGGAATAGTGGCCATCAAAGGTAGCATGATTTCTTCACATTCAGGAATATAAATAACATGATCGGCCATGTGCTGTAACTCTTCATCTCCTTCAGTGGCTACAACAATAATTTTACCTTTTCTGGCTTTAACTTCTTGAATATTGCTTACTACCTTTTCGTAATTGCTGTGTCTGGTAGCAATAACTACTACCGGCATTTCTTCATCAATAAGGGCAATTGGGCCATGTTTCATTTCAGCAGCAGGGTAACCTTCAGCATGTATGTATGAGATTTCTTTCAACTTTAAAGCACCCTCTAAAGCAACAGGAAATCCATAACCTCTTCCTAAAAAAAGGAAATTCTTTGCGTCTTTGTATTTATTGGCAAGGGTCTTGATCAATTCATCAGTTTTTAAAACGGATTCAATTTTTGAAGGAATAGTTTCCAACTCATTTAGAATTTCTCTCATTCTCTCGTTTGATATGGTTCGTTTTTTCTGAGCAATTGAAAGTGCAATCAAAATTAAGGCTGTAACCTGAGCTGTAAATGCTTTTGTTGAAGCCACGCCAATTTCCGGTCCAGCATGGGTATATGCTCCAGCATGTGTGGCTCTAGGAATACTTGAGCCTACTACATTGCAAATACCGAAAACAGTTGCTCCTTTACTTTTTGCCAATTCAATGGCTGCCAAAGTATCAGCAGTTTCTCCAGATTGTGATATAGCAATCACAAAATCCTTTTCATTGATGACTGGATTTCTGTATCTAAACTCAGATGCATATTCTACCTCAACTGGGATTCTTGCCAAATCTTCAAGTAAATATTCACCTACCAATCCAGCATGCCAAGAGGTACCACAACCAATAACGATGATTCGGTCAATATTTTTGAGTTTATCCTCAAATTTATTCACTCCAGCCATACTAATTTGGCCTTCATTCAAATGTATACGACCTCTGTATGAATCTAAAATACTTTTAGGTTGCTCGAATATTTCTTTTAGCATGAAATGTTCGTATCCACCCTTTTCAATATTTTCTAAATTGAATTCAATTTCAGTGATAAAAGGAGTTTTGAGAACATTTTCAATGGTTTTGATGGTTAGATTTTCTCCATCTATGATTGCCACTTCCCCATCATTTAAATAGATGACATTGCGCGTATACTCAACTATTGGCGTTGCATCACTGGCAATGTAATATTCACCTTTACCCACCCCAATGACCATAGGGCTTCCCTTTTTGGCGCCTATTAAATAATTTGGTTTACTTTTAGAAAGGATTACAATGGCATAAGCACCAATTACCTGTGTAAGTGCCATTCTAACAGCTTCTTCAAAACTGATATCGTTGTGTTTGTATACTTCCTCAATCAGATGAATCAAAACCTCAGTGTCTGTTTCACTTTTGAACTCATGCCCTTTTTGAATGAGCATGGCTTTTAATGAAGCATAGTTTTCTATGATTCCATTGTGAATAATTGCAAATTCTTCATTTCCTGAAAGATGAGGATGGGCATTTAAGTCGTTTGGTACACCATGAGTTGCCCATCGGGTATGCCCCATTCCTGTAAATGCAGATATATCCTTGCCTTGAATTTCAGTTTCTAAGTCTGAAACCTTACCCGTTTTTTTGTAAACCTTTAGGTTTTTATTGCTGTCTAAAAGCGCAATACCAGCACTATCATATCCTCTGTATTCAAGGCGTTTAAGCCCTTTGATAATTATTTGACTGGCTTCTTTGTTACCAATATAAGCTACTATTCCACACATAAGACGAAATTAATAAAAAAGACTGAATTATTTACAAATACTATGATTTGTGTCAATGGGTCTATTGAAATACTTTGAAAGTGATCGCATTTCAAATAACAAATTTTCAAATTCTGTGAAGCTTAATGCTTGTTCTGCATCAGATAAAGCAGTTGAAGGTTTTGGATGAATTTCAATCATCAATCCATTTGCGCCTGCGGCAATTGATGCCAAAGAAAGTTGTTTAACATATTTTGCAGCACCAGTGCCATGGCTTGGGTCGGCAAAAATTGGCAAATGGCTCATCGATTGTATCATTGGAATTGCTGTAATATCCATTTGATTTCGCACATCGGTATCAAAACTTCTTAGACCTCTTTCACATAAAATCACTTGTTGATTGCCTCCACTTAAGATATAATCAGCTGCAAGTAACCATTCATTTATTCTAGCTGACATGCCACGTTTAAGAAGTACAGGTTTGTTGATTTTTCCTAGTTCAGCCAACAGGTAAAAATTACTCATATTCCTGCTTCCAATTTGAATAATATCAGCATGTTCCATTACCTGATCAAGTAAACTTAAATCCATCAATTCTGTAACCACATTGAGCCCATTTTCTTTGGCAGCGGTTGAAAGTAATTTAAGTCCATCATAGCCTAAACCCCTAAAGGCATAGGGTGAAGTTCTTGGTTTATATGCACCTCCACGTATAAATTTTAGTCCGTTTTTTTGAAGGAAAGCGGCCGTTTCAAAAATTTGTTTTTCATCTTCTACGCTGCAAGGTCCAGCAATCAAATTGGTATGGATTCCCCCAATTTCTATTCCATTTACTTCAAATATTGTTTGTGTTTTGAATTTTTTCGAAGCCAATTGATAACTACTGTCAATTTCTACGATTCCATCAATTCCATCAATCCCAATTAAAAAATTTGGACTTTTAAGTTTAGGAACAACTACACAAGACTCAGATTCTACAAAAACATACTCAAATTGATTCAAAGTAAGCACAGCCTTAATTTGATGAAGGTTTTCTGCTGTGTAGTTTTTATGTAGTTTGATGATCAAGCTTGCTAATTTTTTAAAACAGTGTAAGTGAGTTTTAGTTTTATTTTACCATTGTCTTTTTTTCCATCAAGCAAAACTCTTGCAGCAGTAAATGGATTATTTACAGGTATAAAAAGAAATAATCCTGTTAGTTTTTTAAGGTCTTTACCTGATTTGTATTCACTTAACAAATATTGAATATGCCTAGCAATATTAAATCGATATTCTCTGCCAGCATACAAGCTTCCTCCATAATATGTAGCACCTTCAAAGGCTAAATCCTTTGTGAAAATATTAAATCCTGAAGTGTCTGAGGCAACAAGTTGAAGCCTTTCGGGAAGTGCAAATCCAGCATTATCACCTAGCACGGAAAAGAGTATTTCTGCCCCATTGATGGCAACTTTTTTACTTCCTAAACTGTCTAATAAATCAACTAAATCTATCCTAATTTTTGTGCCAAATAGAGATTGTATTGCCAAACTATCCCTGTGTGAACCAACGAATGATTGTTGAAGAAAATTAGCAGGTAAATTGCTATGCTCAACAGCATTGGCTGCTATTTCACTTCCAGCTATTACAGGAAAATCGGCAGCTAAAGAATCTTTGTAGTAAGCTGTAAGAGCTGTAACATTTGAATTGAGTCTGATATACGAAACGCCGCCCTTGTTACTTCCCAAATTTGTTTCATCTACAACAATAAAACCTTTGAATGCTTTTTTGAAATTACTTGTGCTAGTGAAATTTCCTGCTGTTTCTGCCTGAATGAGTTTTTGTGCGTAAGAAGAATTTAAGTTGATGCGAATATGTGGTGGCAAATAAAAGGTATTGCTTCCTAGTTTAATTTCACTCGTATCTGTCAAATTGAATTTACCTGTCCAAGCACCAACTTCTGATTTGCTGTACTGATAATTTCTACTGTGATAATAACTAGAATCGAAGCTTAAATCTTCGCTTAGTTCATATACTTTTAGCGTGTGTACTTGGTTTATATCACCGTAGAAGGCATTTAAATCTGCAAATCGCAATTGTAAAACCAATGAATCAAAAGAAGTAGCTCCAGCCCAAGTAAAAGAATTGTTGGGAAGATTGTATTGAAAAACAATGCTGGCATTGGTAGTTCCCATGTCTGGGTCATTAATTTTACCCAAACCAAATACTGTAAAATTTTTGGTTTCTATAGAATCCATTTTTACAGTATAGGCATTCAATTGAAGTGTAGTATCAAACACCAAACCTAGATTGCTTGCAGAACCAATGAGATTGGTCCCAATTGCATTGGGCTCTCTTTTGCAAGAAAAAAAACCAATACAACATATTAAAAATAGAAGTTTAATCTTGGTGCTCAAGCAGGGTATCATACAAATTGATGTAAATATCAACATCCTCCGCTGAGCTGGGGTGTTCAATAACAGGTTTACTTTTCAGTTTTTTGAGAAACTTTGTAATTTCTGGATCAATTTCTTGGCTTGCTTTTACTACGGCATCGGCATGTTCTATTCCAGACATATACAATTCCGAACATCCAGCATTTGCAAGGGATGAAACTTGTTTGTTGTCTATTGCATTTAAACTTGCCTTTCTTGCAAACTCTTTCCCAAATTTTTCATCGAATTGATTTTCAAAAACTGAGTAAACAACTTTAGCCAAACGAAATACAGGCTCATCTTTGTACAATGTTTTCAAATAAAGAGGAATTAAACTGGTCATCCAACCTTGACAATGAATGATGTCTGGCTGCCAACCAAGTTTTTTAACCGTTTCTAAAGCACCTTTACAAAAGAAGATGGTCCTCTCATCGTTATCTCCAAAGAAGGTGTTGTTTTCATCAGTGTAAACGTGTTTTCGATGAAAATAATCTTCATTGTCTAGAAAGTATACCTGCATTTTAGCTTCAGGTAATGAAGCCACTTTGATTGTCAATGGATTGTCGTTGTCATCAATGGTAATGTTGATTCCACTTAACCTAACAACCTCATGTAATCGATTTCTTCTTTCATTTATACAACCAAATCTTGGCATTAAAACCCTGATTTCATTGTCTTTTTCCTGAGTTGCTTGTGGCAATACTCTTGCCAATTCTCCTACATTACTCACTTTCAGGAAAGGTGTCATCTCGGATGAGATATAAAGAACCCTCTTTTTTGCCATACACACTTTACGTAAAAATACTCTACAAAATTACGATAATGCTAATAAATTTCTTAATATTCCGAACCGATAGGTGGGGTGTTAAAATGCAAATAACTGATAAACAGGAACTAAAGTGATATTATGTAAAACTATTTCTGATTTAAAATCCGTTTTAAAGGCCAAAAGAGCTTCAAATTCATCCATTGGCTTTGTTCCAACGATGGGCGCACTTCATCAGGGTCATCTGTCTTTGATAGAAAATGCAAGACAAAAATCAGATGTTGTTGTGTGCAGTATTTTTATAAATCCTACTCAATTTAACCAAGCTTCAGACTTAGAAAATTATCCCAAACCAATTGAAAACGATTTACATTTACTTGCGAATATCAACTGTGATATTGTATTCATGCCTTCAATAGATGAGATGTATCCAGATGGTTTCTTAAAATTGAATGCTGATAAATTAGGAGACATTACTAAACGCTATGAGGGTAGTTCAAGGCCAGGTCATTTTGACGGGGTGTATACGGTTTTGATGAAACTTTTTGATATTGTTGAGCCCAACATGGTTTTTTTTGGTCAAAAAGATTACCAACAATGTTTGCTTGTAAAAAAAATCATTGCATTCCATTTGTTGCCAATAGCATTTAACATGTGTGACATCATCAGAGAAGATGATGGGTTGGCAATGAGCAGTAGAAACATCAGGTTGAACACACATGAAAGAATAGCGGCTGTAAAGCTATCTAAAGCATTGTTTTACCTGAAGAGCAATTGGTTAAAAATACCTGATTCAGTATTAATTTCCAACGCAAAATCAATGATGACGGATGATGAAATTTTGAAACTAGAATACCTGGAATGTGTTGACGCAGAAACTTTACTCCAAAATGAAGCCGTAAAAACCAAAGTATGTTTACTGGCTGTAAATTGTGGAGGCATAAGACTTATTGACAATGTTTTACTTCCATAATTCAATTTAATTGGTTTAATTTGGTATTTGAAGATGCAACCCGAGGAAAAATTCAATAAAGCGATTCAGGCTCAGCTATCAGCTTCAGAATTTAGAGCGCATTTGAGACAAACAAGTGCGTTGATGAATGCCAAGCGAATTAAAGCCAGAGATTTGTATGGAAATTATGAATTGGCAAGGCTTCGAGCATCTTATACAAAATGGAAAGTTAACGATAATTTAGACAAATTTCTAATCGATTTTGAGGCATCTGTAGTTAGAAAGGGTGGTAAGGTTATTTGGGCTTATGATGTACAAAATGCACAACAAGAAATTTTACAAATTGCTCAAAAACATCAAAACGGTAAAATATTATACAGCCGTTCAGCTTTGTCCGATGAAATAGCATTGAGTGATTATTTTAAATCAAATTCTATTCCTATTAAAGCGGTTGATTTCGCTGATTTTATAATTGATGAAAGTCAGGCTGAATTGTTTACTGAGAATACGCCCTTATTGGCTACAGATGCTCAACAAGTAAGAAACAAACTCAACGCTAGTATTCGCGTGTCTATTGATGCTGATACATCAGATATAGCCAGTGATATTAGACAGCATCTTAGACAAGATTTTTACAAGGCTGACCTTGCCATTACTGGTGCAACCTTTTTAATTGCCGAAGGAGGTCTTGTGGTTCAGTCAGAAAACTCTGCTGCTTCAAGAATGAGTTATACTTTTGCTAAAACACATTTGGTGATTGCTGGTATAGATCAATTGTTGCCAAGTTTAAACGAATTTGACCTTTTTACCACGCTATATGCAAGTCAAAAAACTGGCGAGAATTTACAGAGTTACTTAACAGTTACAAGCCCAACAGATAGAGATGATATAGATGGTCCTTCCGATTTTATTGTACTGCTTTTAGACAATGGAAGATCCAATGTATTGGCTTCACCTGATCAAAGACAAGCACTCTCTTGCATAGATTGTGGTGCTTGTAATGATGTATGTCAAGTTTTTAATTATGTTGGGGCCAGCGCCAATTACCAACATTTTCAATCTGGTCCAATTTCACAAGTTGTAAAGCCTTTAAAATCAGGTTTGAAAGCGTATGGTTTTTTGAGTGAGCATTCAACTTTATGCGGAAATTGTACTGATGTTTGCCCATTGAATATTGATATACATAACCATTTAATTAGAAACAGAAGAGATGCAATTGCCGAAGGTGCCATTGAAACATCAGAAAGATTTTCTTGGTTTTCTTGGTCTAAATTAATGTTGAGCAGAAAAAACATGAATAGGCAATCATCCCTCAGAAATTTTACGTTCAAGTCTTTTTTTAGAAAGCAATGGGGAGAAGAAAGAGAATTGCCCAAAATCGCTGAAAAATCATTCAATCAAATTTGGAGAGAACGAAATGGTCTCTAAAGTATAGATTTGATTAAATCTTGCACACTGATACCCTCTGCTTCGGCTTTAAAATTACGAATAATTCTATGTTGTAAAACAGCCTCAGCTACTTGTTTAACATCGTCTATATCTGGAGAAAATTTGCCATTGAGCAGTGCGTTTGATTTAGCCCCTACAATTAGAAATTGACCAGCTCTAGGTCCTGCACCATAACTTACGTATTCTTTGATTAGTTTGCCCGCAAACTCAGATTGAGGCCTGGTTTTAGCGACTAATTTTACTGCATATTCAAAAACATTATCCGCTACTGGAACTCTTTTCACAAGATCTTGGAAGAATACAATATCAGCAGCAGACATGATTTTTTGTACAGATTTAATATCGGCACCAGTTGTGCTTTTGATGATTTCTAGCTCGTCTTTATAATTAGGATACGTTAAATTTAAGTTGAACATAAAACGATCCAGCTGAGCTTCAGGCAGGGGGTAGGTGCCTTCTTGTTCTATAGGGTTTTGAGTGGCAAGTACAAAGAATGGTTTTTCTAAATGATGCGCTTGCCCACCCACTGTTACAGATTTTTCTTGCATGGCCTCTAAAAGCGCAGCTTGGGTTTTTGGGGGTGTACGGTTGATTTCATCGGCAAGTACAATATTTGCAAACAAGGGCCCCCTGATGAATCTGAAATTACGGTTTTCATCTAAAATTTCAGCCCCTGTGATATCTCCAGGCATTAAATCTGGGGTGAATTGTATGCGATTGAAATTTAAATCTAGCACCTCTGAAATAGTTTTTACCAACAAAGTTTTTGCTAGACCAGGTAAACCAATCAATAAACTATGTCCATTGGCAAAGATTGAAATCAATAATTTTTGAATGGTATCATCTTGGCCAATGATTACTTTTTTTATTTCATTTTGTAGCGCTTGAGCTTTTTGATGTAAGGCCATTGCAGCCTCTTTGTCATTTACATAACTCATTTTTTATTTTCATTAGTTATCCAATCGGCCATATCTGGGCAGGTTGCATAAGGGCCATTTATTTGAATATAGAATTGCTTTCTATTGTGTTCAATCCATTTGTTTAAAACCGTATTTTGTTTTTTTCTGAATGCCAATTGCTGAAACTTTTGGTAATCGTCTTTTAAATTTGCAATATGGGGAGGCATCTCACTTTTGAGATAAAACACCCTCCATGCTTTTTTCTTTTCAGGACCTGGTAAATAAATCAATTCAGGTTCAGAAATGTCTCCAGGTTTCATGTTTGAAATTCCAAGATAAACAGCTTTGTCAAGCTCATCTACAGGCACTCTGGTATTTCCCATCCCGCCAGAACCAATAAAACCTCCCGTTGCTTTGGTTTCTTGGTCGTCAGAGAATTTTTTTACGGCATTTTCAAACGAAATAGAATCCATTTTTATCAATTGTAAAATACTGTCTATTTTTGATTTGGCTAATTCTAAATCAGCGCTGTAGGTTTTAGGCATAATTAAGAGATGTCGGGCATTTACCTCTTCACCTTTTCTTTGAATGGGCTGAATTAAATGGTAACCAAATATAGTTTCAACAATTTTAGAGACGCTGTCTGGTTTTAACTTGAAAGCCGCCGCTTCGAATTCTGGAACCATCATGCCTCTTCCAAAATAACCTAGCTCACCACCATTTGATGCCGATGCTTTGTCATCTGAATAAATAACAGCAAGGGTGCTTAGCTTATCACCACCTTCTACAATTCTTTTTCTTAATTCGGCTATTTTTTCATAAGCCGCTTCTTTTGAAGCAGCACTGATTTTAGGTTCTATTACCAATTGGGCCAATTCAACCTCTGCGCTGTAATAGGGCAAACTATCTTTTGAAATAGCATTGAAATAATTTTTTATATCGGTTGGATTGACTTTGACATCCTTGACAATTTTACCTTGTATGTCTTGAATGAGTTGACTATTTTTGATGTTTTCTCTTTGAGCAGCTTTGATTTCTTGAATCGATTTACCCGCAATTTCTTCAAGGGCTTTTTCACCACCATATTGTTTGGTGAAATAGCGAATTCTTTCTTCTATTTCAGCATCTATTCGTTCTTCATTGACAGGCAAACTATCAACCAAAGCTTTAATGACCATGAGGTTTTCTATTATTTTTTGCTTGAAAACATCACATCGAATGCTATCTGATTCTTTACCCGTTTGCTTGGTAATTTGCTCATTTGCAATCTCAATATCCGACCTTAAAATGACCCTATCTGCAACTACGCCAATAATTTCGTCAAGAATCTGAGCCTTTGAAATGGCTCCAAATGCAAGAAGTATAAAAAGTGTAAGTCCTATTTTTTTCATTTAATTTTTAAATCCACAAGAATTTGGATGTAAATATAATAAAGCTATACTGATATCGTCCATGTAATTTAATTAAAGCCGCAAAATTTCATTTTATTTACTTCTTAAGAGAATATTAACATTTGATTCCTATACATTTGGACTTGATAAAGGTGTATTTTATGAGAAAATTAGTACAAAATTCTTTTCGTTTTATTGGTTTGGTTGCATTGATTTTGCTTGTTTTCACAGCAAAAACAAGCAAAGCTTCACATATTGTGGGTGGTGATTTAACCTATCAGTGCGTGAGTTCAACCCCAGGGATTTACTATGTAGAGTACAAATGGTACCGAGATTGTGTAGGTATTCCAATGTGTGGATGTGGAGCTACAGGACCTCTTGACCCTGCTTGTAGCATTGACATAAATATCATAGCTGCAAATGGCAACTGTGCTGGTCAAACTTTCCCTAATCAGAAATTAACAGTTGTACCCAATACCAGTGCCTATGACGTTATTCAATTGTGTGCCATGTCAACAACTGTTTGTAGTAATTGTGGAACAAGAACGCCTGGTTCTTTTACACCTGGTATTGAAATTTTCACATTTAGAGGTACGATAAATTTGGCTTCTTTAACTTCAGATCCAACCTGTTGTTTGTTCAATATTGGATTTAGTGATTGTTGTAGAAATGCTGCCATTACTACTTTCTTGAACCCGAGTGGTTTAAGCTTTTATTCTGGTGGTACATTGAATAAGTGCATGGCTCCATGTAACTCTGCTCCTGCATTTACCAATGACCCTGTAGCCATTACCTGTGCGGGTCAAGAATTTACTTATAATTTAGGTGCGATTGACCCAGACGGCGACTCATTGAGTTATGCATTTGGTCAATCCTTGACAGGTGCGGGTGTGTCAGTGCCTTATGCACCACCTTATACCGCCAATATTCCGTTTCCGGTAAGGGGGGTCAATACACCACCTAACCCAACCGTCAATGTTTGTGACCCTTTGTTACCAGTGATGGGATTTTGTATTGATCCGATTACTGGAGATATTCGATTTTATCCAAATGGAGCCTTTGTGGCCAACCTGGTAATTGAAGTAAAACAATGGAAATATATAAATGGTGTACCAACCTTAGCAGGTATTACGCGAAGAGATATCCAGTTTTATAGTATTACTTGTGCTGCAAACAATCCTCCGGTTATCAAAACTTATGACCCGAATACTGGCTTACCAATTACTGGGAATAAATTTTATACCTGTGCAAATAAAGAATTGTGTTTAATTATTGCAGCTGCAGATGATACCAAAGCATGGGACACAACAGATTTGAAATGGAACAACCCTGTAACAATGACATCAACAGGTGCTACATTTAAGCCTTTATACAATGTAGCCCAAAGAAATGTGCAAGGTCCTAAGAGAGATAGTTTCTTGTTTTGTTGGACACCTCCTGCTGACAAAGCAACCAGCTTACCACATTACTTTATTGTGACGGCTAAAGATAGAATGTGTCCGGTACCTGCAAGGTCAAGTAAATCATTTGGTATTACTGTCGGAAAAATTCCTCAGGCTGTTATCAATAAAGTTGATAAACGTTGTGGTAATTATGAGTTTTCATTTGCCATCACTAACAATATGACGGTCAACAACGCGTATACGCAAATACGGGTTGAAACTGCACCAGGTTCAGATAACTATACAACCTATTCAGGAACTTTGCCTACCACTTCACCCCCTCCAATGGTTCCTGGGGCTGGTACCTTTATTAAGCATTCATTTACGAAATCAGGGTGGCATAAAGTCCGACTTCGTTTAACCAATGTGGCACCTATAGGTCAGGATTGTCCTAACGATAGAATTGTAGATTCAGTTTTCATTCCTGAGCTCATTAAAACGAGTATTCGTGATACCTTCAATTGTTTCGGAGTACCAGTAAAAGTAACAGGTCGCACAAAAGGCGGAACACCACTAGGCGGTGCACCCGGTTTCTATAATTATAAATATTATTTGGGAGACATGACTTCTCAGAATTTATTGGTTAAAAATGTGCCTTCTCCGGGAGGTTCATCGGCAGATTCTAGTGCATTTTTAAATCCAACAAATGCAGGAAATACCACCACCTATAAGCTATTGGTTACTGATATTTACGGTTGTAAAGATTCAGTTCCTTTGTCAATATTTACAAGAAATCTTCCTAGAAGAGAGTTGCCAACCTCAATTAGAATTTGTTCTGGAGCAAGTGATACTTTAAATGCAGGAACAAGCAATCAAACCGTAGGAAATTGGACTTGGAGAAAATCTCCAGCATACCCAGTATTGAAAGACTCTTTGTCTCAGTTTGTATTTCCATCAGATAGTGGAAGATATTATGTAACCAAGATTGATACTTGGGGTTGCATAAGATTAGACTCTTCAGATGTATTTGTAAACAAAGCTGTACCAGTATTTGCGGGAAAAAATGATACCATTTGCTTCAAAGATCCTCCATTGGTTTTGAAAGCCATTGGAACTACAGCTGCTATTGACAGTTTCCAATGGTGTAAAATGCCAATAACTACTGATAGTACCATAATTTCAAGAGCTGATACATTGGCTGTAACTCCTGAAAAAACCTCATCTTACAGAGTGAAAGGATACATCACTTACATGGGGGTTACTTGCTCGAATGTTGATACCATCATTGTGGCAGTTAATCCGCTGCCAGTGATTGAACCGGTAACTCCAATAATTTTGTGTAAATCTTCTTTTAGTTCAATCAGTTTGCCAAGAATAGATGCCACAAATGCCCCTGAAGTTCAGAATATTTGGTCTTACCCACTAAATCCTACTGCAATTACAGGTGGAGACCAATTGAATACCAATAAGCTTTTAAACTTACCTTCTGAAACGGATTTGTACCCTTATGGAAATTATATTTATTTAGAAATCAAGGATAAAAATAAGTGTTCAATACAAGACTCTTTGTTAGTAGCTATTTATCCAGTTCCTAGAGCGGATGCAGGTGTAAGTAAAATTATATGCGACAACCAAGCCACTAAAGTGATTAATTTACCTGTTAAAATAGCCACTTCTAGTGCCGAAACATGGTATGGTAGAGGCGTTGTGAAAACATCCAATTTGAATACGTATGGATTTGATATCAACGCAAAAGACATCAAGTTTGCTCCTGATACCAATATCTTGACTTATACCTCTAAAGTTCAATTTTTCCCAACAATGGAAGTGGTGCTCAATCCAGATGTGAAAGGTGTATTTGTCAATTCACCTCCAAATGGCTGCCCTGCAATGGATACCGCGGTGTATGTGGTGATTAAAACACCGTTATTGGATCCAGGAGTTGAACCATTTATTTGTTTGTCGAATGGTGTATTTGATTTGCAAAAAGAAATCAAACAAAGAGATACAACAACCAATAGTTATTGGGAATTTGCACCTTCGGATATAGCTTACAATCCAGCTTTAACTCAAAAACGTTATTTTGATCCAGGAAGTCCTGTGATTAGTTCTCCAGCGAATCCATTGACCATCCCTAGGCAGTTCAATTTGTTATATAAAAATGACGCCACTGGTTGTTTGGTAGAAAAGCCAATCAATGTGACTGTAACGCCAAATCCAGATGTTAAATTAATTGTATCAGATTCTGCGGTTTGTATCAATGACGCTACGGCCAACTTTACTATTTACTCCTCTATTTCAAATGCTGAACCTGCTGATGTGAGTGGAACAACAATTACCACCAGTCCAGCTAATATTATGCCTGCTTTAAATACTTCTACTGGCAAAGCAACTTTAGATTTAAGTAAAAATGTGATTACCCCTGGTGTTTATAAAATGTATTTCAATTATGTAGATCCAGTAACTGGCTGTATCAATGCAGATACCAATCAATTTAGAATACAAGCACCACCTGAAGTACAGCTGCCAACCGATAAAACTTTATGTGAGTATGAAGCAGACAAGTTTACAGTTCAACCAGTAAAAAGCCCAACGAATCCTCCTTATGGCATTGCTTGGACTACACCTGATGGTACCCAAAGCAATATTGTCGCGGATGTGAATGGGATGACTTATACTGCAACAAATCAAGACAAATTGAACAAGAAAGTGACATTTAGAGCAAGTTCTCAATTCAACAATTTCAACTTGCCAATTGGTACTTATACTTTTGAAGATGCCTGTGCATTGTATCCTGCTTTTGATGAAATGGTTTTCAATATCAAACCTAAACCTTTTGCAGATTTCACTGTTCCTGCTAGTGTATGTGTAGATCCAGGACAATTAGATGCAACCTTTACGGCTTTCCCTACGAATGTAAGTGCACCAAATTATTACTGGTTTGAAAACAATGTTTCTGGCGCTGCGCTAAATAGCAATCCTGCTGCTGACAATACCTTCAGTAAAATCTATACCAAAGCGGGTAAAACCAATGTATTCTTAATGGTAGAACAAGATGCTTGTTACGATACTGCTACACATGTAGTAGAGGCTTACCCAACGCCAGTGGCAGAATTTTCTCATTTGCCATATACCACTACCATTGCAAATCCTTATTATAGCTTCAATAACGAAAGTGATCCGAAATCAGGAATTTATACCAATCTTCTTTACACTTGGAATTTTGGTAAAGGAAAACCGGCTAGTGCTTCAGACTATACTTCGGTAAATCCACAGAATGTTCAATTCCCGCCAGATACTTCTAACCATTACGTGACTTTGATTGCAAGAAATGAATGGGGTTGCGCTGATACTGTAACGCATACCGTGAAAGTTGAACCAGACATTACTGTGTTTATCCCTTCTGCGTTCTATCCAAATAGTATGGTTGATTGTAAACCTGTTTCTTTCCAAGATGATTGTAACAAAACCTTTAAAATAGTTGCAGATGGAATTGAATCAATTGATATCATGGTATTTGACAGGTGGGGACAAATGGTATTTAGAACCAATGATGTTAAAATTGGTTGGAATGGTACAGATATGAAAACCAACCAAGACTGCCAACAAGATGCATACATATACCAAGTAAATGCGGTTAGTTCTGGTGGTAAGAAATACAGCTATTCAGGTTCAGTGATATTGTTTAGGTAGTTACCGAATCATTTTAAAAAGAAGGGCGGACTCACAAGTGAGTCCGCCCTTCTTTTTATCTCTATACGTTGAGAATTTTATTCAATTTCTATTTTTTCTTCTTCTTTGATTTGGGCATATCCTCCCCAAACATTTTTGATATTTTTAAATCCATGTTTTTTAAACAAGCTCGCAGCCATCATGCTTCTGTACCCGCCAGCACAATGAATCAAACACTCAGCATTTTTATCTAAATCTTCCACATGATTTACCAATTGGTCTAGAGGAATATTCTTGGCTTTTTTAACATGGCCTTCTTTAAATTCAGAAGGTTTTCTTACATCAATAATCATTGCATTTGGATTGTGTTTGGCATCTAAAGCAAATTCTTCTGATGAAATTGAAATGACCATGTCATATTTTTTATCAGCATTGAGCCAAGTATCAAATCCACCCTCTAAAAAACCTTTGATATTGTCAAATCCTACCCTGCTCAAACGAGTAATGGTTTCTTCTTCAGTTCCTGGTTTACAAACCAAAACAATTGCTTGATGAATATCTAAAATAGTTGCAGCCCAAATTGCAAATTGTCCATTCAAACCTAAATTGATGGAACCAGGAATAAAACCTAATTCAAAGAAATCAGGGATGCGGCTATCTATAATTACAGCCCCATTTGTTATTTCATTCTGGAAATGTTCAAGACTTAATGCTTGCAAGCCATTTTTTACAATAGCATTGTAATCGCTATAACCGTTTTTATTTAATGAAGCATCCTTGAAAAAGTAGGCAGGAGCAGGGCTAATTCCAGAACATACTGTAGATACAAATTCATTTTTATCTGTTATTTTAAGGGCATAGTTGTTTGCTTTTTGATCGCCAATGGTGCTAAAAGTTTCTTTGCCAATATTTTTACCACATGCAGAACCAGCTCCATGTGCTGGATACACAATTACATCATCAGGAAGCACGCTTAATTTTTTGAGAGAATCAAATAGCATGGAAGCCAATTCTTCTTTTGTAATGATGCCATCCAATAAGTCAGGTCGTCCTACGTCGCCTACAAACAAAGTATCACCTGTAAAAACCGCATGTGCTTTTCCGTTTTCATCGGTTAACAAGAAACATGAACTTTCTAAGGTATGCCCTGGTGTATGTATGACTTGGATGCTGATTTTGCCCAATTTGAAAACCTGTTCATCTTTTGCAACACAAACTTTATATCCAGTATTGGCATTGGGTCCATAAACTATTTCAGCACCAGTTTCATTGGCTAAGTCAATATGGCCGCTTACAAAGTCTGCATGAAAATGTGTTTCGAAAATATATTTAATATTGGCCTTGTTGCTTTTTGCCTTTTCAATATAGCTTTGGTAATCCCTCAGTGGGTCAATAATGGCAACTTCGCCGTCACTTTCAATATAGTAAGTTGCTTGAGCCAAACAACTCGTATAAATTTGTTCTATCATCATTTTTAGAATATTTTCTTAGGTGTGGTTCCGATAAATTCTTTCAAGTAAAAGGGTTCAATATAGGCAATATCAGCAAAATGCTTTTTTTCAAATAATTCATTTGCAAGCGCATACATTCCTCTAACAGAGGAATGAATATTGTTAAGGTATACCAGATTTGGAGACTTACATATATTTTTAAATTTCTCCGCTCCAGAACCCATGATGTAACATGTTTGAACTTCTAATAATTCATTAAAACTGCTTTCTTCCAGAATGACTGGAGCAACAGGACTGATATTGATGAATTCATCATTCCAAACGCCTGCATATACCTCCATTCTTCGTGCATCAATCATAGGAACCAACAATCCATTTTTAGAATAATTGGGGCTATTTAAGCCTTGATATGCCAATGATGCTAATGTGTTGATCGCAATCAATGGAATATCTAGTGCAAAGGCATATCCTTTAGCGGCAGACAAGCCCACTCTTAAACCCGTATAACTTCCAGGACCAATACTGATGGCAACTGCTTGAATTTGTTTGAGCGTACAATCTGCTTGAAGTAGGGTCTTTTCAACCAATAATTGAATTTTGGCTGCGTGTTCATTTCTGATGAAACTTTCTTCAATTGCAACTAATTGACCTTCTATTGACAAACCAATTGAGCAGACTTCTGTTGCTGTTTCTATGAGTAAAATTTTTCCCATTTTTCAAGCGCAAAGTTAGGTTGTTTTCATATTAAAATACAGTAAAGGAAAAGCTTAAAAATTTCCTATTATTTATTTAAATTTTAACCATCAGCGTAATTTCATTATCTTGCAGGGCTATTAAAATGACAAAACGCTGGATTTCAAAAATATTGCCCGAAAAAAACCTCGTCGAACAGCTCTCAAAGGTGATTAACCTCAACAAAGTATTGACGGGAATCCTTATTCAAAGGGGAATTCAGAGTTTTGACATCGCAAAAAAATTTTTCAGACCCCAACTTTCTGATTTGCACGATCCTTTCATAATGAAAGGGATGGACCATGCAATACTACGAATAGAAGAAGCCATACAAAACAATCAGAAAATACTGATTTATGGTGATTATGATGTAGATGGAACAACCGCAGTATCTACAGTTTACGGTTTCTTTTCAAAGAGAGATGAAAATCTAGATTATTATATTCCAGATAGGTATACTGAAGGTTACGGAATTAGTTTCATGTCTATTGACTGGGCAAGAAACAATGGATTTTCGCTCATCATTGCATTGGACTGTGGAATCAAATCAATTGATAAAGTAAAATATGCCAAAGACCAAGGCATTGATTTTATCATTTGTGACCACCATTTGCCTGGAGATGAAATTCCAGATGCCGTGGCTGTTCTAAATCCAAAACAAAAAGATTGTCCTTATCCGTTCAAAGAACTTTCAGGTTGTGGAATTGGTTTTAAGCTGATACAAGCTTATGCCCAAAAGCATCAAATTTCTTTCAAAGAAGTTGAAAAATACCTTGATTTAGCTGCAGTGAGTATTGCATCCGATTTAGTGCCCATCTTAGATGAAAACAGAATACTCGCATTTTATGGCTTGAAGAGGTTGAAAGACAATCCTAACAATGGACTGAAAGCATTGCTAGAAGAGTATCCTGTTAAACCTGAATACAGTGTAAACGATATCGTATTTTTCATTGGACCAAGAATCAATGCTGCAGGAAGAATAGCAGATGCAAAAGAATCGGTACGCTTGATGACATCACCCGATGCCGCAGATGCCAAAAGAATTGCATTTTTGGTGAATCAACATAACAACGAAAGGCGCACTTTTGACCAATCAATCACAGAACATGCCTTTGAGTTGATTGAGAAAGACCCCAATTTTGCAGATAGAAAAAGTACTGTATTGTTTCATAGTGAATGGCACAAAGGTGTTATTGGCATTGTAGCTTCACGTTTGATTGAAAAATATTACAGGCCTACGATCATTTTAACAGAATCGAATGGCATGGCTACAGGAAGCGCCAGATCTGTTGAGGGTTTTGATTTGTACAGTGCCATTGAAACTTGTAGCGATTTGTTGGATCAATATGGAGGGCATACGCATGCAGCTGGATTAACATTGAAACTAGAAAATTTAGCCTCATTCAGAGAGCGATTTGAAAAGGTAGTTGCAGACAATATTGCTCAAAGAAGTTTGACCCCAGAAATTGAGTACGACATGGAGATTGATTTGAGAACAATCACTCCAAAGTTTTTCAATGTACTCAAGCAATTTTCTCCTTTTGGTCCTGGCAATCAAAACCCAGTATTCATGAGCAAACATGTATGGGATGTGGGTGATGTAACCAAAGTGGGGAACAATCACCTGAAACTCAGTTTAACTCAAGAAAACGGGGGCAGAATATTCAAAGCCATTGCTTTTGGCTTAGGTGAACATTACGAAAAAGTGGCGCAAGGCATCTCTTTTGACATCTGCTATAGCATTGAAGAGAATCACTTCAATGGACATGTCAATTTACAGCTCAATATCAAAGATATTTTATTTAAGTCTTAGGCAATTTAGTCTAGCAAATGCCATAGGTTTTCCATGTAAGAAGGATCTGAAATTTTTGATTCATTTCCATCAGCAATGATTTGCTCTAAAAGCAGATCATTTTTCTTTCCTTGAGCCAATGCATAACTGTATGGACTTAAGCTAAAGGTTGTCAATTCATACTGAGATTTGAATTTGTCTGGATACAAATCAGATAACTCATGTTCAATATGTTTTTTGTGTAAGAAATGTTTGTCACCAACCTTGTCGGCCATTTCGTAATAATTTTGTACTGCAAGTTCTGAAATGGCATCAGCGTTGGGTTTGCGTAGTTTTTGGTATTCTTCAAAGATCTTTTCCCAATCATCTCCATAAGCCTCTATACACTCGTCTAAAACTACACAATCTTCAAAGCTACAGTTCATGCCTTGGCCATAAAAAGGAACGATGGCGTGAGCCGCATCGCCTAATAAAGCCAATTTATCTTTACGCACCCAAGGATAGCAACGAACAGTAACCAAGCTAGAAGTAGGGTTATTAAAGAAATCTTCCACTAAACTAGGCATCATGGCTACGACATCCGGAAATTGTGTTTTGAAAAAATTCAACACATCGGCCTCTGTTTGTAATTTTGAAAAACTATTTTCACCCTCAAAAGGCATGAACAATGTACAAGTAAAATCACCGGCAGGGTTTGGCAAAGCAATCATCATAAAGGCGCCACGTGGCCAAATATGCAATGCATTTTTTTCCATTTGAAATTGTGCATTTTCAGCAGCAGGAATACACAACTCTTTATAGCCAACATGCAAATAAGATTGGGAATAATTGAATCGATCAGTAATTTGCATTCTGCCCCTGGTTGCGGCAAATGCACCATCTGTTCCAATGATATGGTCAGATTGGAATGTGTGTAAACTTCCATCTTCCATTTCAAATTTAGCAATGCAATTGTCCATGTCCACATCCATACATTTTGCATTGAAATATAAGTGGATATTCGGGTAATTGGCAGTTAATTCAATGAGTTTTAAATTGAGTCTTCCTCTAGAAACAGAGTTAATGGCTTGTCCTTCTTTTCCGTAGGGTTGGTAATTTAATTCTGAAGCTTTTCCGTGCATCATTCTGCCCGTCATGGGTATGGCATCTTCCAAAATTTCTTCGTCTAAACCAATTTTTTTAAGGGCATTTAAGCCTCTTGTAGAAAGCGCTAAGTTGATAGATCTGCCTGCGTAAATTTTAGCAGTTCTTAAATCGGGCCTGCGTTCAAACAGGTGAACTTCAAACCCTCTTTTTGCAAGGTAGATTGATAAAAGTGAACCAGATAAACCTCCGCCTATTATGCTTATTTTTTTTGCTTTCATTGATACGAACTTATTTAATTACTAGTTGAATTGAAAGGATAGAAATCAATTTTTAAAATAGTTTTTTAAGGCTTGGCCAATTTGGTAAACTTCTTCAAAACTATTGTAGAGAGGAACAGGGCTCATTCTTATGACATTAGGTTCTCTCCAGTCGGGCATGATATTGTTTTGCTCTAAAAAGTCGAACAGTTTTTTGCCGTCATTTTTTACGATGATTGAAAGTTGACAACCTCTGTTTTCAGTTTCTTTTGGCGTAATTACAGTTAAAAATTCTTTGAATTCATCTAAGATAAAAGCCAAATAGGCTGTCAGTTTTTCACTTTTGCTTCTTAAATTTTCAATGCCTGCCGCTTTAAAAATTTCCAATGATGCCTTATGAATTGCCATCGGAAAAATCTGGGCATTACTCAATTGCCAGCCAGCTGCACCTTCCATCGGAATAAATCCTTTTTTCATTTGAAAACGACTTTTTTCATCGTGTCCCCACCAGCCAGCAAATCTTATTAAACCTGGGTTTTTGCCATGTCTTTCATGAACAAAAACACCGCTGGTTCCACCTGGGCCTGAATTCAGATATTTATACGAACACCATACGGCAAAATCAATATCCCATTCATGTAATTGTAAGTGCAGGTTACCCGCGGCATGCGCCAAGTCAAATCCAGCAATTGCACCAACTTTGTGTGCAGCTTCAGTAATGCTTTTCATATCAAATGCCTGACCTGTTAAGTAATTAACTCCTCCCATCATCACAATAGCAAGCTCGTTTTTGTGTTGTTCAATTGTTGCTAAAATATCTTCTGTTCTAAGCGTGAATTCTCCTTCTCTTGGAAGCAATTCAATGATGGCATCGTTTGGCTCTATACCATGAAATCTTGCTTGTGTTTCCATGGCGTATTGGTCTGAGGGAAAGGCGCTTCCTTCCATGATGATTTTATATTTTTGTTCGGTTGGCCTGTAAAAGCTCACCATCATCAAGTGTAAATTTGCAGTTAAGTTGTTCATCACTACAACTTCTGAAGGTTTTGCCCCTACAACTGCAGCAGCATTTTCGGTTAAAAAATGGTGGTAATACATCCAAGGATTTTTGCCTTTGAAATGGCCTTCTACCCCTAAATTGGCCCAATCTTCTAATTCTTGATTGATGGCCTCTTTGGCTGTTTTAGGCTGTAAACCTAGTGAGTTGCCGCATAAATATATTTGCTGATTTCCGTTTACTGTAGGAATATGAAATTGTTCACGAAACTTGGCTAAGGGGTCTTTTTGATCGAGTTCTTGCGCAAAAATGAGTGTATTTTGAAAAATCATAATTGGGATTTATAGGCAATTTTAATAAAAAGCCTTCATACTAAAAATGTACAACAAGAATTTGAAACAATTATTTAACCAAATCCCAGCTGTGGTCTCCCAATAATTTAACACTTGCAACATGGTTGCCAATTGGTTTGCTTCTGCCCCATTCTGAAGGACCAATCAAAGATAATTTGTAGTGGTCATCAATTTCATAAACATGGTAAACTTGGCCTATAACGGGTGTAAAGCGCATATCCGACTGGTAAATTTTTTCTGAAACCGTCAATCGCTGCTCTATTTCACGTACCTGCTGCATAATCAAATCGGCTTGTTTTTTTAACATGCTAATTTCTTGATTGGCATAGTGGTGCATGGCTTCAACCGCGTTGGCTTTAATTTTATTTTTGTCCTCTGGCTTAATTACCGGAGCGCCAATGCTTAATGGAATAGGTGACAATGATTGTGGGCCAATATAACTGCCGTCTTCATTGTATAAATTGTTTTCAGTTGCCATGTACCATACAAACCAAAATCACCTAAAAATGTTTGCCAAGTGTTTTTTTTGATTTATAATTGGCATAACCAATGAAATACACAACTATCCAAACAATAAATGGTTAAATTTGTAAGATAATTTCGCAAGCATGCAAGTTCAAGTTGAAATAGATCAAAATTCGGGTTTTTGTTTTGGAGTAGTCTTTGCCATTCAAATGGCTGAAGATATACTAAATGAGGAAGGCCATTTGTATTGCCTTGGAGATATTGTTCATAACGATGAAGAAGTTGCTCGACTCACAGCAAAAGGCTTAGAAATCATAGATCATGAACAATTGAAGCATTTAAAAAATGTAAAGGTTTTAATCAGGGCGCATGGCGAGCCTCCAGAAACTTACCAATTGGCCTTAGACAATCAAATAGAATTGGTTGATGCAAGTTGCCCAGTAGTTTTGAAATTGCAAAATAGGGTAAGAGAAGCTGCCAATGACCAAGAACAAATTATCATATATGGCAAACACGGGCATGCTGAAGTAAAAGGTTTGCTGGGTCAAACTGGGGGAAATGCCATTGTTATTGAAAAGTTTGAAGAACTAGAAAATTACACCTTACCAGCTAAGGTGCAACTCTACAGTCAAACCACCAAACGAACAAAAAATTTGTATGCGCTCAAACAACTATTAGAAGACAAAGGTATTCAAGTAGATTTTAATGACACACTTTGCAGGCAGGTAAGCAACAGAGATATTCAGCTTCGTGATTTTTCAAAAAAATATGATGTGGTTGTTTTTGTGGCAGGTGTTAAATCTTCAAATGGTAAAGTATTGTTTGATGTATGTAAAGACAACAATCCACGTACGCATTTTATCAGTCATGAAAATGAGCTAGATAAAGCTTGGTTTAATGAAGGGGAAAATATTGGAATATGTGGTGCAACATCAACCCCTCAATGGCAAATGGAAAAAGTACAATCAGCAATTTTGGCATTATGAGAAACACAGTAAAATATATATTAGCAGGATTGGTTTTATTGCCTATCCTTTTTGCATTTTCATCTTTAAACAAAGGGGATAAACATTTTCACCAATTCAAAATAAATGCATTGACTGGGGGTAAAACCATTGACATGGCTCAGTTTAAAGGGAAGTATGTTTTGTGTGTGAATGTGGCCAGTTATTGTGGATACACCAAACAATATACAGCTTTGATTAACCTGCAAAAACGTTATGGTTCAAAATTGGTTGTCATTGGCTTTCCTTGTAACCAATTTGGTGAACAAGAACCTGGAACACCATCAGAAATTACTAATTTTTGTAAAAAAACCTATGGAGTTAATTTCCTACTTACCGAAAAAATTGATGTCAAAGGTAATGCACAGCACCCCATTTACAAATGGTTAACAGATGCAAACTTAAATCAAAAAGAAAGCCATGAAGTCAAATGGAATTTCAATAAATTTTTGATCGACCCTTCAGGCAATTGGTTGGCTTACTTTCCTTCTTCAACAGACCCACTGGACGAGAGTATTACGCAGTATTTGAAATAATTAAGGGGCAAAAGCCAAAGCTGCTACGCTTGTTTTACAGCTGCCAGCTTCTTGAAGTGCTTTTGCTAAACTTTCAATGGTGGCACCCGTTGTAATGACATCATCTACAAGTAAAAAATGTGCATCATTTTTGAGTTTGTATAGCTCAGCATCAATTTCATAAATACTGCTGACATTCTCCCATCTTTCTATTCTCGATTTTGAAGTTTGAGTACTGGTGTAAATTTTACGTTTCACCAAATGGCTGATGTTAGGAATTTCGGTTGCCTTGCACATGCCTTGCACAATGAATTCACTTTGGTTATATCCTCTTTTTTTTAATCTTTTTGCATGAAGTGGAACAGCAATGATTCCATTGATGCCAGCTATTTGAAGTTCTTTTGATACTTTATGACCAAAGCGAAATCCGAATTCAAAAGCCAAATTTTTGTTCCCATTGTATTTAATTTCTTGAATCATGTTTTTAACTATTCCAGTTTTCTTAAAAAGTAAATAGGCATAGGCTTTTTCAATGTTTATCCTCCCCCAAAAGGTTTTTTCAAGTGGATTGTTTGAATGTCCATCTTGGCTGAAATAAGGTAGGTCAAACAAGCAATTGATACAGAGTATTTTTTCTTGTACCAAGAGTACCTTTTCGCAACCAAGACAGGTTTTAGGAAATAATATATTCAAAAGCAATTCAAGCATATTGCAAACATGCCAAATTAGCTTTATAGGAATCCCTTAAATCTTGAATGAAGTATTAATCTTGCTTGATAAAATTAGCGTCTAAATTCCACATCACAAAACTCCATAAATCGCATGCATCCTCTATTAATTTTGATGTTGGCTTGCCTGCGCCATGTCCTGCTTTGCTATCAATTCTAATCAACACTGGATTGCCATTTTCTTTTTGATTGGCTTGAAGGGCAGCTGCAAATTTGAAAGAATGCGCAGGCACTACACGGTCGTCATGGTCAGCTGTCATGATAAGTGTTGCCGGATAATTTACCCCTTTTTTGAGGTTATGAAGTGGTGAGTATTTAAGTAGATAATTGAACTGCGTTTCGTTTTCACTGCTCCCGTATTCAACTGCCCATCCCCATCCAATAGTAAACTTGTGGTAACGCAACATATCTAAAACACCCACGGCAGGAATGGCCACTTTAAATAAGCTTGGTTCTTGGGTCATACATGCGCCTACCAGAAGCCCTCCATTAGAACCACCATGTATGGCTAATTTATTGCTAGATGTGTACTTGTTTTCAATCAAGTATTTTGCAGCATAAATAAAATCATCAAATACAGTTTGTTTTTTTTCTAACATACCCGCTTGGTGCCAAGTTTCGCCATATTCACCACCCCCTCTTAAATTGGCTACTACATAAATCCCCCCTTGTTCTAAAAACAACATCCTAGATACAGAAAAACTAGGAGTTAAGCTAATATTAAAACCTCCGTAACCATACAAAAGTGTTGGGTTGTTTCCATCCAATTTAATTCCTTTTTTACAGATGACGAACATGGGAATTTGAACACCATCTTTAGAAGGATAAAACACCTGCTTGGTTTCACATTCTTCTGATTTGAAATGGGTAGCAATTTTTTTGAACAAAGTTGATTTACCACTTTCAATTTGGTATTTGAAAATTTCACCCGCATTGGTAAAAGAGCTAAAAGAGAAATAGGCTACTTTGCTTTCTTTATGGCCAGAAATGGGGGTCGCTGTTCCTATTTCAGGGAGTTGAATTTCGTGCGCTAATTTCCCATTAAAATTGTACTGAAACATTCTTGTGCTCGCATCTTGAAGGTATGTGGCAAATAGTTTACCACCACAGGTAGTTACTTGCTCCAATAAATTTTTATTTGCTTCAATTATAATTTGCCAGTTTGAAGGTTCTGGATGAAGTGGATTTACAAGCACCAATTGGTAGTTAGGGGCATTGCAATCGGTATGTACCAATATTTTATCATTGATGTTATCAATGATGCTATAATTGTATTTGAATCCCTTGAACAAAATTCTAAAATTACCTTTGTCTTGATTTAGATCTTTGAACCAAATTTCAGTACCCGATGTGCCTTCTGAACAATTGATAAATAAATATTTTTCGTCCTCACTTACGCTTGCATTAAAATAACGGAGTGGGTGCAATTTGTCTTCATACACCAATTTATCCTCAGATTGGTTTTGACCCAATTGATGGTAATAAATTTTCATGAATTCATTTTGTCCACTGAGCGCTTTACCCTCTTTTGGTTGGTCATAACGACTGTAATAAAAGCCATTTCCTTTCCAAGCGGCATTGCTAAATTTTACCCAATAAATTTCGTCTTTTAATTTTTTACCAGTTTTGGTTTCCATGACAAATATTTCATTCCAATCACTGCCGCTTTTTGCAATACCAACCGCCATATATTGATGGTCTTTACTGAATGAAATTCCTGAAAGAGAGACCGTACCATCATCTGAAAGTTTGTTCGGGTCTAGGAATACCTCTGTTAAACCATTTGAGCCATTTTGTTTGTATAATATACTTTGATTTTGTAGCCCATCGTTTTTGAAGAAATACAAATCATCACCCTCTGTAAATGGCGTACTAATACGCTCATAATTCCAAATTTTTGTAAGCCTTTTTTTGATTTCCTCTCTACAAGGAATTTTATTCAAATAGTCTTCTGTACATGTGTTTTGATTTTTTACCCAAACGCCAACCTCAATGGCGGTGTCTTGCTCTAACCATCTGTAGGGGTCAGCAATATTATTGCCAAAATAATTGTCAATTGTTGAATCTGATTTTGTTACAGGATAAATAGGTCCTTTAGCAGTCATTAGTTTATTGTTTGAATTGATACAAGCCCCAATTGAGCAGATTAAAAACAAGTTTAGTACTTTAAACATTTATGGTTGATATTTAATATTAAATGGAACGAAATGGATTGTTTTTACCTCTTACAAATTATAAGGTTTTATTAATTAGAAACACAAGATACTTTGTTATTTTTGTTAATTAAATTTATTACTACCCAAAAAATGCATTTTCAATTGTACTTATATTCCTTTTTAGCTTTTTCTCTCTTTGTCTTGGTTGAAATTTTAACTAGAAAATACAGTATTCAGCTAAATTCTTTAGTTTTTGTATTTAGAAGAACAGTACTCACCTTGCTTTTTTCAATTGCATGGTTTTTTGCCTCAAATTCAATAAATAACAACCTTAACTTAAGTACTGGCTCAATCTATCATCTAGTACTTTGTGCCATATTAATGGGTATAGGACTAATTAGTTTTGTAGAATCAAATAAACACCTAACACTTACCAACATATTATCGATTCAAATGCTGGGAATCATCCTTAAGTTGGTTTTAGACTTAACGGTTACATTTCAGTCTACGGGATTCTTGGGTGTTTTTGGCGTTTTTCTAAGTGTTTTTGGTTTGTTTTTATTGGTGAGTTTGCCAGAGAATAGAATAGGTGTTTTTTGGGCATTGATGAGTTCTCTTAGCTGGTGTATAGGTTATGATTTGATTTTTGAACCTATAAAAATGCTGGGTGCTCCATTAACGGTAGTATTGATTGATTCCATGCTATTAATAGCTACATTGGTTATTTTATTCTATAGAAAGAGAAGCAATGAGGTTTTAAAGGTATTTTCAAACTTAAATTCACCGATTGTTATTATTGCCATGTTAAATACCGTAGGTATTCTTGTTTTGGCATATGGCTCCAAACTTTATGATATTGAAATTGTTTCTGTCCTGAATATCTGTTTATATCCCATATCAATTTTAATGGTAAGATATTTTTTTAATGAATTGGTTGTTGTTAAAGAGTGGATTGGAATCTTATGTATATTTATTGCTGTAGTTCTACTTTACCTTTTTTTATAGGTTGGTCTAAAATCTTTCAAAGAATGTTAAATTTGATAGTCTAAAATCTATTAAAATGAAAATAATACAATTTTTAATTGCTATTGTATGTTTACTTATCACATCAAAAAATCAGGCGCAAACAATAACATGTAAAATGCCATTGAGTATTGGTGAATCTGTTAAATTAGAATCATTCAAAGGATTTAAAAATTATACTGTAGCCAATGCCAATATAACAAATGAGGGTTTTTTTGAATTGAACTTTAGTTCTTCAGACTATGGCATGGCTTATTTAATTGTTAAGGGTCAAAAACCTTTTTTGATTGTACTATCTAACGAATCGATAGAAATAGAGGCAGAGTCATTTAATAACCCTCAAAGTGTTAAGTTGATCAAAGGAAGGCAAAACCAATTGTTCTCAAAATATGCCCAAGAACATCCAAGACGAGAGCAAGCCTTGACGGCTTGGATTTATTTAGAGGAATTGTATAAATCTGACAGTAATTTTTTTGATAAAGTAAACCAATTAGGCTTTATAAAAAATGAAAAGAAACGGTTAAAAGATGAAGATGATAACTTTTTAAATCAATTACCTAAAGACGACTACATCAAATGGTTTTTGCCTATTCGTAAAACTGTAAGCAATGTTTCGAGTATAGCCCAACAAAGAGTTCAGGAAATTCCTGCAACGATTGATTTTTTTAGAAAACTCAATTATTCAGACAACAGACTCTATAAAAGTGGTCTATTAAAAGATGCAATTGAAGGTCATTTTTGGCTGATAGAAAACAGCGGTCAACCCTTAGATACAATTCAGGTTGAAATGAAAAAATCAATTGATGCAATCATAGGTAATTTACTTACGGATGAAACTAAACTCAATGAAATAACAGACTATTTATTTGATTTACTTGAGAGGCAGAGTTTGTTCCAAGCTTCTGAATACTTGGCATTGAAAGTGTTAAACGAAAAAAGTTGTACCATCAATAACGATTTAGCTAAACAATTAGAGACCTACCGTGCCATGAAAAAAGGCAATACAGCTCCTGATATTGTTTTTCCGTCAAACGCATTTTTCCCTGCAGGAAAACAGGTTAAAAAACTATCTGAACTTTCGAGTAACTACACGGTGGTTGTTTTTGGTGCAAGTTGGTGTCCAAAATGCAAAGAAGAATTGCCCGCCATTGCCAAATATTATGCCAATTGGAAGGCAAATGGGGTAGAAGTTGTTTTTGTTTCGTTGGATGACAACAAAGAACAGTTTGTGAATTTTGCAAAAGATTTTCCTTTTATCAGTATCAGTGATTTAAAAAAATGGAACAGTCCAATTGCCAATGATTACTATGTATTTGGCACACCTACCATTTATTTATTAGACCAAAAAAGAGAAATTTTGTTACGTCCAATTTCAGTTCAACAAATGGATGCATGGGTTGATTGGTTTTTGGTGAAAGCAAACAAATAGTTTTTCAATCAATAGCTGTTCGAAGTCTTATTTTACCAAAAACGGGAAATTGGCATAAGCAACCTGATTGTAGGGGTCTTTGATGTAAACAAAAAGCCTGTATGCGCCACTGTTAAATGGGGCTTTCATTTCAAAGTTTGTTTCATTCAATTGCTTCAATTTTACTGCAATTGCTTCTGGTTTCAATTCAGCATCACCACCACTTTTGGTATACATACTTTCTGGAAGCAATTCCCACTTTATTTCGTAGCCCTTCAATGGCATACTCGTAAGGAGTTGTATGTTTATTTTTTTCCCTCTTTGGGTATTACAATTTTCTGAAGGCTTGAGGCCATTTAAGGTGAATGCCTGAATTTGTACAATTGGGTTTTGGGTTTGTTTTCCTGTCCAAATATTTTCTAGTACCTGAACACTTTCTGTTTTGTTTTTGTCTACAAATAAGCCATACCAGGTTGGTGTGGTTTCTTGTTTTTGACCCCATAAAAATGCAAATGACCCCATACATTGCACGCTATCAACTGCTATTTTGTTCAGGTATCTGTTTCTAAAAACGGCTGCTTTTTCAGTGGATGTTTGCTCAATAGGGCTACCCCATGAAGTTTTAGAGACTTCCCAATGTCCATTAGGTCCCCATTCAGTTACCAAGTAAGGTTTTTGCCAACCATATAGCTTTATCTGCTCAGGAAGTGTTTCTATGTCTCCATAGGTATTTACTCCCAGTATATCAATGCTAGGACAATGCTTTTGAATTAATTTCACTTCAGCCACATCTATACCAGCTGTAACAACACAAGTTGGATGGTTGGGGTCTTCGGAATGAATCATGGCTGCTATTTTTTCTACAGCTTTCCAAACATCGTAATTGGTATAGGCCAAATCAACTTCGTTGCCAACACCCCAAAGTAACAATGCTGGGTGATTTTTATAAGCATTCACAATGCTTTTGAACTGTGCCAATTGGTCTTCACATGCCCAAGCATCACTGTAATCAAATCCATGTCTTTCAGGCACCATCCAAAGCCCTAACATAACAGTTAATCCTTTTTTTTGCGCCTCGTCTAAAACCGTTTTTGCATGCTCAGGTCCCCATAAACGAATGGTATTTGCCCCTGTTTGAACTGCTTCATCTAAAAAAACTTCACCGCCTACGCCTTTTACATAATAAGGTTTTTCTGCCCTTGTAAGCTGGTATCCAATAGTAGGAGTATAGCGCACAGCCACTTTAATTGCCTGAGCATACGTTTGATTGAGCCATAAAATTACACAGCAAATAATCAGTAAAAGTTGTTTTAAGTTATTCATGACGCTTTTGAATTTTTTTGAAAACAATTTGCTTTTGTGTAACTATTTTGAGCAGATAGAACCCATCTGGAATAGTAGCTAAGCCCTCGGTATAATTGTATTTATTGCGGTTTTCAAAATGTATTTTTCCGTCCATTCCGTACAAAGAAACGGACTCAACAAATTGGTCATTGGACAATGAAAAAGCAGTTGTAAATGGGTTTGGAAATACATCTACTAACTGTTTGTTTGTTTCAATTTCTTGGATTGCATTGGCTGCATTGCAAGGTTCCAACTCAAGTGCAATATCGTCTAGGTAATACACATCGGTACTGTTGCTATTGGGAGCAAACAATAGTACCAATTGATCTATGTCTTGTGCGGCTGTACCTGCGTCTGGTTGCGCGCTAAAACGAAATGTCAATTCTTCCCAAGCCCTTGTTTTGCTTGTAATGGCTTGTAAAACACTTCTTCTTCCCGAAGGGTAATCTTTACTTGCTTTATCTCTGTTTTCTAAGTTTAAATTGATAGTGGTTCCTATGGGTGCTGTTGTAAAAACCTTCATTTTGAGTTGAAGAGTTCCATTTTCAAAAGGCAGGGCATAATTGATGGGTTTTGCTTGAACGTACAAAACGTCATAGGTTACATTTCCATTTCTGTAATACCTGTTACAGAACATACTTGAATTGGTGCTGTCTTTAGTGGGGTTGGTAACGGATGCTCTGTATGTTCCAGTTCCTCCTACCCAATAAAAACTTCTGCTGTTTTCCGCATCATCGATGATGCTATAACAACTATCAGGTTTCACGCTAACTGTTTTATAAAGTGTTTTACGCTTGCCATCATAATTGATGGTTACTCCTATACTGTCAGTTCTATTTCCCCACTTTACCAATACACTATTGGTGCCAATTCCACTTAAAATTGATGCCGATGTTGGTATTTCCCAGCTGTAAGTTGCACCCGTTAATTGGGGTACATAAAATATGCTTTGCCAAGCATTTTTCATAAGAGTTGAAGGTCCTGAAATAATTGTGTTTTCGAGGTTTTGATATACCCTTACATAATCAACAACAAACAAGGCAGAATCCGGTGTACTGGCGTCTGGATAACCTAAAAAATTACCACCAACTGCCAAATTAATCAAGCAATGGAAATTGCGGTCAAATGGCCAACAAAAATCTTTAACCATTGATCGGTCTTTGCTTGCATACAAGAAACCATCAACATACCACCTGATACTGTCCTTTGTCCAATCTAAACTAAATTCATGGAAGCTATCTGTAAAATTACTTTGGCTCAAATTATAACTTGAAGTAGCGTATTTGTTGTTGGGTGCATAGGCGCCATAATGTATGGTACCATATACTGTTTGTGGTTCTTGACCTTTGCCTTCTAATAAGTCAATTTCACCACTCAAGGGCCATTTTCCCCAATAAGCATCTGAAGGCAAAAACCAAACAGCTGGCCAATAGGCTTTACCCTTCGAAAACTTAGCGCTTACTTTTATGCTGCCACAGGTAAAATCGAATTTATTCAGGCTTCGGATTCTTCCAGAACTGTAGGTTGAATTGCCTGTTGTTTCTTTTTTTGCTTTGATGTTTAAGTATCCGTTTTTTACTTCAATAGCCTCTTTTTTATACCATTCTAATTCATTGTTTCCCCAACCACATAAATCGGGGCAGCCATCACCTAGTTGTACTTCCCAATTGTTGGAATCTAGGGAGTTCCCGTTGAATTCATCAGCCCATCTTAAAAAAGATTGAGCATGTGTTTGCATTCCTCCTACAAGAAAACACAGTAAAACAATACAGTTGTTTAGTTTCATGTTATTTGTATTTTTTGATTTGGATATTGCCCAAAATAAGCTCGCCATTTTGATTGAATGAACAGATCAGTTGTTTGAAATACTTTGTCTGAAAATTTACTTTTTCGAATGGGAAAGCAGTCAAGGGAATGCGATAAGTTTCCCAACCTAAAGTATCTTTAGTGAGGTATTGATCACTCAATGCAAGCAAAGATTTTTGACCCTTAAAAGATTCAAAACCCAATGCGACCATACCAGGGTCTCCTTTTAATGATATTTCCAAGTATAAACTGTTTAAGGAATCTGCAAAGCTTGTAGCCTGCCAATTTTCCCATGTCATCCCAATTTCATTTTTAGAAGCTGGGTTGACATTGTCAAATTTTTTGACATGAATGCAAGGTTTTCCTTCTAAAATGAGTGAGGAATCAACAACAATACTCCTGTTTGCAAAAGCGCCAAATCCCCAATAATTGGCTTCATTTCCATCAAATACATTTACTGGAAAAATTGTTGTAAGTGTTTCACCGTATTTATTTTGTATGGTGTTTGTGTTTTTTTGACGAACCAGTTCAATATTGTCAATTAAAAAATCACCCGCACCTTGCAATTCAATGTTCAAACTTTTGATAAAACTAAAATCACATTTTGCAGTGTTGTCTGCAACAAAAATGGATAGTGGTATAACTACTTTTTGCCAATTTTCATTGATAGGGTAGGTGCTCAAGTGGTTTGATTTTAAAGCAGCAGCAGCTTGTTTACCATTGTAATCTTCCAGTAAAAAAATAAGTGTTGGAATGAACGCATTGCCATGTGTACTCCTAAAATCAAAACTCAAACTTCCATTTTGCATCCAGTCGGTAATGTCTTTTGCAACATAGCCGTTCCAGCCAATGCCCATACCCAACCATGGGCAATTTTCAGCTTTGTTCCATTGTAAATGCAAACAAGTTTTTCCTGTTTTTGCAAGCGAATCAAATTTTGAAAGGTTTTTGCAATTGGTTTTTTCTAAGCCCCAAATATCAGTGGCATTTTCATCAAAAATTGTTTCTGATTGGGTTTGGACGATTTGTTTGTCGGAATAAGTATTACCCCATTCATCAACCAGTTCTAATGGGTGCATAGAAACGCCACAGTTCCAGTAAAACAGACTCAGTAACAAACAATATGTAAACAGCTTATTCATTAAGGTTGGAATGGCGCATTGTAGGTAAATGAGCAAAAATCAATTCCTGCTCTAGTATTGCCACTGGTTCCAGCTTTTGCAAGCAATAAAAACTGCGTAGCAATAATTCTATCTGGATCTTTTTTACCTGTTCGGTCAACATTGCCAAAGCCACCAGAGGTAGATATTTTAGTAGCTGAATAAGGAAAGCTGATCAATTTCCATCCTGTCCAATTGACTGCAATTCTATAATTATAGGTGCCTTCTTCTGCGGCTTCGTAACTTCCATTTTTGTTGTCATCTTCTTGAAACTCTATGCTCAACTCTGCCTTGTTATCGCCCCATCCATACACGTATGCGTTAAAATATATTTTTTCAGGATTTTCAGTTGCGAAGTTAAAATACAAGCCATTGGTATCTGCTTGGCTAATTTTAGTTGCTAAATTCATCCCGCATAAAAACAAACTAGCAGTTGCGCCATGGTTTCCAGCCAAAACATAATACCTGCTTTTTTCTGCAGGAGCAATTCCTTGGTAGTTAACAGCAGTACTGTTGTAACTTTGTTGACCCTCACTAAAGGTATTGTAAGGTCTTTGTGGACTTTCAAAATCATCAATGAGGATGTTTACTTCAGGTGTGGGTCTGATACCAAGGATGGTGACTGTATCTGAATACAAAGTGTCTTTCAATTGACTAAAAAATAATCGAGCAAAACAAGGTTCGTTTTTCCTGAAAAAGGGCGCAAACGTAATGGTCCCATTCCAATCAATAGGGTTGCTGATGAAGTCTTTTTCATTGCCAGTAAATACCTTTTTGGCCCCACTGTTCATACCAATAATTTCGAGTGTCCAATTGGATCTGATAGATAGTTTTGCTGTAAAAAACAGGTGTTCATTTTTTGAGAAATCAATTGTTTTTTGACTTGCTCTCAATGGGCTAATCACCTCAAAATTTCCAAAAATATCTACCAATTCAGGACCTTCTATGGCTGCTTCTTTTTTACAGGCTACAATGCCCGTTAACAGACATAATGCACACAGTATTTTAAAGTAATTTTTCATATTAAAAGAACAGGTTATAAATGACTGCAAATCGGTGTAAAGTATAGTTTTTTTGACTGTCTAAACTGTTGTCTCTATTGGCTTGTTGGTACTGTATTTTTAAACTGGTATTTGGCCCAAACTGATAGTTCAACCCGCTGATGTAAATGTTTTCTTTGAGTTGTGTTTGGTAAGCTGAAAAGAAGTCAATATCGTTTACAGTATTTCTGTTGGCGATGAATTCGTTGCCTGAAGCCTTGAACAATATACCCGCTAGTTCAATGGAAAGTTGGTCAAACAATACATAATTTAAACCTGCCTTGATGAATTCGCTGTTTAAATGGATGCCATCAATGGCTTTCTCTCCAGCTCTATGCGTTTCTTGTTTTTTGTAACTCAAGCTTAAATCGAATTTCTTTTTACCTGCATACAGTTCATTCAATTGAACGGTAGCCTGTGCTTTTAATTCATTGAATTGTCTGAGTTCAGTGGTTCCTTGTCCTGTAATCTCTTGTTCATTCAAGTAACTTGCTTTCAACTGAACACAATCATGAAATGGGTGTCTCCAAGAAACCGATGCAATAAATCCTTGTCTGTTGGGTGTTGCCATTCCGTAGGGTCTGATGTTCTCGTATTGAGGATCGAAATAACTTAACTGAGGGTTCAATTGCGTGTTTAAAAAAATGGGGTCAGTCATGATTTCAATCAAACCAGCCGGTCTTGGAATTTCTCTGTTGGTATAGTACGGAAATTGTGTTGCAATTTGGTTCCAATTGATTCTTCTGCTTTGACTACCCATGCTCCTGAAGCTTGTAGAGGTATAATTCATACCTAATTCAACAGCAATTTTGTGTGCATCGTTTTTCAGTGAAATCGTTCCATTCATGCTACTCCCTTCTGGTGTTTTAACCATACTTTGGTAAGCATTGTAATCTACATACGACTTTCCTAATTCAACATCTAATGCCAGTAACCAATTGGCTAATTTGTATGCATCTTTGATGGCAATGCTGTGTAAACTGTTTTTAAAATGACTATTGCTAAACATGGCTGTGTTTTGAACATCAAAAGTTTGTGCCATTTGATACGATACCTGCAAATGGTTCAATGATTTAGTAGCAATTGTGAAACCACTAAAAAGCCTGTCAGGCACACTGAAATAATCAGTTTGTTTGTTTTTGGTAATCAAACCTGAAACCTTTACTTGGTTGAGGTATTTTTTAAAATCAAATACTAGATTTGCTTGGGCACCTTGCTGTCTCCAAGAGTGGTCGCCATAGAATTTATCGTAATGGTTGATTTCTTGAAACAATTGCAATGCTTTCACCTGATTTTCTCCAGCTTCTTCAGTAAAATTATACAAGGTTAAGGGCGTCATTTTGGTATTCAAATCACCCACCTGAAAGGCTAATTTTTTAAAGAGCAATCCCCTCAAATACAACTCCCTCAATTGGTAATTAATACCGCCACCCCAAAATCCGTTTAAATCGTTTTGAACCCTGGTTGTAGCTTTTATCTCAGTGTTTTCATTGGGCCTGATATGGAAACCCAAATCAAAGAGCGCATAGCCTGTTTGTTGCTTTCTAGGGTTGGTTGTATCCTGACTCAAAATGTTTCCTTCAATGCCGCTGTTGATCATGTTGAATCTGCCAGCACCATAAAAGTCAATTTTCTTTTCCTGAGCAAACACAAGTTTTGTCAGTAATAGCAAGACAAAAACACTATTTTTTGTTTTTCTGTTCATGTTAGAAAAATAATTTAAGTTCAATACTCGACTCGGTTCCTTCTATATGGTCTTTTGTGAAACTTTGGTCCTTTTGACTGAATATGCGATGCCTCATGTACATATTCATGTTGTCGTTAAGTTTGATATCAAGGCCAAGTCCGTACATGGTTGATTGTTGGTTAACGGGATTGTTTAGCACGCTGCCAATTTTACCATCGTTGTTGTCGCCTTTGTTCATTTGGTTGTTACCAACTATACTTTCATATCCAAAACTCGTAATCAAACCAACACCATTTCTAATTTGAAAAATACCGTCCAATTCATGGTATTGTGTTTGCAAATATGCTTTGTTGTTCAATACTGGAATCACAGCTAAAAAATTCTGAGCTGAACCGAATGAACCTACATACAACAAGTATCCTGGTATGCTGCCTAATCTGAATCTTTGTTTAAGTTGAATTTGAAGCATGTTAAATCCGGTTAAACTTTTAGCCATTCCATTGGCTGCCGTATCTACAATTTGCATGGTTTGAGAAAAGCCCCTGAAGTATGAAGTCCAATTGTTGTATGCACCAATATTGTTGGTAAAAGGTGCAAACCTTGAAAAAGGCAGGGCATTTATTTTATGGCCAAATGACAAATTATTGCCCATTTGCTCTATTTCTTGGCTGAACATATTTCCAACATTCAATTTTGTATTGCTACCCAAATTGATCCAGCTGTTCAAGCTCAATCCTTGTCGGTTGTTGCTTACCTGACCTACGTCTGTTATGGATCCTGAAAAATTGCTGATTCCACCACTATTCGCATTGGTTGCTCCTCCTTGGTTAACAGCACTGCTGCTCAATACGGCTGTATTGTTGCTTAAAAAGTTGCCATAGTAATTTACAAAATTAGGGCTCAAGTAAAAGGCTTCAACTTCAACAGGTACCATGAACCATTTTTTAGGTGTTTTTATTTTTAGGCGAAGCGCGTTTCCCCATCCTTTTTTTTGTACTTCGGAATAGAGTTGTCCTCTTCCCAATTCAGCGGCTATTTCAAGGCCATCTTTTTCATAGTCATAAGAAAAGGTTTGGAGCTGAATTCCAGCCTCTTCTTTTGCCAACGAATCTGGGTATACTTTGTAGTCCATGAATTGTAAACCCAATACATGGCTATTGATTTTCTTTTTCAATCTACCTCCAACCGTGTACGAAGGAATTTTACTATCAATGATTGCTTGAGCAGGCGTGGTACCATATAACAACCTAAACGAAATATTACCTGGAATATCGTTGCCGTCAACCAATAAGCCCTTGAATGGCTGCATGCCAAATCGCATGTCTCTGCTGATGTTTCCGTATTCAAAATAATTTGATGCACGCTCATGGGCTATGGCATTGCCTTCCCAAGGCCATCTCTCAAACAAGCTGAAGCGTTGGTAACCGATAAAACTACTGAATACCATACCACTCATGTCAATCCAATTGATGCCACCCATATGGGCCGTATATTTTCCGTAAGCAGTCTGAAAGCTACCTGTCAGGTTGATTCCTAAATTTAAATTGACGATACCACTGCCCGGTTGACCAGAAAAATTGTGGTAAAGCGCATAATCCATTCCAACATAAGTTTTGGATGTTGCTTGTACGCCAATGTTCAACAACATCAAAGGCGGATCACGGTAAACATCGCCTGTTCCTATAATGTATGCTGGCGCATTGGCATAAGCATTACCAGGTATTACGGTAAACGCATCCTTTAAATCCCTGTTGATGCCAAAAAAACGGTAGTATCCATTTACTTGTATTTTTTTCAATGGCAAACCCTTGAAAGGGCTAGAAGCAATAGGCACTTGCAAATCCAAGGAGTCTTGGGTTTGTGCATACATGTTGCTTGTCAATAAACATATCATCAAGCGGGTTGTAAGGGAGAATATATTGAATGGGTTTTTCAGAAGCTTGTTTTTTAAAATTCGCTAAACAATTTCGGAGCAATTTGTCAATTTCTTACACTTTGTTGCCCCAACTTGCATACTACAGCTTTTGAGGCGCTACATCATTGCTACTACAAACAAAATCAAGTAGCTGAAAATAAAATGTTTAAACCTGAAAATAAAATGTATATTACCACTCCAATTCTTGTAAAATTTAATGGGAATGCGTGTAAAAAAAACAATTTTTTATTTGTTGTTGAGCTGTTTTTTAATGGCCAACCAATTTGTACATGCGGCATTGGTTCAAACAAATCCAATGGTTTTTAATTATCCCAAATCCATTACAGCAGCTGGTACTCAAACTTGGGACATCGCCCATGCCTCCAATGGCTTGATATTCTTTGCAAACAATGATGGTTTATTGGTATTTGATGGCAAAGATTTTACCAAATATCCTCTGCCTGCCAAATCAATCCTCCGTTCCATCTATTACGATTCGCTTACACAAAGGGTTTATGCTGGTGGCCAAAACGAAATCGGCTATTTTGCATTTGACAACAAGGGTAAGCTCAATTTTACCTCGCTTGCGCAATTATTGCCAAGTACTTTAAAAGGTTTTGAAGATGTCTGGTCAATCAAAGCGCATGCAGGCAGGATTTATTTTCAAACCAGCAGTCAATTGTTTGTATACAATCGCGGCCATCTACAAGTCTTGAAATTGGGTACAAGAGCTTTGGAAAATAGCTATCAATTTAATCAAAAATTATACATTACTGATATTGATGGAACCATATATACCATTGACAATCAGAATAAAACAACTGTTTTAGTTTTCAATACAGGTTTGCATATTTCGTCTATTTTGCCCTTTAAACAGAATGAGTTGTTGCTATGTACATTTAAAGATGGCTTGTTTATTTACAAAGACAAGCAAGTACAGAAATTACCCATTGATGATGCCGCACTTAAAAATGCAAGTATTTACAAAGCCATTCCATACCAGAATCACTTTTTATTAGCGACCAATCGCTCTGGAGTTTTTTTCTTGAATGAAGAGGGTGTTCCTTACAAAAATCTCAATTTAAAAGAAGGACTTCAAAACAACAATGTACTCTCCATTCATGTTGACCCAAACTTGAATGTATGGTTGGGTTTAAACAATGGCATTGACTTGGTAAGACTCAATTATCCCTTTGGGCATATTGTGCCAGACGGGATGTTAAAAGGTACGGGCTATACAATGGTTGAGTATGGTGATGCCTATTATTTTGGTACCAACAATGGTCTATATTACAGAGCCAAAAACAATACCTCAACAGATGCGTATACCTTGGTTGCCAATACAGAAGGGCAGGTTTGGTCAATCCAAGTGATCAATGAAAAATTGTTCATGTGTCACCATGAAGGACTTTTTGAAATAAAACAACTACAAGCAGAAAAAATTCTCGATTGCAGGGGCGCCTGGAAAATAAAGGCATTGTCAAAGCATCCCGGAAATTTTATTTTAGGAACTTACAATGGTATCAGCCTATTAAAATGGAACAAAGAGACGCTATTGTTTCAACAAAATTATTCAAGGTTCAAAGAGTCGAGTCGTTTTTTGGAAGAAGATGCTGACGGCAATGTTTGGGTAGGTCATCCTTACAAAGGCATGTACCAATTAAAGTTGAGTGCTGACCTTACTGCTATTTTGAATGTTAAATTGTATGGTAAGAAGCAAGGCTTACCAGCAGAAACCGAAAATTATGTGTTTAACACCGACCTTGGTCTTACCTTCAATACCCAATCAGGCATATACACATACAACGAACAAACAGACCGGTTTGAATTGGCCAAACTGCCTCTAGAAATCATAGATGCCAAATTGGTTTATAAGCGTTTTATAAATGGCAACAATGGCAATATTTGGTACATTACTGCCAGTGAAATAGGCTGTTTCAAGCCAACTTACAATGGGGTAAATTACGGTTACACTAAAATTATACTGCCATTTTTAGAGCAAAATTTGGTTGGCGGCTTTGAGTATTTATATGAAACAGCCAACCAGGAAGTATTTATAGGTACTGAAATAGGTTTTGTAGCACTTGATTTAAAAAAGGTGAAACAATTTATGCAGTTCACCCCCCAAATGATGTTTAGCTCTATTCACAGTTTGTCGAATCCCGATTCGGTTTATTTTAATTTTTTAAGCAATCCCCTTCCAGTTGTTGAGCTCTCAGATAAATCCATTGAGATTGATTTTAGTTCGCCCAATGGCTATTGTTACAAAGACCTTGTATTTAGCACCTATTTAGAAGCTTGGGATAAATCATGGACTCCATGGAAAAGTGCGCAATCAAGAGAGTTTAGCCGTTTGTCTTTTGGCACTTATCACTTTCATGTGAAAGCAAAATACATGGGGAAAGAAGGCCCAGATACAATTTTAACCATTGTTATTGCAGCACCTTGGTATTGGTCATTGGCAGCTAAAATTGCATACCTGATTGTGTTGGTGATTGCGGTTATTTTTATTGGATTTTTCCCGCAGCGTTTGGTTTGGAAAAGGGCTACCAGAATCATTGCAGAAAAGGAAGACCAATACAAAAATCAAACAGCCTTGTTGACCCGTGAAAAAGAAATGCAAGAAAAGGAATTGATTGAATTAAAAAATCAGCAATTGGAGCGCGAACTAGAACACCAAGCGCGTGAGCTAGCCTCTTCAACCATGCATATTGTACAAAAAAGTGAAATGTTGTTGAGCATCAAGGACAAGCTCAGAAAAATTGCCCAGGTTAGCAACGACCCTAAAATCAAACCCGAATTAAGCGAACTCATCAAGAACATTGATAAAGATGCCTTAATTGACAAAGAATGGGAGAAATTTGAGGTCTATTTTAACAGCATCCACGACCGTTTTACCAAGGTATTGAAAGCGAAGTTCCCACAACTCAATGCCAATGACATTAAAATGTGTGCCTATTTGAGAATGAATTTGTCTTCTAAAGAAATTGCTTCTATTTTAAATATTTCTGTTCGTGGTGTAGAAATTAGCAGATACCGACTCAGAAAAAAAATGAACTTAGAGAGTGGCATCAATTTAACCTCTTATCTTTCTGATTTGTAAAATAAAAAAGGCCGGATTATCCGGCCCTTTCTAACTTATTACAAACAACTTAATCAACTATAAAAGGAATAGTTTTTACTTGATTTTCTGTTTCAATTTTCAAGAAATACATGCCTTTGTTCAATGCTTTGATTTGCAAAGGATACAATGTTTCAGATACAACTTTCGTATTGTTTTCTACCAATTGAGTTTGACCAATTGTATTGTAAACAGCTATTTTGGTGTTTTTACCAAAACCCATTTCTGTTTGAATGTACAATACTTCGTTGGCAGGATTTGGATACACTTTAATGGTCTGTTTTTCATAAGTTGACAATCCAGTGGCATCACACATAGTACAAGTATTCCAGCAATAGGTTCCAACTGTCATTTCTGCTGCTCCGTTTACATCAACAAATCTATTGGTATAATTTCCAACGGTTTTTGTGCAAGGATCAGAAGAACTGAAAGATTCTTGGTCAACCCAATTGCCAATGGTAAATTTGAAATCATAAGAACCACTGTCAAGATTGAGTGTAGTAGCATAAATATTGTTTCCAATGCTATCCATTTTGGTACAATCACCACACCATCCGTTAAAAGTACCATTCAATGTTACGCCTTTGCTCATATCACCCACATAGTTTTTCATGTTAACTTTGAAAGTAACTTTTGTTTTAGGTAGTGCGTTGGCACAATCAGTACAGCTCTCCCAACAAACCAATGGCAAAGTATCGTTGTCTTTGTTTGCCAAAAGGTATCTGTTTGTATAACCAGATTTAGTAGTGGTACAAGATGAACCCTCTTTTAAAATTTCTTGTTTTACCCAATTTCCAACTACATACTTGTAATCATAAGACGAGTCTTTATCAAGCAACAATGTAACAGTCCAAATATCTGTGTTTGGAGTTTTGGTCATTGGTGTACAAGCACCGCACCATCCGTTGAAAGAACCGTTCAAAGTGATGATAGCAGAATCGGCAGGTTTGTTTTTTGCCATATCAACCCTGAAAGTTACATTGGTTTTGTTTGACGGTGTACCTGAACCACCAAATGCGATGTCATCAAAGTAATATGTTTTCTCGCCAGCTGTAGCTCCAGTTACACCAAAGTTAAAGAACACTGAAAGTTTTTGATAGGTGTTTGCATAATTGATGGCTGCAGTTCCAGCGGCTTGGTTGGCAAAATCAAACTCCAAAGTTTCCCAAGCGTTTGCTTTGGTAGTTTTGGCATCAGTTTCAACACTAATTTGCCCATTGTTAGGGTCTTCAATTTTCATACGAATAGTAATACCAGCATCTGGAGAGTAAACACGCATGTTCATTTTATGGCCAAAAGAAGTAAATTGAATAGGTGTAGCAAAACCAGCTGGGGTTCCAACTGTTGTACCGGCCCATGTTTCAGCACCAGCACCTTTGATCACTTTTGCTACATTGTTATTTGCTTGGCTTGGATCTGCAGCAATACTACTGCTGTTTCCACCAAAATCAATCATGGTATAATCGGTATTTGACTTGTCAAAAGTAACAGGCAATGAGATTTTCTCAATGGTAGGTGTTACGAATTTTACATCGTCAAAGTAGTAGATTTTTTCGACAGCTCCGGTATTTCCAAAATCAAAGAAGACAGATAGTTTTTTATAGGTATATGCCAAATTGATGGCAGCAGTTCCTGTTGATTGTTTTGCAAAATCAAATTCCAAAGTTTCCCAAGCGTTTGCTTTACTTGTTTTTACATCAGTTTCAACGCTTTTACCACCATCATTAGGGTCTTCAACTTTTACTTTAACCACAATACCAGAATCTGGAGAGAATACTTTCACAGATATTTTGGTTAAATTATTGGTAAATGGAATGGCACTTGAAAAACCAGCTGCTGTTCCAACTGTTGTGCCAGCCCATGATTGGGCACCTGCGCCTTTGGTGACTTTACCCACTAAGTTTCCTTGGCTGGTTGGGTCAGGAGCCACACTGCTTGTGTTTCCACCAAAGTCAATCATGGTATAATCAACGGTATTGTTATCAAAAGTAACAGGTAAGTTAAGCTGACTTAAGGCAGCAGGGATAAAACGGATATCATCACAGTAGTATACTTTTTCACCTGCTGTCGCACCAGTTACACCAAAATTGAAGAAAATAGACATTTTCTTGTAGCTGTATCCAAAATTAATGGCTGCTGTTCCATTAGCTTGGTTTGAAAAATCAAATTCAATGGTTTCCCAAGCATTTGCTTTGCTTGTTTTTACATCAGTTTCAACGCATTTACCTCCATCATTAGGATCTTCAACTTTGAGCTTTACCACAATACCACTGTCAGGTGAGTAAATTTTTACCGAAATTTTGGTAGCACCTTGCGCAAAAGGGATGGCAGTTATAAAACCAGTTGTTCCGCCAATGGTTGTTCCTGCCCAAGTTTCAGCACTGCTAGTTTTGGTAATCTTGGCAACTTTGTTGTTTCCGCCAGTTGGGTCTGTTGCAACAGTGCTTGCATTGCCACCAAAATCTACCAAAGTGTAGGTTAGGTTGCTGTTGTCAAATGTAACAGGAAGGTCAATTTGTTGTGCAAATAAGAAGCTCGGAGCCATGAGCAAGATCCATGCACAGAGAACATGTGTAATTTGTTTCATTTTGTGTTTGAATTAGTTTTGTGAATTTAACGCAAAACGCAAAATTTGGTTTTTTTGCCTACCCAACTCTGCTTTCACTTTTTAAATCAAGCCTATTTTATTACTACTACAAAACTACTACATTATTGTTTAAACAACAGATATACAGAAGTATAAAATCTAATTATTCCTATTTGATTTAAGTTAAGTATAGGGGTTCTAACATGTTATATTTCTCCTAAATTTGTAAGGTTTCAATTTATTTTGTAAGGCTTTATTGCTAAAAATGCAGAATCATACTCATTTTAATTCATCAACAATTGATTATTTTGCTTCTCTTTCGATATATTTCAAGACGAGACAAACCCCACAAAAAAGGCTTGCGCATGCGCAAGCCTTTTTTATTGGGTTTTGAAGCAATGAACTATTTAGTTGCTAGTTCAAAACGACGGTTCACTTCGTTCCAATTGATCACATTCCAAAATGCTGAAATATAATCAGGTCTTCTGTTTTGGTAATGCAAATAATACGCATGTTCCCAAACATCCAATCCTAAAATTGGGGTGGCTTTTACTTCAGCAATGTCCATTAAGGGATTGTCTTGGTTTGGCGTAGAAGAAACCACCAATTTTTTATCGGCAGTTACACTTAACCAAGCCCAACCTGAGCCAAAACGTGTGGCAGCAGTGTTGTTGAAAGCGGTTTTAAATGCTTCCATTCCACCTAAATCATTTTCAATGGCAGCCATCAAAGGAGCTGAAGGGCTTCCTCCATTGGTGCTCAATAAAGTCCAGAACAAACTGTGGTTGTAATGTCCACCACCATTGTTGCGCACTGCAACTGGATATTGGCCAATGTTTTTACAAATTTCTTCTAAGCTTAAATCTGCTGCTGGGGTTCCAGCCAATGCATTGTTTAAATTGGTAACATATGCATTGTGGTGTTTGCTGTGGTGAATTTCCATGGTGCGGGCATCAATATGCGGCTCCAGGCTGTTGTACTCGTATCCGAGTGCGGGTAATTCAAATGCCATAATTGTATTCTATTAATATTAAAGTTTTCAAATATAATCAACCCAAATGGAACCCATTTGTTTTAACGCAATTGTTTAAAAAAATCTTTCATCATATTGGCGCAAGCCTCTTCCAATATGCCCTTCTTAACTACCGTTTTAGGATGCAGCATTTTAGATTCAGTTGCCATAAACCCACGTTTGGTATCGGGTGCTCCAATAATGAGCTCGCCCAACTGTGCCCAGTAAATTGCGCCAGCACACATATTGCAAGGCTCTAGGCTTACATACAATTTACATTCAGTTAAATACTTTGCGCCCAAATAATTGGCTGCTGCTGTAATGGCTTGCATTTCGGCATGTGCAGTTACATCATGCAAACGCTCAGTCAGGTTATGCCCTTTGCCTATGATTTTATTGTCTAAAACCACCACAGCTCCCACAGGTACTTCTCCCTCATCAAAAGCCTTTTGGGCCTCTTTGAGGGCTTCTTTCATAAACCATTCATCTGTAAAAAGCGTTTCCATGTTTTGTGCAGCTATAAACAACAACGAAATTAGACTATTTCACCAATAAAAAACACGGCAATTCAATTCTACTTTGTGATGCAATTTGCCTTTCTTAACTTGCGCCTTTATTGATTTAGAAATTAAAATTATGTACAGAACAAATACATGTGGTGAATTGCGTATTGCAGATGCTGGAAAAGAAGTTATTTTAAGTGGTTGGGTTCAAAAAAGTAGAGACTTGGGGGGCATGACTTTTATAGATTTAAGAGACCGATATGGCATTACCCAATTGGCTTTTAACATGGATCAAGATGCTGAAATATGTGAAAGAGCCAGGAAGTTGGGTCGTGAGTATGTGTTGCAAGTAAAAGGAATTGTGAAAGAACGAGAAAACAAAAATGCCCAATTAGCAACTGGAGATATTGAAATAGAAGTTAAAGAAATCATGGTATTAAACCCTTCAGCTACACCACCATTTACTATTGAAGAAAATACAGATGGAGGTGAAGAACTGAGAATGAAATACAGGTATTTAGATTTAAGAAGAGCTTCAGTAAGATCCAATTTGCAATTGCGTCATCAAGTAGCTAAACAAACTAGAAATTACTTAGATGCTCAAGATTTTATTGAAGTAGAAACCCCTGTTTTAATTAAATCAACCCCTGAAGGTGCTAGAGATTTTGTGGTGCCAAGCAGAATGAATCCAGGACAATTTTATGCTTTGCCACAATCGCCACAAACTTTCAAGCAATTGTTAATGGTAGGGGGTTTTGATAAGTACTACCAAATTGTAAAATGTTTCAGAGACGAAGATTTACGTGCCGATAGACAACCAGAGTTTACGCAAATAGATTGTGAAATGAGTTTTGTGGAGCAGGAAGATGTGCTGAATATGTTTGAAGGTTTGGTGAGGCATTTGTTTCAAGCCGTTAAAGGCATTGAAATTGCAAGTGTACCAAGAATGACTTATGCTGATGCCATGAAGTATTATGGAAGCGACAAGCCCGATACCCGTTTTGACATGCGTTTTGTTGAATTGAACCATTTGGTAAAAGACAAAGGTTTCAAGGTATTTGATGAGGCAGAATTGGTTGTAGGTATTTGCGCTAAAAATGCTGCCACTTATACCCGCAAACAATTGGATGAATTGACTGATTTTGTGAAGCGTCCTCAAATTGGCGCAACAGGTTTGGTATATGCCAGAGTCAACGAAGATGGAACTGTGAAATCAAGCGTAGATAAATTTTATGATGAAAACGCATTGAAAGCATGGGCCAAAGAAATGCAAGCTGAACCCGGCGATTTGCTTTTAATTTTAGCTGGTGAAAAACACAAAACCAGAAAAGCCTTGAACGAATTGCGCCTAGAAATGGGTACGCAATTGGGCTTAAGAGATAAAAATACTTTTTCATGTTTATGGGTGATGGATTTTCCACTCCTTGAATTTTTAGAAGAAGAGGGCAGGTTCTTTGCCATGCACCATCCTTTTACATCGCCTAAGCCAAGTGACATACACCAAATAGAAGAAATGTTAAGCTTGATGGCTGCAGGTAAATTAGATGCCAATTATGAAAGCCCTAGAGCCAATGCGTATGACATGGTCATCAATGGGGTAGAAGTGGGTGGTGGTTCTGTACGTATTTTCAATAAAGCTTTGCAACAAAAAATGTTTGCCTTGCTAGGATTCAGCAACGAAGAGGCGCAAGCACAGTTTGGGTTTTTAATGAATGCCTTTGAATATGGCGCACCTCCGCATGCAGGTATTGCTTTTGGATTTGATAGGTTATGCTCTTTGTTTGGGGGTGCTGAATCTATCAGAGATTTTATTGCTTTCCCTAAAAACAATTCAGGACGCGATTTAATGATAGATGCACCCTCTGAAATTGCTGACAAACAGCTCAAAGAATTAAGTATTGAAGTAAAAAAATAAGAAAATTACAGAAAGCACTTAGTTTTTTGTAAATTAGAAAACGAAATAAAGAACAGAATTATGGCACTAGACATTATTGGCAAAATTATTCAGGTAATGCCTGAAACAGGTGGACAAAGTAAAGCAGGTAAACCTTGGTCTAAACAAGAATTTGTAGTTGAAACGCTTGATAACTATCCTAGAAAAATATGCATGAGCGTGATGAACGAAAAGGTTCAGGAATTGAAAAAATTTCCCCAAGGCACAGAAATTAAAGCCTCTTTAAACATTGAATCTAGAGAGTACAATGGAAGATGGTATACAGACATCAGGGCATGGAAAATTGAAGCCAATGGGCCTTCAAATCAAGGTGGTGGCTATTCTTCGCAAGACACTTTTCATGCAGACCCAGAGCCTCCATTTTCAGCAGACAACACTACAGATGATTTACCATTTTAGAATAAAACGGGTTTGATACGTTTTATACAACATCAACATATTGATCAAAAAAAGTGGGATTTGTGCATAGAACAATCCCACTTTTCTTTGGTATATGCCTTTAGTTGGTACTTAAACAAAGTAAGTCCAAATTGGCATGCAATTGTATTAGACGATTATGAGGCTGTCATGCCTTTAACGCACAACAAGAAATGGGGAATTGCCTATTTATATCAACCATTCTTTACTCAACAATTAGGTGTTTTTTCTAAAACAGAACCCACTGCAGAGCTGTTGCAGGCATTCGTTCAAGTAATCACTGAGCATTATAAATTTGCGGCCATTCAGTTGAACGAAAGCAATGGGGCAATTGCCACTGAATACCCTGTTAAAAAAGCAAAAAATTATGTTTTAAGTTTAAATAAACCTTATGCTAAAATATATAAAGCTTATGGTAGTCAAGCAAAGAGAAATATCAAAAAGGCGCAAAAGTTTGGTTTGTCAATTGAAGCCATAACAGGAAGCAAAGCCATTGCATTTTATCAGCAAAACAAGGCAAATGTAACAAAAGGAGTCCAAACCAAGCATTATCAACTACTTTCCAATTTGTTTAATGAATTAAATAGCCAAAATAAACTATTGGTGAAAGGGGTTTTTGAGCCCAATGGAAAAATGGTTGCTGCTGCTGCATTTATTGTACACAAAGGACGTTTGGTATTTATTTTAGGAAACGCCTCCCATAGTGGCAGAGAAATGGGCGCCATGCATTTTTTGTTTGACCATTTCATTTTACAATTTGCCGACCATGCCATGTTGCTTGATTTTGAAGGTTCAGAAATCCCCGGAATTGCAAGGTTCTTTAAAAGTTTTGGTTCAGGAAAAACACACTACTATAAATTAAAATTAAACAGGTTGCCTTGGTATCTGAGGTGGTTGAAATAAGTACAAATGAAATTAGCAGCAATTGATATTGGCTCAAATGCAGTTCGTTTACAGATTGTAAGAACTGTTGAAAATGATCCTGGACAAGAGCCAATTAAAAAAATAGAATTTGTAAGAATTCCTGTTCGTTTGGGTGATGATGCTTTTAAAGATAAACATATCAGCAAAGACAAGAGAAAATTGTTCTTGAAAGCAATGGCTGCCTATAAATTTATGCTTGATGCTTTTGAGGTAGATCATTATATGGCTTGTGCAACTTCAGCCATGCGAGAGGCAAAAAATGGTGAAAAACTTGTACAATTGGTTCAAGATACTTTAGGGCTAAAAATTCATATCATCAATGGCAAAAAAGAGAGTGAATTGATTTTAAATTCAGTTCAACATTTGTTTCAAAAAAACAAAAACTATTTAACAATTGATGTAGGTGGTGGAAGCACAGAAATGACCCTCATCAGCAATTGTAAAGTTATCAATTCGGTATCGTTTGATTTAGGAACGGTGAGGGCTTTTGATGGTGCAGTCAAAGAAAAAACTTGGCAAACTATTGAACATTGGGTACAACATAAAACCAATGGATTTGAAAATATGGAGGCCATTGTTACCAGTGGAACCATCAATAAAATTGCACACTTAATTAACGAAGGAACTTCAGACACAATTTTCACGAGAGATCAACTCAAACGTTTCCACAGAAAAGTATCAAAGATGTCAGTTCAAGAAAGAATAGAACAATTGAAATTGAATCCAGATAGAGCAGACATCATAGACGTATCTGCAGATATATATTTGCGCATTTTGAACTGGGCACAAATTGAAACCATACAAGCCCCTGCAAATACGGGTCTGAAGGACGGTATTTTGTTGTTTTTGTACAACAAGCATGCAAAGCAACACCCTTTGTAAATTTACTCATTAGCATCAGAAAGCCTCGTGAAGGGATAAATACAGGCCCTTGTTTTTCCCTTCGCCAAATCCCCAATCAATCCTAAAATTGATATGGTCTTTTCTTAACAAAACACCCCTAATTCCAATACCATAGTTTGGTTTCATACTTGAAGTTAAATTAGAAATAGTATTGCCTACATTTCCAAATCCTCCAAAAAATACAGCACCTAGTGGACCCCAAATTACAGTTCTCAATTCTGTTTGGAAACTGAACATGTGTTTGTCTCTGTAACGCCCGTTGTAATACCCCCTCATATAATTTTCGTTACCAATGGTGGAGAGTTGTCTATATGGAATATTGCCGTTATTAAAATTTGCAATCAATTGAAAGGCAAGCACATTTTTCTTACCAAGGTCTTTAAAGTGTCTTGCATCAAGAAAATAATTGTCAAAGCTAAACTGTCCCGCCAAATTTTTATTTTGCCACAAGCTTGATACTTCTATATAAGAACCTTTTTGGGTATAGAATATTTCATCTCGGTTGTCATATACCAATGTAGCTCCTACGCCAAAACTCTCAAAGCCTTTCAGACCAGCAATATCTTGGTTGATATATTTAGGTCCTAACTTCATGTCATACAATTTTTCGTATTGTAGTTGAGGTCCAAAGTACAATCCTTTGATATTTTGTCTCAGCAAACGAAGGTTTAATTTCATTTGATTGAATTGGTTTTGCTCTTTGTCAATATCTTGTGTTTTATTGCCTATGCCCCAGAAGAATTCATTGAAATCATTGTATACAAATTGACCCTTGAAATAATATTTATTTTCTTTGAAAAACAAATCAAACGTTGGCCTTATGCTCAATTGTTTAAACTCAGTAAACTGCCAGTTCAACCTTGCCAAAGAAGGTCTTGTAATGCTATCATTTGAGAGCCTCATGACGAACCCAGATGACAAACCCAATTGCCATCCAGTTTCAGGAGAAACACCCCAAATAGGAAGGATAATTAGGAAGTTTTTTTTATGCTTAGCTGTATCACCTTCTACTATTTTGTACCCCCAATTAATG